>Ga0256845_1000861_pt1 | contig 26096 bp, 18 predicted proteins | sample RiftiametaG_FD_189101 | JGI IMG/M metagenome (GOLD analysis project Ga0256845, IMG submission 189101) | Tube worm associated microbial communities from hydrothermal vent at the East Pacific Rise, Pacific Ocean - Riftia | ecosystem: Host-associated > Annelida > Integument > Unclassified ... | reverse complement strand
AAGTCACTCAGGGGACCACGTGGAGCCATGATTCTCTGCAAGGAAAAGCATGCACAGGCAATTGACAAAGCCGTCTTTCCCGGAATACAGGGCGGCCCACATAACAACACAATTGCAGCAATTGCTATTGCTCTAAAAGAAGCCGCTTCTGCTTCTTTTAAAAACTATACTGCCCAGGTAATAAAAAATGCACAAACTCTTGCGGCATCTCTTGCAGAAAAGGGTTTTTCGCTTGTTACCGGAGGTACGGACAATCACCTGTTACTCATGGATTTAACTAATAAAAACATCTCCGGGAAAAAAGCTAGCCAGCTCCTTGATAAAGCTGGAATTGTCGTCAACTACAACGCTGTCCCTTTCGATAAAAGAAAACCTTTTGACCCCAGTGGCATACGCCTGGGCACCCCCGCCACAACATCACGTGGATTTAAAGAGGCTGAAATGATTGTGATCAGTGAATTGATTGCAACTGTTATTAATGATCCCGACAACCTGGAACTGCAGAAAAAAACAGCACAGAAAGCAGAAGAACTCTGCGCCCGGTTTCCAGCACCCGGACTTGGCAAATAGACAAATTTCTTTTTGCCAGGGATACTGTCAGGAATTCTTTCATGCGGGGCCGGTCAACGTATTAAATAATGATTTCCCCGCACGTTGCAATCTTCCAGACAGATTCTCCCTGGAAGATTGCGATAAAATTTCTTTTTGAAACTCGACAATATGTTCAAGCGCCTGCCCGGCAAGAGCATGGAACTTGAGATCAATACTCAACTCAACGGCATCACGGAGCCTGTCATCAACAAGATCAGGAAAAAAACATTGTGGATCATTTGTATCAAACAGTAATCTCGCATCGTGATCATATAGAGCATTTGATTCAAAAGTAGTCACCTCTGCTCTTCCTCCCGTGCAATATTGTATTGCGATTTTTTCGATCTCAACCACACAAAACGTATCCACGGGATCAAAACGCAACGTTTTAATTTTCGGAAATTCCGTCAGATCAAATAGTATTCGACGCGTTCCCTGTTCAACTTTTCTTCCGACACTGTCTTTATCACTGATTCCTTGGCCACAATCCACATAAAGGCGGCTGGTATAATATTTTTCATGAATATCAAGAAGTGCATCAATCCACACTTCAATATTCTGGGAAAAAAGTGACTGATGCCGCAGGTAAATCCGTTTGAACATCTCAACTTTTTGCCATTTCTCCTTGCTTCTGACCATGGAATCGGAAGCGACCCTGTAACAGAAAAGAGTTTCCGGAATCTGCACAACATTTCGGCCCAGTTCTATCAGGCTCAACCAGAACTCGTAATCTTCCCAGCCATACACCATTCCTGTGTCATAACCACCGACACTCAACCAATCCGCTTTTCTGAAAAAAGCGGAACAAAAAATTATATTGTCCACCAGCATTCGTCTAAGGGAAAAATCAGGCAGGTCCCAATCCGTATCAACAGCACCAAAAAGACGACCTCTACTATAAACAATGCCAGCTTCTGCATCATTTTTCAAAAGGGTAACGGCCTTTTTCATATAGTCCGGCTCTATCCTGTCATCAGCATCAAGAGGCAGAATAAATGTTCCACGGGATTCGGTAATACCATTGTTTCTTGCAGCTGCTAGCCCCTGATTACCTGTCACCAGTACGTGAGTTCTGGGCCTATTAAAATCGGCAAGCACCTGATTTGTATAGTCATCATTTGAACCATCATTGACAACAATAATCTCAAAATCCGTGTACGATTGTGCTAAAACAGAGTCAACTGCATCATTGAGATATTTTCCCTGATTATAACAGGGAATAATCACACTTACTTCAGGCATATTCCACTCCAGGCTGAAATATTTGTTTCCATATTTTTATTGACGAACTACCATATTGTGTTTTTCCTCTTTGTCACACTATACTCTACCCATGCAAAAATCATATCGCTACAATATCTACAGTCTCTATCTTATCAAGCTCTCAAAGTGGCTAATGCTCATTATGCCCATCGTGGCACTATTCTACAATGAAAACGGCCTCAATGATTTTGCAATATTCTCTCTCCAGGCCATCTATTCCCTTAGTGTTGCCCTGTTGGAAATACCATCCGGCTACATGGCCGACGTAATTGGCCGCAGAAAAACTCTTATTTTAGGCAGTGTCCTCGGTTTTCTTGGCTATCTTTTTTATTCACTATCTTCGAGCTTTTCTGGTTTTATTCTGGCCGAAATTACCCTTGGTCTGGGCGGAAGTCTTATTTCCGGCGCGGACTCTGCCATGCTGTACGACAGCCTGGCTGCCATGCGACGCAGGCACCAGTACCTGCAATTCGAAGGAAGAATAACATCTCTTGGTAACTTTGCTGAAACTGGAGCCGCCATCTGTGGCGGGCTCATTGCGGCATCTCTTAGCTACCGTGCAGTGTACATTTCACAGACCATTATTGCATCCCTTGCCATTCCAGCAGCATTCTTCCTCCTCGAACCACCACGCCAGTCCATGCAAAGCCATCCGGGAATACAACATATTTTAACTGTTTGCAAAGATTCTATTTTTCATAATAAAAAGCTGAGCAGTACCATTTTCGTATCAGCGATAACCGGAGTAGCAACTCTGTCCATGGCTTGGTGCGCACAAATTTATTTTGTTACCCATAACTTCTCCGCAATAACAATTACACCATTATGGGTCGCCCTAAACCTCACTGTAGCCATCGTTGCCGCCTTTGCCGCAAAAACAAAAGCAATACTTGGTAACAGAATTTCTCTTCTGCTTATCATTTGTTACATACCACTTGCTTATATACTTCTTGGCTCTCTTCCTCTTCTGCCCGCCTTGATGAGCCTGTTTTTCTTTTATGCCATCCGCGGCTATGCAACACCAGTATTAAAGGATTATATCAACAGTAATTGTGCATCTGCTACAAGAGCTACAGTACTTTCCATAAGGAGTATGATCATCCGGATAGGTTTTACCTTACTAGGACCGGCTATCGGATTTTTTTCTGAATACAAAAGTCTCAGTTTTGCGCTGATTCTCACCGGAAGTATTCTTTTTTTATTTTCAGTAATAAGCGGAATTTTTCTTTACCGTCAATTACCGGAAAGTTTTATTAAAACAAATTTCCGGTAACAACTGTCTTTAAAAATCTTCTTTTTCAAAACCTATTCTGTTTAAATTTGACTCTCTGTTCACAAATACAGTACCATCAGTTGTAGTGATGTTTTATAGATTCACTCTCCATTTTATTGCTCTGCCCTTTCAAGATTCCCCATTATGGCTATAGAAGAAATTGCACTTTTACAACATAAATTAAAATTAGCCCAACAACGCATCGAAGCGCTGGAAAATCTCAACAGTCAACAAAACAAATGTGTCCATACCTCAGGTCACGATCTCTCTCTTTGTGACCACCAGACTGAAAATCTGGAACAGAGCCGAAATAAATACCGAAAGCTCTTCAATTACGCCAATGACGCAATGTTCGTTATTTCTCTGGATCAGAAGAGCCCCGATTACGGATACTTTTCAGATGTCAACAACGTTGCCTGTAAACGTCTTGGATACACGAGGAAAGAACTCCTGAGAATGACTCCATATGACATAATTGACACCAGAAACTTCCAGGATAATCGTCAACTGGTGATGAGTCTCAAAAAAGGTGGGAGCGCTACCTTCGAAACTGCATATGTAACAAAAAATGGTGTCAAGCTCCCGATCGAAGTCAGCATTCTCCGACTAAGTATCGATGGTAAAGACCTTTATATGGCCATTGCCCGTGATATTACCGAGCGAAAACAAGCAGACAGAGCCTTGCGGAGAAGTGAATCACTCTACCGGTTGCTAGCCGACAATGTACATGATGTCATATGGACGACAAATCACAGGCTGGAACCATTGTTTATCAGCCCGTCATTTTCACACCTTACCGGGTTTTCACAAAACCTGGCCCATTCGATTATACATCACGAGATCATCATTCCATCACCTTTTGCCAAACGTCGCAAACAATGGTTTACCCTGACGGAAGACCAACCACTGCACTGGGAATCAAAACTCAAAACAGCAACAAATGAGACAATTTGGGTTGAAAGCATAGCGTCCCCGCTCCCTGAAAATTCCAACAAGTTTGCCGGAATAATAGGAGTTACCCGTGATATAACTTCAAGAAAAATAATAATGCTCGAACTTGAATCAGCAAAAGAGCAGGCTTACGGTGCCAACCGCGCAAAATCAGAATTTCTTGCCAATATGAGTCATGAAGTCAGAACCCCCATGAACGGCGTTATGGGAATGCTCCAACTTCTCAAATTAACCCAGCTTGACGATGAACAGCTCGAATATATTGACGCTGCTTTGGTCTCAGGAAAAAGTCTTTTAACTATCATCAACGATATTCTTGACTATTCCAAAATTGAAGCCGGAAAACTCCAGATAACACCGGAAAAATTCAGGATCAGAAATATTCTCACTACTCTCATCACCACTTTTAAAAACTCTTTGGATCAACATAAGGTGCAGCTGATCGCCTCAGTTGCACCGGAAGTTCCTGAAATACTCATTGCAGACCCCATTCGAATCCGTCAAATCTTCATTAATCTGGTCGGTAATTCCGTAAAATTCACAGAACAGGGCGAGATTGAAATTATCATCCGAACGGTTAAAGACACTGGCAAGGATTCAATTTTACTGGAATGTACAGTCCGAGACACCGGAATTGGTATCCCAACCAATATAGGCGAAGAAATATTTGATCCGTTTATTCAAATTGAATCGCCAAAACAGAAGAAAATAAAAGGAACCGGACTAGGGCTCAGCATTGTAAGAAAGCTGGTCGTACAAATGGGAGGTACCGTCTTCCTCAAAAGAAACAGAGCCCAGGGCACAACAGTCACATTTACTCTGCTCGCGAACAAATGTGAAGCGACAGAAACAAAAAACAAGAAAAACGTTCCAGCGCCAATACTTACCAGCCCTGGACGACGTCTTTCCACTCTGGTAGTTGAAGACGAACAAATTAACCAGCAAATTCTTCAGGCCATTCTTACAAAATTTGGCCACAAATCAACCATTGCTGAAAATGGACGAATAGCTCTTAACCTTCTCAAAACTCACCACTTTGATATTATACTCATGGATGTACAAATGCCGGAATTGGATGGCATAGAGGCAACAAAAATCATCAGGACATCCAAATCACACGTGCATATTCGAAACATTCCCATCATAGCCCTCACAGCATATGCGATGAATGATGACAAAGATAAATGTCTCAAGGCAGGAATGAACAGCTATCTTGCAAAACCAATTAATATCAAAGCCCTGGAAAAACTTCTCAAAAACCTTACTTCTACTGTATGACCACGCACCAGAATCACTATCTCATACCCTGTTAATTTTCTTGACCTGACAGACTATAAACGATAAATTTCTCTATACAATATATATCCACCGAAACTGTTTTGCACAACAACACAATTAACACCCCACAAGGGGGGGATTAATGCCTTGTAAACCGGTAAGAATCTGTTGAGTCAACATAAACGTACACTTCTCTGCTTTCTCCACAGATTCTATGAAATAAAGCTCTAAATCATTTTGAAATCAACAACCTGAACGTTTTTTCTTTGACAAACATCAAAGACGGCTTACCGTACTTAACGAAATAATTAAATAATGGTTTTCGTGTTTGTATTCATCTCTTTGTTCAACAGCAATCTGAAAAACATTGCACCATGAAAAAGTGAATACTTCGCTCTCTCCGATAAACGGGATATGCACTCAACTAGTGTTTGTCCAAAAATGAGCATTTTTTTCTGAATCAAGACGCGACAAAAATTTCACCACAGCAACGAAGAGTCAGGATAAAAGGCCGTTTATGAACATACACCAACTAGAGGACACCATGAAAAAAACCTGTATTCTCACAGCACTTTTCCTTTTTGCGGGCCTGAATTATACGCACGCAATAGAGAATCAGCAAAACGCTATGGAAATTCCACAGATATGGACAGAAAAACAAGCTGTAGCTTATGCCATTTCCGGAAATCCTGATAGCACAATCGCACTTCAACGAATAGAACAGGCCCGAGCTGCCGCTAAAATGGTTAAATCTGCAGATTATCCACTGATAAATGTTTCTGCTGAATACGGCCAGACGGATAACCCTATGTACTCTTTTGGTAATATTCTCAACCAGGGAGCATTTGATAACAGTATAGATTTTAATGATCCCGGCAGAACAGACAATCTTCAACTCAAAGCATTGATTAAATACCGCATTTATAACGGAGGTCGTGATCAGGCAAGCAACAGGGTAGCAGAAGCTCATATTGGTGTTTCACAGGCCAACCTTGAAGCCGTTTATCAGCAACTAGGATTTGAAGTAGTAAAAACATTCCAGTCAATAATCCAGGCGGAAGAAATGGTCACCGTCAGGACTGAAGCTTTAGAAGCAATAACAGCCGCCTATCAAGTTGGAAAAGCCCGCTATGACGCAGGAGATCTTCTCAGACAGGACCTGCTTAATCTTGAACTTCAACAATCACGAGCAAGTGAGAACCTGATTCAAAGCAGGCACACTCTTGCACTCACCAGGCGCGGTTTCCTTAATCTTCTCGGCTTGCATGATGGCAACGTTACGATAGACCCGAAAACCAGTTCGGAACAGATGATACCGGAATCATTTGACTACACAAACCGCTATGAACTAAAACGAATTGATGCTTTTGAGCAGGCGGCACAAGCTGAACTCGAAAAAGCCAGAGGGGGCAATTTGCCAACTGTCGATGCTTTTGCCAGTTATCAGTTGGATAACGGTTGGGTTCTTGATGAAAACGGCGATTCCTGGATGGCCGGGCTACGTATGGACTACACTCTTTTTGACGGAAAAAGAACAACGTCAAAAATTACAATGAGTAAAATAAAACTCCTTGAAATCCAAAGCCTGCGAAAAAAAACAGAACTTGCGCTTCATCTGGAGGTCGAACAGGCCCGGCTGGACTTCGAGCAGGCTCAGAAACGACTGACAGTCACCGAAAAAATGGTTGGCGTTGCCGAAGAAGTAACGCGCTTGAGTCGTGCCAGATTTAAAGAAGGTGTCATCCTCGCCTCTGATTTAATTGATTTTGAAATGCGCCTCTCTGATGCCCGTGCACGACACCTTGCGGCAAAAGCGGGTTACAGAGTTGCAATTGCCAGTCTTCGCAAGGCTACCGGTCTGGAACAATTTTCTAACATCGACAAACAGTAAGTAAGGACACCCCATAATGAAAAACGGCAATGGAGATTTATTCATGAAGTGTAGAAATCTGACAACAATCCTCGCTATTGTTTCATTAGGCATAATGCTGACTGCTTGCAAGAATGAAGTCAAGCATGCAGAAAAAACAAGACCGGAACTACCAGCAGCCACGGTGTCTGTTGACACAGTGAAGAAGCAAAGTGCACAGAATCAGGTGGAAGTAGTTGGCACGGTGCAGGCGGTAGAGCAGGCTGAAATATCGTCAAAGATTACAGGTAACATCATAACCCTGCCGGTGGATCTTGGTTCTACAGTTCAACAGGGAGATCTTCTGGTTGAACTAAGTGCAGGAGAAATATCGGCCAAGGTTCAACAGGCCAAAGCGCAACTCGCACAGGCCAGAAGAAACCTGGCAAGAGAGGAAAACCTGTTAAAAAAACATGCGGCTACTCCAGAAACTGTCAAATCTTTAGAAGACATTACACGTATTGCCGAGGCAGCGTATAAAGAAGCAAATACAATGCTCGACTATACGAGAATTACCGCCCCATTCTCCGGTATCGTCACCAAAAAGCTTGCCAATGCAGGAGACCTTGCCACCCCAGGTAAAATCCTTCTCAATATTGAGGAAGGCACAAAACTACAGGTCTTAACAGCTATCCCCGAAGCGATGATTCTCAAGATAAAAAAGGGAGACAGACTGCCAATATTCATTCCATCGGTTAATCTCACCATTTCCGGAGTGGTTGCCGAGGTCTCTCCAACTGCCGATCCCTCTTCACGAACAGCACCAATCAAACTTGGTATCGCGACTGACCCCAAACTTCGTTCCGGACAGTTTGCACGAGTGACTCTGGCCAGTGAAGAGTCAGAAACACTTGTTGTCCCAACGTCCGCGATTGTTCCTTTTGGCCAGATGGAGAGGGTCTTCATTGCAGAAAACAACAGAGCAAAACTTAGAATTGTGCGTACAGGTGCATTCTATGATACCAGTGTCGAAATCCTGAGCGGCCTTCAAGAAAATGAAACTGTCATCGTTGCTGGCAACCAGACTTTGGAGGACGGGCAGCCTATTGTTGTCCAGTAATTTCTTTTATTACCGTCATACTTATATAAGGTGAATCATTCCATGAAATCGTCTTCCATAAATACTACAGGTTTTGCCGGACGTCTGGCCCACGCTTTCATCAACTCCAAGCTCACGCCACTCGGCATTATTGCCTCTCTTTTGCTGGGTTTTCTTGCAATTGTACTTCTGCCAAGAGAAGAGGAACCGCAGATAAAAGTACCAATGATCGATGTTATGGTAGCCCTGCCAGGAGCGACCCCGAAAGAGGTTGAAGAGCGGTTAACCATTCCCATGGAAAAACTTCTCTACGAGCTCCCTGGAGTAGAATACATTTATTCTACATCAATGCAGGATCGCAGCATGCTGATAGTTCGTTTTTTCGTCGGTGAAAACCTTGAAACTTCCATCGTCAGGTTGAACCAGAAACTCGCCACTAACTTTGACAGAATGCCCCACTCCGTCAGGCAGCCACTGATCAAACCACACACCATTGACGATGTGCCCATTATGGCACTGACCTTCCATGGGAAAAATTACGACCATTATACCTTAAGAAGAATGGCGGCCCAGGTAGACGATGCTATCAAAAATATCAGCGAAGTCGCGGAAACCAAACTGATCGGCGGAACCAGACGGCAGGTGACTATCGAGTTTGACCCCTTATCTCTTGCCGCCAGAAATCTCACCGTCAATGAACTTGCCCCGAAAATTCGAGCTGTAAACAGTCAATCAATATCCGGCAATCTCAAGTCACTAAACAGTGAGATCCAACTTCAGACCGGCACTTTTTTGAAAAGTGCACAGGAAATCGGCCGAATAGTGGTGGGTGTCTATGGAGGAAAACCGGTATACCTTGATGAAGTTGCCAAAATTACTGATGGCCCGGAAGAACCAACGGACTATGTCCTTTACGGGGACAAAGACAAACATAGCCCCGAAGCTGGTGTCACCCTTTCTATTGCCAAAAGGCCCGGGGCCAATGCTGTGTCCGTTGTCCACGATGTGCTGGCAAAGGTAGAAAGCCTCAAAGGAAGGCTTATTCCAGCCGATATGACGGTAAGTGTCACACGGGATTATGGGGAGACTGCCTCAGAAAAGTCAAACGAACTCCTCTTTCATATGGGCATTGCTGTCTTTGGTGTAGCACTCCTTATACTCTTTTTTCTTGGTTGGCGTGAATCTATCGTGGTAATGCTCGCCATACCATCAACGCTTGCCCTCACACTACTTGTCTTTTACCTCTATGGCTATACACTGAACCGTATTACCCTTTTTGCCTTGATTTTTTCCATCGGTATTCTGGTTGATGACGCCATTGTTGTTGTCGAAAACATCGTACGGCATCTGCGGCTACCTGCAAACAGAGGACGCTCAAAGACAACGGTTGCCATTGAAGCAGTGTCCGAAGTAGGTAACCCGACAATCCTCGCGACCTGGGCCGTAATTGCTGCTATCCTGCCCATGGCCTTTGTCGGTGGACTAATGGGGCCGTATATGCGACCCATTCCAATCGGATCCTCGGCCGCCATGCTATTTTCTCTTATAATCGCCTTTACCGTTACACCATGGGCAGCTACACATATTCTAAAACAGGAACAAAATACCGGAAATAGCAATGAAGAGAATGAGGTGCCCGATGACTGGTTCACCCGTATCTATCATAAGATCATGGATCCTTTGCTGGCCCACACCAGTGCGAGGATTCTCTTCTTTGTTATAATCATCACCCTGCTTCTCAGTACATGCTCCATGGTCTATTTTGGTTATGTCAAAGTAAAGATGCTTCCCTTTGATAATAAAAGTGAATTCCAGGTAATCCTCAATATGCCAGAGGGTTCCACTCTTGAACAGACCGGAAGAGTTGTTTTGGAAATGTCAGATGTTGTAAAACAGGATCCTGCTGTCACCGATTATCAGATCTACGTCGGTACAGCTTCGCCATATAATTTTAATGGCCTTGTTCGACACTATTTTCTCAGGAGTGGCCCAACCGTAGCGGACATCCAGGTAAATCTTCTCCCCAAACAGGATCGCTCCCTACAGAGTCATGGAATAGCAACCAGAATTCGTCCTCCCCTTGCTGCAATAGCTGCTAAATATGGTGCAGCCGTTGCCGTTGCAGAAGTTCCTCCAGGCCCACCAGTCCTGCAGACCATTGTCGCAGAGATATACGGCCCAACCGATGCAGCGCGGGTTAAACTTGCACAAGAAGTTAAAAAAATCATCACTTCAACGACCGGAGTTGTCGATGTTGATTGGTTCCGGGAAACAGACAGAACACGTAAACTATTTACGGTTGATAAAGAAAAAGCTGCACTCAACGGTATTTCTGAAATGCAGATTACCCAGGCCATAAGAACTGCTGTTCAAGGAATTTCCATCGATCTCTTTCATCAGCCGACAGATAAAGAAAGTGTCAATATTGTGCTGGAATTACCTGCTAAATATCGGGCCAGAGTCGAATCAATTCTAAATATTTCTCTTCGTTCTGCAACAAATCCAAATGCACCACTGGTTCCACTGCGTGAGCTTGTCGTTGTTTCGGAACAGCAGGTAGAACAACCCATTTACCGCAAAAACCTTAAACCGGTGATTTATATCACAGCCGATGTTGCCGACACGGTTGAAAGCCCTGTATACGCTATACTCGACATGAATAAAAAACTGGCAAAACTTGATGGCAGGGATTTTGGAGGCCGACAGGATAATGTCAAAATATACAATATGAACCAGCCCTTTTCAGAAAGTGAACCGGCAATGAAATGGGACGGAGAATGGCATATTACCCTTGAGGTTTTCCGAGATCTCGGCCTTGCCTTCTGTGTAGTGATGGTACTCATCTATATGCTGATGGTAGGCTGGTTTAAAAATTATATTACTCCGCTTGTTGTTATGGCGGCTATCCCCTTCTCACTTATCGGTATTCTACCGGCACACTGGGCCTTTGGCGCTTTTTTTACAGCCACGTCAATGATCGGCTTTATGGCAGGGGGAGGAATTGTGGTTCGAAACTCGATTATCCTCGTTGATTTTATCGAGCTGCGCATCAAACAGGGTGATCCCCTTGCCAAGGCTGTGGTCGATGCCGGTGCCATCCGTTTCAGACCCATGCTGCTTACAGCTCTGGCCGTAGTCATCGGAGCCTCGGTAATACTGGCCGATCCAATATTCCAGGGTTTGGCCATCTCACTTATGTTTGGGGAAATAGCCTCACTGCTCATCAGTCGGATGGCGGTACCGGTACTCTATTTTATTGTTAAAAAACATATGCATTGAGAAAAAGGGAATCCTTAATCATTAAATTGATACTGAACAGAAGAAGAAGAAGAAGAAGAAGAAGAAGAAGAAGAAGAAGAAAGACCACCTTTGTGTGGGGATCTGTAATAGCTCTTTTCAGTAAACTCAACCCGGTTGTCAGCATCTATTGTAATCACCGCTGATGATCGGGTGCCGTAGATTTCTCCATCAATAAACATGGAACTGAGCAACTGTTCCCATTCAAGGCCAATTCCCGTATCCGGTAATTGTTTTTGTGGAGGAGACCAGCTGTCTTCAAGAAGTGAAAAGAGATGATGATGGTCGATCCTGCCGGATTCAACCATTGCCGAACGCAGCAATTTTTTTCCCCGTTTGACTTTGGGCCATGGAGTATCAAGCAGATGATTGCACAAGCCGTAAAAACCTGGTTCAAGAACACGAGGTTCCGGCCCTCGGTTTGAGAAATAATAGAAGTCTTCACCATCGCCCATAATTACATTAAATCCGTTATATCTTGCTCCCCTTTCCGCCAGGGACTGAATATAATCGCAAGCTCTATGTTTCCCGTTAAAAAAATCCATCAAAATCTCACCCCGGGATGGTGCATCCAAATAGTTGTCCGCAACTGAGCGATAATTGGTCAAAGCACCAAATTTCAGACCGGAGGTAATTCCAAGCCAGGTACCACCTCCCTGCACATCCCGCCCCGCAAGAATTGTCTTGCTGTTATCCAGAAAGGCAAGTGGTTCTGTTGGTCTGACAAGGAATTCGTCACGATTTGCAGCAAGCACCAGTTTATATCCTGGCGTCGTTTTATAGGAAAAAATGAGAAGACACATAAATCTTTTAGTTAAAATTTAGAAATTGGACAACGAAGGGTGTCCGTATGTTTATTAACTGCAGCAATTTCCCAATAACCCTGTCTGCAAGTTTGTTCAATGCGGATTTTCTGACCAACTTTGAACGGATAGGGACGAAAAACAGTAACACCATATTTCATTATCTGCTCCAATGGTTAAAAAATTACACAAATTTGGCTATAACAAACATCATAAAACAAGCTGCTTTGCATCTCTGGCCAAAATTAGTACCCTGTACGAATACTCAACAGTGGAATAAAAAATTACAAATCTACACTTCCTTATAAAACATATGGTAACACAACCAAAAACAGGAACAGCTGCCGTTGCAATAATCAGAAATTTTTCTCCCCACGAAACGTTTTTAATATTGAGAAGAGCAACTCATCCAGACGACCCCTGGTCAGGGCATTTCTCATTTCCCGGTGGACGCAAAGAGGCAGTTGATAAAAACCTGCTGGAGACCTGTATTCGAGAAACCTGTGAGGAAACAGGCATACTTCTCAGCAAAAGTCAATTGGAGAAAACCCTCCCCCTGGAACCCGCCGGACGAAATTTCAGCAACCCGTTGTGGGTGCAACCATACATCTTTAATCTTCCAGCCATTCCCACCATCAGGCTCGATGAAAGAGAAATCCAGGGAAGCTGCTGGCTGGATGTACAGAAATTTAAAAACAAGGCATTACATCAAAAAGTAGAAATGCTTCCAGGGCAATTTTTCCCTGCCTATTCCCTGGATGACTATTTCCTGTGGGGTTTTACGTACCGTTTACTTTTAACCATTTTGCAAATGAAAACTTAAAAACAAGAGACAGGGTCATTCTACTGTTCAATGGCCATCCCCAAGGCTACTTCCTTTTTCTTTTCATCACCCAAAAGGATACCAAGTAGTTCCAGAGAAAAATCGATAGAAGTGCCTGCACCTTTACTGGTAACACAATTTCCATCGCTCACCACTTTTTCTCCTGCATACTCAGCAGAACTAAGCTTATCCACAAAACCAGGATGGCAGGTAGCTTTTTTTCCATCAAGCAAACCATGATGTTCCAGTACCACGGCTGGAGACGCGCAGATGGCACCGTACAACCTGTTTGCATCGTTTTGTTTTTTTAGCAACTTGGCAAGGAGGTTTGAATTTTTAAGATTTTCGGCGCCGGGAATGCCACCTGGAAGCACAATCAAATTATATTCTTCGTCTACGCATTGCTCCAAGAGTTTATCGGCTATAACAGGAACATTGTGAGAGGATGTCACCTGCAGAGTATTACCAACCGCTGCCAAATCGACAGTACAGGCAGCCCGTCTGAAAACATCAACGATACTCAATGCTTCTATCATCTCAAAACCTTCTGCCAGTGGAACCAGAATTTTTTTCTCCATTTTTCCCCCTCCCTTCTAAATAATTTTCGCAGGATCTTGCCATCTACACAATATTCTTATTTCTTATACCACATACTTCACAAGAGAATAGCTTTTAAATATGGTATATTAAGCTCATGCCGTGAAATCAATCCACCTGGCACAGATAAATATCTTTTACACGAACAGAACATACAACAGGAACATGTTATGACAAATGAAATACAAATTCAAACCAACCCCAAACAAAAACAAGGGTTTTCCGGTCTTCAGGTTTTTGCCATGGTCGTTGGCTCCATGTGTATTGCTATTGTTGCCACAGCCTTTGCAGTCAAGCTGCTGCTCTTCCCTGGGCCTTTTAAACCCGTTGTACTCTCCGAAAAAGAAGAGCTGCAACTGAGTTCAAAGCTCAACGCCTTTGAAGGATTCAACAGCCAATCACCACGTCATCCAGAAGAATTTGACAGTGGTGGCACACTGAAACCTGAAAAGTACAGCGAAGAAGGTGGCTCCCGTGAAATTTCTTTCACAGAAAGAGAAATCAACGCCATGCTTGCAAAAAACACCGATCTTGCCGATCAGCTTGCCATTGATCTCAGTGAAAACATGATCAGTTTGAAACTCCTCATACCGCTCGACCAGGATTTTCCTGTACTTGGTGGCCAAACTCTAAAAGTAAAGGCTGGGGCAGAACTTGCGTATAGAAAAGGCAGACCGGTTATCAAGCTCAAGGGAGTCAGTCTCATGGGAGTTCCTATGCCAAACGCCTGGCTGGGTGGACTGAAAAATGTTGACCTTATTCAGGAGTTTGGAAATGATAAAGGCTTCTGGCAGGCTTTTGGAGACGGGGTCGAATCCATTTCCGTAGTTGAGGGATTCCTCAAGATACAGTTAAAAGAATAACATTAAAGTTTCAACAAGTTACCAAAAAAGGGTGCGGAGTAATTCTACCCCGCACCCTACACCATCAAATATCCGACTCGAGTACTCGCTGTTGCTCAATTTCCATCGTCGCTCCGGGCATTGCGAAAATGCTGTCCGCACCATCTACTTCGGGTTGTAATTCTTCTTCCTGATCAGCCAAACTCACAAGGGTCGGATCGATCGTATTCATTTCCAATTCCACCCTATTGATATTTTTCCGAACTTTGGCACCAATCTCAACCTCAGGATATTTTACCAGAATATTTTTCAGGAGCCTTCTCGATTCAATAAGCAGTTTTTTGCGACTTTCCAAGTCAGTCGTCTTGGTAAAACGAACGAAAAGATTAGCCGCTTTTTTCCTGTCCGCTTTTGCTGCCTCAAGAGATATTTCATCGAGTTTATTTTCAGCTTTTGCGGAATATTCGGTATCAAGTAAATTGGTAAAAACGACAATAGCCTCATCATATTTACCATCTTTGGCCAATACCATTCCGTTATTCCACTGATGCTGAAGTTCCTGAATAAGAGCCATTTTTTCTGTTTCCCGATCAACTGCTTCAGCAAGCAACACTTCTTGGTTCTTTTCTTTTATCTGAATTTGATGATCTGCTGACAATATATCTGTCGGTATCGTTTCCAGAAATTCCAGCGCTTCCTCAAACTTTTTTTCCTCTTTAAACGCGTCAACTTCTGAAATTAGACCCGAGAACCAACCGTCAGCTCCCTGGACAACAGCTTCATTTATAAAATCAACATTGGAAGCCACTGGTGAATAGGGATAACTGGTAAGAAATTTCTCAGCTTGCCATACCACCTTATATCCGTCCCTTTCCGGAATAAAACCCAGAAAATTCCTCAACAAAGATGAATATTCTGTGATCTCCGGGTCTCCAACGGAAGATTTGTCGAGTATGGACAACTGCATTTTTGACCATTCTTCAAGTCGGCCAAGCATGGAATAATCTTCTGATATTTGTTTATACTGAGTTGCCGCCGATTTATACTGGCCGGAAGCAGTGTAAAGATCTGCAAGTATCTTCCGTAAAGAAACAAGGTCAGTTGCCTGATGTTCCGAGTCAGACATCTGATCGACAACCTGCTGATATATTTCTGCTGCTTTTTCTTCCTGATGAAGAAACATCAATGCGTTGCCATAGAGAATTTTCGTCCTCAGATGAATACGGCTTCTTTGAAATTCCGGTATCCGTAACCAGACCTGAATGATTTCTTCATACTCTCTATTCTCAGCGTTTCTGTCTATTAATGTTTCGAGTTGCGAAAGATCTGCCTTTTCTTCACGCTGGCTCCAACCAACACTCTGATCTTTAGAATCTGTCAGCAAACGACCACATGAACTTTCTAGAAAAGATATATCATTTTTCTGCAATGTAAAAATCTCTTCGTTAGAAACCTTCTGCGCAGTTTCAATTGTTTGCATCTGTAAAATTTTAGTACGAAGCATACCGTACCCATTCATCACATTCTGCAACCTGCGAAAACAGGTAACCATCCGCTCAGTTTCATCTTTTTTCAAATCCATTGTCACAGACTGACTATCAAGTTCTTTCCAGAGTTCAAGCTTTCGACTGTACTCATGAATTCTATCACCGATATAGATCATGGACGGCAGGGTGGTTTCTACATCCTCTTCAATAACTGTTGTCCGGGGTTCTTCAATCTGCAGATACGGTGATCGGGGTATAGTTTTAGGTTTACTTGAATCCGGTGTACCATAAACAGATGGGTGCTTACTCATATATCTCTTATCAACCGGTTGACTTACCATGTGTTTGTCAGGAATACCACATCCTGTCATCGCTACTGTAACCAAAACAACACATACGTTTCTAACTGTTTTTTTCATATTTTTTCTCAATAAAAACATGGTTCATAACATCTTTATGCTATATCTATCGACAAATACCTAATGGAACTTAACCGACCAGGAGCTTGTCCGAGAATGCATTTTCGCCCAACTCTTCGTTATTATCAAAAAAATAATGCTCGTAATATTGCCTATATGGCTGCGCGTATTTTTTCGATAAACCTCGATTTGAATAAAAATGCTTATTATCGGACAAGCTCCTAGTAATAAAATTGTTTCTGTTTCCCAGCACAAGCTACTGCATTTCACCATCCACGGTTTTCCAAAATGGCTGATAATATCTGTTCGGTTGAAATCTTCCTGCTTCAGTCTTTTCACCAAAAGTAAGAATAGATGGAATTTTGCGATCACTCTCACTTACCATCTCAACCGGTTCAACAACAGTACCACCCTGCCCGGGATCAACCCGCACATTAACAAGTGCATCGGCCTGCCTCTTTATCACAAGACCATAAAACGAAAGATCCACCGGGTCAAGTCTGCTCACAAATTCTCCTTCATCCAGCAATACATTCACAATTGAGCACCACGTAGGCAGCGCACCCGCTGACCCACTGATATGGCTGCTTCTTTTTCGCATGGACGTATTATTGTCAAACCCAACATATACTCCGATACTGAATCCATCCCCTATTGCGAGGGCAGTTTTGTTTTCGTCAATACCGGGAAGATATCCAAAAAAGGAAGCGTTTGTGTACCTGTTTGCCGTCCCTGTTTTACCAAGAAGTGGGATCGACAGATCGATGTCACTGAATTCAGGATCAAGTCCTTTACGATCTTTATTCAACCTCACTCTTTTGCCAGCCATCCTTCCAGTACCAAATTTCACAACATTTTCAAGAATATGTCCTACTGCAAGAGAGGTTTGTCTGCCAATTACAGTTTTACGAATTGGCCGGGGTCTATACAAAATTTCTCCATCCGCCGACTCTATTCGATCAATAATTGCCAGAGCATCATTATCATCATCTTCTTTTATATCTTCAAACGTTGTCACGGTACCTGTGACCAGACCTTCATACATCCTAGTGGCTTCCAGTAACGAAACGACATTGGACCCCAGTGGAAAAGAAAGTACCGGCTGCAATACGCTTTTTATCCCAAGCTGCTTACCTAACTCGACAAGATAGTGCAACCCGACGGTAATTCGAAAATCTTCAACATGTGTTAGAATATCAAAGCTATAGGGAAGTTTTTTAAGCATTTTTTGATATTCATGCCCTGCCTGCTGGTTAACTTTATCAAAAGCTGCAACTGAAAGGCTTCCGTTTAATCGAACCTTTTCCCAAAAAAGTTGCCTGTCAATGTCATCCATTACCCGCAAGTAACGACGAAGATCAGCATCTTCTACACGTTGCAGGGATACATCCGCTCCTTCCAGCAATTGAAAGGAAAACTCTCGAGTACGATGATCCAAAAACAATCCACTGACCTTTTCCACCATATCAAATGGATCAAAATCAGCAACAGTATCGTCAACTTCTAATGACAATTGATATGTTTCAAGCTGTCTCCGGAGTGAAACTAACAACAAATAATAATTTTTAAGAAGAGATTTCCGAAAGTTGAGCTCCTTTTTTCCGTACTGGGTAAGTTTTTTTTTACCCTCCAGTAATTGTTTTTTTAGATCAGCAGAAAAAACATCGAAATTTCTCCCATAAGGCAGATCTTTTAATTGTTTATATTCCTCAATCATTCCATCAAAGATAAAATCTGTCTCCAGGTTCTCAACAGCTGCCCGATACGCGGCCTCACGTAACGTTGCCCTGTTAACCTGAATGCCATAGCGATCCCTGATTCGAGCACTATAACTTCGGTACGGTTCTTCCTCTCCATCGACAATTTTGGGACTCAGACCAACTTTAGAAGCAACGTCCCTTAATTGAAGCGATGAAAGTTGATCACAAAGATGAGACGATAACCAAACCGAAGCCACATTTTCTGAATGCACTCCAGCCCAACTCATAGACACCCAACCATAAGGACTATGGTGATCCGGACGGGGAAAATACGGTTGATCATGGAAAACAAACACATTCCTGCTATTCTTCAGCACATCCATGCTGTTCCATCCAAGTTGCAGGGCTGCAGCGAAAACCAATGGTTTAAACGCTGACCCCATCGTCCGTTTTGCCTGGATTGCCCGGTTAAAAAATCTATTTTCAGTACCGCCGGCCATGCCCTTGATGGCACCGTCTTTCATAATCAGTGCTCCCCCCTGAACCTGAGGGTACTTTTCCAGTTCAAATTCGGCCAAAAGCTTATCCGAAACAGACAACACACGAACCCAAACACGATCACCTGGCTGGAGGGATTCAATAAAAAAATCGAGATCTTTGTCTACAGGTTCACTCCATAAATTTTTCTGCCACTTTACCCGTGCTCTAACAAGGCTGGCTAACCCTTTTGCGCCAATAACTCCGTTACCAAGTTTTTTCTCCAGACGGACAAAAATTTTTATGTCTTTTCCTTTACCTTCTTTACGCTGTATTGTACCAAAGAGAAAAGCATCTTTCTTAAGATGGGAATCTCCCGTGTAATTCAAATCCACCAGCTCTTTTTGCACGTCTTCCCTTTCATAACCACGAAGACGTACGTCAAGCCTTGAAAGCTCATTACGCAGAATGGCAAGCGTTTTTCCCTGTAATTTTTTATCGATAGTAGTGATTATCCGAATTCCCGATGTCGCCACATTAGTAATGTCATGGGCTTCAAGTGCAGAGAGAACCTCATTGCTCGAAACAGCATCTTTTACCTGTTCCATAGCATAATCCAAAGCAAAACCAACCTTGCCATTTTTAAAAACAATACCTTTGGCCAGCGCCTCATTGAGAGCGAAACTACTTATCATCTCCAACCCGCGCATCTTAGTCAAAACGTATTTTAACCGAACCGCAGCACGGGAACGAGCCGTAGCAGCAGATGCTTCAGTCTTTTTTATAAACGGATTATAGTAATTTGGCCTTTTCACGCTACCTGCAATAAAAGCACATTCAACCAGAGATAATTCACCAGGTGCTTTATCAAAATAATAGCGTGCGGCAACACCTAGACCATGGCCATTACCACTGACATAAAACTGGTTTGCATAAAATTCAAATATTTTTTCTTTGGGATAATAATATTCAAGTCGCAGGGCGTAGAGTAGTTCTTTAAGCTTTGCCTCAAATGATCGTTCGGATCGTTTAAAAAGGTTTTTGGCAGTCTGCTGCGTCAGTGTGCTTCCACCCTGAACAACACGACCCGCCTGAACATTTTTAAGAGTCGCTCGCAGTATACCGATTATATCAAAACCAAAGTGATCAAAAAATCGATTGTCTTCAGACGCAACAAGGGCATTAACAAAATTTTTAGGGATTTCGGAGTAGGTCACATATTGACGATGGGCCTTATCAAAAAAGACACCAAGTTTTGTTGTTCCATCACTGTAAAACACATGGCTTTCACGCCCGAGAATACTATGAATATTTTCAGGTAATATTTCCTTGCCTGGATCAGCAACAACTTTCCAGTATAAACCACATGCCACTGCAATGCAGCCACAGAGACTGACAACTATTAGAAACAAAAAAAACTTTTTCAGCATAAGGCTTTATTTTCCCCTATTTGTCAAACGACAAGGAGTATATGCTTGCAATTAACCAGCAGTTCGGTTTTAAATGGGTAGCAAATGTGTTAACAGTTTTGATGTCATGAATGTACATTGTTATCCGAGATATCTCAACAGGCTAATGTTTAAATTTTCAGTCTTTTTCACATTCTCTTAAACAGTACTATATATTTGGTCTCTTAAATGATTTTTACATTTCTTAACCTGAAAAGGTTTTTGGTTTTTCTAGCTCCTTTTCTCATTCTTTCTGGTTGTGCCAACATATCTGATTTGGTATTTAACCATACCCCAGTCCCTGATAAAATAACCTCTTTAGCACCAGCAACAGAGGCCTCAGATTATCAACTGCAGGCTGTCGGGCCTGAAATGTGCCTGGATGATGAGCTTGTTGCCCTCAGCAAAACAGGAATCTGGAACGAAAGACCATCACCTGTCAGCATGCAGTCTCCAGATGATGCTGTATTCGATTTTCCTCTCTGGCATAATAAACAGGTTGATATGTACCTCAATCTGTTTCAAACAAAACAGAGAAAACAGTTTAGTCGCTGGCTTGCGCGATCAACTGCATATCGTCCAATGATTGAAAAAGAACTCGCTGCAGCTGGTCTTCCCCTGGATCTCGTCTACCTCTCAATGATTGAAAGCGGGTTTAGTCAGCTTGCTTACTCTCGATCAAAAGCGGTTGGGCTCTGGCAATTTATGAAAGGTACAGGCAAACAGTATCATCTGAGAATAGACAGATATATCGACGAAAGACGCGACACCAAAAAATCAACCAAAGCTGCCGTGGCCTATCTAACTGATCTATACAAAGAGTTTGGTGATTGGCACCTCGCCGTTGCAGCCTACAATGGAGGACCTGGGAAAATACGTAACGGACTAAGAAGACACAAAGTTGATAATTTCTGGGATCTGGCCAGCCGCAAATACCTGAGAATTGAAACAAAACGATATGTACCCAAACTCATTGCAGCACTTCTTATCGCAAAAAATCCTGAAAAATATGGTTTTTACAATATCAAGTATCAAACACCACTGCAATACGACACTTTGACAGTCGGACCAGGCATGAACCTGAATGCTATTGCAATAATTAGCAACAGCAACACAAAGGTCATCAAACAATTGAACAGGGAATTGCGTCAAAATAGAACACCTCTGAATGTCACCAGTTATGAAGTGAAAATTCCTCAATCTACAGCTGTTATTGCCCAGAAAAACCTTTCTCGCCTGCACAGTATCGTTAGCACCGGGTACAAAACACATAAAATCCGAAAAGGTGATACTCTTACAAAAATATGCTCAAAATATGGCGTCAACAAAACCACTATTCTTAAGGTAAACAACTTGCACAGCAGTAAACTCTCCTCTGGTAGTAACTTGAGAATTCCTTACAGTACCATTACTTACCAGCTTCTCCCTAAGGGATCCAAAGGTGCTATGGCCGCCTATAGGGATAGCCTTATACTACACCGGATAAAACCCGGTGACACGATTTCAAAAATTGCCCGACTGTACAGAGTACCGCCGGCAATGATTGTTGAATGGAACGGATTAAAAAATGCCCATTCCATCCGAGCCGGACAGCAACTCGCACTGTACATTGATAAAAGATCGAAAACAGACAGGAAGGTTGTAAAGAAAACAAAACATTCCACGTCAACACCTCATCTCCTTGTACTCAAAGCAGATAAAATGAAAATCCTTGGCAATTCCAGTGAACCATTTCAATGGTACAACGTCCGATCCGGTGATTCATTGTGGACAATTTCAAGGAAATTCCGTGCAACCACTGCTGATATAAAAAAATGGAACAATTTAAAATCAAATCTCATTCACCCTGGCAGCAGACTGAAACTTAAAAAAGTTTAAGCAATTGATGTAATAATCTCTACATTTGCCTTTCTGATGCTATTTTCACTTATTCCCGCCTGAACATGTGAACCCGGCCCCACTTTTTAGGGTTATTTCAGAGCTGAGTCATACAAATTATATAAGAGTTCTTCATGACAGAATCATCATTTCCCGCCCACTCCTACGAACGTGATGTGCATATTATCTCGCACCTCGATAAAACCATCATCCTTGTTGGAACCGCTCATATTTCTCAGGAATCTGTTGATCTTGTCCAAACAGTAATTTCACAGGAAAAACCTGATTGCGTCTGCCTGGAACTTGATGACAAACGTTACCAGGCACTTACACAAAAAAAACGATGGCAATCACTTGACTTAAAGGCAATTATAAAAAACAAGCAACTCTCCACATTGATGGTCAGCCTGCTCATGGCCTCATACCAAAAACGGCTCGGTAGCCAACTCGGAGTCACACCGGGAGCCGAACTTATGATGGCAGCGACCACCGCAAAAGAGTTAAAGATACCTCTTTCCCTCTGCGACAGAGATGTACGCATAACCCTGCGTCGTGCCTGGAAATCGACCTCTTTTTTCAAAAAAGGCTATCTCATATCCTCTCTTTTCGCCAGTCTCTTTGACAAAAGTGAAATCAGTGAAGAAAAACTGCAAGAAATCAAGCAACAGGATGTCCTTACAGAACTGATGGCGGAACTCGGTGAAACACTGCCGGATTTAAAGCGAGTCCTGATTGATGAACGAGATACCTACCTGGTGGAAAAAATAAAATCGTCTCCAGGCAAACGGATTGTGGCAATAGTCGGTGCCGGCCATATTCAGGGAATGATAGACAAATTTGGTGTAGATAATAAACAGAACATTGAACCAATCACCCAAATACCTCCAATCTCAAAAGGATATAAAATTCTCGGCTGGGGCATACCCTTTCTCATCCTTGGATCCATTGCAGTTATCGGGGCCCAAAAAGGTGCGTCTGTTGCCGGTGCAAACCTTATATATTGGATCGTTGCAAATGGAATTCCATCGGCGGTTGGCGCCCTGCTTGCATTGGCCCATCCCTTAACAACACTTGGTGCATTTGTCGCAGCTCCGATAACAAGCCTGACACCCGTAATTGGCGCTGGCTATGTCACCGCTTTTATTCAGGTGATGGTCTGTCCACCCGTGGTAAGAGAATTTGAAACAGCAGGCGATGATATAGGAAAATTTACTGGCTGGTGGAAAAACAGATTGCTCAGAGTATTTCTCGTCTTTATTTTGACCGGTCTTGGTTCTGCCATAGGCACCTGGGTTGGTGGATATGAAATTTTTAAGAACTTACTCAGTTAGTGCCTTTTTATATAAAGCCTGTGAGGAAAAACAAAACACAAAGAGAAGGAATCGAACACGATGTCTGAAGATAAGAAACCAGTATCTCCCACAATTACAGCTCGCCAGAAAAAATATCTAAAAGGACTGGCCCATCCTTTGAGTGCTCTTGTGCATATCGGTAAAGATGGAATCAGCCAGGGCGTTCTCGATTCAGTCAGCACAGAACTCTTCAACCATGAGCTTGTTAAGGTCAAAATCGGCAGTAACAGTAATGTCGAAAAACATAGCACAAGCCAGGCTGTAGCTGAACAGACCGGTAGTTCTCTTGTTCAGCTCATTGGTAAAACATTCATTCTGTATAAGAAAAACCTTAAAAAACCAAAGGAGAAACGCATACATCTGCCAAAAGGTTAATAAATCAACCAGCGGGATTCTTTTTAAGAGAAAACAGCTTAGTGGCACATTTCTGGTGAGCAACCTCCAACGCTGTCTCCCCCCAGTCCAAAACAACGTCCAGCGCTGCTTTCTTGGCAAGCTCCAGCGTATTATTTGTCTCACTCAGGTGGGCAAGAACAGCAATTTGAAGTTGTTCTCCCATCAAATTGGAGAGAAACTGTGCTCCATCTTCATTTGAAAGGTGGCCACGGCTTGATCTGACACGCTGCTGAAGAGGCAACGGATAGGGGCCGTTTTTCAACATCTGCGGGTTGTGGTTAAACTCCAGGATAACTGCGTCACAATCAGCCAGTCTCCTTCCAATCAAATGCGAAACCTTTCCAGTATCCGTACAATATCCAACACTGAAATTACCATTACTGACAACAAAACCAACCGGATCCGCAGTATCATGAGAAATCCTGAACGACCTCACCCGCAAATCACCAACCTGCAATGTATCACCTGTTTCAAATTCATTTTTAGCAAAGAGTTTTCCAAGCCGCGTCTCAGCTACACCAAAAGTACCCGAATTTGCATATACGGGAATGGAACATTTTCTTGAGATAACACCTGCCCCGCTTATATGATCCCCATGTTCATGGGTTAGAAACAGCGCTGATACATTTGCCAGATCTCTATCTATACTCTGCAGGCGTCGACTTATTTCTTTGCCGGAAAATCCGGCATCGATCAAAATCCCTGTCGTACCACTTTCCAGGTAGACCGAATTACCTTTACTGCCACTTCCAAGTACGGAAAAACGCATCTTAATTATACTCCTGTATGGCCAAATCCCCCACCACCCCTTGCTGTTACATCCAACACCTTGACCTCACGTATTGCCGCCTTTGCAACCCGAGCAAGTACAAGCTGCGCAATCCGATCTCCGCGACCAATTGTAAATGGTTTCCTGCCCAGGTTAATAAGGGCAATTTTCACTTCACCCCGATAATCAGAGTCTATAGTCCCAGGACTGTTTACCAAGGTAATTCCATGCTTTACGGATAGACCGCTGCGCGGCCTTACCTGCAATTCATAGCCAGATGGAATAGAAACAGCCCAACCGGTTGGTACCAGTACAATATCACCAGGAAACATTTCAATACTCTGCTCCAATCCCGCCTCAACATCCATTCCGGCTGAGCCCTCAGTTTCATATCCTGGCAAACTAATATCCCGCATCTTCTCGGAAATCAACCAGCAAAAATCAAGTTTTACAGTATCCATTTTGATTATCTTTTATGTTCAGAGTGTTCACATAAACAAAAAAAAGGCCGACACCTCTAAAGGAGTCGGCCTTTTTTTATTAACTATTCACAGCTTTTAGTAATACTATTTTTCAAGCAAAGCCTTACGACTCAGACGAATTCGGCCACGATTATCAACATCGAGAACTTTTACTTCAATTTCATCGCCTTCCTTTAAAATGTCGGTCACTTTTGCCACACGTTTATGGTCAAGTTCTGAAATATGTACAAGACCATCAGTGCCCGGAAGAATTTCAACAAAAGCACCAAAATCCTTAATGGTTTTTACAACACCTTTGTAGACCGCACCGACTTCTGCTTCTGCTGTTATTGCCTTAACCTTCTCGACCAGCGCTTCTGCAAGAGTTCCATTGAGTGCAAACATTTTTACAAGGCCAGTATCATCAACTTCAATTTTAGCATCAAATTCTGCAGACAATTCCTTGATGATTTTACCACCAGGGCCGATTATATCTCGTATTTTGTCTGGATTAATTTTATGAACAAAATATTTCGGTGCATGCTCAACAACACCATCTCGGGCTTCAGATATACCCTTTTCCATTTCTGTAAGGATATGTAATCGTCCGTCTTTAGCCTGAGTGAGTGCCGTTCCCATTATGTCACGACTCACACCATCAATCTTAATATCCATCTGCAAAGAGGTGATACCATCGCAGGTTCCGACGACTTTGAAATCCATGTCACCGAGATGATCTTCATCCCCAAGAATATCAGAAAGAATCATCACCTTTTCGCCTTCCTTGATAAGCCCCATGGCAATACCAGAAACAGGGCGTTTCAGAGGAACACCAGCATCCATCATTGCCATACTGCCGCCACAAACTGTTGCCATGGAAGATGAACCGTTAGATTCAAGAATTTCAGAGACCACGCGAATGGAGTAGGGAAAATCTTCTTCCGACGGCAAAACTGCCTCTAATCCACGGGTTGCAAGTGTACCATGGCCAATATCTCTCCTCGACGGACCTCGCAGAAAACGAGCTTCACCAACACAATATG
>Ga0256845_1000860_pt1 | contig 26109 bp, 16 predicted proteins | sample RiftiametaG_FD_189101 | JGI IMG/M metagenome (GOLD analysis project Ga0256845, IMG submission 189101) | Tube worm associated microbial communities from hydrothermal vent at the East Pacific Rise, Pacific Ocean - Riftia | ecosystem: Host-associated > Annelida > Integument > Unclassified ... | reverse complement strand
ATTTTATAGAGTTCGTTGCGAATAGGATTAAGTGTCGAGCTGTTGGTGTCGAAGTAGTTTGATGTCAGCATCAATTTAATTAACTTTTCTTAATTAAATCTCAAGTGAAAAATGAAAGTTGGGACTTTTATACATAAGTTTTCGTAATCGAAAACAACGGGTTGCGAACACGGCCTGAAATGCGTTTATATCCCAGCGGAACATCATAGCACAGGGTTGAGCATTAGCAACACCCTGTGCCAGGTTAAATAATAGACCCGAACCCTAGAAGGGTTCAACATAGACGGTGGCATTAGATCCCAGGTCTCGACAAAAGTCTTACTCGCCCAACAGAAAATCAAGCACCTCACTCGCCGTATAGGACCGAGCACCAGGTTTGACAATTTTCCTGATCGCAGACAAATCATACCCGCTGGTAATCAAAGGCAGCTCTACTGACACTTTTTTCCGGATCTGAGGCATACCAATGTTAGCCATCAGCGAGTTACAAAGACACTTCCGGCCTGCGGCATCCTCTTCGGTGCCACCTTTCCGGAGATAGGTTTTGACGGGCTCAGAAGCACAGCGCCATCCTAACGATCCATTTTCTTTTTCGTAAGCTTCACGAAGATACCCCAAGTCACAAACTCGGCAGCGGTCTTCATAAATCTCTTTCTCTGAAAGGGTCTCAGGTAAGGTCAACACCTGAAATGGAAACCCAGTAGGCGACGCTACAGGGTCACGGAAAATTTTCTCAGTCTCACCGAGCACTTCATGCAAAACAGAACTCTTGATCTCAGCAGTAAACCCGGATTCATCACAAAAGGCAAACAAGGTGCCAATCTGCACACCGGCCGCGCCCATAGCTCTCGCCTCTTTGATTTTCTCCGGACTGGCAAAGGAACCCGCTACAAAAAATGGAATACCCAAGCTGTTAATCTTTTCAAAATCAACCTCATCACGCTTACCATACATCGGCTCGCCGCGTTCGTTGTATTGAGTTTTTCCGCGAGGTGGTGCATTGTGCCCCCCAGCGGTTGGCCCTTCAATAATAAGTCCACTGATGCCATCTCCACACTTTTTCACCAACAAATTGGCCAGTGTCACAGAGGAAACAATCGGAAAAAAGTAAGGCACTTTAGGCGTCGGGCAATGATCACCAAACACATCCTTCGGATCAAACTTTAACATGTGGGCCGAGCCTGTGCTCGATCCTTTGACATGCATACCAAACGAAACCGCTTCGTTACGGCTCAAGCCGTCAATCGCTTTGGGGATCTCCAACGGAATACCGGCCCCAATAATGACCACATCTACACCAGCCAGCATCGCCCCGTAAAGACAAGATAAAATCGGCGTCTGAATTTTGTGTAAAAAGTTAACTCCCACCAAGCCGTCGTGGCCTTCTTTCGCAAGATGGACTTCTACATACGTCGACAAAATCTGCAATTCGAGCACAGCGACAGTGGGTGCCTCGCCGACCATTGGCTTGGTCACATAAGAAGCTGTCTCCTCCTTGCCGCCCTCGATGTAATAACGCTCCATGATCCGGGAAACGATACCCTGATCAGGAAACGACTCCATCGCACGGCGCCGAGCTCCATCGAGATCTCCGTCTTGTAAAGCTCTGACGAGAACGAGATCAATTGCGGTTCCGGAAACCACACCAATCTGCCCCCGCGATGCTACTGCATTCGCGAGCTTCCAGTTGGAAACACTAATACCCATTCCGCCTTGGATGATTTGAGGAAATATCATGGCCGCCGGTAGTCTGAGAGGTTATCGGCTATGTTGCGAGGAAAATACGACTAAAATTCATGCATTCTTTGCTCCCCCGAGAAAACCCCAGTAAAATCATACCAGCAAAAGGTAGATCAAGACTTGCGAGCACCAACAAAACATCTAATATACCACCATGAACGCCACACAGGAGCCTCCCTGTCCCAGCCAAAAGAAACAAGTCCTACTCATGGGCACCTGCCTTTGCGATGCTTTTTACACGGAGGCCGCCAAAGCAACTGTCCTCATCCTCGAACATCTGGGGGTTGAAGTCATTTTCCCAGAAGACCAAACCTGCTGCGGCCAGCCCGCATTTAACTCAGGCGACTGGAAATCATCACGTAAGGTGGCTCGCCACGCCGTTAAGGTCTTTCAAGGCGACCTTCCCATCATCGTCCCCTCCGGCTCATGCGCCGCGATGCACCAACACGGAAACCCACTCCAATTTGAAAAAGAAGACGACCTCCCCGCCATCGAAGACATGGGCCGCCGCACCTTCGAGCTCACCGACTACATTGTGCACGAGCTCGGAATCACCACATGGCCGGGCAAGTTCGACGCCAAAATCGCCTTTCACCACTCGTGCCACACCCGAGGCACCGGCACCCGCGAAGCTGCCGCCACGCTGCTCAGTTCGATCGATAAGCTAGAACTCGTCGAATACGGACAAAAAGAACAATGCTGTGGCTTCGGCGGCACATTCTGCGTCACCTTCCCTAATATTTCCGGAAAAATGGGCACACTCAAGCTCGATCACCTACTCGATGACAAGCCTGACCTCCTCGTCTCCGCCGACCTCTCATGCATGATGCATCTGGGTGGACTCGCCGAAAAACAAGGCAGATCCCTCCCCTACCGTCACATCTCACAGATCCTCCTCGAAGCTCTCAAAAACTCCTAACATAAACCTCTTTATCCATGATCGACGCCCACCACCATTTCTGGAAATTTAACACCGCAGAATTTCCATGGATCAGCGAGGACAAGCCTTGCTTACGCCACGACCACCTCATTCCCGAACTAGAACACGCCATCGACATGTGCGGCATCGATCAAGCGATCGCCATCCAAGCCCGCTGCAGCGATGAAGAAAACCAATTCCTACTCGAGCAGGCGCAAAACTCCGACGGACTCATCACCGGCATCGTAGGATGGGCGCCACTGACCTCCGACGGCCTCCGCCTCTTTCTCGATCAATACATTCACGAACCCCTCGTCAAAGGATTCCGTGAAATCATCCAAGGCACCCCCGACGAGCAATTCCTCGACAACCCGGACTTCGACCACGGCCTCCGCGAACTCACCCACCGCGAACTCACATTCGACCTCTTGATTTCCCACGATCAACTCCCCTCAGCCATCGCCTTTACCGACCGCCATCCTAACCAACGCATGGTACTCAACCACTGCGGCAAACCACCGATCCGAGCCGGAGAATTCCCAAAAACCTGGGCGCGAAACATCCGCGAACTTGCCCGCCGCCCTCACGTTTTTTGCAAAATTTCCGGACTCACCACCGAGATTCAGGATCAAGACAAAACCTGGCAGACCGACCTCATTCGTCCCTATTTCGACACCATCCTCAAAGCCTTTGGCCCAGAGCGCATAATGTTTGGCTCAGACTGGCCGGTCTCCAACTTAAACGCCTCCTACCCCACGTGGCTCAATGCCGTAGACGACCTCATCCTCCCTCTCAGCCACGACGAAAAATCCGCCATCCACCAAGACACCGCCACCCAGTTCTACAAGCTCTAGCACATCTTCTAGCCTCCTCCATTTTACTTCTTACTTCTTCCCGCCATGCCATCACACCAACTCATCGATACCTACGCAGCTGACATCAGCGCGGAGAAACAAGCCTCCGTCATGGACGGCACATCGTCAGGCACGGAGAAACGCTACAACGCCCTCTTCAATGACTATGAAGACCCCGATGCCATTCGCAAGGTCGCAGCCCAGATCAAACAGCACACCCTCGAGCACCTAGGCACCTACCTCGAGCAAGCCGAGAAAAAACTCACCGAAAACGGCGTCAATGTACACTTCGCCTCCACTGATCAGGATGCCCGCGAAGCCGTGCTCAATATTCTCAAACAACATGGAGTCACTCGCCTGACCAAATCGAAGTCAATGGCATCGGAGGAAATCCACCTCAACCCCTATCTCATCAAAAACGGCATCGAGGTGCTTGAAAGTGACCTCGGTGAGTTCATCCTCCAGATCGACGACGACGTCCCGTCCCACATCGTCAAACCCATCATCCATAAAAACCGGCGCGAAATCGCCAATAGCTTCCTCCGCGAAGGCATCGCCGAGGACTACAATGACGACCCCCAAACCATCACCCGCCGCGCCCGCACCCACCTCCGCGCCAAATACTTCGAGGCCGGAGCCGGCATCACCGGCGGTAACTTTGTCTCGGCAGAAAGCGGTCGCATGGTGCTCGTCACTAACGAAGGCAACGCCCGCTTCGGCATGGCTCCACCTCCCGTGCACATCGCCCTCATCGGCATCGAAAAACTAGTGCCGCGCGATCGTGACCTCGGCGTCTTCCTCAACCTGCTAGGCCGCTCAGCCACTGGTCAGCAACTCACCGTTTACACCCAGTTCATCAACGGCCCACGCTCAGAAAACCAACCGAGCGGGCCCGAGCACATGCACGTCGTCTTCATGGACAACGGCCGCAGCGACATCCTCGCATCCAACTGCAAAGAAATCCTGCGCTGCATCCGCTGCTCCGCCTGCCAGAACGTCTGCCCGATCTACCGCCAGTCCAGCGGCCACGCCTACCGCGCCACCTACGGAGGCCCTATCGGAGCCGTCCTCTCCCCACTGCTCGCCGGAGATGATTTTCATAAATACGCAGACCTCCCCAAAGCATCCACCCTCTGCGGTGCCTGCCAAGAAGTCTGTCCCGTCGACATCCCGATCCCCACGCTCCTGCTCAGACTACGCGATCGAGCCAAACAGGAAAAAATCAAATCCCCCGGAGCCCTACCGATGGCCCCCTTTGCCGAGCTTGCCACATCTCCCAAACTCTGGCGCACCAGCATGACCATGTCGAAAGCCATGAATATCATGCCACTACGAATCGCCCCTATCAAACCCCTCCAAGCGTGGCTAGGCCAACGCACCCTCCCCAGATCCACCGGAGGAGACTTCAGAAAATGGATGAAAAACCGCTAAGCTAGTCCTCCAACATCTTAATAAGTTCATTCACATCCATCGTAAACTCATCGCTATCCTCGCCGAGGATCGATTCTTTTTCCGCACCAAACCTCGTGAACAATGCCGCCATGGGTTTATTCCGCTTCAGCACGGATGCCCAGAAGGTTTTGATGCCTCGTTTTTTAGCCACCAGTGCCAGTTCACCTAGCAGAAACCAAGACATCCCAAGTCGGCGTACATTTTCACCCACCATAAATGCAACCTCTGCGGATTCCCCCGATGTATCTTGATAGAACCGTCCAATCGCCTCGATTTCCTGCCGATGTCCCTTCTCCTCAAACAGAGCAAAAGCCAAATCCACACTTTGATCCACTGATGTTAGTTTATAAGCAGCCTCATCGGTCATGCGGTCTCTAATGTGTCCATAGCGCATACTCACCGTTTCCTGACTGTGCGAATAAAAGAACTCCTGCAAAGATCGCGTATCACTCGGATGCATTGGTCGGAAGGTAAAGCCTCGCCCTTTAAAATAAACCCGTCTCGATTCTATCCCATCGGCTGATTCCGAAACCCCCTTGGGTGCGACATTGTAAAATTTGGGAATCCACCCCCACTTATGAGCATCGCTGAGAAGCTTCTCGCGATGATCCGGATGAGCCACCTCCACCATATTCAGAACACGCTCACGGATACTTTTCCCCCGCAGGCGCGCGATCCCATACTCGGTCACCACATAGTGCACATCTCCCCGCCCCGTATTCACTCCACTGCCCGGCTTAAAGCCTGAAACGATGCGTGACTCCTTGCCATCATCGGTCATCGACGTCAACACGATCAGCGGTCGCCCCCCTTTACTATGCCCTGCCCCACGGATAAAATCTTGGGTGCTGCCCATACCTCCATAAAATCGATGCCCACGAGAATCGCGCACCACCTGCCCCGTGAGATCCACTTCGTAGGCGCCATGAATCGCCACCATCTGATCATTCCTCTGGATTTTAGAAACATCACCCACCCAATCGGACGGATGCATTTCTATCATTTCATTTTCATGGGCGAAATCGTAAAGATCCTGACTGCCAATAAAGTCAGAACAAACAATCTTCCCGTGATGAAAACTTTTCATTGAATTATCCACCGCCCCGCACTGCACCAGCTCTCTCATGGCATCGGAAAAAAGACCGGTATGAATCCCCAGATGCCGATGGTTTTTCAAAGCACCTAACACCGCCTGTGGGGTATTTCCCAGTCCGGCCTGAATCGTGGAACCATCCGCCACGAGCTGCGCTGCATACTCTGCGGCTTTCAACTGAGCCTCTCTGGGGGCATCCCATTCCAGCGCGGGCAGCGCCCTCCGATCTTCAAGATAATAATGAATCTTACGCGTCGACATTCTAGCTTTCCCAGCCGTGCGCGGCATCGCAGCATTGATCTGCGCCACCACGATGCGTGCCACTTTTATCGCGGACTTCACCACATCCACACTCACGCCTAACGAAACATACCCATCCGCATCCGGCGGACTCACCTGAATCAAGGCCACATCCACAGGTAAAAGATGCCCCCCAAACAACGAAGCCACATCCGACAACGGGCAAGGCGTGTAATCGGCCCGACCTGCTGCCACCGCTTTTTGAATCGAGGGAGTCAGGAAAAAAGTATTCGTCCGCAGAGACCCGTCGTATTTTTTCTTAATCCACGGCATCTCCCCGATGGTGTGAATATGGGTAAGCTCCACATCTCGAAAATCGCCAGATGCCCGCAGCATGGATTCCACCACCGCAAAAGGAACCGCCGCCCCCGAGCCAATAAACACCCGACTCCCCGGTCTCACAATCTTCGCCCACGCCTCTGATGTCAGCTTTTTCACGCCATCAATCTGGCACAAGTAATGCAAACAACCCAAGTAATTCTGAAAAATTTTGTAAATTCTGTCCAGCGCCGCAGGCATCAACCCAAACCACCTCCCAGATTGACAAATACCACATCCAACAGCATTCTCACCACACGCCAACTTCCCAACTTCCCAACTTCCAAGACTCCCCAACCATGACTCCTGACTCCATCGATGAAATCATGCGCCGCGTCCATCGGCTCGAGATCAAGGCGCGCCGTCTGGCCAGAGAGTCCTTCAGCGGCGAATACCACTCATCCTTTAAAGGCAGCGGACTCGACTTCGAAGACTACCGTGAATACCAGCACGGCGACGAAACTCGGTTTATCGACTGGAACGTCACCGCCCGAAAAGACCACCCCTACATCCGCACATTCCGAGAAGATCGAGAACTCACAGTCATCCTCGCCGTCGACATCTCGGCCTCCACACTCTACGGCAGCCAACAGCTCAGCAAACGCGAACTCGCCGCAGAACTCGCCGCCGTGCTTGCCTTCAGCGCCAACATCAACGGTGACAAAACCGGCCTCCTCCTCTTTGCCGAAGAACCGCTTCTCTACCTACCCGCCACCAAAGGCAGCCGACACATCCTACGTATGGTGCGCGAAATACTCGCCACCACCCCCGAAAACCCAGGCACAAACATCCCCGCAGCCTGCGATTTTCTCCTCCACACCGTCAAACGTAAAGCCCTCGTCTTCCTCATCTCCGACTTCCTCTGCCACGACCTCCAGCGGCCACTCGGCGCCCTCGCCAGCAAACACGACACCATCGCCCTGCGAATCACCGACCCAATGGAAGCCAAACTTCCCAAAATAGGAAAAGTAAACCTAACCGACCCAGAAACCGGCTGGCAAACCACTATCAACACCAACAATGCCAACGTGCGTATGGGATTCGACAAACTCACCCGCAGGCACTCCGAAGGCATCACCCAGCTCTTCGACAAAAAAGGGATCGACCACCTCAACCTCTCCACCACCGAAGACTACCTCCCCCACCTCCACCGACTCTTCAAAAACCGCACCCGACGCAGAAACAAATAACTTCAAAGCCCCCCTTATCTCAAGCATTATCAACTTCGCGCATTTCGCATCCTTTCGCGGTTAGCGCCGCAGGCATCAACCCAAGTAAACATCAACAACTTCCACGACATCACTGACCCCGGAGAATTCCTCCCCGAGCCATCCACCCCATGGTGGATCTGGGTGCTCGTCGTGCTTGCCTCCCTGCTCGCCATAGCCCTAGCCTATTTTATCTTTAGAAAGTCAAGATCCACCAAACGCCAGACCACCCTACTTGATCATGCGCGCGCCGGACTCAGAAAACTCCGTGAGCAATCCCCAAATCTCCCACCACACGTCACCGCCACTAAAATCTCCCTCATCATCCGTCAGTATTTAGCCGCCGCCTTCAACGACCCCGCGCTATTCGAAACCAACGAAGAATTCACCCTCCGCGAATCCGCCCTAGCCCAGCTCCACCCCGACTCCCGCGAACCAGTCACCCAGCACCTCACCGCACTCTCCCAACTCAAATACGCCCCAACAGGCACAACCGACGTCAACAATCTCATCACCGAAGCCGAATCCATCATCGCCAACATCGAAATCAACGTCAACGACCCAGACTCAGACCAACACCCAATAACCATTTGACCTTCACCTTCGCAGATCCTCTGTGGCTGCTCACCCTGCCACTCCTCATTCCCCTGTTCTTTCTGAGCAGACGGATTGGCACGCCATCGTCCATCACCTACTCATCCCTCTCCATCCTCGTGGGCCTGGGCGAAAAACCCAAACGCTACCCGGGGTCATTTTCACTCGCCCTGATGATCCTAGCCCTCGCCTGCGCCATCACCGCCATAGCCCGACCACAGCGGCAAAATCAATACACCGACCGCCAAGCCAGCGGAGTCGATATCATCCTCGCCATCGACATCTCCTACTCGATGGAAATCGTCGACTTTAAACTCAACCACCGCAGTGTGCAGCGTATTGACGCCGCTAAATCCACCGCCGAACAATTTCTCCGTCAGCGCCCTAACGACCGCTTAGGCATCATCGCCTTCTCGGGCCGCCCCTACGTCACTAGCCCGATCACCCTCGAGCACGACTGGCTCGTCGAGCAGCTACGAGAACTACGCCCCGGACTCGTCCAGGAACAAGGAACCGCCATCGGCTCAGCCATCGCTGCGGCCACCACCCGACTCAACGAGCGCGAGTCCAAAAGCAAAGTTATCGTCCTCATCACCGATGGCTCGAATAACTCGGGCCGACTCGCCCCGCTCGAAGCGGCAAAACACGCCGCCAAGCTCGGAGTGAAAATCTACACCATCGCCATTGGCACCGAAGAAGGCCGACTCTACAACGGACGCCAACCCTACCCGCAGAAGGAATTCGACACCCAAACGCTCGAAGAAATCGCCAGCATCACCCAGGGTGAATACTACCGTGTCCGCAGCACAGACAAACTACGAGAAACCTTCCAAAGCATCGATCAACTTGAAAAAACCGACATCAAACGGCACAGTGTGGTCGCCACCACAGAACTCTTCCCCTGGTGCGCCGCCGCCGCACTCCTCTTCACCCTCCTCGCCCTCACCATCCAATCCATCAATCCCCCACCAGCACCTTGACTCCCATGTCCTTCGCTCATCCAGGCTGGCTCGCGCTACTGCTGATCCTCCCCTTCATCCTTCTCGGTGCCATTCTGGCGCATCGCGGTCGGAGCAAGGCGTGGCAGCGGATGATTGCGCCCCGGCTCAGAGCTCAACTGGTGAATCAGGCATCTTTCTCGCGTCGCTGGCTCTCGCTCGCGCTTGGCTTACTCGGATCCACGCTGATCATCATCGTCATTGCCCGCCCCTACATCGGGGAAACAACCACCACCGAACACATCCGCACCCGTAATATCCTCATTGCCATCGATACCTCACGCTCAATGCTCGTCCGCGACGGCTCACCGGATCGCATGGCATCCGCCCAAGCCTCCGCCTTGGAGTTGCTAGATGCATTCCCTAACGACCGAGTAGGAATCATCGCCTTCTCAGGAGCGCCCGTCCTCATGGTCCCCCTCACCATCGACCACGCGGCCGTGCACGAAACCATCAGCCAGCTCGACACCAACGTCATTCCCTCCGGCGGATCCAATCTAGCCTCCGCCGTAGAACTAGCACTGAAGACCTTCGAAAAAACCGGCCAAAAAGCCAACGCCCTCATCCTCATCAGCGATGGAGAAAACCACTCACAGGAAACCGAAGGGACCGCCAGCGACATCCGAGAATCTGACACCACGGTATGCTCCATCAGCGTAGGAAGCGAAGCCGGCGGCATCATTCCTGACAGACAACAACCCGATGGTAAATTTCGAGACTCCCGTAATCAAACCGTCCTCAGCCGGATGATTCCTGACGCACTGGACACACTCGCCAGAGCCGGCCACGGCACCTACATACAAGCATCCGCCGGAGCCAGCACCACAGTCAGGTCGACACTTCAGTCGATCAAAACCAGCCAACAAGCAGGCCGCAAACACAGTATCCCCAACGAAAAATACCAATGGTTTCTACTCCCGGCCATCCTACTTCTCACCCTCTCCGCGCTCGTGCGCTCACAACTTTTCTCAAAGAAACTCAAAGACCCCACCTCCGTCAAAGTAACCAAATCGGCCAAAACCACAGCCGCCATCGCTCTTTGCCTACTACTCAACCAAAGCAATCCCCTCCACGCCGCCGCCCTCGACCATGCCGAAAGTGCCTACGAGCGAAAAGACTACAGTGCCGCACTCGAACTCTTCCGAAAAGCGCTCAGCGACACCTCAGGAGAAGACCGCTATGCCGTTCAGTTTGCCATGGGCACATCCGCCTACCGCCTCAAACAGTGGGAAAAATCAACCACCTACTTCTCAGCTGCACTCCTCACCAACAACCAAACGCTTCAAGAAAACATCCACTACAACCTCGGAAAATCCCTCTTCCGCACCGGACTTCATACCCTGCACCCCGAGCAGGAAAACGAATCTATTTTTCGCAACATCATCCAAAAACTCTTCAGTCTAGACGACCCTGAACAAACCACAAGCATCCCCCCTGAAGCATTACAAAAAGTCATCACCCTCTGGCAAGACTCGATCAGCCACTACCAAGCAGCCATCGATATCAACCCAGAAAATCAACGAGCCGCCAGCAATCAAAAAAATGTAAAGCTACTCCTCGACCTCCTCCAACAATCGCAACAGAAAAAACAAGAGCAGGAACAAAACAAAGACCCTGACGACCAAGGCCACCACCCAGAAACCGATCCCAACAACGACCCCGATCAACAAGAAGGAGAAAACCCCAAAGAAAAAGGAGAAGGTGACGAACCGGATAAAGACTCAAAAAACAAAGGTGAAGGCGATCAACAAGACCCGAACAAGGACGAATCAAACAATAAAAAAAACGACGACTCCGACAACAATGACAAGCAAGGCGACCAACAAAAAAACAACCCCAAAGACAAACCCGACATGAAACGTCAAACCGGCGAAACCGAAGAAGCCTACGCCGCCCGTATTCTCAAAGAAAACTCCGACTCCGAAACCCGCCCCATCCAACACCGCATCCGCCAACTCCGCCGCCCCGCCAAAGACTGGTAAACCGCCTACGGCGGAATGTTGAATGGTGAATTTTGAATGGCGAGTTCACATCCTACGCACCCCATCAAATATCTACCCTCCATCCTCTTCATCCTGCTAAGCCTGTGTTCCGCACATGCGCAGAAGGCTAACGCACCCTACGCTGAAGCAGCCCTCACCAGCACCCATCTCGTTCCCGGCGAGCAGTGCCATCTCATTGTGCGCATGCGTGGTGGAGAACCCGATGGCCGCCCCGCCCCACCCGAAGTGCCAAACACCGCCGTCAATTTTGTCCGATCCATCACCCACATCAACTCCAACCGCAAACTCTCCACCGCCTTCCTCTACCGCGTCACCCCAGCCAAAGCAGGTGCCCTAACCATCCCTCCGATTCCCCTGAAGTCGAGAGGCATCACCTACCACACAGCACCGCTCCACGTCACCGTCCACCCACTTTCAAAACTCATCCCCTTACCCTCAGGCATTAAAAACCACAATATTCTCGTAGGCTGGTTCCCTGAAAAAAACACACTCTATCAAGGAGAGCAGTGTCCGGTCACACTCAAAATCTACATCCCCCAGCAACTCCCTGTCGCCACCCAAGGCTGGGGGCTTCCCGATGCCGCCAAAAACAACTGCCTCGCCTGGAGGTTCTCTCTTCCTCAAACCAATGAAACCAGTCAGGTAACCATCGATGGCACCAGCTACGCATCGTCGATTTTCAAAACCACCCTCAGCGGCATCGAACCCGGCACCGCCACCTTTGGCCCGGCCCCACTTCGCATCATCATTAGACAATCCATCATTGATCCTCTGCGCGGATCACGCCTCGTAAACACCCCAATCGAGTTCACCGTCCCCGCCACATCCTTTCAAATTCTCAAACTCCCCAAAGGAACTCCCCAGCACTTCAATGGCGCTGTAGGTCAGTTTGACATCCAAGCATTTTGCGAACAAACGACCCTCAACGAAAACGAACCAACCGAGCTATTCCTCCGCATCAGCGGCCGGGGAAATCTGGAAACAATCCGCCCCCCTGTGCTCAGCGATGACTCCTGGAAAATCATCGACAGCTCAAAAATCACACGAGGCAAAGAACGACGGAACATTCAGGGTGCCGTCACTTTCCGGCAACTTCTCCGTCCACAGAGATTAAAAAACACAGCGCTCCCCACCACTATTCCAGCCTACACGCTTAGCTATTTTAACCCTAAAGATAAATCTTACCATACACTCACCACGGCCCCAATCCCCGTCCAAATCACCCCAGCTACGAATACCAATCAGACGCCTGCCCACCACCTCACCACCACCACAGAAAAGCTCGGAACCAGCCCCGAAGAAATGCGTAACATTCTCGGGTTTATCAATCGACCTCACACTATATCAACCACAACCCGAATCCATCCACATCTCTGGCAAATCGCCCCAGCCCTCATCGGACTCTTTCTGATCTCAATCCCGCTGCGCAAAAAGATCAAAGCCGCCACCACCAAACACCCCGACGCCATCCGCAAGCAAGAAGCCCTAACTGATCTAAACCAAGAAACAGACCTACGGAACTTCTACCGCAAGGCCGGCCACTTCATCGAACAATGGCTCACCCGTGACAGAGCATCTCAGACCTCGATGGAAGCTGATATTCAAACCATCATCACCGAGCGCGACAATCTCTGCTTCCAGTCGGATCACGCTTCCTCTCACCCCTCTCCCCCCATTCCCCCCGACCGCAAAAAAACCATCATCACCCTGCTCAAACGCAGCTCCAAAATTACACTTTTTATACTCATTATCCTCTTTCAAACCACAGATATCACCATCGCTGGTGACGCGCCATCACTCGCACGGGACGCCTGGAAGTCCGGAAATTACCAACAGGCCATTGAACATTACCAACAAGCCTACCCCGACCCTCTAGACACTCCAGCGGATATCCTTTTCAACATCGGCAACTGCCACCACCGTCTCAACCACCCCGGCTTAGCCGCCCTCACCTGGAGGCAAGCCCTCAACATTGAGCCCAGCCACCAACAAGCCCGACAAAACCTCCGCTACCTCGAACTCAAACAAACCGCCATTATCCCCAGCTACACCGATTGGCAACTCGCCCTCACCCACACATCCCCCAGGACCTACCAAACCATCTTTCACGCCTCGCTCTGGCTCTTCGCCCTCACCCTACTCAGCTTGATTATTTTTCGCCCTCGGGGAATCAAAACAACCCTATGTGTAATCCTACTCGTCATCACACCCGTGACCGCTTGCCTAGGAGCCATGGCCACCCACTGGTATCCTGACGACCACCTCTTCGCATCACCCGAAAAACAAGCCATCGTTCTCAAAAACACCCTCCTCTACCGCGAAGCCCACCGTCAGGACGCATCACCGCGCAGCCTCCCAGCAGCCTCACTTCTCCGCATCAATGCCGTCCGTGGCCCGTGGACGCACATCACCACTTCAGACGAACAAAGCGGCTGGGTCCTCAGCAAACAGTTGAAAAGAATCCACCCCTAAATTTAACGCTTCAAAATAAATTTACCCCGCTAAGATTTCATCAAAAAATAAGTATACTACCTACATGAGACTTTATCACACTCTATTTCCCGTCGTCCTCGGTTTCTGTGCCACAGTTACACTTCAGGCCGCCCCCACCACGCCTCCAACAGTTATTCCCGCCGTCAAGGAATGGAAAGCCGCTCAAGGCACGCTGAAACTGGACGCCTCAAAAATTTTCATCACCCCCCAGCAAAGTAAAGAGCTCACCCCTCTCGCCAACCTGCTCGCCAGCGAACTCCCGGGGAAACCCAAAATTCTCGCTGAGACCAAACCCGAAAAAGGCAGCATCGTCCTAACCCTCAAACCAGGCACCAAAAACCCGGAAGCCTACACCCTCACCATCGGCGACTCCGCGATCATCTCAGCCAGCCACGTCAAAGGACTCTTCTACGGCACCCGCACCCTGCAGCAACTCATGCGCCAGGGCGACCTCCCGAAAGGCACCATCACCGATGCCCCGAAGTATCCCGTCCGTTCCGTCCTTGTCGATGTCGGACGTAAATTCATGCCCGTCCCCCAACTGAAAGACTGGATCCGAATGATGGGATGGATGAAAATCAATGAACTCCACCTCCACCTCAACGACAACTCACGGGGTCGATACTCAGGATACCGCCTCGAATCCAAAAAATTCCCAGGCCTCGCCTCCAAAGACGGCCACTACACATTCAAAGAAATCCGCGAGCTTCAAGATTTCGCCAAACTATACAGCGTCGTGATTGTCCCGGAGATCGACTCCCCCGGCCACTCGCTCGCCTTCACCACCTACCGTCCCGAACTTGCCCAAAAGGAGATGGATCGCCACGGATTTGGCCTCGCCTACCTCGACCTAGCTAACCCGGACGCCATCAAATTCATGGAAGACATCTGGGATGAAGTCTGTCCACTCTTCGACGCCCCCCTCGTCCACATCGGCACCGATGAATACCGGATCAACCTCATCAAAGACAAAGAGGAACGCAAGAAAATGGGTGAGCGCTTCCGCCAATACATCAACCACCTCAACGCCTACATCACCAGAAAACACGGCAAAACCGTCCGTACCTGGTCCGGCTACGAACACCTCCCCGGCAAAACCGTGCCAGACACCTCCATCATCATCGACATGTGGGAAACCTCCGATGCCAAAACCAAAGTCAAAGCAGGATACAAAGTCGTCAACTCCTCCCACTTCTATACCTACATCGTACCCGGCGCACCCTACTACGGAGTCAACAACACCTTCATCTACGACACGTGGACACCAATGCAGTTCTCCGGCAAACCCGCCGGCATGCTCAGCCCTGAAGACCCCGGCCTGATGGGAGCTAAACTTCACGTCTGGAACGACTACGGCCCGTCCGGCTACACCTGGAATGAAATCGCCCGACTCACCCTGCCGTCGATGGCCGCCATGGGCGAAAAAATGTGGGGCACCAAAGGCACGGAGAACTACAAAGCATTCCAAACCTACTCCGAAAAACTCACCAGCAACATCCCAGAAGTCAAACTCACTCAGCGTGATGCCGCCAGCCCATCAGGCACCGTCTGGTCGCTCAAAAAACCTCTGCTCATCATCCCCAACAACAACCCTGAGCTCAACCTCCCCGCCGAGAATCTAGAATGGCCGTGGACAGCCAGTGTCACCCTGACCCGTCACAACGATGTCAAAGGAGACGAAATCCTCATCTCATCCGACCTCGCAGCTTTCTACCTGGATCTCAGCCATACCAGCCACGATAAAAAACAGAAAAAAGACATCACCCAGCGGGGAGTTGCCTGTGTCCGCGCCAACCAAGCCTACGGTCACGAACCCATCACCTCTAATACACCTGACATCCTGATCTTTAACTACCAGGTGCCTCTCAACAAAAAAGTCACCCTGACCTTTGTCGGAGAAAAACGCCGCACCTCACTCTATGTTGATGGAAAACTCATCCAGAGCTTTGGCAAACAAATGGTCTGCCCGCTTACCCGCATCGGCGACAAGCTCCCCCGAGGCCCGCACGCCACCCTGCACCAGTTCAACATCAAGAGCAACGCCCCGAAAACAACCCAGCTCGGCACATGGAGCACTGACAAAGTTTCGAAAAAACCCACCGCAGTGAAATTTAATATCACCAAGGCCATGAAAGCCCCCGGAAACTACCAAGTCGTTTTCCAATACACCGGAGGTCTACACCGGATGGATATCGATCAAGTCGAACTCCTCGAAAACGGCAAAGTCATCCACACCGATACCCATCCGGGAATCGCCGGCGGCCAAAGCAAAGACAACATTTACACCCTTACCGTAAAATCCATCAAACCCAAAGCCACCTACACCCTCCGCGCCACCATGCACAGCGAGGGTGGCACCGATTCCAACGGCACAATCTCGCTCCAGGAAATGCCCTAACGTCATCGTCTTAAAGTCATCCTGAAACAAAGTTTTTCCGGCAGAGCATGATGAATAGTGCCTAAAATGAAGAATTGTTACACGATTTCTGTTTGATTTGATCTCCTCATTACGTAGCCTATCTCTGATGCTCGCAGTTTTTCAACTCTACGGCCCCGATCACCTCCTCACCTTATTTTTTCTGGCAGGAGTTGGTATCTTGATCATCCGCGCATTTCGTAAAGATCTCGAGTCGCAAGGATCTAAGGCCGCTCTGGCGGCGCTAGCCTTCCTCTGTTTTGCCTCCTACCCGATCAATCAAGCGGCGGTGACCGCTCTTGACGGCACCCACGCACTCACCCGCCTCCTCCCCCTGCACCTCTGTGACATCACCGCCTTTCTATGTGGCTTCGCCCTGATCACGAGGAAGCCACTGCTCTGCGAGCTGTCCTATTTCTGGGGACTCGCAGGAACCATGCAAGGGCTGCTCACGCCGGACATCGTGCACGAATTTCCAGAACCTGCCTATCTCTCGTTTTTCATCCAACACGGTGTGATTGTCATCACCGCCTTTGTGCTTCCCCTAGGGCTAGGATGGAGACCACGCCCAAAATCGGCACGCAGAACCTATCTCGCGCTACTGCTTTATGCGGTGCTGATCTACCCCATCAACTACGTGCTCAACACCAATTTTGCCTTTATCATGGAAAAGCCGCACGGCGCCAGCCTACTCAACGTCTTAGGCGACTGGCCATGGTATATCCTCTGGACCTTGGCCATCGCAGCTGGGATCTTTTTTTTGCTTGAACTGCCGTTCAAGAGAATGGCTACGAAACACAGTCAAAATTAGTACGTGCCATTTACCCGTGGTTGGGTTTATTTTCTGGCGCCGCCCACATCCTTTGCCATGAGTGACTCCACACCCACCCCGCCCGCCCCGAAAAAACGCAAACGTGTCAACGTCCGACGCCCAGATGTCATGGCTCTGGTGCAAAACGAAGTCGAACAACACTACCGCTCTGCCATCGTCGAAAAAATCCTCGGCCAAGGCGGAGAACTCACCATAGGCAATACCACCATCCGACTGGCCAAAAAATTCGGTTTTTGCTACGGCGTCGAGCGCGCCATCGATCTAGCCTACGCCACGCACAAGGTATTTTGCGACCAGCGTATTTTTCTGATCGGTGAAATCATCCACAACCCGGAGGTCAACCAACAGCTTCGCGATATGGGCATTGTCTCCCTCCCTTGGCGTAAAATGAATGAGGAATACGATGACCTTAACGAAGATGACGTCGTGATCGTGCCCGCCTTCGGCGCTCCCACCAGCTTTATGGATCGGCTCGCTGAGATCGGCTGCCACGTCATCGACACCACCTGTGGCGATGTGATGAAAGTCTGGCGTCGCGTGCGCGACTACGCCAAAAACGAAGTCACCTCCATCATCCACGGCAAGGCCAACCACGAGGAAACCCGCGCCACAGCCTCCCGCGCTCTGGGCACTGAGAAAAACGGTCACTACTTGGTCATCCTCACCACCGATGATGCTGAGAATGTCTGCCACTACATCCAAGGCAATGGCAACCGAGAGGCATTCATGGAAAAATTCGGCGACTCCTGCTCGGATGGCTTCGATCCCGACAAACACCTCCTGCGCGTCGGCATCGCCAACCAGACCACCATGCTGCAAAGCGAAACCGAAGCGCTTCAAGAACGTATCCGCCAGACTATTGTTGCTCGCGACGGAAACGAAGATAACTACCACGTCTTCGACACCATCTGCGGAGCCACCCAAGAGCGCCAAAATGCCCTCTTCGGGATGCTCAGCAACGACAACAAAAAGCCGATGGACATCCTCCTAGTCGTCGGTGGCTACAACAGCTCAAACACCACTCACTTAGCTGAAATTGGCCAAGAAAACCTCCCTACCTTTTTCATCCGCAATGCCCAGTGCATGGACTCGCTTGAGCACATCCTGCACTACGACCTCGAACACAAAGAGGAAATCCAAAGTGACTACCCCGACTTCCTGCTGCAGGACAAACCCATCGTCATCGGCGTCACCGCCGGAGCCTCTTGCCCGAACAACCTGATTGAATCAACCATCGTCCGGGCAATGAAAATGCGGGGAATCACGCTCTAGCTCCAAAGTAGGGCGACTTTGTAAGTTGCCGACTCCCTGTCGAGCATCATGCTAGGAACGCATGCTTAGGTTGATCAGTGATAGGCAGATGACCTATCCTACTGCCCACCCACCAAAGCATCAATCCACTGCTGCACACGATCAGCCTCATCGTTTTTCTCCAGTAAGAGTAAACTTCGCTTCATCCCCTGGAGCGACTCCACATTGTTGACGATCCGCTTATTGGCGTCCTGATAGGCAGCCAATGCTTCCTCTGGGTCTGCAGCACTGAGGTAGTATTCACCCAAGCGATTATCCATCGGAACTAGCAGCAAAGGGGAAATCATCACCGAGGACGGTTGCTGTTTATCCCTCGCGGCCAGGAACTGACCGGCAGCCACCACTCTTGTTTGTTCAGGCCCGCGCCAGGCAATCAACCCAGCCAATTCACTATCGTAAACCGCCAAGCAGTTCCCAGCACGCAGAAAATGTGCATAATCGCTCACCTGAGTGGCGGACTTTGAGACCTGAGCCAAATCCTTGATGTGCTTGCGGAACACATCCCGATGCAGTGATTTCGCCGCCTTCAGATCCTTTTGATCAATCGCCTTGCGGCACCCCAGATAAATGCTCAAAGCATCTGTGTAGACCCCGGCCAGAGTGGGATACTTTTTATGCTTCACGAAAGACGCCACCTCCTTGGCTCCAGGCAATGACTTCAAGGCTTTGTCCATATCACCCTTCTCCCCACGTGAAAGATAGAGGCGCGCAGGCAAATTGTAACCACACCACAAAAGCATGGCATTCCCCTGCGACTGCGGACGTTTGGGGTCGAGCTTGATTCCCCGCACCTCCTGCGCCACCTTCATCGCCTCGTCAAAGTGACCACTCTGATAGAGCACATTCGCTTGAAAACACTTCGCCTTAATAAACCCCTCACAGTCATTCACCCCGACCGACTCCTCCTTCATCCAATGAGCATATAACTCAGCGGCTTTACCAAATGCCTTTTGGGCCGCAGGATGATTCCCCACCCGCCACTCATAATACCCTAACACATACTGCCAGGAAGGAAGTTCGGGATCGATCTCTACCAGTTTTCGAGCATAAGGAAGAAGCTCTTTCTCGAAGTCCAGAGCCGTGCGGGGAGCTGACACATTGAGGGATAACCAAAACCCTATCACCATCGGATTCTCTGGGTATTTTTCCAAAAACTTACGTGAGCGCTGCACAGCCTGCACCTGCCCCGGCATGGGGTCGCCCATCATATCATATCCTCCACGGGAGAGAAACAAGGCTAGCAACTGGGCCTGAACAAAATTAGGATACTCTTGGCTGATTTGATGAAACATCGCACCAGCAGTGCGCGGACTCGTCGAGACCAATGTCACCACCGCCGCAGCAAACTCTTTTTCCACATCAGGATAGCGCCCTAGCTGCTCGGCATCTTCCAACGATTTGTCAGCCTCCAATAAATCCAGCACCCGATCGACAGCGGCCCGGCGGAAGGCGATGTATTCATTATGAGGTCTGGCTAAAGAAAGAGCCACCCCACAGTAGGCCATCAAACAATCAGGATCCTCCTGAAGAGCCACGCAAAAATTCCGATATGCCTCAAAATCCCACTGCGCATGCACCAACGCAAACCCTTGCGTCACATAATCCCTAGCTTTTTCAGAGGATGAAGCGATGGCCATTTGCTCCCCGATCATCTTGGGTCGTTTCTCTGGCACAGCCATGCTTTTCAACAAAGGAGAAATCACGAGATCGAGCGTAAACGGCTTTTTTTCGACCGCTTCACTTGGAGCATTCACCTCCGCCTTCCCCCATGGCGATGCGGTCATCGAAACTGCCAACAAAAGCATCAGAGTATTTCTGCAAATCATAAAAGAACTATTCACAATCCACCACGAACCTGCCAGTGAAAAAATCAATATAAATCACCCCCGCCCGGCCATCCGCCACGCCCGCATCCCCAGCAAAACCGCAGCCATTCCCAAACCCAAGGCCAATCCCCACCAAACACCATAAGCGCCAACGCCATGAGAAAAAGCCAAATAATACCCGGCTGGCACCGCTACCACCCAGTATGAAAATATCCCCTGCATCGCGGGCACCTTCACATCCCCCATCCCCCTCAGAGCCGATGAGGAAATCACCTGTGAACCATCGACCAGCTGAAACACTCCAGCAATCACTAACAACCCCGTTGCCAACTTCACAACCTCTGGATCAGCGACAATATGCACAGCCAGCCACTGGCCAAAAAAGACAAACACCGCCATCGATACCACAGCAAAAAACACTCCAAACATCCACCCGCCCAATAAAATCCACCTCAGCACGGGAATGCCTTGCTGCCGATCCGATGCCCCAGATGCCTCACCCATGCGCACTGTCACTGCCATTGCTACTCCCAGAGGAACCATAAACGAAACGGAGGTGCAGGTCAGCGCAACCTGATGCGCTGCCAATGCAACCACCCCCATACTCCCAATCATCAACGAAGCAGCCGCAAACGATCCCACCTCAGCAAGAAGTTGCAACCCAATGGGAACCCCTAATTTCAACAAAACACGATACTCACCCGCCTTTGACACCCCCCACCACCGGTGCGGACTCCAGTCGCGCACCCCCGGTGCGCGCATCAGCCAAATATACAAACCGAACACCACCGCAAGCCTCGAAATCAAAGTCGCCCATCCAGCCCCCTCAAGTCCCATGACAGGCAGACCCCAGTTTCCATAAATCAAGAGCCAGTTCAAAAAAACATTGAGCGCCACTCCCGACATTAAAATGCCAAATGGCCCCCAAGGTCGATTTAACGCATCACCGTAGTTTTTCCAAGCCATCGAAACCATCACAGGCACATAAGAAATAGCCACCAATACCAAATAAGTGGGAACCGTCCGCACCACCTCCATGGGTTGGCCGAAATGACCTAAAACAGGCAGCAAACATAAAACCAACGAAAGCATCAACAACCCAAAGCCCAAAGCCAACCAAGTTCCGTGGCGGAGAGCATGCTTCACTTCATCGTGACGCCCTCCACCTCGACCTTGGGAAACTCGAATAGAAATCGAAGTTAAGAGCCCGACACCAAACAAAAATGGCACCATCAGCAGTGTGTTGGCAAACGTAGATGCCGCCAAAGGAACCACCCCAACCTGACCAATCATCACCGTATCAGCCACTCCCATCAGCATCTGACCGACTTGACCCGCAATCAATGGCAGCGCCAGCAGTAGCGTAGCCCGGGCTTCCGCCCAAAACGAACTCGCGGCATGTGCTGGCTCAGATTGGTTCACCTCCGTATTCATATCAAAAAAGTAGGATAGGTTTCCAAACCTGTCATCTCACTGTCGTGCGTCTTCCTCGTTTCACTCAAAACAGCCCACTCTCAGCAGTTAGTTTGACTCAACAGGCTCGACGAGGTTCTTCTTTTCGCTTTCAGTCTTATCCTCTGACTTTTTTGTGCCATCCTCCTCAGTCTCGTCCTTCGGCACATCCTCAGATTCCTCTCCTTTAGGTTCTTCCTTAGGCTTGATCTTCGGGAGCGTGTCTTTCCACGTGTAGAGCTTGTATTTCTCACCCAAACCACCAACGCCATCAAGCAGCTCAGCGCAACGCTTGTGCCATCGGGCATAATCAGGAGCCTGAAACTTATCAGCTGACCGAGGAAAAACAATGTAGGTCACGGTGAGATCGCTCACCGGACGCGAATATATCCCAGCCCTAGCATTGAGCTGCTTGGCCATGCGCAGGGACGCCTCGCCCGTTTTGAAGCTTGGTCCGGCATCGCCGACAATGGTCGGATAGATTTTCCCTTTATAAATCACTACGGCATAATCGCCAATTCTAGCCCCATACTTGTCACCTTTATAGGTCACCATGTTAATCGGCATTACAATGAAGGGATCGTATTCAGCGATCAGGTAGCTGCGCGCCTCCATGTCCTCAATCTCGCGCTGGATTTTTTTAATCCGCATCTTCAGCCAAGATCGGCGATCTTTCGTGGTGCCTTTTTGGGCAATTTCTTCGTTGGCTTTTTTGATCCGCCCCTTCCAGCCCTCGACCAAAGGGTTAGGAGTTTTTCCCGTCTTCCGCCAACCGTAGCTGGTCATCGGCTGATAGTAACTCGAGTTGACAATTTTTTCTGGCATGGTGGGAAGTCGATCCCCATCCGAACCATCGGAAACCACATCCATTTCCGATTGGAGCAAAAGCATCCGCTTCCCCGTGCCCGGATGTTTGAGGTTGAGTATCGTTTCGCAATCGTAAAAATTGTGCTGGGTCATCAACTCACTGAGCTGAGTGGATTTTAACTTCAGTCGCTTGGTTTTATTTTCGTAAGACTGGTAAAAAAAGCGAGAAACTTCAGCCTTCGAAATCATCTCCTTGAGCCCAGGGAGAATAGCGCTCAGCTTTGGGCTTACTTTTTCCAACGACTCCAGTGTCGTCGAGGGCTTCGGCAGTTTGATCTTCAGTTCGTAATGCGCGGTGTAGCTATCGCTGCGCTTCCGCTCTTTCGAAGCCAAACCCCCTTTCTCCACAGTGACTTTGGTGAGTAAGGAAAACCCCTTTGACATCTTCCGAATATCACCACCTGAGCGTGCGGTGTGATCCGTAGGAGCCTTCACCACAGGCGGCTCGGGCTTTTTAATAACGGGTGGGCTTGGCGTAGGAACAGGCTGAGGAGCTGAGACGGAAATAGTTGTTGGACTCGGAGAAGGAACAGGCTCAACCAATCGCGGCTTTTCCTTACTCTGAATTTTACGCCAAACCTTCTCGGGCAGAGGCCCGGAACCAATGATCATAAATCCACACGCAAAGATGAAGAAGGAAACCCGAAACCACGGAAACCCCGCAGCTTTGGATTGACTCTCACTAACACCTTCAATCGTATGGCGGTCCACAGGTTATTCCTCTCCTGTTGGCTCGTTCGTTTCTTCAGAATCTTCTGATGATGTCTCTGATGCAGACTCGCTAACTTCAGCGCCATCTTCAGCAGTAACTTCACCTTCAGATTCCTCATCCACCTCATCATCGGCTTCTAGATCAGGGACGAGTCGGGCAATGTCTTGTAAGTGCTCACCCTCTTTGAGAGTGACCAGCTTCACGCCTTGAGTCGCACGTCCAGTTTCACGGATGCTGGCGCAGCTGATACGAATCGACTGACCACTGGAGGTGATCAGCATGAGTTCGTCCTCCGCATACACGGTGGTCGCACCAACCACTTCGCCGGTTTTCTCGGTGCACTTCATCGTGATAATGCCGGTGCCGCCACGGGACTGGAGTCGGTAATCGGTAAACGGTGAACGTTTGCCAATGCCATTTTCAGCGGCGACAAGCAAGGTGCCGTTTTCATCGACAAGGGCGAGTCCAACGACGTAGTCGCCTTCCTTGGGTTTGATCCCCCTCACACCAGCGGTGCCTCGGCCCATAGGACGGGCTTCCTCTTCTTTAAATCTCAGGCTCTTACCTTTACGAGTCACGAGAATCACCTGATTCGAACCATTGGTTAGACGGACATCGATAAGCTCATTCCCTTCATCCAGCTTGATGGCGATCGTGCCCATCTTGCGGTAATTTTTAAAATCCACCAGCGAAGTTTTCTTCACTTTACCATTACGAGTAGCAAAGAGAACAAATCCATTTTCCACCCCAAAGGTGATATCGTTGCCATCCTCATCCGTCTGACGTTCGAGACGCAATGTTGCAGCGATGTTCTCTTCCGGTTGAAGGTTAAGCATGTTTTTGATGCTGCGGCCTTTGGAGGCGCGGGAGCCCTCAGGCACGCCGTAAACGCGCTCGACATAGACACGCCCTGTATTCGTAAAGAACATCAGGTAATCGTGAGCCTGCGCAGAGAAAAGATGCTCGACGAAATCGTCCTCAGCATCATCCACCTTATTGGCATCACGTGTTTCCATGCCCCTCACCCCTTTTCCTCCGCGTGCTTGCACTCGGTATTCTGCGGATGCGGTACGTTTGATATAGCCACGGTTAGAAATCGTAACGATCATGCCATCGTTGGCAATGAGATCCTCAATGGCAATTTCACCTTCATCCGGAAGGATGGGGCAGCGGCGCGGAGACGCATACTTCTCTTTGATCTCAAGAAGCTCATCCTTGATGATGGTAAGCACACGCACCTCGCGAGCGAGGATGTCCATGAAGTCTTTGATTTCTTCGAGGATAGAATCGTATTCCACCTTCACCTTGTCTTGCTCCAGCCCAGTGAGCTGGTAGAGGCGAAGTTCGAGAATCGCATTCACCTGGCGATCCGTAAAGATGTAGCGATCCCCCTGGATACTCGCCTGAGAACGGATCATAATACCGAGAGTTTCGGCGGTTTCCGTAGGGAAGGTATAAGCCTTGAGTTTGACCCGTGCTTCATCGCGGTTCTTGGAATCGCGGATAATTTTGATGAAGTCATCGAGATGCCCGAGTGCGAGCAAGAATGCTTCCAGATTCTCAGCCCGATCCTCGGCCTTTCTCAGCAAATACTGAGTGCGGCGGATGATCACCTCACGGCGGTGCTCGATAAAGGCGTCCAGCGCATCCATGATCGAGAACTGCTTCGGACGACGCTCGTGAATCGCGAGCATATTTACACCAAACGATGTCTCCATCGAGGTGAGTTTGAAAATTTGGTTGACCACCACCTGCGGACGGGCATCGCGCTTCAGCGTGATTTCGATCCGGGTCTGGTCATCCGAAAGGTCGCGCATGCCGGAGATATCAAGAAGAATCTTTTCCCGCACCAGCTCAGCGATCCGCTGCTGAAGAACCGCACGGTTCACACCATGAGGCACCTGAGTAATCGTAATGATTGAGGTGCCGGATGCCTTTTCAGAAATCTCCATCACACCACGCATCTTAATGCTGCCGCGGCCGGTGTGGAAATAACTGTCAATACCCTTAAACCCACGAATTTCACACTCCCCAGCAAAGTCAGGACCTTTGATAAACTGCTTGAGCTCATCGATGGTCATCTGCGGGTCATCGATCCGGGCACAGGTGCCGTCGATCACTTCACCCAAGTTATGCGCGGGGATATTCGTCGCCATTCCCACCGCAATACCCGTGCCACCATTCACTAACAAGTTAGGGATCGATGCAGGGAGAACCACTGGCTCGGTTCGGGTTTCGTCGTAGGTGGGTTGATTATCGACGGTATCCTTATCCATGTCCCGCATCATGGCCGCGCCAAGATGAGTCAGACGAGCTTCGGTGTACCGCATCGCCGCAGCGGCGTCACCTTCCACAGAACCGAAGTTACCTTGACCGTCCACCAGCGTTTCACGCATCGTCCATGGTTGGGCCATATTCACCAGAGTGGTGTAAATAGAGCTATCACCGTGCGGGTGATATTTACCCATGGTGTCACCGACAATACGGGCACACTTCAGGTGAGCCTTCGCTGGTGAGAGCGAAAGGTCATTGAGCATGGCATAAAGGATGCGCCGCTGTGAGGGCTTTAATCCGTCACGGATATCCGGCAATGCTCGAGAAATAATCACAGACATGGAATAGTCCAAAAAGGACTTAGACATCTCGTCAGCGACGTTGATGGATTTGATATTTTCTTTAAATTCTTCAGACATGGGAAAATGGGAAATAGTTATTGGGAAA
>Ga0256845_1000859_pt1 | contig 26140 bp, 28 predicted proteins | sample RiftiametaG_FD_189101 | JGI IMG/M metagenome (GOLD analysis project Ga0256845, IMG submission 189101) | Tube worm associated microbial communities from hydrothermal vent at the East Pacific Rise, Pacific Ocean - Riftia | ecosystem: Host-associated > Annelida > Integument > Unclassified ... | reverse complement strand
TGTTGTGGGGGCTGGGGGATTAAAACCCCCGGCTACCCGATTAAGTTTTTACCATGTGATGGATATCTTGCGATGATTTTTCTGGTACTTCTCGAAATCCAAGATTCTTGTAAAGTTTAAAAGCACTTACGTTGCTCTTATAAACATTTAGACTAATTTTTTGGGAATCTTTCTGGGTAGCAAGGTGAATCAATTCAGAGCACAGTAATCGCCCATATCCTTTGCCTCTTCTAATCGGGTTAACAATTATTCTGGCTAAGTGTAGACAGCCCTTTTCCTTTGCTAAAAGTTGCCCAAATGCAAAAATAGATGCATCTTTTTTATAGCAGTATGAATTATCATCTGAAAACTCAATATCTTTTGAAAGCTCCTTAACTATCAATGGAAATTTCACATGTGAGCCTGCCCACATCTTGCATGCTTGTTCATTTGAGATCCATGGTATGATATCTTTTAAATCTGTTATTTTTGCTTTCTGTATTTTCATTTGAGAAACTTAACATATATTATTCAATATTATTTGTTACTATCACTCATATTTTGTCAAATATCAACTAAAACAATTAATATCAACATATTATCATAAATATTGTTACTTAATCGTTAATAAACCGGTATTTATGTTATAATTAAACATTACAACATGTTTTTTTAAGGAGTTTGGTATGGAAAAACAACCTGTAAAGCTTCTTGATCAAGCTAAGATTGATTCCTTCACGAGCAAAGCAACCCCAGAGAATGCCAACGGTTTTAACACGAAATAAAGTGTTTGAAATTATCAATGCCATGTCAGGTGTTTTTCAATCTGCATCTAAACAGCCTGAACTGGTCTGAGTTACATAGCTCCGCCTTGTTAATTTAATAACAAAATAGTTTTAATATATTGATATTATTATATATTTGTACTACAATGGCTGCATTAAAGTTTCTGCAATGCCGTCAAATTCCTTATTTTTAAAGCAATATCTCATATCAAGAAAATTCTTCCTGAAAAAACAATCTTTTCCCTGTCCGACACTTTATTCTTTATCACATCAGCAATATATGATGCAAGTTACTTAAAATTATATATTGCTGGTATTTATCTATGGTTCTACTATGTTCACTTTGTAGTTTATTCGATCTTCAAATATTTCCACGTTGCTTTGATTGTATTTGAGGATTATTACACCATTTTGCACTGAACTTGGAGATAGGACAAAATATTGAGATATCAGTTTTTCAGCAGATAGTCAGAAACAGCATCAAAGGTTTTTGTAATAAACCTGGTATTTAAAGAGTAAATTTTTGCACTGTTTTGTCTGCGCTCATTTAAATATCCTGTGGCACTCAATTGCTGTAAATGCCTTGATGCTGCAGACTGGCACAGATCTAATCTGTCCATTATCTGTTTTGATGATAATTCATGGTTCATGCCAATTATTTTGAGTATTTTCAGTCTTGTATCATCAGACAGAGTATTCAGCCTTACGCTTATATCTGTTCTTGTTAAATCAGGAGAGGAAAAACTTATTGCTTCTGTTGTTCTTGGGGTGAAAAATATATAGATGGTCTCATTTCTTAATGACCTTCCAATGTATGGTCCCATGTGGATAGAGGGAACAAAAATAACTTTTTTTGAATTTTTAATCCATCCAAGTTCCCAGTCTTTTTCAGACCATTCAGCTTCAATGTCATGACCTGTAATTTTTTGTACGATTTCAAAGGCACTAAGTCGTGCAAAATTGATCTTATTAAACTCATTTACTGCGTTTACAAGCGTGGGCGCGTTTTTTTCAAATTCATCTTTCAAATAATTGTCCCACATGTATTGGAAATGGGAGATAAAAAAATTCTTCATTTTATCGGGATTTATCAGGTATTTGTATGCTTCTTCTTCTATTGAAAAGTCAAGGTTTTCTTCGGTAAAGCACCTGCTTAAATATTCAAAATAGTACTCTTTTTTTGAAAGAATCCTTTTTTGATCAGCTTCAGTAATTGTAACAGGGCTGTCTGAAATAATATTGGCTTTATAGCTGGATGTCCGATCATAGGCTTGAAACAATTTTGTCTGCAGGAGGTAAGGATCTTTAGTCTTTAGATCATCAATATATGCTTGAAAATTTGGAAAATCATTTTCAGGAGATGCTGCATAGTGAAGCCCATGCATAATTATTTCATTGTCTCTGATTATTTTTTTGTCAAGATTTGTATAAACTTTAGTAATAAATTGATTTATATTATCATATTTATTACTGGCTGCAAGCAGGCTTAGTGAATTGAGTATATTCCTGACAATTTCCACGTTTATGGAGAATCTTGCTGTCTTTGGAATGTTAATCAAGTTTATTCTCGCCATATTCGAACCTTTGAATTTGATCAATAATTGATTGTCTTTAATTAACATGTTCCGGCTTTTTTTTGAAGTGCTCTTCCAAAAGTTTCAAAGGATCTGCCAATAAAATTCAAGAGTCTCCGAGGTCTTTTTTTTGCAATTGCTCTGGTGTTTCTCATATCAAATTCTCTTAGTTGTTGAACCATACACAGCTTTTTGGCTTCCAGCCGACGCTGTGTTTGTATTTGTCTCCTCATTAAATGTAATGCATACCAGTTCTCCATTTTACCCCCTCTCTGATTTGTTTATTTATGGAACTGTTAACAAGGGTAGTGGAGTTTATTCTGTATGTCAACTATTAAATTAATTAATTATGCTAATAATTGGGTAATCAATGGAAAAAGCTCCCATTGCAGCTAAAGACGATGTCGGTTCAGCCAATCATTCATAAATTAATCAGTCAAAATAAGCCGGAATCAGTCGGATAAAACAAGTTGAGTATCTGCAATGCGTTTTATTTGATCCTGGTAATGGGATACAAGCACAATTGTACAATTTGATTTTAGATTTAAAAGTAATTCTTCAATGATTTTACCTGCTTTCTCATCTAAAGAAGATGTTGGCTCATCCAATAATAAAATTTCAGGGTTAAGTATTAATGCCCTTGCAAGGCACAGCCTTTGCTGCTGACCTCCTGACAAGGATCTTGCATCTTTATCAAGCCTGTCTTTGACTTCATTCCACAGACCTGCCTGGTTTAGTGCCTGCTCAACCATGGGAAAAACAATTTTTTTGTTTTTCTGATTTTGCAGTTTTAGAGGAAAGGCAATATTATTATAGATGCTCATTGGTAAGGGGTTTGGAACCTGGAATACCATTCCTGCTTTTCTTCTGAGTTCATGCACTGAAAAAGACCTGTCATAAATATTTTGCAGACCTTTGCCAAAATTTATTTTGATATCACCTTTTATTTTTGCGCCCTCAATATTTTCCCAAAGCCTGTTTATTGTCATTAAAAAACTTGATTTCCCCTGACCTGAGGGTCCGGTTATGGCTGTGATAGAATTTGTTTTTATACGAATTGTGATATCTTTTAATACACAATGATCATAAAAATAAAACCAGAGGTTCTTAATATATATTTTTGTATTATCAGTCATATAATTATAATTTGTATAGTATTTTTGTTTTGAGTATTGCCTTTATACCATGGGCTGAAATAAAAAGACCAATGCAGATTATGATCAGAATAAGACAGGCACTATACCCTTTTATCAATTCTGCGTTATCAGAATATTGTGAGGATATATAATAAATATAAAAAGGTAATGCTTCAAAGTTTGAAAAAATTGATTTTGGTATACCTGCAACGGCAACAGCTCCTGTAAGCATTATTACTGCTGTGTCTTCCGCACATCTGCCAATGGCAAGAATAACCCCGTTTAATATTCCGCCCATGGATGACGGCAATAAAACCAGAAAAATGTTCTGGAGTTTTGTGGCTCCAAGACTCAGTGCACTAAGTCTTGTTTCCAAAGGCAATGCTTCAAGTGCGACCTGGGTTGTCCGTATTATATAGGGCAGAACAAGAAATCCAAGGGAAAGAGCTGATATTAAAAGACAGGGGAAAAAATTATTATTAAAATAATGGTGTAAAAAAATAGTAATGGAAAACCCGAACAGACCAATAACTATGGATGGAATACCTGCAAGAATATCAAAAATCAGAGAGAAAAACCATTTGATTTTTAAGGGACAATATTCAGCAAGAAAAATGCCTGTTGCAAGCCCCATGGGAACAGCAAATAAAATGGAAAGAAAAATTAAACAAACTGTGCCGAAAATTGCAGGGAAAAGTCCGTCAAACACCTGTGATTTCAACAAGATTGCATTTATGGGGCTGGTATTGGAAAAGATTAATTTTAAATTTAAACCGTTAAACCCTTTAAATATTAAAAAGCCTATTATTATGAACAATGCAGAAACCAGAATCAGGCTGCATGTCCATGCAAAGAGTTTAAATATTTTATTTATAATTAAGGTCTGCATATTTGATTGTTTTTGTTTTTTCCAGATATTTTGCAATAAAAACACCAATGCTTGTGATCAGATAAAGGCAGATCCCCGAGATAAAGAGGGTTTTAAATTCAATACTGTCAAAATCACTTGCAATTATCAGAGCAATATGGGCAGTCAGGGTCCTTGCAGAATCAAAAACAGATTGGGGTACAGCAACAGAATTCCCGCTTATCATTAAAGCAATTAATGTGTCTCCAACAGCCCTGCCAAAGGATAAAATAATTCCTGTGATCATTCCTTTTTTTGCATTGGGAAGAATAACATGGACAAATTTTTGCACACTATTGCCGCCTAAGGCATCTAAGGCATTTATATAGTTGTTTGGAACCATTTTAAAACTCTGGACAAAAAATAAAATCATTGTGGGAGATATTAAAATTGCAAGCATGATTGATGCAGATAAAATACACATGCCAGAGCCTTTAAGGGACAATTCCCTGACCAGAGGGACAAGTAGAAAAATGCCAACAAACCCATATATTACTGTGGGAATTGCTGTCATTAATTGTACAAGTTTTTTAAGATATCTGCCATATCCCCCAGGGTTTAATACTCCTATAAAAAATGCACACCCAATGCTTAAGGGAAAACTTATGATTAAAGCAAAAAACGCAATCACACAGGTTCCAAATATCATGGATCTGAGACCAAACAACCCCTGGTCCGGAGCCCAGGGGTTTGTAAGCACATTAAAAAGCATTCCATTGGAAAATACAGGGAACGACAGCATGATCATAAATCCCAATATGATCACCACAACACAACAGCTTAAAATGCCTGCGCTGTGGAACGCGATTATGGCAATATTTTCTTTTTTATTCATTCATTTTAAGGTTTAATTAATTGGAATAAATCCTTTTGCTTTTGCAATTTTTTGACCTTCAGGACTTAATAAATATTTGATAAATTTATCAACAAGCCCTGTGGGATGCCCTTTTGTATTGCTATAAAGATACCTGGCAATTTTATAGGTTTTGTTTTTTATAGATTTGATACTCGGGGTTACACCATTTAAGGCAATAGGTGCAATTTGTTTATCAACAAATCCGACAGATACATATCCAATGCCCTGGGGGTCATTTTTGACAGCTGTTTTCATTGCACCATTGGAAACAACAACATTGGCTTTGTTTGTAATTTTTCCTTTTTTTAAGGCTTTTTTCCAGAAAACCGATCTGGTTCCGCTTGCAGCATCCCTTGTGTATACATTAATGTCCCTGTTTTCTCCGCCAAGTTCTTTCCAATTGGTAATTTTGCCTGAAAAAATATTCTGCAATTGCAGGCTTGAAAGGTTTTTTATCTTATTTTTTGAATTTACAATTGCACAAACTCCATCAATTGCCCATTTATATAATTTTAAATTATATTTTTTAATTTCTATCTGGCTTGGCTTTCTTCCTGAGTTGCCAATATCAACAAGACCTTCTCCTACCTGTTTAATCCCAACTCCTGATCCGCCTCCGGCAATTATTATCTGTATATCGGGGTTGGACTTCATTATTCGTCTGGCAGCTTCTTTTATCACGGGTATATGGGCAGTACCGCCGGATATTCTTATTATGCCTTTGTCTCCTTTGAATGCATCAATGTCCTTTGCCAGACAAACGCTAAAATTAAAAATAGCCGACAAAGTTAATAAGCACAAAACAATTATAAAATTTTTCATTTTTTATCCTTTTGAATTTAAATTAAAACATTATAAACTAATTAAGTTTAAAATAAGAAAAATTTATGGATTAATCAAATTGATAATACCGCTTAAAAAATATTAATATATTGATAAAAACTATACTTATGAAAAGAGAGGAATTTTATATATCTAACAACATATGGGCTATTGTTTGTTTGATTTTTTCTGTTTTTCCAATGGCATTTTTATATTGTTTTTCAAGTTCTGCCATTTTTTTATAATAAGGTATTCTGTCAAAAGAATAATAGCTTGTTGAATTAAAAAGTAAAGCTCCTGCATCGCATCCCGGGTTTTGTGTGATTTTACTGCCTGGAATCCCCAAATGGTGTGGTATCCCATGCAGTCTGCATATCATGGGTCTTTCATTGTATAGGATGCATAGATTGTTTTTGTTTAAGGGGCAGAGAGGTCTTTTTATATTTTTATTGTCTGAAAATATAGTTTCTAAATACAGATCGGCTTTTTGTTTTAAATTTTTTTTGTCATCTTTGGGAAAATTTTTTATTTTGCTGAGAATATAGTCTTTTTCAATAAAGGTATGGTGATAAAAAAATGATTTACAGCAATTATCTTCACATCCGTTGCATTTGAATTTATAATGTAAAGCTGCTTTATCAAAGGCTTTATCCATTGCTATGTATAAAAGTTCAAGTTTTTTAAAGAATTGTTCCATAAAAATTATCTCTTATTAATTCAGGTTAATACCAATAGTATCTTAAAGCGAAGACGGGAAAAAGAATTTTTCATAAATTTCAAGGGCATATCTATCTGTCATGCTTGCAATTAAGTCGCAGACAGATCTTGTAATATCGCTTGTTGAGGAGTTGTCCCAGGGCGCCATTTCCATTTTTTCAAGTTCTATCTGTAATTGGTTTTCATTATTTAAAAAGAAATTGAATAATTCTGTTAAGATTTTTTTTGCTTTAGTAAATTCTTTATGTACAACCTTTGATCTATATACATTTTCATAAAGGAATTTTCTCATGATAATCATTGCTTCTAATATATCATCACCAATTTTCAGCTTAAACATATTGTTTGTAATTCTGCTATTGTAAATAACAGTTTCCATCATAATCCTTGCTCTTTCAGAGTGGCTGTTACCAAGCCTTGTTTGACAAATATTCGGCACATCATTAAATGTAATTACTCCGGCTCTTAAAGCATCATCTAAGTCATGGTTCAAGTAGGCTATTATATCTGCAATTCTTACAATTTTTCCTTCAATGGTAAAAGCACTGTCACCTGGTGTGGATGGAATAATATCGCCAAATCCTTTAGAATGTTTTAATATTCCATCCCTGACTTCTAAAGAAAGATTCAGACCTTTTCCATAGTTTTCAAGAATATCAATGACTCTAAGGCTTTGATCACTATGGGAAAAGCTTGAGGAATATATTTCTTTAAGAACAGTCTCACCACCATGACCAAAAGGTGTATGACCAAGGTCATGACCAAGGGCAATTGCTTCGGCAAGGTCTTCGTTCATGCGCATTGCCCTTGCAATATTTCTGGCTATTTCAGAAACTTCAAGAGTGTGGGTCAGTCTGGTTCTGAAATGATCCCCCATGGGCGATAGAAAAACCTGGGTTTTATGTTTAAGGCGCCTGAAGGCATTTGAATATACTATTCTGTCTCTGTCAAGTTGATAGGGTGTACGAATGCTGCAAAGCTTTTCTTTCTCAATACGACCTTTGGATTCAGCGCTTAATGATCCGTATTTTGATAAAAAGATTTTTTCCCTTTCCTGGAAAGATTTTCTAATATTTTGTTTATCCAAATTTGTTTATCCGAAAAAGATTTTTTCTAAGCCTTTTTAACTTTGTTGATTTTGTGTTCTGTCTTGTTTAAAAAAGCCATTTATATTATTTAATTATTGTTTTTAAAAAAAACTTCATATAAACAATAAATGTTTCCTTATTTTGTAATATGAAGATAATTTTGTAAAGAGCTTTTTTAGGAGAATTAAATTAAAACATCAGACTATGAACATTATATGGGTGCTGCATTAAAAAAAGCAGATACTGCATTTTTAAATGGAGAGTTTCCTGTTGGCTGTGTGATTGTTTTGGATAATCGTATTATTGCAGACAGCTCAAGAAAAGGAATATCAGGGAAGAAAAAAAGATTTAGTGAAATAGACCATGCTGAAATTTTATGTTTAAAAAAAATTGAAAACATGGATATTAGTTATGATCTTTCCAAAGCAGTTTTATTTTGTACTATGGAACCGTGCCTTATGTGCTATGGAGCAATTATTTTATCGGGAATAAAAACAATAGTGTATGCCTATGAAGATGCCATGGGAGGCGGTACTAATTGTAATCTTGATCAGTTGCCTTTTCTATATAAAAATAGTAACATCAAAGTTGTTTCAGGGATAATGCGTGAAAACAGCCTTGCCCTTTTTTATAAATTTTTTAACAAAAAAGGGAATAAATATTGGAAAAACAGCTTTCTTGAAAAATATACACTCAAGCAGGCCGGGAAAAAATAATTAATATTATTTTAGCTGTTTACAGCTTAAAAAATTTTGTTGTAATTTTAAAAAAATAAGTATATACTCGCAAATTACAACTTGTATTGGATGTGAATTTAAATTGACAGCAGGAGGTGCCCGATAGCTAAGAAGCAACAGGATACGACAAATGTGAATAATCAAATTAGAGCTGAAGAAGTTCGTATTATTGGCTCTGACGGTGAACAGATAGGAGTTTTGCCCTTAACGGCAGCTCTCCTTAAAGCAGAAGAACAAGGGCTTGATTTGGTTGAAGTCTCGCCCAATGCAAAACCACCGGTCTGTAAAATAATGGATTATGGAAAATACAAGTATCAACGTACAAAGCAAAAGCAGGAGGCTAAGAAGAAGCAAAAAGGGTATCAAATAAAAGAAATAAAAGTAAGACCGAAAACAGAGGCACATGACCTTGAAACAAAGGTCAGAAACATTGAAAGATTTATTGACAAAAATAATAAAGTAAAGATTACACTTGTTTTTAGAGGACGGGAAATTATCCTCAAAGAACAGGGGCAGCAAATACTTAAAAAACTTGTTGAAATGACTCAGGACTTTGCCCAGGTTGAGCAGGCGCCAAAGTATGAAGGCAGAATCGTTACAATGCTTCTTAGCCCGAAATAATTTTTTTTAGCTTGGTATTTATTTAGTTAATACACACAATTGTGACAGATGGTATATTTAGTTGTTAACAGCAGCAGATGTATCATTGTTCCTTTTATTTTATAGAATTATAAGAATTGAATTTTTAGACCAGGGAGAAGAGAATGCCTAAAATTAAAACAAATAGAGCTGCTGCAAAGCGCTTTAAAAAAACAGGTAGTGGTAAGTTTAAATTTAGAAAATCCCATGCCAGCCACATACTTACAAAAAAGACAACAAAAAGAAAAAGAGGTTTCAGACAGGATCAAGTGCTTGACTGCACAAATGAAAAAGAAGTAAGGCGCCTGTTGCCCAACGGATAAGATAACAATTGAAGGAGTTATAATATGAGAGTCAAAAGAGGATTTAAAGCAAGAAGGCGTAGAAATAAAGTTCTTAAACTTGCAAAAGGCTTTAGAGGCGGACGGAGTAAATTATATAGAACTGCGGCTGATGCTGTTGATAAAGCATTAATGTATGCATACCGAGATAGAAGAGTCAAAAAAAGAGAATTTAAAAAACTTTGGATCATCAGAATTAATGCAGCTGCAAGAATGAATGATCTTTCCTATAGTAAATTTATGCATGGACTTAAACTTGCCGGAATTGGTTTGGATCGCAAAATACTTGCTGACCTTGCTGTTTCAGACCCTGCTGCTTTTTCTCAAATAGCTTCAAAAGCAGCTGCAATGGCTTAAGTCTATCTACAACTAATACAAAAAAATAATAACACTATCAAAAGTTTTAAAATCAAGAGTTATTCTTGTGTGAGGAATTTTGGGACAAAGTATATCTGATATTGAAAAAGAGGCAATGGAGCGCCTGGGCTCCATAAGTGACATTGAGGCAATAAAAGACCTTTCAGTGCATTACCTTGGTAGAAAAGGTGTGTTGACAAAGTTTTTAAGGAATATTCCAAACTTGCCTGAAAAAGAGCGCCCGACAGCTGGTAGAAATGCAAATGTTTTAAAAGGCAAGCTTGATACATGTTTTAAAGATGCCATTAAAAAGTTTGAATTCAAACTTGATAATAATGCTTCTGCCATTGATGTAACCTTGCCTGGGAGACCTTGTGAAAGAGGCTCTCTTCATCCAATCACACAAATTTCCAATGAAATTTCTGATATTTTTCTACGCCTTGGGTTTGATATTGCAGAAAGCCCGGAAGTTGAAACCGATTATTATAATTTTGAAGCTTTAAATATTCCCAAATATCATCCGGCAAGAGATATGCAGGATACTTTTTATATTTCTGAAAACATTGTACTGAGAACCCATACATCCCCTTCTCAATCAAGGACAATGGAAAAACAGGACCCTCCCGTAAGAATAATTTCTCCGGGCAAGGTTTTCAGGTGTGATTCTGACCTGACACATACTCCAATGTTTCATCAGGTAGAAGGACTTATGGTGGATAAGGGAGTCTCTTTTGGCGACCTTAAGGGAATCTTGACATCTTTTATTCATCAGATATTTGATGATAAAACCTCGTTAAGGTTCAGACCAAGTTTTTTCCCTTTTACAGAACCAAGTGCAGAGGTTGATATTCGCTGTGTTATCTGCCGGGGCAAGGGTTGTCGAGTTTGTTCCCATACTGGCTGGCTTGAGATATTAGGAGCAGGTATGGTCCATCCTGCTGTCTTTGAAAAAGCAGGCTATGACATTCAAAAATATACAGGATTTGCTTTTGGAGTCGGAATCGAAAGAATTGCCATGCTGAAATATGGAATTGATGATATTAGAAAATTTTTTGAAAATGATATACGTTTTTTGAGGCAGTTTTAGTTATGAAAGTCAGTTTAAGCTGGTTAAAAGAATACATTTCTATCGATTTTACACCTGATGACCTTGCCCATAGATTAACAATGGCAGGTTTGGAAGTAGAAGGTATTGAAAGCAGGTTTGATTACCTTAAAAATATTATTGTAAGCAGAGTTGAAAAAACTAAAAAACATCCAAATGCTGATAAATTAACCTGTTGTGAGGTTAATGTCGGAGATAAAATAGTTGAAATAGTATGTGGAGCTCCCAATGTGAGAGAAGGTATTCTTGTTCCATGTGCTCTACCAGGAGTAGTTTTACCCGGAGATTTTAAAATAAAGAAAAGCAAGATTCGGGGAGAAAAATCAGCAGGAATGTTGTGCAGTGCAAAGGAACTTCAGATAGATACAGATGCGTCGGGTATCATGGAGCTTGATAATGATTTGATTCCCGGGACAACACTTGCCGAGGCACTTAAGCTTTCAGATTATACTTTTGAAATTGATCTTACTCCAAACCGCCCTGATTGTCTCAGTGTGATAGGTGTTGCAAGGGAGATCGGAGCTTTTTCAAATCCAAAAACAAAAATTTCCTATCCTGACTTTTCATTATCAGATAAAAATACAGACTCTTTTTTTATTAAAGACCATGCAAAGGTTGAAATAAAAGATCCTGATTTGTGCCCGAGATACGCTGGCGGATTCCTCTTAGATGTTAAAGTCGGACCTTCTCCTTTCTGGCTTCAACAGAAACTTGAATCTGTAGGCTTGGCATCCATAAATAATATTGTTGATATTACAAATTTTATTCTTATGGAAACAGGTCAGCCCCTTCATGCTTTTGATTATGATTTTCTTGCCAGGGGAGAAATTATAGTAAAAAAAGCAGGTGAAACCATTGATTTTACAACCCTTGATGGGAAAAAACATAAGCTTGACCCGGATACATTAATGATATGCGATGGAGAAAAACCCGTTGCAATTGCAGGTGTCATGGGTGGTGAAAATTCTGAAATATCAGATACTACAACCAGGGTTTTTGTAGAGAGTGCATATTTTAATCCTGTTTCCATTAGAAAGACGGCAAAAAAGACCGGGATAAATACTGATGCATCCCATCGTTTTGAAAGGGGAGTTGACCCTGAAGGTATTATAAATGCACTGAATCGTGCTCTTGAGCTCATGGCTGACCTGTCAGGCGGAACAAAAGCAAAAGATATAATTGATAATTATCCTCAAAAACAAAAGTCTGTTCACATTGATGTGAATATTAAGTCTTTAAATACCAGGCTTGGCACTAAGCTGGATATTGATTCGATTAAAGAACTCCTTGAGTCTGTCGAGTTCGCAGCTGATAAAAATACAGATAATCTTTTAAGTGTCAGTGTACCCTCTTTTAGGGTTGATGTAACACGACCTGAAGATATTTCTGAAGAAGTTGCAAGGTTGTGGGGTTATAATAATATTGATGTGAGTTTTCCAAAGATTTCAGCCTTTGGAAAATCTTTGAATCCCATATTGAACCTTAGAAGAAAAGCAAGGGAAATCATGAATGGCTTTGGGTTTAGTGAAGCTATTAATTATGATTTTACCTCTTCTAAAGCCTGTGACAATTTATTGCTTAAAAAAGATGATAAAAGAAGACAAATTGTAAATGTCTTAAATCCGATTTCCGAAGAAATGGGCGTTCTTAGAACATCTCTTGTCCCTGGGCTTTTAGAAAGCATGAAGACAAATGATGCTCAACAGATTAAAACATTAAAGTTGTTTGAGACAGGCAAGATCTTTTTTTCTAAAGGGATAGAGAATCTGCCAATAGAAGAGGAAATGATTGCAGGTCTGTGGACAGGCTTAAGAAATATTGACTCTGTGCATGGCAAAAAAGTAAACTGCGATTTTTTTGATTTAAAAGGTGCGGTTCATGGGTTTTTAGCAGGGCTTAATATTAAAAATCCTGTTTATGAAAAAGTTGAAGAAGAACAATATCCTTATTATATTCAAAATGCTGTTGCTCAGATAAGACAATTAGATGATGTGATTGGAGTTCTGGGTCAAATAAAGCCTGAAGTATTAAAAAATTATAATTTAAAGCAAACTGTTTTTGTCTTTGAAATGGATATGGGGAAATTGTTAAAAACAATGCCATGCAATATTACAGCTGAGGTCTTACCTAAATTCCCAGCCATATCACAGGATATTACTATTATTATTGATTCTGCCATTGAAGCAGGTTCTGTTGCGCAAGAACTTGATCTGCTTGTTCAAAAAGAAAAATTTGCAGAAAAAGCTTTTATTTTTGATGCCTTTGAAGGACATCCTCTTAGCCAGGGCAAAAGATCTCTTTCTTTTAGAATTGTTTATAGAGCACCCAATAAAACCTTAAAAGAAAAAAAGATTAGATCTTTGCATTCAAGGATTTCTGAAAAGCTGATAACTATGTTCCAAGCCGACCTTCCCGAATAAATTAAGTATGAATGGTATGGTTTTTATCCTGGTTTGTTTCTGATAATTATCAATAAAGTATAAACTGTTATTGACAAATAATTTTAACATGTTATATATGTTAATCTTTATTTTAGATAAACTTAAGGTTAAATATATGTGTTTATTAGAATAAGGGTATGGCAGATCGTGTGGGTTTTACAATATATTGTGAAATCCAGGCTAAGTCCCAGAAAGTGATTGGTTTTGGGAAAGATTTTTAGTATGTTTCGAAAGGAACGGGCATCTGCCCGTTTTTCTATTTTTTGGAAAAGGCTGGTTTGTTACTAAAATGGTAAAGAATAATATGAATAATTTTAAGCAACTTGCTCATGACATAGGTGAAGTTGTGAAACCTGTTTGTATTGCTGAGAATATTGAATTTGTTCACGCAGAATGTGTATCAAGTGGTAAAGATATGCTTATAAGGTTCTATTTAGATAAACCCGGAGGTATTACAATTGATAATCTCACTAATATGAGCCACCAATTTGAAGATTTACTTGATGTCCATTTTAGTGCTTTGGGAAGTTATCGACTTGAGGTGTCTTCGCCTGGTTTAGATAGACCTTTAACAAAAAAGACAGATTTTGAAAAATATGTTGGAGAAAGAATTACAATTAAGATCCAAGGATTTATAGAAAAAAGAAAAGACTTTACAGGTATTCTTAAAAATGTTGCCGACAATGGAGTAACGATTGATTCGGATAAAAAAGAATTCTTTATTGAGTTTGAACAGATTAATAAAGCAAGGCTTGCAAATTATTGAGATGGAGAATATTGCACAATGCTAATTACTGATATTAAACGAATTGTGGATCAGCTGAGCCGGGATAAAGGTATTGATGCTGAGGTGTTAATAACAACAATTAAAGATGCAGTTGAATCTGCTGCCAAAAAAAAATTTGGTGCAAGCGCTGATATTGAAATACATTATGATAAAAGCTGTGGGCAGATTGAGGTTTTTCATTTTAAAGAAGTTGTTGAAAAAGTCGAATCCCCGGATAAAGAACTTTCGCTTGAGGAAGGCTATGCCTATGATCCTGAATGTGAAATTGGAGACAGTCTTGGAATCAGAATCGATGCCGGAGAATTTGGAAGAATTGCAGCCCAGACAGCAAAGCAGGTAATAATTCAAAAATTTCGAGAAGCTGAAAGAAATGCTGTTTACGAAAATTTTATCCATAAAAAAGGTCAGATCATAAATGGAATTGTTCATAGATTTGATCGGGGCAGTATAATTGTTAACCTTGGTCAAACTGAAGCTGTGATTCGACCAAGAGATCAGATGCCTAATGAAACATATAAACGCGGAGACAGGATCAGGGCTTATGTTGTAGATGTGCTTGAAGAATCAAAAGGGGCTCAGATTTTGCTTTCAAGATCCCATCCTGATTTTTTAATTGAATTGTTTAAAACAGAAGTACCTGAAGTTGCAGAAGGAATAGTAACAATTCTGGAAGCTGCCAGATATCCGGGCATTCGTGCAAAAATTGCAGTACAATCATCTGATTCTGATGTCGATCCTGTTGGCGCATGTGTTGGTATGAAAGGAAGCAGAATTCAAAATATTGTACAGGAACTGCGGGGAGAAAAGATTGATGTTGTTCCCTGGAACCCTGATATCGCAAAATTTGTATGCAATTCCCTTGCTCCTGCGGAAATAACAAGAGTAGTAATTGATGAAGATAACAGGACAATGGAAGTTATAGTGCCTGAAGATCACCTTTCAATTTCAATAGGCAAAAATGGACAGAATATCAGCCTTGCATGTGATTTAACAAAATGGCATTTACAGGTAATGAGTGAAGAAGACTATAGCCGTGGAATAAAACAGGGTTATGATGATCTGATGAGATTGTCAGGAATAAATTTATCCACAGCTGAAATTATGTTGAGTGCAGGATTTAATTCTCTTGCAGAAGTTTCAGACGCTCAGGCAGAAGATATTTGTGCAATAATTGATTGTGATGAAAAACAAGCTCAAGCAATAATTGATGAAGCAAAAGAATTGCTTTTGCAGGATAAGCAAAAGCAAGAAGATGATTTTGATGAATCAGAAGAAATAGAAACCGAGCAAAAACCAGATGCTTTGCCTGAAGATAATACAGATTCAGCTGATATTGAAGAAGAGTAAAATTACATTTAATGGAATATTGAAACAAGGATTACTTGGGGGAACATATGGCGAAAGTCAGAATATATGAATTAGCTAAAGAATTTAATATGACAAATAAAGCTCTTATGGATAAACTTGAAGAAATGAAAGTTGACGTAAGAAGTCATATGAGCTCTCTTGAGGATAAGCAGGTAGATTATATTAAGCAGCATTTGTTTGGCAAAAAGGCTTCACTCTCAGAAGTTAAGATTAAACCGTCTGTTATTCGGAGGCGTAAGGCTAAACCTGAAAAAGAAGAACCTGTATTAGTCCCTGATCAGGAAGAAAAAACAATTATTAAAGAAGAAAAAGAAAAAAAAGAAAAATCCAGTGAAAAAAAATCTGTTAAAGAGCCATTAAAAAAGAAAACAGACAAGAATAAAACAATTAAGAAAAAATCAGTAAAGAAAAAAATTGCTGAAGAGACTCCTGCAAAGATAGTAAAAAAACCTAAAGAAAAACTTATTAAGCAAGAAGAAGAAAAGGAAGAAAAAAAGGTTGCCGCAGAACCGGAACCGGTTGAAGAAGTTGAGGAAATTGAGGAAGTTGAAGCGGTTGAAGAGATTGAAAAACAAGCTCCCAAGGAAAAAAAAGAAGAAAAATCAGTCAAACCTGAACCAAAAGATATCAAAAAAGAGATTGATAAAAAAGATACTGATAAAAAAGATAAAAATACAGTTGAGAAAAATAAAATAAAAAAGAAGAAAAAGAAAAAATCATCTGAGCCTGCAAAGATTGTTAAAGTTGTTGATCTTGCTTCTTTAAAGAAAAAACCAGATACTTCAGATGCAAGAAAACATTCAAAATTTAAAAAAGGTGAATTCAAACAAGATAGCCGCCGTGATAAACCAAAGGAGCAGCAAACCAAAAATAGAACACAAGAGCAAGCAAAGTCAAAGATTGCTTTCCAGGGTAAGGTACAAGCCGGTGATGTAGATATTTCAAAGAAATCTAAGAGAAAGAAAAAAGATATTAGAAAGCCTGAACTTGAGCTGAATATTTTTGGCGAAAAGAAAAACACAAGAAAGAAAAAAAAGAAATCTATTGTTGAAGGCGCAGCTCTTTATGAAAAAAATAAATATGGTCGAAAACAATCAAAAAGAAAAGGCTCAAAAGCAAGAAAAGGAGATTTCCAAAAGACCGAAATTACAACTCCTAAAGCAATAAAAAGACGTGTTAAGGTAGATGAAACAATTGAACTTTCCGAACTTGCCAAGAGAATGGGCATTAAAGCAAATGAGATGATTCAAAAATTAATGAAACAAGGAGTTATGGTTACATTAAATCAGACAATTGACTTTGATACAGCATCTCTGGTTGCTTCTGAGTTTGATTATGAGCTTGAAAAAGCATCCTTTGAAGAAGATGTTCTGCTCAATATTAATGCTGACGAAGAAGATAGTGACAAAATGCAGCAGAGAGCTCCTGTTGTAACTATCATGGGTCATGTTGACCATGGAAAAACTTCATTATTGGATGTTATCAGAAAATCAAAAGTAACCACAGGTGAAGCCGGTGGAATTACCCAGCATATAGGAGCATATAATGTTAAAACACCTGGCGGAGCGATTACTTTTCTTGATACTCCGGGGCATGCGGCTTTTACTTCAATGAGAGCAAGGGGCGCCCAGGTTACAGACATAGTTGTTCTGGTAGTTGCTGCAGATGATGGTGTTATGCCCCAGACAATAGAGGCTATTAACCATTCAAAACAGGCAAACGTACCTGTTGTTGTTGCTGTGAATAAAATGGACAAGGAAGGTGCTGATCCTGGCAGAATTACAAGAGAGCTTTCCGAACATGATCTTTTATCAGAAGAATGGGGTGGAGATGTCATCTTTGTTGAAGTATCTGCAAAAACAGAATTGGGAATTGACAGTCTTCTGGAAATGATTCTTCTTCAATCTGAGGTTCTTGAGCTAAAAGCAAATCCTGATAGAAAAGCTTTTGGCTATGTTGTTGAATCACGCATTGATAAAGGACGAGGAGCTATTGCAACGGTTTTGATTCAGCAAGGTACATTAAGAAATGGTGAATCAGTGGTTTGCGGTCATTATTCCGGAAAAATTCGTACAATGACCAATGATAACGGAAAAAAGATCAAAAGTGCAGGTCCGAGTACGCCTGTTGAAATTGTTGGGTTAAATGGAGTCCCAGATGCAGGAGATGAATTAATAGCAGTTTCATCAGACAAAGATGCAAAACAGATCAGTGAAAACAGATTGCAAAAGCAAAGAGCAAAGGAACTTGCTAAAAAGAGCCGGGCTAATCTTGAAAATCTGTTCCAGAACCTGGGTACTGATAAAATTCAAGAGCTTAAATTAATTGTTAAAGCTGATGTGCAAGGTTCAATCGAAGCTGTAAATGACTCTTTGAGGGAACTTGCAAAAGATGAAGTTGATTTGACAATTGTACATTCTGCTGTTGGTACGGTAAATGACTCGGATGTCTCCCTTGCTGCGGTTTCTGATGCTATAATCCTTGGATTTAATGTGCGGCCGACTTCCCAGGTTCGTACCTTTGCAAAAGAAGAAGGTGTGGACATGAGGTTTTATGATGTTATTTATGATTTGTTAAATGACATTAAATCAGCCATTGAAGGTTTGATGCCGTCAATTTTTGAAGAAAATATAATAGGCAGGGCTGAAGTGCGTGATACCTTTTTTGTTTCCAATGTCGGTACAATTGCAGGTTCATTTGTTGTTGAAGGCAAGGTTGTCCGAGGTAAAAAGATTCGTCTCTTAAGAGACGGAGTCGTAAAATTTGATGGGGAGCTTGCATCGCTAAAACGTTTTAAAGATGATGCAAAAGAAGTTCTTCAGCAGTTTGAGTGCGGCATTGGTATTAAAAATTATAATGATATCAAGCTTAAAGATATAATTGAGTGTTACGAAGTAATAGAAAAAAGGCCTGGTGTAGAATAAAATATGAAACCATATCCCAGGAGTGAAAGGATTGGAGTAAAAATCCAGGCTGCTATTTCAGAGCTTTTAGTGCAAAAAGCTCAGGACCCGAGAATCGAGATGGCAACCATAAGTAAAGTAGAATTAACCAATGATCTTTCAACAGCTTATGTATATTTTTCAATCTTTGGCAATGATAAGGCTGTTTTAGAGGCAAAAAAAGGTTTTAAAAGTTCCAGAAAATTTATCAAAAAGCTTATTGCCCCCAAATTAAATTTAAAGTATATGCCGGATTTGCAATTTAAGCATGATACTTCTTTTAATTATGGTTCAAAAATCGATTCTATTTTACGTGATATCTCCAAGAGCAGCAAGGACAAGAACAAATCCAAACCGGAATAAAAAGCGGTATTATACCCGTTAATAAACCTGCAGGTCTTTCTTCAGCAAGAATAGTGCGCCTGATAAAAAAAATTTCATGTGCAGATAAAGCAGGTCATATGGGTACTCTTGACCCTTTTGCCACAGGAGTTCTCCTATGCGGTATTAATAAAGGTACCAGAATTTCAAAATTTTTCCTTAACGGGTCCAAAAGGTATAAGGCAAAGGTTTGTCTTGGAATTGAAACAGATACTTTTGATTGTACAGGAACCATTGTTAAACAAATTGATATTTCAGATAATATTTCCAATGAGAAAATAATTAAAATAATCAGGGCTTTTAAGGGAAAACAAAAACAGACCCCACCATCCTATTCTGCCTTAAAACATAAAGGAAAGCCTCTTTATGAATATGCACGAAAAGGCCAGCTCATAACAAAACCTGCAAGAGATATTGAAATTTTTGATATATCAATTACTAAAATAGATTTTCCCTTTGTGGATATTGATGTTTTTTGTTCTAAGGGAACATATATTAGAACAATTGCCTTTGATATTGGCAAAAAACTTGGATTGGGAGCTCACCTTGCAGCACTTGAACGCACAGAGACCTGTGGCTTTTCACTGCATGATGCGATTGAATTAAAAGATATTGAGAAAATGGATATCCCTGCAATTGAAGAAAGAATGATTCCTCTGGCACAGGCAATTTCTTTTATGCCGGCATATACGGCTGATAAAAAACTTGAAAATAAAATTCGGTTTGGACAAAAACTTAGCCATGAAGATGGTTTGCCAGACAAAAAAGGTTTTATCAGGGTTTTAACCGAAAATGAAGAGCTTGCTGCAATTGTTGAATATGATCAAAAAGCCGGGCAATTTAATTATAGTTGTGTTTTTTTGAATTAAGTGGTATTTTAATACGTTTAATTGAGTAAAAGGGCATTTTCCTGTTTTTGATTCATGATTTCTGAATGGAATATTGGATTATGGATCGTTAAAAAACAGGGAAGTATAAAATGCAAAAATTATTTATTCCAAAAAAGGAGTTTTAAATTGAGTATATTAGAAATGACAAAAGATGAGATAGTTGAGAAGTATAAAATGCATGAGTCAGATACAGGCTCTCCAGAAGTACAAATCGCTATTTTTTCACACCGTATTGCCTATCTGACCGAACATTTAAAGATACACAAGAAAGATCATCACTCAAGACGAGGATTGCTGGTTCTTGTTGGAAGGCGGAGAAGCCTTCTTGATTACCTTAAGAAAAAAGATGTCGAAAGATATCGTACAATAATAGGTAAGCTCGGAATTAAAAGATAGAAAATGCAAAAGCAGCTGATTTTTGAATTAACAAAAATTGAAATCAGCTGCTTTTTTATCCCATGGCAGTATCCTCACAGCACACTTTATAATAAATTCGTATGTTTGTTATCAAATATATTATCAATAATTTTTATTTTGATGATAAACGTGCGGGTTTATTTTGGAATTAAAGCTGAACAGGACTGCCTTTATTTATTTTAAGGAGTAGTATATGGAAAAAGTATTAAAAACTGAAATTAATGGTAAAGAGTTCAGCATAAGCACTGGAAAGGTTGCAAAGCAGGCAAGTGGTTCTGTTTTGGTTCAATATGGAGACACCATTGTGCTTGTGACTGCAGTTGCTGCAAAAAACCCGAAAATAGACGCATCTTTTTTGCCTCTAACAGTTGAATATCAGGAAAGAATTTATTCAGCAGGACGAATTCCGGGAAATTATTTTCGACGTGAGATTGGAAGACCAAGCGAAAAAGAAACTTTAACAAGCAGGTTGATAGACAGACCAATCCGCCCTCTTTTTCCCGAAGGTTACAGCTTTGAAACCCAGATTATTGCAACTGTTTATTCAATGGATAAAGAAAATGAGCCGGATATTCTTGCCCTTTGCGGTGCATCTGCTGCGCTTCAACTTTCTGACATACCATTTGAAGGACCTATTGCAGGAATCAGGGTAGGCAGGGTTGATGGTAATTTTATTGCAAACCCCAGTATAGAACAGATAAAATCAAGTGATATCAACCTTGTTGTGGCTGGTTCTAAAACCGGCATCATAATGGTTGAAGGCGGTGCAGAAACAGTTTCAGAAGAAGTTATGATTGATGCAATTTATTTTGGACATACTGCAATGCAGCCAATTATTGAAATGCAGGAGGAGCTGCAAAAAGCTCTTGGAAAGGAAAAACGGGAAATAATTGTCCCGGAAATCGACCAGGAACTTTTTTCTAAAATCAGCGAATTTGCAAATGATAAAATTCATACGGCAGTTCAGGTTAAAGATAAAATGGGAAGGGGTAAAGCGTTAGATATCATAAAAGAGGAGCTATTGGATTCTTTTAGTGAAGAATATCCTGAAAGAGAAAAAGAAATCAAGACTCTTTTTAAAACCCTTGTGCATGATATAAGTAGAAATATTGTTCTAAAAGAAGGAAAAAGGATTGACGGCAGAGCTTTTGATGAAATACGTCACATTGCCTGTGAAGTTGGTAACTTACCAAGACCCCATGGGAGTGCTCTTTTTACAAGGGGAGAAACCCAGGTACAAGGCATTTTAACTCTTGGTTCCGGTCTTGATGAACAACGAGTTGAAACTCTTTCAGGTCAGACAACGCGTCAATTTCTTCTCCACTATAATTTCCCTCCTTTTTCTGTTGGTGAATGCAGACGCTCAGGCGGTCCAAGCCGTAGAGACATAGGTCATGGAAATCTTGCCCACAGAGCTTTGGAACAGGTTATTCCTGAAAGTGAAGATTTTGAATATACAATCAGGCTTGTTGGTGAAGTTCTGGAGTCCAATGGAAGTTCGTCCATGGGAACCGTATGTGCAGGAACCCTTGCACTGATGGATGGAGGAGTTCCCATTAAAGCGCCTGTGTCAGGTATAGCAATGGGACTCATAAAAGAAGGTGACAATATGGTTGTTCTTTCAGATATATTGGGAGACGAAGACCATTTTGGAGATATGGATTTTAAAGTTGCAGGACCGGAACAGGGAATTACTGCTCTTCAAATGGATATAAAAATCAAAGAGCTTCCCAAAGAAGTCATGGTAAAAGCATTGCACCAGGCAAAAGCCGGAAGAATGCATATCCTTGGTAAAATGCTTGAGGCTCTTGATGTTGTCAGGACAGACATTTCACCCTATGCACCAAAGATTGTCAGATTAGAAGTAAAAAAAGATAAAATAAGAGAGATCATCGGACCTGGTGGAAAAATGATCAGGGAAATTCAGGCAACAACCAATACAACAATTGAAATCAATGATGATGGTATTGTTAAAATTGCAGGAGAAAATGAAGAAGAAGTACAGGCTGCGGTCAAGACTGTAACTGATATTGCTGTTGATCCTGAACCAGGTGAAATCTATGATGGTAAAGTTGTAAAAATAGCTGATTTTGGAGCCTTTGTTAATATTAAAACCGGTACTGATGGTTTGGTTCATATCTCTGAACTTGCACACAAAAGAGTTAATAAAGTTACTGATGTTGTAAAAGAAGGTGATATTATTAAAGTTAAAGTGCTTGCAGTTTCCAGAGACGGAAAAATTAAATTAAGTATGAAAGCTCTTATTGACAAGTGATCAAAGAGGATTTAACAATATGTCCCCTTGCCAGCGGCAGCAAGGGGAATTCTTTATTTATCTCGTGGGGCAAGACCTCTGTTCTTATTGATGCAGGGCTTTCAGGCATTGAAATTGAACGAAGACTCAGTGCAAGAAATCAGTCCATAGAAGATTTGACAGCAATTCTTGTAACCCACGAGCACTCTGATCATATCAGAGGAGTTGGTATCTTGAGCCGGCGATATAATATTCCTGTTTATATTAATAAAAGCACTTATACAAAAGCCTCAACCCTTGGAAAACTCGCCGGTTGTGAGTTTTTTGAGTGCGGAAACAGTTTTAAAATTGATGGAATGAAAATTTCTTCTTTTACCATCAGCCATGATGCTGTTGATCCAACAGGTTTTACCCTTGAAAAAAAAGATAAGAAAATTGGCATTGCTACAGATTTAGGTATTGCTACAAATCTTGTTAAAGAATGTTTAAAAGACTGTTCATTTCTTTATCTTGAATCCAATCATGATCCTGATATGTTGATTAATGGTCCCTACCCGTGGTCGTTAAAACAAAGAATCAAAGGAAATCAGGGACACCTTTCAAATATTGATATGCAAAAGCTTTTAAAAGAATTAAATAATGAAAAATTAAAGCATGTTACCCTTGCCCACCTGAGCGAAGAAAATAATACCCCTGAAAAAGTTTTTAATGCAGCAACCCTGGCTGTAGACACATCTGACATTACAATTGAAATTGCCATGCCCCATAAACCGGGCAGACTCATAACTTTATAAATTCCGATTTAAATAAAATAGCAATAAATTTCATTACTAAAAAATAAATTTAAAAAAAGTAATGAAAATCTATTGACATGAAAAAAAATATACATATCTTAGATTTCAAAAGATGAATCAGGAACTTAAGAAGCCATCAATTTAAGCTATCAATACATTCAGGCGAAAAGTTCCAAATTTTAAAACCACTAAATGAAAAGGAGATAAAATTATGTTTACAAGATTTAACGAAATTGACAGAATGTTTGGAGCCATGGGTTTGCTGAGAAATAAAATGGATCAAATTTTCGGCGATTTTGATAAAACATATGACTATCAGCCAGGATTATTTTTAAAATCAGGCAGCCCAAGAACAAATCTATATGAAAACGGAGATAATTTTGAAGTCATGGTAGAGGTCCCCGGGATTTCCAGAGAAGATCTAAATGTTAAAATCCAGGGTAATTACCTTGAAATAAGCGGATCCCGTAAAATTAATACGCCTGAAGAATATAAGGTTCACAGAACAGAAAGAGAAAGCTCTTCTTTTTCAAGGAGTTTTACTCTTCCAAATGAAGTAGATTCTGAAAAGGTTGAGGGAGATTTAAAGAATGGTATTTTGCATCTTTTGCTTCCAAAATCAGAAGCAGCAAAACCAAGACAAATTACAATAGGATGAAATTTATCAGAAAAATAAATAATTGCCATATTAATCAGGAGGTTATCATGACTGAAAGAAAAGATATTATTAAAGCCGAGGAAAAAAACATTGAAAAAACCAGGGAATTGCTGTCAGCTCTTCCACAAGTTGATATTTTTGAAAATGATGATGAAATAGTGCTCCATGCTGATATGCCGGGTGTTGTCAAAGATGAGATTTCTGTTAATATTGATAATGGCACCCTTGTTTTATCAGGAGTAAGAAAACTTGATAATAAAGGTGCAGCCAGTTGGGAAGAATTTGGCGATGTTGAGTATATAAGGAGTTTTTCAGTTCCCCAGACCATTGATGTTGAGAAAGTAAAAGCAGAATTAAAAGACGGTGTATTAAAATTGCACTTACCAAAATCAGAAGCAGCAAAACCAAAACAGATCGAAATTAAAGCTGCCTGATCAATTCATAAATGGTTCTATAACCCACCTGGACAAGCAGCTCCGGACAGTCCTGCCAAACCGGAGCTGCCTGTATATCGAGCTTAAGGCTATCCATGAATATAATTTAATCAACCAATGTATCAGGCTGTGCCTTTAATGGAAAGCCTCTTCAATACCTATGTTATTGAAAGGTGGTGTCTCTCGCGTAGGGTGCCGCGATTTTATACATACTTTATAGTAAAAAGAATAGGCATTGACAATTATAGCATTCTTTATAATAATTAGCTGATTATTTTTAAATAATAAATATAGTTATTACAGCATTGTTGTTCTATAAAATTCACTATGAAAAATTATATTTTTTCTTATGGAGTATGGAATTAATACAAAAAAAACTAAAAATTATAAAATGTCATTTACAGTTGGTGGATTGTTTTACCAGGAATCCATTACAGCTGTTGAATTATATGTTGGGACAAAAGACTGGACTGCTGTCAGAGAAGAAATAGTAAAATCAAATCTTTTTCAAGTTCGAACTATCAGCACTCTTAAAAGGATTACCCGTGAAATATTGTCAAGATTGGAGTCACTTTCTCTTGAGCAGATTAAAATAATACATAAAGGCTCAAGGCAGGAGCAGATACAAATGTTGTGGATTGCAGTCTGTAGAAATTATGATTTTATTCATGATTTTGCCGTTGAAGTCATCAGAGAAAAATTTTTGTTGATGGATTATACTCTTACTAAACAGGACTATAATATTTTTTTTGATACAAAAGCAGAGTGGCATGAAGAGCTCGAAACATTAAAAGACTCAACTAAAAATAAGTTAAAACAAGTTTTGTTTAAAATATTGCGGGAAGCGGAAATAATATCTAATGATAGAATGATAATTCCTGCAATTGTTTCAAAAAGAGTCGCAAGGACTTTGTTGAATGATAAATCCGGAGTTAATATTGTTTTGCCGGTTTCAGATATTAATCTTAAGGAGTGGGCAAAATGAAATCTGACATAGCTTATCAGCCAATATCTGAACGATATAAACACCTTCAAAAATTAATAAGCAGTGAACGTTTTTTAAAGAGTCAGGGGCTTGGAAATGAAGTCCCGTTTTTTATTTGTCCGTATAAGCCCAATGAAGCTGTAGAAATGGCACGTCTGCAAAAACAATTAGTTAATAAGTTATCACAATCAGGTGTTCAGATATTGGAAATTAATTTGTATGATTTGTCTGTAGATATTTTAAAAAAAAATGAAGACTGGGAATGGTATCTTAAAAAAGAATCAAGTATGACTAAAGAAGAATTAAAGGAAGAACTGCAATCTATTCTTGATGTTGAAACTGTATTGATCCCTGTAATAGCAGATTTAATTAAAAAGAATGGTTTTGATGTTATATTCATGTCAGGTGTAGGAGAAGTCTTTCCTTTTATACGTTCCCATAATGTTTTGAATAATTTACAAAGCACTACAAAAGATAAACCCATGGTTATGTTTTTCCCTGGAGAGTATACTTATTCAATAGAATCCGGTGCTTCTTTGGATCTTTTTGGCAGACTACATGATGATAAATATTATAGAGCATTCAATATATATCATTGTGAGATATAATATACTTAAGGATATCAAATGACTTTAAGAACTATTTTTGAGAAACCTGTTGACCGTCCCATAGAAGGTGTCATAAAGGCAGATGATGAAGCAAGTTTAATTCTTGAGATTGAAGAATATGTTTTGACCAATGAGGTT
>Ga0256845_1000858_pt1 | contig 26155 bp, 20 predicted proteins | sample RiftiametaG_FD_189101 | JGI IMG/M metagenome (GOLD analysis project Ga0256845, IMG submission 189101) | Tube worm associated microbial communities from hydrothermal vent at the East Pacific Rise, Pacific Ocean - Riftia | ecosystem: Host-associated > Annelida > Integument > Unclassified ... | reverse complement strand
CCCACTCAGTACCGCCTCTACCACCCGCGCCAAGGCCAAGCCTTTTTGCGTATGAAGTAAGGGCGCATAGCGCACCTCCATGTAGCGTACATTCTCTCGATGGGCGTCCTCAGCCAGCTCAAATGCTGTGCGCTCTAGAGCGGCTTCTGTCTGCATCACGCTCAGGGTCAACTCGAAACCCCGAAGATACTGAACCAAGGAGCCAAAACTCGTGCCAGCTCCCACTTCTTTCTCAATGCCGGCGGCGCTTTCTGCTGGTAGGGCAATGCCCTGCTCCTTACCCAAGTCAATGATGGTCTGCGCTCGCAACGAGCCATCGAGGTGCACGTGTAAATCTGTTTTTGGCAAGGCTAAGAAGGCGGAGAACGGTACCTCTTTGAATCCACTCATGTCCCGTGCAGTGGGGCGCGCGCCATCCATTGATGCTTCTTGCTCCCCCTGCAGCTCCTCTTCAAACCCTGCACGCTCTGTTGTCTCAGGCGCCGATTTCGATTTTTTCCCCATCCACCAAGGTAGCATGAAGAAGAAAAACTGCCCCTACTGAGCCAGACAGAGAGGTCATGTATGAAGTAAGAAGGGAAGAATGAGGCAAATCGGCAGATCTTGCGCGTTATCCTGCTAGGGTGGCTGACCCATGTCGAAGCCCTTACCGCTCTTTTCTCATCGCCCTTTTTGGGCAAAGCGTTTTGGCGTCGCGCCCTTTTTGCCCCGTACCCGCGCCGAAATGGACGCCCTCGGCTGGGAGGCATGCGATATTATTTTGGTCACGGGAGATGCCTACGTCGATCATCCCAGTTTTGGCATGGCCATTGTCGGACGCCTCTTAGAGCGTCAGGGTTTTCGCGTAGGAATTTTGGATCAGCCAGATCTCTCCGACAAGGAAAGTTTTCTTTCATTGGGCGAGCCAACGATATTTTTTGGTGTCACCGCCGGCAATATGGACTCTCTCGTCAATCACTACACAAGCGATAAGAAACCTCGCAGTGACGATGCGTACACTCCCGGTGGCCTTTCGGGCAGCCGGCCAGACCGCGCCACCATCGTCTACACCCAGCGTTGCCGAGAAGCTTTTCCCGAGAGCCCGATCATTATCGGAGGAATTGAAGCAAGCCTTCGACGACTCTCCCATTTCGACTATTGGTCCGACAAGGTACGCCGCTCCCTTTTGGTGGATAGTGGGGCCGATATTCTAGTCTTTGGCAATGCCGAGCGACCCCTTGTCGACTTGGCCCATCGTCTCGCAGCCGGTGAAAAACCTCGCGAAATATTAGATATTCGTGGCACGGCTGTACGGAGAAAGTGTGGTTCCACGGGCCCTCTGGACGCGCCCACGGGTGAGTTTCTTGTGCTCAGGAGCGATCGGGTGGACACCCCCGGAAAGGTTGACCCCCACGTTGATCCTTACGCGACAGAAGAAGAGATGCGGGCCCAAAATACGGGCGCAGGCCAGTGCGACTCTTCAGAAAAAAGCGCGGAGGCACCTCCCCCAGGGGAGCTTCTTAGATTGCACCCCAAAAAGGTTGCGCAGCACGCACGCGATAAGACCATTTTACGTCTGCCTTCGTGGGACGAGGTAAAGAAAGATCGAGCTCTCTACGCTCACGCCAATCGAGTCTTTCATTTGGAGTCCAACCCTCACAATGCGCGCATTCTGGTTCAGAGAAATGGCGATACCGACGTTTGGATCAACCCCCCTGCCTTTCCCCTTCAAACAGAGGAAATGGACGAAATATACGAACTTCCCTATCAAAAAGTTCCCCACCCAGTGTACGAGGGACTGAAAATTCCCGCCTATGAGATGATTCGTTTTTCGGTCACCATCATGCGCGGATGTTTTGGCGGCTGCTCCTTCTGTTCCATCACTGAACATGAGGGGCGCATCATTCAAAGTCGCTCTGAGGGCTCCATTTTACGTGAAGTGGAAGGACTTAAAGAAATCAAAGGATTTACCGGAGCGGTCAGCGATATGGGGGGGCCCACAGCAAATATGTATCGCCTTGCGTGTAAATCGCGTAAAATTGAGGCAGCTTGTCGTAAACCAAGCTGCGTTTATCCAGGAATTTGCTCCAATCTCAATACTGATCACGGCCCCCTCATTGAGCTTTATCGAAAGGCGCGCCGCATCAAGGGTATTAAAAAAATCTCAATAGCTTCGGGTCTGCGTTACGATCTTGCGATTGAGTCACCCGAGTACGTCAAAGAGCTCGTGACTCATCATGTAGGAGGGTACCTAAAAATTGCCCCCGAGCATGTGGCCGACGGCCCTCTTTCTAAAATGATGAAGCCCGGCATTGGCGCCTACGATCGCTTCAAAGAACTCTTTGAAAAATATTCGAAACAGGCTGGCAAAAAGCAATATCTTATTCCTTATTTTATTGCAGCCCACCCCGGTACGACAAACGATGATATGTTAGAGCTTGCTCTTTGGCTTAAGAAAAATAAGTACCGAGCCGATCAGGTACAAGCATTCTTGCCCTCGCCCATGAGCTACGCCACGGCCATGTACCACACGGACCGCAACCCTCTACGCCCCATTAAACGCGGCGCCGAGCAAGTGAGCACTCCCAAAACTTACGAGCAGCGCCGCCTGCATAAAGCATTCTTACGCTTTCATGATGCTGCCAATTGGCCCCTTTTGCGCAAAGCATTGCAACGTATGGGCAGGAGTGACTTGATTGGCTCCGGTCCCAATAAGTTAGTACCGCCAGAAAGTCATCGCGGGACAGCTAGGGGCCCCGGCGCCGCCCGCTACGGAGGCTCCCCTGGGCGCCCCAAAAATGCTCAACGCATTGCCACCCAGCACACTGGTTTGCCAGATTTTTCTGAGGGACGCCCCCAGGGTTCACGAACCCCTACAACGAACTCAGAAAGCTCAGGCTCGGCGCGCTCCTCGGGTAGGCGCTCTGCGAAACAACAAGCGTCACCCAACGGGCACAGTCGCAACAGGCGCTGAAAGACTCGTAGAGGCTCAGGGTAGCTTTCTCTGGGCAGGAAGGACCCGACCATTCAAAATCAAGGCGGCAAAAATAGCGAAAATTCCCGCCCAATAGACCCAAGGATTGAGACCCCCTCGGTCAGTTCCGTCTTGAGCGCGACGCAGAGCGTCTCGGTACACTAGGTCATCCATAGCGCCCACAATGCGTGTTTCGCCTATGTAGGTTGTGGGCAACCCCTCCCAACCAGCCGCTTGAATACGAGCGATGTCTTCCTTGATTCTCGCGTCGGGACGAGGAGAAGCCAAGCACTTGGACAAGAGAGGGGCGTCCGCGACAATACCCTGTGCAACTTCTAATAAATGCGCCTCGCTTAAATCGTGCTCCTTAAAAAAGAGTTCTGCTACCTCCCACTCTTTTTCTTGCTCCCCTGCGCAAAGAGTGATGCGAGCCGCCGCCCTTGCCATATCGTGACCAGGCAAGGGCGTGTAACCCAAACGCAAAACGACACCCTTATTTTCTTTAACAATCGCTTTTAAGCGGGGTGATAGATCTCGACAATGAGGGCATTGGTAGTCAAAGAACTCGACAAGAGTCACCTGCCCCGGTTTGTAAAGTTCACGAATTACGCTCGGTAGCTCACTGCCTTTGACGAACGAAGGAAAGAAGCCTGGCGCGGCAACTGAAAGGGCCGCCAGAAGAAGCCAAGTACGTCCCTTAAGACGCAAGGGCTCTTGAGGCGGAGGCCGCACCAAAGGGTTAGGCGCCTCATAAATTTGAGAATCGTCCCGCCATACCCCAGGGACACTCAGCCCCTCGCTAGAAAGGAACGAAGGCTCCAGCAAAGTACGCTCGGATTCTTCCTCGTGATGGGCAATACCCCAGCCACCTGCTTTGAGGCGAAAGGCACAAAAGGCAATCGCGAGGGCAGATAAATCGGCCGTCACGCAGAAGGAGCAGAAATGTCCCAAATATGCCTGTAAAACCAAAAAACCTAGAGCACCAGCAGCCCCCACGTAGGCCAACGGAGCGACCAATTGAGCCCGTTTTCTAGGCGAAGACTGTAAACTGCCCGCAAATAGACTAGAAAATGCCAAAATTCCTAGAATAGGTACTGGCAAAAGGCCCAAGCCAGGCAGTGGAATGTAGCCAAAACCACTGGAGCGAATTGCCCCGCACCCCGAATTGAGCCCACAAAAGGCGGTCTCGGAGCTCGTGTAGTCGTGCAGCAATGCCACACTCACCCCTAAACCTAGTAGTGCGGCAAAACGAAGACTAAATAACCAAGTACAGGCTCTCAAAGCAAATTACATATAGGGCGACAAGTGCCCTTGCGCTAGCTCCCCAAGCTGGGACAGGCTAGAGCGGGAATACAGAAACACGCGAACGTGTTCTGACGGGAGCGAGCCACCCCTAAGAGGCCCCCTCCCCCCAATACTTCATAAGAACATACTGAAACGAAGTATTTGTTATTGATTGCCGTTTCGAGAAGCGAAACGCACCCTCAACGAAAAACTAAATGTCGAAACTCCCCTCCCTCCGTGACATCGAGACTATTCTGTCCGGATTCTCCCGCGCCCTTCACCCTCGTGAGCTCGCCTCCCGTTTGGATCTTGCGCCAGAAGATTACAGCCAACTCATTGCCCTCCTCGACGAACTAGAGCAGGACGATGCACTTAAAGTACTACCCGGCGGCCGCGTGCGCGTCGTTGAACGCCGTGGCAAAGCGCCCCGACCAGGGGCGTCACCTCCCCAAAATAAGGGGGACGAAACCTGGCAAGGCGATCTTTCGGTTCATGCAAAAGGTTTTGGTTTCGTAACCGCTCCTGGTCACGACGATGTCTTCATTCCTCCAGACGCTGTGTACGAAGCCATGCACGGAGACACCATCAAGGTACGTGTTACCGGTCGCAGCCGTAAGGGCTTGGAGGGCTGCGTAGTTGAAGTGATCAAACGCCGCAGTGTGCGCATTGCCGGGGTGATTCAGAAAAGGCGCAAAAGTACGTGGCTTGAGCCCGATGATAGTCGTTTGAGAGGGCCAGTGGTCATCACAGGGGACTCCTCCAACGCAAACGATGGAGACGCCGCCATTGTCGACATCGTACGGTTCCCGCAATTTCCTGACGAATTGGCCGAAGCTGAGTTGGTGGAAATTCTCGGCCCTCAAGGAGATCCTCAAACAGAGGTACGTAAAATTCTCTTGCGAGAGTCGATTCGAGAAGATCACCCCCCCGAAGCTCTGCAAAATGCAGAAAAGATGGCTCATCGATTGCGTCGCTACCGTCTCGATTCACGGCGCGATCTACGAGATATTCCCTTGCCCACGATCGATCCTGACGATGCGCGAGATCACGATGATGCCCTGTGGGTTGAGCGTATTTCGACTGGTTACCGCGCATACGTAGCCATTGCAGACGTGAGTGAATACGTACGGCCCGAATCAGCTTTGGACGAAGAAGCCCGCCATCGTGGCTGCACTATTTACCTGCCCGATAGAGCAATTCCGATGTTACCGCGCGCTTTGGCGGGTGATCTTTGCTCTCTTTTGCCCGATAGAGATCGATTTTGCATGTGCGTGATTGTCGATCTCGATCAAAACGCCCGAGTAAAGACATTCGAAATTGTCGAGGGTTTGATGCGCTCTCAGGCAAAGCTCACCTATGGCAATGTTGCTCGAACCTTGGGGTTCGACGACGAGTCGCCTCAGTCCGCCCAGGCGGACGCCATGTACGAAAACCTCAAGGCCCTGCAGGAGCTGACCGAGATGTTGCGTAAAAACCGCATGAGCCGCGGTGCTCTTGATCTCGATCTTCCCGAGGCCCGCGTCGTGGTAGACGAAGAGAGCGGCGCTCCCACCGAGGTAAAGAAACGGGCAACTCGCCCCGGTCTCAAGCGAGCCTACTCTTTAGTAGAAGAGATGATGCTCATGGCCAACGAGTTAGTTGCTGAGTGGCTCAGTAAAAAGAAAGCCCCCGCCATCTACCGCATTCACGGACAGCCTGACGAAGCAAAACTAGAGCGTCTCGCCACCGTCACCAAAGATCTCAAAGTAAAAGTGGACGTAGAGTCATTGGGGGAACCTTTGGGTGCTTCCAAGTTCTTACGCAGCATTCGAACCCATGATCGCAAAGCCGTTTTGGAGATGCTGATGCTGCGCTCCCTCAAGCAGGCGGTCTACGACATCAACAATATTGGCCATTTTGGCCTCGCCTCTCAGCGATACGCCCATTTCACTTCGCCTATTCGCCGCTACCCCGACTTGCGCGTGCATCGCCAAATCAAGAGTATTCTCCGTGGGAATGCCATCGATCGCTCAGACGAAGCCCAAGACGACTTGGCCGCTGCCGCTGCCGAATCAAGCAAGAAGGAGCGAGCTGCGATGGAGGTCGAGCGCGAAGTACTCAACCTTTACAAGGCTATCTACATGCAGGGCCATATTGGAGACGAGTTCGAAGGACGAGTCACGGGCATGAGCAGTGCTGGGCTCTACATTGCGATTGACGAGCCCTGCGTCGACGTCATGATAGCGTTCGATGAACTAGGCCCAGACCGCTACACCACCGATGAGCTGGAAATTGGAGTTGTAGGAGAGCGCTCAGGAGAGCACATCATGATGGGGGACAAGCTCCGCTTGGAAATTTTGGATGTTGGCATCATGCGCCGCACTGTGTACGGACGCCGACTCAATGCTTCCCCTTTACGCGTTGAAGAAGAGTCCTACGACGACGGTTTCAGCCCGCGCAGCAAAACATTCCGCGGGCGCTCTTCCGCCGGACGCAGCATTAAAGACCGCCGCACACCTCGTCCCATCAGTAAAAAAGATAGTCCCGGCGCCCGGGACGATGAGCGCACAACTCGCACAACTCGCGCTAGCTCCACACGACTCAAACGAGCCGGAAAGCCAGGTGCGCGCAAGATTGCAACAAGCGACGCCACTCAGCGCATAGGCGTTCGCAGCACCGCAGGAGAATCATCCCGCAAGGGTGCGGAGAGAAAGCCCCGCATCACCCGTAAAACAATTCGGCGCCCCAAGTAGCGCCCACGCTAGCGAGAGCAGGGGCACCAAATAGTGTGCCTAGCGTGCCCCTGACCCAACTGACTCCCCTTCGATGACGTCTAAGCCAACGAGGGGGCGTAAGGCCGCTGGCACAGTGACGCTTCCGTCCTTGTTTTGGTACTGCTCAAAAACGGCAATCAAGGTGCGTCCTACGGCCAAACCCGAACCGTTGATGGTGTGCACATGGCGAGGTTTTTGTTTGGCGGCTTTGCGATAACGAATTTTCGCACGACGCGCCTGAAAATCTCCAAAACAAGAGCAACTTGAGATCTCCCGGTAGCGCCCCTGAGAAGGCAACCAAACCTCAATATCGTAAGTTCGTTGAGCAGAAAAACCGAGATCGCCTGTGCAGAGCTCCACAACACGATAGTGAAGACCTAATTGTTGCAAGATTGCCTCCGCATGTCCGGTCAACAATTCAAGCGCTTCTAAACTTTTTTCTGGCTCCGCAAACCGCACCAACTCAACTTTATGAAATTGATGTTGCCTAAAAAGTCCTCGTACGTCTTTGCCGTAACTCCCCGCTTCGCTTCGAAAACTGGGCGTTAGAGCAGAATAGGCGCGCGGCAATGTTCCCGGCTCTAAAATTTCGTCCGCATGCAGGTTGGTTACGGGAACTTCGGCTGTTGGGATGAGGTAAAACGCCTCCCCATCTTCAACCTGAGTGGGGATCTTAAAAAGATCGGCCTCAAACTTGGGCAACTGACCCGTTCCAAAAAGCGCCTGTGATCGAACGAGAAATGGCACCGCCACCTCGCGGTAACCATGCTGATCAGTGTGCACATTGATCATGTAGTTGCCGAGGGCGCGCTCCATGCGTGCAGCTGCTCCCCAAAGTACACTAAAACGAGCGCCACTTAGTTTTGAGGCCCGGTCAAAATCAAAAAGACCTTCGGTCAGCTCGTAATGCGCCTTCGGCTCAAAATCGAATTCTGGTTTTTTGCCCCAAGTACGCACCACGCGATTGTCTTCTTCGCAATTGCCCCCAGGCGTTTCCGGGTGGGGAATATTAGGCAGCGCCGAAAGACGCGTCTCCAAGTCCTTCACCACGTGGGTCAGCTCGGTCTCGAGCACCTTGATTTGGTCTGCTAATTTCTTCAGATCGTCCCGGCGGGCGGCGAACGCTTCTTTGTCGCCCCCTCGAGCCAAGACGCTCATTTCCTTATTGGCAGCGTTGCGCTGAGAAGCCAGATCTTCAGTCTGACCAATCAACTCTCTACGCTTGTCCACTAAGGGGGAAAGCTCAGAAACAATGGGGCCCCATTTACTAGAACGACGTTCTAGTCCGGCTCTCACTTCGTCAAAGTTCTCGGCTACGTAACGGGCATCGAGCATGCTCGGGACCTACCGCCCTTTATGGGCAGATGCCACGAAAAATCCTACGATACCGAGAGGTTTTGGCTCAAATTATCTCCCCTCATCTGTTGCACCAAGGGGGGTTCGTCTTATGAAGGACGGGGACCGAATGCCCAGAGGCAAATTAGCCTGCCTCAGCCTCAGAGGCGTCCGCCGCATTGTCACTCTCCAGCGCTCATGATCTCTTCTTTCCTTCGTTCCGCAAGTCTCGCACTACTCTTTGCGTACACTCTGGGGCCTCGCCCGTGCGCAGCACAAAATCAAAGGACACAGAGCAATACCCAGGGCCCCCAGTCTGCGCCAGAGCCGAAAAAGGAGCTCAAACCAAAAAACCCTTACCACTCCGGCTTCATACCCACTCGTCCAACCCTCCCTACCCATGAAGCCCCCCTAGAGAAGAGCGAGCCGACCAAAAAAGGTACCTTCGAAGACACTCCTGCCACGAGCGCCGGAGACACAGGGCACGTGATTCCAACTCAAGGTTGGACAGAGTCCTCTGAAACAAAAGAACCGCCCCCATTCAGCGTGGGCGGTATCACTGCCCAAGCTAACGAAGATACCTGGTTCAAGTTCTACGGTTTCATTCAGACCCGCTACGTCAGCGGGCAGCACAAAAACGCAGAAGAGCGAACGTCTGGAGGGGGATTCAGTCTCGCCCGCGCTCGACTTTTTTATTATGGGCGCCTGACTGATTGGTTGAGAGTCTTGATACGCGTCGGGGCAACAGCGGACGGTACAGCACGTTTTGAACAAGCCTTTGCAGATTTTCGCTACCGCGATTTCACCTTTCGCGTCGGGCAATTTTACCTCCCAGTTTTTCAGGAACAATCACTCTCACCCATCACATTGCAGGGCCTCAATTTTTCGGCCGTGGGCTCTGTATTTGATGGGGGCCAAACCCAGGGGGCCCGAGCCACTTGGGATCTCAAACCCACTCGATTGCATTTCTTTCTCACCGACGGGTGGCGCACAGGGTTTTCGGAAGCGGGCGCAGCCAAAGTTGCCGACATCGCCATCTCAACCCGAGTCGAAACCATTTTAGGCTCCCGAAACTATGGTCAATTTGATACAGGTTCTTCGTTTCGTGGCGAAAAGTTGGCTGTGCTTCTTGGGGGTGGCTTGCACTACCAATCGGGAGGGGAATTGCGGGAAGATGCCGTTGAACTCGCTTCTCTCAACCTCGATCTCACGGTCGAGGCGGATGGTCTCAGCCTACACGGCTCGGCCTCCATCATGGACACTGAGACCACTGCAGGCACACGAGTTTACAATTACGGCTTCGTGGGACAAGGGGGCGTCTTCATCCTGAAGTGGACTGAGCTTTTTGCTCGCTACGAAGCCGTCATCACCACAGAGTCCAGCCAAAACCCCCAAAGTATATTTCGGGGGCTCAGCGCTGGCATCAATCACTTTGTTTGGCCCTCCCGAGGTATTCGCGTCGTGGGCGATTTTGTCTACTACCTCGATCCTACAGTGGGCACTGCTATCACTCCCGATCCTAATGCGGGCCTCTTCCATTCCTTCGGTTCGCAATGGTCAGCCCGGACCCAATTTAATGTGCTCTTTTAGTAGTACTACTCAATTACAAATACCCGACGTCAGCGCTTTTTCGCACGAGGCATCGTGCCCGCCCAAAGCCCTCACCACGTAGGACATCCGACATTGCAGACTGTCCGTGTCGCGGGCAAGATTGACTGCATACTTAGAATCTTTTTGAGCACCCATGTTGCGAAAATCCGTTTCGCATCGCGTTTTACACGCCTCTAAATTCGAAAATTCACGTTCAAACTCTGCCCCACAAGCCACTTCATAAAGAGAGCAATAGGACTCGCAATTGCCAGTGCCTTGGCTTGTTTTGCCGCATTGACCGTCCCCAGTAGGTCCGGAATGATGACAATGAGTCGTCGGCGTGAGGGCAGCTGCACTCGCGTGATACTCCCTACAACCGGCGGTATTGGTATCTCTATCGCTCAAGTCTCCAGGAGGTAGAGCTTCGCACGTTGCCAGACAATCGTCGTGACTCTCGTACACGGCGGTCGCATCAGTCGAGCAATTGCCCATCACGCGATTGCAATAATTTTCGCAACTGGGTTCGCCTGCCTCCGCGGGGACACAAAGCTCTTTGGCGATGTAGCGAGCGTGCCCGCAATGAGGTGATGTAGGATCTCCTTGGACCGCCCCGAGGTGAATTAAGCGACACTGAATATCGTCCCGACTGTAACTCGCGTCTACGCTGAACTCGCCCTCGTCGGGAATTGTAGCGCAAGCGTTTTCGCAATTGGGCAAGTCGGCAAAGTCATCGGGACATTCCGTCTCCAAAAGCTGACACCAAGACTCGCAGTTGGACCCGCATGTGGTTCCTCCGCCGGGACCGGCAGCGATGCATTCTTCATCGGGAGCGCTCGCGGCTTTCCGTGCAGAACTCATACGACATTGCACCGAGTTACCAACGGGTTCTGCAGCTTCGCCCTCGGGTAGGGCATTGCATGTATTGATACATGACGCGCGGGCTTTGTAGACCTGATTGTCACCCGTGCAATTATCCATCACCTCATCGCAGTATTTAATACACAACGGAGTGGTAAATATTTGAGTCTCAGTGTCCTCAATGAGTGCCTCCCCTTCAAGAACAACCTCTTCTTCTCTCTTTTCTGTACCTATCAAAAGAGCGCAGCCAGTGGACGCAAAAACAGAAAGACCCAAGCCCAAAAGAACAAATGCCCCGCGATTTCTCTGCCTGTTGGCAGACAAGAGCCCGAGGGGCTCCACACAATTCCGTCGAGTCAGTTTGTCTGAATCAGTCTTCACAATTAAGTCCTTCAAAATGTACCGCCCCAACTCAAATGAGCACCACCTGGCGTTGGAACCAAACCTACGGTCGTCTGTGATCCACTGGGTGCTGTGTAGTAGAGCACCGCCCCGGTCGCGAGCAAGGCGCCGCCTGCAATGAAACCCACCGTCGAAACGGCGGCAAAAGAGCGTGCACGATTGGTGTTTTGAATACCATTGCCGTCAGGAGGGCACGTGCCCGCGTCCACATCACACTGATCTTTTGCCTTATTTTCCGCCAAAATGGCCAATGTGCCAAAGACTCCTCCAAGGGCCAAACCACCCACACCGATGCTGCCCACGACAATACCCACTGTGCGCTGATGAGTACCTGGACGCACAATTTCTTCGTTGGCGTCCAGAGCTGGGGACTGCTCGTTTGATGTCGCTGGTGCTGGAGCAACCGGTGTTTCCGGTAATTTCACCAACTCGGGAATACGTAGCTCACTTTGAGAGGGCCCCGGTTGAACGGTAATAGATACTTCGAAACTCTCGTAGCCTGGAGCCTCTGCTCGGACCACTAGCTCCCCGGGATCGACCGGGACTGCGCTTCCCCACAAAGCGCGATTGACCTGATGTCCTCCCTGAAGAACGTAGAGTCCATCAATTACCGTATTGGCTTTGTCCAACTCAAGAAGCAATTTGCTCAAAGTCGGCTCAATCTCATCGGCTTTTTCTTTTCCTGTGCGTGCTCGCCCCTGCTCACCCGAAGCGTCGGCTTTTGAAGCGGCCTCGCGAAACGTGGCCCATGCACTGGCAGTACGACCGGCTTTTTTGTAACACTCACCTAAGTAAAGCAGCGTACCAATTCCAGGATCAACGCTTTGACTCTTTTCTAGTTTGGGACACGCTTCTTCGATTTTTCCCTCTTTTAAAAGACGCACACCTTCGTCGAAAAGCACTTCGGCCGCAGCCTTATCGCTGGCACTTTGGGCATGGGCAGGACTTGCCGCCAATAGCCCCGCACTCAATACTAACCCTGGGGCCAAAGCGCGGAGAAAATGTAGAAGTAGTGAGGGATGGCGCGCACCCCATCGACCATTTACGAGAGCCATCAGAGCCACTCTATAGGCGGAAACACCGAGTGACTAGTACCAACACCAACGACCGGAAGTTCACGCTGGGTTTTGGTACCAATGAGACAAAAAGTAGTGTCGAGGGCAAGGGGGTACACCAGCCAGCGGGGGACCAAAGCTCAGCGACGCCCTCCAAAGTCCGAGAACTCATCCTTAGACGCCGGAGCCTGCACAGGCTTCGGTCGGGGTCGAGGACGCGCCCGAGGTCTGGCACGAGGCCGCGGAGGCAGAGACACAGGGGGAGGTGAAGTCAGGGCTGGAGCCTGAACAGCTGCGCCCCCCTCCTCACCCTTTAATTGATCCAAATCTGCATTAGGTAGGGTCTTCTTCTCATCTTCAGGCGCGGAATCTACGGTGTCGTCCGCGACCTCTAGGGGAGCAGGTGCTGCAGCCGCCTTGTCTACAACGAGAGCCGGAGTGTCTTGATCAGGCGAAGGAAAGCTTTGGGCGCTCTGCTCCTGAGGAGCGTCTTGGAGAGTAAAATAATAACCGCCTCCTCCCGCGAGAGCCAACAGAAAAACTAGCAGCGCCCCTCGAAAGGCCGATCTCTTTTGTTGCGCTCCATTTCCAGAGCCAGTCCAAGAAGAAGCGGTCGCAGCCCCCGCGCCACTGTGTTCAGACAGACCATTGTGCTCAAACGCGCCACTGTGTTCAGACAGACCACTGTGTTCAGACAGACCACTGTGTTCAGACAGACCCGAAAGCAAAGGAGAGCGGCTCGATTGCACGGTCGGACCCCCTGGCGAAACGAAGGCAGAAGCATTTTGCCCTGAACTATCCACCGCGGGTGTGGCTCCGGTGATCGAAATTTCTTCACTGGATGCTCCCAAAACGCTCGGCACCGGACCTAAGTGCATCTCAGTGCGGTCCACCAACGATTGCCTCATGCCACCGCCGGTGATCGTGGTTGCGAATTTACTCAAAGACTGAGCCAACTCAGCCGTATTTTGAATGCGCGCTGAGGGGTCACGCACCAAACAACCCATAATAGTTTTCGCCAACTCCTCAGGAATTGTAGGACAAACCTCCCGAATATTCTGAGGCTCTTTGGTCATCAAAAGACTACAAAGCTGAGGTAGTGAGTCCGCTTGGTAGGGAGTCCGTCCGGCAACCAATTCATACAAAATAGCTCCTAGAGACCAGATGTCAGCTCGTTCGTCTACGTCGCGCGCCGACTGCATCTGCTCGGGGGCCATGTAAAGAGGGGAGCCAATCCATGCAGATGTTTTGGTGAGGCTCATCTCTGCCGTTGACGCATTTCCCACTGCTTTAGAAATACCAAAGTCTAATACTTTAATACGTTGGGTACCGTCCGTGCGCTCCGCCAAAAACAAATTGGCCGGCTTTAAATCACGGTGCACAATACCCACTGCGTGAGCCTGACCCACCGCGTCTATCGCTTCTAAAATATACCCCGCTGCGACGCCGAAAGGAAAGCTCTTGCGCTCCGCTATTTCCTCGGCAAGGTCGCGCCCATCTAAGCACTCCATCACCATATAGCGCTCGCCGCTCTCCATCACGCCCACGTCCAAAACCCGCACCACATGATCACTCTGGATCTTAGCCGCAGCGCGAGCCTCACGCCGAAAACGCTCCGCTCCTTCGTTGGTATCCGATACGCCCTCAAGCAAAAACTTGATAGCTACCTTATGATCGAGTTCAATATGATGGGCAGCGACGACCACACCCATTCCCCCCTCTCCGAGAATCCTATCAACACGATATTTTCCGGCGAAAACTTCGCCTATGGGAACGGGACAATTGGCCACGGTCGCGAAGATAGCCGACGAAGCTAGAGAAGTCCCATTTTCGACCAAAAGCGGGCCGATCTGACCCCTAAGTAGAGCCTTTTCATCCCTCAGCCACGAAAGCAGATGTTCCTCGGGCCGCTGGGGGCCTCCGTTGACCGATTTTGGCTAGGAGAGTTTACATATTAAGGTGCGCTCCATGAGTTCAACCCAGGGCATCTCACGGTCTCGCCCCCATTCGTCAAGTCCCCGTGTGTGGGCCTTCGCCCTCCCTCTCCTTTTCTCCCTCTTCTTCGCCTCCCCCTGTTTTGCAGGTGCGGACTCTCCTCCAAAAGAGGACAACTCGGGACTTACCGAAAAGTTCGACGCCGCCATCAATCAGGTCAACAAGGTCGTAGGCGGTGCCCTCTTCTTCAATATTACAGGAGATCTTTTTCAGACCCCCGAGCTTCTCGAAGGCAACCCCGTTCTACTTCCCGATGGAACGAAAAAAACGCGCACAGTACCGGTACCCTTCTTGGTCGCTTTTCTTGCCCTCGGTAGCGTGCTCTTCACCCTCATCTATGGGTTCGTTAACCTCCGAGGCTTCACTCATGCCATTCAAGTTGTGCGCGGTAAATATGACAAAGAGCAGAGCGAACGCACCGAAGGCGAAGTAACTCACTTTCAAGCACTCACAAGTGCTCTTAGCGCTACGGTCGGTTTGGGCAATATCGCGGGGGTCGCAATTGCCATTCAAAAGGGTGGACCCGGCGCCGTCTTTTGGATGGTTGTGGCAGCGTTCTTTGGCATGAGCACTAAGTTTTCTAGTTGCACCCTGGCTCAACTTTACCGCCAAAAAAATGCGGACAATAGCCTTTCGGGCGGCCCCATGTATTACCTCGATTTGGGCCTAAAAGAGCGCGGCCTAGCCCCCTTGGGTAAGGTTTTAGCAGTCATTTTTGCCTTCATGATCATGGGAGGCGCTATGGGCGGCGGCAATATGTTTCAAGCGAACCAAAGCTTTGGAGCACTATCTAGCGCTTTCGATTTACCCAAAAGTTACGCTCCTGTATTTGGTTTCATTATGGCGGCGCTCGTCGCTCTCGTCATTCTTGGTGGCATCAAACGTATCGGGGCCGCCACTTCAAAAATCGTTCCCGCAATGGTGGCCATTTACGTCCTCGCTTCCATCACGGTCCTGGCCGCAAATCTATCAGAAATTCCCCAGGCTTTTTCGTTAATCTTTGAGCGCGCATTTTCAAAAAATGCCATTTTTGGCGGAGCCATGGGTGTGCTGATTATGGGTGTGCAACGCGCATCATTCTCTAACGAAGCGGGTCTTGGCTCCTCTGCAATCGCTCATGCGGCTGCAAAAACGGACGAGCCCGTACGCGAAGGTTTGGTCGCAATGATTGAGCCTTTTATTGACACAATGGTGGTTTGCACCATGACAGCCCTAGTTGTTATTGTATCAGGAGCTTGGAAAGATCCATCCATGGTGGCTCAGCCCGGTGTCGCTCTGACCAACTCAGCTTTTGCCACAGTGTTGCCTTGGTTTCCCAAGGTACTCAGTCTTTGCGTCCTCCTTTTCGCCTATTCTACCATGATTTCATGGTGTTATTATGGCGAACGCGGATGGATTTACCTGATGGACCACTTTGGTCTCGGCCTCAAAACCTTACCAATATTTCGTGGCATTTTTGTCTGCTTCGTCTTCATTGGCTCCGTGGCCAATCTAGGAGCAGTGCTCGACTTCTCCGATTTGCTCATCTTGTGCATGGCGTTGCCCAATATCTTAGGCAGCCTTTTCCTCGTTCCCGTTCTACGAGAAAAAATGACCGACTACTTTCAACGTATGAAAAAGGTCGACGCGGCAAGCTAAAGGCCAAGCACTCCTCTTTTTATGGACTGCCGAGTGCGCACAAGAGGCTGCCCTCTTCGGCTCTCGAACTCATTCGGGCGGCAAAAGATCACTGACAGCCCTTTGCACAAGCGGGTCTCGGCCTTTTTCAGGCAAAGCTGATCTTCATGAGAGTTTTGCCCTACAAAGTACCTTTATCCACCTTGTTTCAGATCGCTCTTTGTTATCTTTAGCCCCTCCCTGAGGGCGCGTTCTAGCTCATTGCGGCAAAGAAAAAGCCAGGACCTGATCGGAGCCTCCGCTATGGCATGTCGTACAACTAGAGAGATCATTGCCGGCCACAATCAGGTTCAAAGAAGCATTGTACTCGGCCCAAAACCACTCCCCCTCGCCCCTCTTCTCCATCAAACTCACAAGTTGTAACTCGGCGCCCTGCCCGTCACGAAAACCATCTTTGACAATGAGCGAACCGATAGGCCAAGCAGAAAGCGGCTCTGTCTTCGCCAGGGCGTCTTCTAATATTTTATTCACATAAATATTCAGAAAAGCGCCATGGGGGCCGCCGGCACGAGGCAAAAGCGGAGTCTCCCAATCAGGAGCACGAGCAAAATTTTGCGAGTACTTCTCTTTTTGTAAACGAACTATCAGCTCCTGGGCCTGAGTTTTGCTGTCCACAGGCTCGGTACCCATCGCTTGAGAGCCGCCTGTTTCCCCTCCCTCGGCATCCATGGCTTCTCCTGCATTCGGCTCGCTCTCACTGGAGCAAGACAAAAACGTACACAAAAGAATCTGGGTAGGCACCGACCGCATAACGCCAATACGGCATCGCGCTCTCAATGTTTCACCCATTTCGTGCTTAGCAAAATGTAAGTTTCTAAGAAAAATCACCTCAACCAAGCAAAATCTCAATATTTCGCGCCACATTCTTCTTTTCGACGAGTCGAAGGAGAAAAATAGCGCCTCCAGCGAAGAGTCCTGGGTGCACGATCTTTTGACCCAGTTTCGCAATGAGCCCATCAATATGGGTCAACTTCAGCGCACGCTCTGGGGGCGCAAGTACCACTAGCTCCTGACTCACTTGCCAAGCCCAATCACGAGACTTTCTTAAGCTAAACTGAAAGACGGCTTCGTCCAACCTGGCACCAATCAAGTCAATAAGGCGAAAACCACAGGAAATAGTATTGATCCTCTTTTGAATCTCATCAATCAAGTCACTCAAAATTGCGTTGACCCGCATGAAGTCGTCTTCAAGGGAAGCCAGGTCTTCTGCACGAGTGATTTCTGCAGTCGCCACACCCAAATCGAAGTTGATGTGTGCATTGATACCCAAAAGAAGGTGTTGCATCACCAAATGCTGATCACTCTTTTCTGCGGCAAAGGTGTCGCGCCATGATTGCGCTAAGGGCACCTCCGAGCGGGCTGCATCAAGGGCAGCAAAATAGCGGTTGGCAAAAGCCACGTCCAAACGCTCCATGCGGGGTCCATCATCAAATGTACCCGCCTGAATATTATCGCGAATAGCACGAGTCATTTGGGCGTAGAGTGCGGCAAAATAGCCCCCTCGCGAACCCCGTTGCTGGGCCTCACGCGCTCCCTGCTCCAAACGAAGAATTACCCCATCAATTGTAGTTTCCACGATTGCAATGAGTTACCTGTGAATGAGCCAGCACACAAGAACGAACACCAGCGCTCAGCATTGCCAGCGCTCAGCATTGCCGGCGCTTGCATTTTCGAAGGCACGCTTCGAAGGCACGCTTCGCTAAGCGCCCCCCCCCGCTCTTACAAGATGGACAGATTTTTCGCTTCTTTCTTTATGCCTAGGGTAGAATAGTCCCTCGCTCCGCGTAGCCTCAACAAGGCGAACGTGCGTTCGTTCAAAACAAAGAAGAAGAAATAACAGAATATGAAGACTTACAAGTTCATCAAACTATTGGCTTTAGGCGTCGCATTGAGCACAGCTGCATGTAGTAGCGACGAGGGCATCGATTCGGGCGTGGACGAAGGCAAGACCTTTCAAGACATTACCGCAAGCGAAGCGTCCGCCGTGTGTGAAGCCACCCTAGACTATTTCTTTACCAAGGTTTCCAAGAGTGAATTCTGTAAATTATCTGGCATGGCTGCTTACGCGGCCGCCCTGTCAGGCCCGCTCGATCCAATTGATACTTGTAACGAAGCGGTAGCCGATTGCATGAACGATTCCGATCTGACCTGCGATGAAGATGACGCAAACGTAGAGAGCTGCTCCAATACTGTCGGCGAGGTAGAAGCATGCTCAGTGGCCTCAACTGACGCTCTGGAAGCTGCTTTCGAAGACCTCGAGCTCCCCGGATGCGACGGCATGGAAGCCTTCGTGGCAGATGAAGCCAAGGTCGAGAAACTCAAAACTGCCGCCACCATTGATGTCGATGGTCTCGACGCATGTAAGTCTCTCGATCCTGGGTGCCTAGAGGACTAGAATCACCCTCCTGCAAACGCGCTCTTTGCGAAGAGTTTGCAGGGGGATCCCTGGCCTCTATTGAGGGGGCTTGTGCCAAAAAATGCCGAACCTGCGAATCTACATCTCTCTGGCGGTCACTCTGGGAACATGCCTGCAGGCATGCGCTTACAAACCTCTCGCGGGCTCAAGCATTGGCTACAAAATATCGCCCACTCTACGTGAAGAAGCCGCCGCAGCGGGCGAGTCCAATCTTTACGTGCAAGGCTGGCTCCAGCGCGTTTCGCAAGAAGAAAAAACAAATCTTTACGTCGTGGCCCTGAGCGCCCCCCAGGCAAAGAAGCAACCCCGAGAAGTCGTTCAAATCATGCCAGTGGGCAGTGGTGGGCTCTACGGCATGTTCTTGCCCAATGCCGACTACCAGTTCGCTGTATTTGCAGATCGAAACAAGAATCGTCTTCTTGAAAACGACGAAATTCTAGGCTGGCGCTCTCGTCGTGTCAGTCTGCTACAAAACGGCCCAAACTCCTATTTTAACCTCGATATTGACGTCAATTCTTCGGCAAAGTCACTCCCTGACGACCTCTTACAAGAGCCCCTAAGTGTTAGCTCTCTCCCAACTCCCCAATATCAACCAGAAAAAGATCTTCTCTCAAAACGCTATTCTGACGAAGAAGGTACCTTGGGCCTGATCAACCCCAACGCATTCCTTCAGAAATTTTCGCAGATTCAATATTTGCAAGAGCCCGACTTTACCGATCCCCGTCCAACCATCGTCTCGGTGCACGGTATCGACGGCACGCCCTCGGTATTCGACTATTTAGAGAAGCAACTAGATCACACGGGGTTTCAGTCTCTCTATTTCTACTACCCATCAGGGGCGCGCCTGCCCTCCTCAGCCGAAATATTACAAAGAATATTTTTCTCTGGTGACGTCCTCCCGCGCATGAAGGGCGCCGTGCTCACCGCCCACAGCATGGGCGGCCTAGTTGCCAAAGGCGCACTCAATCGCCAATCGAAAAACTCTACACCCATTGCACTCACCATCTCTTTTGTGACTCCCTATGGCGGGGTAGAAGCGGCAAACGCTGGAATCAATTCTTCTCCTTTTCGAGTGCCTAGTTGGGTGGACGTGGCCTCTGGCAGCACCTACCTGAGCCAACTTTTTCAGCCCCTGCCCCAGGGTACTCAATTTCACCTAATAGCCGGAAACAGCGCAGGGAAAAGCGACGGGACAATCTCTGTACAAAGTCAGCTCTTTGCCCCAGCCCTGGCCCAAGCTCAATCAGCGCTTACCCTAAAATGCTCCCACGTGGGCATCATGAGCGACCCCCGTGCCGCAAAAATTTACCTCAGTCTACTCACTAACCTAGAAGGCAAAGAGACACTCACCAGGCGGGTGAACGAAATAGAGCGAATTGCCAGAGCAAAACTTACTTTCGCGGCTCTCGCTCAACAATTAGAAAGCGCCTCTCTCTCCTTTCGTGTGATGGACGTAACCCAAACCCTGCGCCGCTTCGCCATTGAGGGTTCCGGCGCCTCTCTCGTCCTACAAGTGGCGGTTGGCCAGGCGATTCGCGCTGACATTGTTTCACCCACCTATCAGCGAATGGACGGGCCCTGGCCCTCCACAAACTTTCCTGAAGAATTTTTAGAATTTATCATCTCCGAGATACAATCAACTCTTGAAGTTGATTTGCCGACAGACGCCCCCTCCAATACTCCACCGCCTCTGCCACCGGCTCCTAATGTAATCACCAGCTTCCCGCCCCCGGTGCATCTTTTCATGGGCCTGAGCGCCACAGGCAACTTAGGAGAACAATATCTCACTGTGCAGGTTCCCATCGAGTTTTCTATGTATTGGGGGAACTGGGGCTTTGGAACAGATGTGCGCTTGCCCCTCTTTGCTCCCACCATTCAAACTGCCACAGCTGATCTCAAGTTTCATCCCTTTGGTGTAGGCATGGGGCCACGGCTACGTTTTGGTGACAAGAACGCGCTCGTCGTTGCCCAAGGAGGCATCAACATGGGGGCAGAATTTGGCACCCTACGTTTCACTGAACCTTCCGACGACGACTTTGGGAGAAAAGAAGGTGATCTCATCGACCTTAAATCCCTCGCTTCGTGGAGCGCCTACGGAAGCGCTCATGTTGGTTTTCGCATCTCAAAAGATTTTTATGTGCGGGCGGGGCTCGATGGGGGATCACTCTTTTCACCCCTCTCGATAAATGTTGACGAAGAAAAAATCACTCTCCTCCAGCCTGCATTCATTCGAGGGGTCGCCGGCATAGAAATTCGTATCCCCTAAAAGAAGAGGGCTAGGTTAGAACTCCATGGGCCACGACGCGCCCTAGAAAGAGGAAGTCGCGCCCGGAACAAAGTAACAGGCTGAGCCACACTGTGACCTATGAAGTTACATGGATAGGAGCCTTGGCTGATATCTACCAGCAAAGCGCTTAGTATGGTCAGGCACGATTCCTGCTCTCAGTGGCTTGTGATGCAAAATTTAGCCAAGTTCTCCCCCCTCGCCCTCGTCCTCTTTCTCTCGACTAACGTGTCAGCCGCAAACAATGACACAACGTCAAAGGGAAATGGAGTCGCCAAAGAAGGAGAAAAGAAGAGCAAATGCCCTCGCTGCGAAATGAAGCACAAACAAGCTGGAACTAAAAAGGGGTCGACTAGCAAGAAGGGTGAGCACGGAAACCACGACGGGCACCACCATTAAACCCCGCATCGGAAAGTTATTACTCATTCGATGACTGAAAGACCATACTTCGTCAAACAACGAAGAAAATTCATTCAGGGTATGGCCACTGCGGGTGGCGCCCTTGTCTTAGGCGAATTAGCCACCGGTTGTGCCTCAACAGGACTTGTCGCGCCTATGCGACGCTCGCTCATCCGCGTACAAGGAGAGGTCATCAACCTAGACATCTCTGAAACACGCCTCATGGTTGCAGGAAAAGCGGCGATCGCCACCACAATCAATGGTGGCATTCCAGGCCCAGAGCTTCGCCTCAAAGAAGGAGAAAACGTTACCATACGCGTGCACAATTCAATGAGCGTGGACACTTCACTTCATTGGCATGGAGTACTCCTGCCTACCAAAATGGACGGTGTTCCAGGCTTAAGCTTTGAGGGAATCAAACCTGGAGAAACTTACGAATACAAGTTTCCCCTCATCCACAATGGTACTTATTGGTACCATAGTCATAGCGGATTTCAGGAACAAACAGGCACTTATGGCTCGATTGTTGTCGAGCCAAAAGAACCAGAGCCCCACCAATACCAGCGGGACTACACCTTGGTTCTTGCCGATTGGACCTATGACAACCCTCATAAAATACTTGCCAATCTAAAAAAGTACGGCGGCTACTACAACTTTCAGCGTCGTACCTTGGAAAATTTGGGAGAGGAGACGAAAAAAATGGGCTTCTGGAAAGCCCTGGGAGACCGCGCCACTTGGGCCAGAATGCGAATGGACTCAACCGACATCGCTGATATTACTGGTGCCAATTTCACCTACTTAGTCAACGGTCTCTCGCCCACAGAAAATTGGCTGGGCAAATTCTCGCCGGGCGAAACCATTCGACTACGTTTCATTAATGCGGGAGCAGCAACCTCATTTGATGTGCGTATTCCTGGCATGAACATGGTTGTCATTCAGGCAGATGGCATGAATGTGGAGCCAGTCGAAATACATGAGTTTCGCTTGGCGAACGCTGAAACCATTGATGTACTCATAACTCCAAAAAAGGCAGCTTATACTATTTTCGCCGAAGCAATGGACCGAAGTGGTTTTGCTCGGGCAACGATCGGAACCCAGAACGGGGCCGCAGCCCCCATCCCCGCACGTAGACGTCGCGCTCTTCTCACCATGAGAGATATGGGCATGGACATGAAAGGCGACATGTCAGGCATGGACATGAAAGGGAACGATAGCAGCGAGCCCCAAAAGAAACACAACATGTCAGGCATGGACATGAAAGGCATGCCTCTGCCTAAAATGAGGGCAAAAAAAACCTCTCCCTCAGTAGCTACAAAGCACACGACGTGCGACTCACAATCGAAAAAAGTCGCTCGACACAAGAAAGGACATCACGGCGCGGGCAACTCCATGGTTGCGCAAATCTCACAATCTCGCACGCGTGACCCAGGTTTAGGTCTACGAGACGCTCCTTGGAAAGTTCTCACTTATTCTGATCTCAGGTCCACTCGTAAAGCCCCTACCCTCAAAGAGCCAACTCGTGAGGTCGAACTACATCTTACCGGAAACATGGAACGCTACATGTGGTCGTTCAATGGGAAGCAGTTCGACAAACACACTCCTCCTATTCGTCTCAAATTGGGAGAAAGAGTACGTTTCATACTCATCAACGACACCATGATGGCGCACCCCATTCATATTCACGGTATGTTTTTTGAGCTTGAAATCGGTGGCTGCGCGCTCAACCCGTTAAAACACACTGTAAACGTCCAACCTGCTGCGCGGGAAACCTTTGTAGTTGAGCCCGGTGAAATCGGCCTTTGGGCTTTTCACTGCCACATCCTTTACCATATGGACGCTGGAATGTTTCGCGTCATCGAGGTGGTTGCATGAGAGGCTTCACACGGCGCGCAGGCAAGCTCTTCCCCCTTCTCGCCACGGTATTCGCCGCCTTACTGTGCGCAAGCAGAGCAAATGCCGAGATGGGGGACCGGCCCATCAACTACTTCTTTCAACTAGAAGAACTAGAATACGGCTTCGATAATCAAGAAAACCCGCTGAGTTGGGACTCCAAATCATGGATAGGCGGTGACTGGAATCGCATCTGGCTCAAGACGGAAGGTGAAGTTCCTACGGATGAGTTAGCAGTCGAGGCAGAAGCCCAACTACTCTACAGCCGTCTCATCGCTCCCTTTTGGGAATTACAAGCAGGTGTACGAGGAGACGTGGCCTTTGAGCCCGGTTTTGGTGATGGGCGAGGCTTCTTGGTTCTAGGACTAGAAGGCCTAGCTCCCTATTGGTTCGAAATAGAACCAAGCATTTTTGTAAGTCATCTAGGAGATATTTCTGGCCGATTTCGCGCAACCTATGATCAACACATTACTCAGCGCCTGATTGCCCAACCCAGCCTCGAACTCAATGTCGCGATACAATCAGTTCCAGTGTTTGGTATTGGGTCTGGCTTCAACGATTTGGAACTCGGCCTGCGTGTGCGTTACGAAATTACGAGAAAGTTCGCTCCCTATCTCGGTTTTTCTTGGCGCGGCGTTTTTGGTGAAACGGCCACCCTCACCGAGACAGCAGGGCTTTTAACAAGCGTGCCTCAGGGCGTAGCTGGCGTCCGACTTTGGTTTTAATCCTCAATTAGAAATTAGATATTATGCTTCTCGAAATGACTTCCCTAGAAAAAATGCACCCCATGTTTGTGCATTTCCCCATCGCTTTCTGGACTCTCGCCACGGGGGCGTGGGGCTACTCAATTCTTCGAAAGAATGAAATCTCATGGAAACTGGGACTATTTTTGCACACCGCTGGTATTTTAGGTGCCGCCCTTGCCATTCTCCTTGGCTTTGTTGCAACTAACTCCATGGGCCACGACGCGCCAGGACACGCAATGGTACACGGACACCGCGATCTAATGATCATTGCAAGCGCCACCGCGCTGCTACTCACCGGGCTTGCCTGGTGGCAGCGTCAAGGCGCCCCTTACTGGAGATTCATCCTAACCTTCATCAGCGTCTTGCAGTTTGGTATTATGTCCGTGGGTTGTGACCGCGGGGCAGCTCTTGTCTACCGCTACGGCGTTGGCGTAGATCCCGAACCCCCTCAAGAAGAGGGGGCACACTCACACGGAAGCCCCCTAGGGCATCATGGGGATGATAAAGCGGGACGTTCCCACGAAGGCACAGCCCATGGCCACGCGCATTGAAGCGATATTCTTGTGGTAAAACCGACTCTCTACATGACAATCTGATGAAACGTCACCCCTAGGTGCACGCGAAATGCCTCAGCTTGCACCATGTCGACACCCTCAGCTGGATCGAGAATCAAAAAGTCATCCCACGCAAAGCTTGTCGTAAAGTCGGCAACCCGTGAACCCAGTACGGTCGAATAGCCAACCAGTGCACCTAATTGTGCACTCATATTATTTTTGACGTGAAAGCTGGGTTCAACCACACCCGTCTCGACGCCAAAAAACAAACGAGGAGTCGCGTTTACGGTAAAACGCACGGGCACGTTTAAACCTACAGACACGGGCGACTCGGTATCCACGGGAACATACACTCCCGCGTCAATGCGAGCGCCTCCCAAGCGAATCAGTAGCGGCATACCTGGATTAAAACTCCAAATGGAGGTCTCCGCCGGCGTCGTAAAGGAAAATCGCGCGCCAATATCGATGTTCTCAAAGCGCCAAGCGTAGTTGATGTAAACCGGAAAATCCGAGTAGGCAAAGTCTGGGGTGATGCGAAAATTTAAAAAAAGTGCGCCCGCTTCAAGGTTTTCGGTAAGCCCAAAAACTACTCCACCATGAAACCAAGCTTCCTCGGTGATCTCCAAACCGGGGCCGTCCTGGGCCGCTCGCCTGTAGGCAATACCCCCATCAAAGGAGCGCCCCCCATATCGTTGCCCAAATAGTTGTGGCTGTCCGGGGCCCACAACCATGGCCAGGCTATTGTAGGGCACCGTCAGGCTGCGACTGGTGTAAGCGCCCCCCAAGCCGGGGCGGCGGTCATCGTCGGCCAATGCCCCCGGTGCCAAAAAATACACGGCAATCGCAAAAAGCGAGCTGAACACTCTCATTTTTTACCACCCATAACCTGCTCGTTGAGGGCGCGCCACTCACCTGCACTCAATGCCCGACGCAGGGCAATTTCTGCAACAATGAGATCATCTGCCGTCTTCTTCCATCCGGAGCCAAGATTTTCTTGGCATCTAAGATAGTCCGCTTCTGTTGCATCAAAGTTTCTATCCGCTTTCTCGATGCAAACCCCAATCAACGCCAAACGCGCTCGATGTTCGCCAAAGACCTTTTCAGCATCATTAATCGCTACTTTTGCCGCATTGACTCGCGCGCCGTCTGGGACAATTTCAACCACATTCTCACGCATGGCTTTTGCGCGCATTCTAAAGGCGCGGGTATCGTCACCGCTGCCGGTAATGAGCATAATCAACGTCGCCAGTCCAATCCAAAACACTAGCGCACACCGTCCAACTGAGAGAATCCTTCTCTGGTTACTAATTTTCTAATAGCAAGCTGAATGCTTATGTAGCGCAAGTAAATACCCTGCCCCTCTGCCACCGAGCGCTCAATTGCCGCGCGCACTTTCTCTTCAGAAAACTCATGCGCTTGAGTCAAGGGCAGGAGATTTGCAGAATACTCAGCCCGCGCAGCCGCTCTCTCTTTTACCAAAGTTTCTATCTCAATGTACTTGGCTTTGACCTTCTTCGCTCGCACCTTGTCTTGAACAATCAGCTCTACCAACTCGATACGTGAGGCGTTGCGATCATGAATACCCATCAAGGGATGATTGGGCGGTCGCTCTTTTTGAGAGCACGAGACAAGAGACCCTGTGGCCACCACCACAGCGCCCAAAAGACAGGCACCTAGAACGCGTTTCATAAGTATGGAACGGGCAAAAAGTAACGTAAAATGAGCTATATAGAGGCCCTTTGCGGGGGCCGCTCTCAACGAGATCAGCTTTGCTCGTAGAGTTCCGGGACATGCTTGTGCAGGCGGCCCTAAAAAACGAAAACGCATAGAAAAGAGAGCCTAGTACCAAAGGTCGGAACTTCGTGCCGGGTTTTGGTACCCATGAGACAAAAAGTAGTACCGAGGGCAAATAGGGAGGCTATTGCGGGTTTCATCAGGCCCCCACTTCAGTTGGGTCTGGTGAA
>Ga0256845_1000857_pt1 | contig 26199 bp, 21 predicted proteins | sample RiftiametaG_FD_189101 | JGI IMG/M metagenome (GOLD analysis project Ga0256845, IMG submission 189101) | Tube worm associated microbial communities from hydrothermal vent at the East Pacific Rise, Pacific Ocean - Riftia | ecosystem: Host-associated > Annelida > Integument > Unclassified ... | reverse complement strand
GATCGTCATGACCACCTGCTCGGCAAAGACAATCCCCAAGGTGCTGAGCAGGCCGGTGATGATCAGCAGACCCGAGAAGACCAGGTTGCCGAGGCGAAAGGCCGCGTCCTTGTCTTCGTTGACCAGAGCCGCTGTGAAGGTCGGCACAAACGCGCTCGAGAGGGCTCCTTCGGCAAAGAGGTCGCGAAGCAGGTTGGGGATCCGAAAGGCGATCGAGTAGCTGTCAGCGAGGGCGCCCGCGCCCAGGAGTCGCGAGAAAAGGGACATGCGCACGAGCCCCAAGACCCGCGAGATCGCGACGGCAACGCTGACGGATCCAGAAGAACGCAGGGTCTCGGGCACGGGGTCTCCACCCGCCAACGCCTGAACCACTGCGGGGCTTCCACGGGCCTCGGAGTATGGTCGAGATAGCCCCTAGGCGGCAACAGCCCGCGAGCCCACAAATCGCGCCCACCTGCCCGCAGGCGGATGCGGTAGTCTCTGCGCCCCGTGCTCCTCCCGCTCGTCCAGACCCTGCGGCCACGGCAGTGGATCAAGAACATCTTCGTCGCGGTGCCGCTTATCTTCGGCCAACGGCTCACCGATCCGACGAGCCTTCTGACGACCGCCGGCGCCATCGCCCTCTTCTCGCTGGTCTCTGGCTGCGTCTACATTCTCAACGACATCGTCGACATCGAGAAGGACCGCGCCCACCCCAAAAAGCAGCACCGTCCGCTGCCCTCAGGGCGACTCTCCGCGAAGGTCGCCCGCGCCTTCGCGGCCGTCACCGTGCCGCTCGTGCTCGGCCTTGGATACTGGCTAGAGCCCCTCTACGCGCTCGTCCTCGGGATCTACTTCGCGCAAAACATCGCCTACTCGTTCAAGATCAAGAACGTCCCCTACCTCGACGTCGCCTCGATCGCGGCCGGTTTCATCCTCCGTGTGCTCGCCGGCGCCTTTGCCCTGCAGCTGCCACCGAGCCCATGGCTACTCGCCTGCACTGGCCTGCTCGCGCTCTTCTTGGGCTTTGGCAAGCGCGCCCACGAACTCGGCAGCGATAACTCGAGCAAGCAGCGGGCAGCCCTCGCCAAGTACAGCCCGGGGGCGCTCCGGGTGATCCTCTACACGCTGGCGGTCGTCACGACCGGGGTCTACGCCGCCTACACCCTAAGCGACCACACAGCCGAACTCTTCGGCACCCACAAGATGGTCTACACGACGATCTTTTTGGTCATCGGCATCGGCCGCTTTATCCAGATCACAACCCACAGCAGCGACGCCGAGAGCCCCACCGAAGAGATGCTCCGCGACCCGCTCTTTATGGCCAATTTCGTGATCGGCGTGATCGTCTCCACGGCGATCCTCTACAGCTGGATCTGAGCCGCGCGCCTGATCTTTCTTGGGCTGTTCGCTCTCTTGGCAGAGCCCTGATCTGTCGCGGTAGTTGCCGGATTCATGGTTCGCTTTCGGCATCCCTTGTCGCCGATCGACTCAGCTCACAGGTTTGGCTCACGGATCTGGGTCACAGCTCGCGTGGCCCGGGCTTGCTTGAGCCCGCAGGGCCCTCGACACTCCTCGTCGCGATGACCGCTGCGATCCCACAGGTCCCCCGCCCGCTACCCCTAGTCGGTCATATGTCGGCGCTGATGCTCGGCTCCCCCTGGGACGTCACCCAGGCGTGGCTCCGTGATCACGGCGACGTCGTACGCTTCCGGCTTCCCGGCGCCGACTGGGTGGTGACCAAGGATCTGGCAATGATCCGCCACATCCTCGTCGGCAACCCGCGCAACTACCTCAAGGACCCCTCGTCGATCGGGGTGTTCCGCGATGTTCTCGGCGCCGGTCTGCTCTCGAGCGACGGCGAACTCTGGCGGCGACACCGAGCGATGCTCGCCAAAGCATTTCGCATCGACGCTCTGCGCGACGTACCGGCGATCACCCAACGCGCGGTCGATCGCCTCTTCGTGCGCTGGGACGCTGCCGCTGTCTCGGGCGAGCCGGTCGATGTCGGCGAGGCATTCCGCATCGTCACCCTCGAGGTGATCGCCGAGGCGACCCTAGGCATGCACGCGGACGAGAGCGACGAAATCCTGCCGCGCCTCTACGAGCCGATCGTCGTCGAGTGCAACAAGCGGGTCTGGCACCCCTACCGCGCCCGAATCCCCTCCCCCGCCCGTCGCCGCTACCGGCGGAGTCTGGAGCAGCTAAACGCCTTTCTCCTGGGCAAGATCAGCGACCGCCGCCGCAATGGACCCGCTCCAGAGACCCGCGACATGCTCGACATGTTGCTCGATGGCACCGCCGATCTACCGCCCTCAAATGCCCTCGACGATCTGCTCTGCGACGAACTCAAGACCATGCTCTTCGCCGGCCACGATACGTCGAGCGCAACCCTCACCTGGACCCTGCACGCCCTCTCCCAGCGGCCCGAGTTGCTCGCTTTTGTGCGCGCCGAAGCCGACTCGATCCTGCCCGGCGCAACCCTCCCCGACTACGCCGGACTCAAGCAGCTGACCTACGCCCAGGCCTGCCTCAAGGAGGCGCTGCGCCTCTACAACATCGTCCCAGTGGTCACTCGCCTAGTCGACAACGACGACGTCGCCGGCGAGCACAACCTGAGCGCCGGCACCCGCATCATGGTGCACATGCAGGCGGTGCACCTAGACCCCCGCAACTGGCCTGACCCGACCCGTTTTGACCCCCAGCGCTTCCTCTCTGGACAAGGCGTCGGCTACCGCTGGCTGCCCTTTATCACCGGCCCGCGAAGTTGTGTCGGCCAGCACTTCTCGCTCCTCGAGGCGAAGATCATCATCGCCCTCCTGATCCAACGCTACGAGATCAAAGCCCTGCCGGGTAACAGCGACGAGCGCCACCGCTTCCAGGCACCGATCGCCCCGCGTACGCCGATCCGCCTGCACCTGCGCATGCGCTGAACACCATCACGCCGCACTTCGGAACAGACCGAGATCGACGCGCGATCAAGGAGGCGGTACGCAAGCGCCAAATTCGAGTTCGATCGGCGTCGAAGGATCCACTGCGAGAGCCCGCGGCATAATCGGCGAGCAGCCGATCTCAACGCCGTCAAGCTCCACTCGAATCCTGACCCGAAGGCCAGATAAGATCTTTGGCGGATCGATCCAGCGAGCCTGCCAACGCCAATGGTCGCCCTCGTCCGAAGTCAGATGGGTGACAAATCGATGCAGACGATCGGTCTCGGGCCCACGCGGACCTACCCAGAGTAACCAGGCGCCATCTTTGGCGATTTCGACCTCAATACGCGGCCACAGGGTGTCGCCCACGGCCCCAGCAGCGGCCACCGGGGTCGCAAACTTGAGGATCATCGGACTCACATCTGGACGCCGGAACATCTCGGCCACCCGCGCCTCGCCGGACTTAAACCACCGGCGAGAACGTGAACGATCGACCAGGTTATCGCGATGCTCGGGGCCCGGCCGGTAGCGGATCTGGGCCCCGGCAAGACGACCGTCACAGCGACCCACCGGCGCCGCGAGGCAGGCTAGATCGCCGGCGAGGATCTGCCCCGCGTCCTTGCCGTAGATCGATGATGCGCCCTCGTAATGCTGCTCTTCGTACTCCTCTGGGGTCGTGAAGTAGGAGCGGTAGGTATTGGCGAGGCCGATCAGATGCACCCGCGCACCTTCGATACCGGCTGAGCGCGCGACGGCCTCACGGATGCGGGCGCCCATCACCGTCGTCACCTCGCCCGGCAACGTCACCAGGTACTCGCCACCGAGCCGCACGACCGCAAGCGGTACCTCCGGCGAGAGCATGCCCTTGGTGATCGGCAGGAACTTGCGCTTGCTGCCGTGACCGTCCCGATGGGGCCGGCGCCGCGGCGAGCCCTCTGGCGGCACCCGAGCACCGGTCGGTCCGTCCTCTGCACCGCCGGTGGCGACCAGGCCGAGCCAAGCACGCGAGGCCGTGCGCCGCTCCTGCCCCCATGGATCGATGATGTCGCGACCGGCAAGGCTAAAGAGCCCGTGGCGCTCGCGGATCGCCGGCACCGCGACACTGCCGCCCGATGCCGCGAGCAGCGAACGAATGCCGCCGCCCAGGATCTCGGCAACCTGCACCGCATCGCGATAGCCCTGAGCCCGCCAGACCGGCGAGACATCCCCCTCGGCGCCGTTAAAGATCGCCACCACGGGGCCATCTTCCGCGCCGCCCCCCAGCTCGTACTCGATCCTCGCCGCGGTGATCCCAAAGATATCCCCGTGATAGACGGGCGTGCGGTTCTCCATGGCCGTCGGGTGCACGGCGACAAAAACCGCGGCCCCGATCAGACGGCTGTCGGCCAGGGCCTCGATACGCAGGGCAAAGAGCGAAGGATCCACGGCCCGACAGGCGACAGGATCGATGCCCTCGGGACCCGGGCAGATCGCCGGTGCAGGCCTGCCCTCGATCCACGCAGAAGCCTCTGGATCGGCGTAAAATGCCCCTAGAGACCTATTTCTTGAGTAACCGGGCAACTCGATCCGTGCCCGGCGCAGGGTCGCCGGCTGACGGCGCTGGTAGGCCTCGGCGATCGCCGATGCGAGGCCGCTGGCGATCGCATCAAAGAGCTGGCGATCAAAGCTCAGGTGCTCGGCCGCCGCGAGGTTGTGGGCGCGGTTGCCCGCGAAGGCGGCGGGGCTGTGATGGCTGTGGGTGGCGCTGACGATCACCGAACCGCGATCAAAATTTGTCAGGCCGTGATCCCGCTGGAGACGCTCGACGACCGCATCGGTCAGCCCCGAGGAAACCGCCCAGAGGTCGCCGACGACCAGCGCCATCGGCTGCCCCCGAGGATCGACAAAGACCAGCGCTCGACCGTAAAGACGCCCCCAGGCTCCGCGGCTCTCGGTGCCCGCAAAAGAGTGGCCGCCCATTGGATGGCCCGGTGGCGGAGTGATGTCGATCCGCGCCGCGCCGGCGAGCAAGGTCCCAGGCGCACGTCGCCGGGCCGCTGGGGTGACAGACACATCCAGCGTCGCGCAACCCCCAAGCACAAGCGTCGAGATCCCGGCGACGCCCACGAGCAGGCTCCGCAACGATCTCCTCGATCGGGGTGGCATCTCCACGGGCGGACCCTATCAGCCTTCAATGCTCGAACAAAGGGCCGGGTCCACGGCCCCATCGAGCCCCTGCCGATCGCCACAGCGAAGAGCCTTGCACCAAACAAGCGATCTATGTCCGTCGCAGATGACCTCACGACTGCAACCACCGGCTGGCCCCGCCTGCAGACCAATTTCCCGCTACCCTCGGCGGCGATGAAAATCGTTCTCCAACGGGTCCAACGCGCCGAGGTCCGGGTCGACGGCGAGGTCATCGGCGCGATCGGTCGGGGCGTACTGCTACTGGTCGGGGTGGAACACGGAGACGGGCCTGCGGACGTCCGGATCACCGCCCGCAAGATCGCCAACCTCCGGATCTTCCCCGGTCGCACACCGATGGATCTGAGCCTCTCCGAGGTCGACGGTGCGTGCCTCGTGATCTCGCAATTCACGATCGCTGGATCGATCAAGAAGGGCCGCCGACCGAGCTTTGACAAAGCCGCCGATCCTGCCGAGGCAAAACCCCTCTACGAAGCACTCATCACCGAGCTACGGGGACACGGTCTGCCGATCGAGAGCGGTCGATTCGGTGCGACAATGGCCGTCGAACTGGTCAACGACGGCCCGGTGACGCTGCTAGTTATGAGCCAGGGCGGCGTCTTGCTTTAGCCGAGCACGACGTCACCGCGAGCGCAGTGTACCGAGCTAAAAGCCGATCTTGCGCATGACAAATCGCGGCAGAGCGCAGATCACGAGCATGATCAGCCGCCAGATCCCAGGGGCATAGACTACCGGCGTGCCGCGATCGATCGCCCGGACCACGGATTTAGCGACCGCGACCGGCTCGCCAGCGAAGGGTGGCGGCTTGAGTCCGACGGTCATGCCCGTCTTGACGAAGCCAGGTTTTACTGTGATCACCCGCAATCCGTGCTCATGATGCCGATGGTCGATGCCCTCGAGGTAGTGGCTGAGGCCGGCCTTGGCGGCGCCGTAGAGCACCACAGGCTTGCGTCCCCGATCGCCCGCGACCGACGAGAAGACACAGAGCGTGCCACCACCGCGGGCGAGCAAGCGCCGACGCACGTGCTCACAAAAGACCACCGTATTGGTGAAGTCGAGGCGGAGCAGCAACTCTGTGCGATCAATGTCGGCCTCCATCGCCTCTTGGGTGGCGAAGATCGCCGCGGTCACGACGACGCACTCGACATCGCCGAGATCCGCCTGCGCGGCGTCCAGGGCCGCGGCAAAGCTCGAAGGATCGGCGAGATCACAGAGCGCGACACCCACGGGCAGATGACCGGGCGAGCGCGCCTGAAGATCGGCGGCCGTTCGCGCCAACTCCTCGGGCTCGATGCCGAGAACAAAGACTTGGTCACCGCGCTCGGCGAGGATCCGGGCAACCGCCCGTCCCATTCCCTGAGTCGCACCAAAAATCACTACTCGCATATTTTCAGCTCCATCCTTGGCGTTATTGTGGGTACCTAGCTACGCCGCACCGGATCGCCAAAGAGGCGAACAGACTGGGCAGAACGCAGCTTTCGCTCCGGATCCCAGCGATCACGGAGCGCCTCAAATTGCTCTAAGCGAGGCTCCATGCGCCGAAAATCCTCGGCCCGCGTAAAAGTATCCTTGGCGAGATAGATCCTTCCGCCCTCCGCCAGGAGCACCCGGTTAAGGGCGTCGACGAGGGCCTGGGTTCCCGCCCTCGCGGGAATGTCGAGAGCGATCGTCGTGCCGCTTTGGGGGAACGAGAGCGTGCCCTTGGACTGGGGACCGCAGCTCTTGATCACACAGAGGAACGAGGCGCCGCCCATCGCCGTCAACGCCTCTAAAAAGCGCACGACACCGTCGCGACCGGCCTCCTCGGGGATCACACATTGGTACTGGGTGAAGCCACTGCGCCCGTAAATTCGGTTCCAGTGGCGGATCGCATCGAGGGGGTAAAAAAACGCGTCGGGATGGCGAAGACCCTCGCGCTCCTTGGCCATGTGCTTCCAGTAGTAGAGCGTATTAAACGCCTTGGCGGTGCCGTCGTTGAGCACCCAGCGCGGGAACATCAGCGGCACGCTCGGGCTCGGACGGCCTGGCAGCGGTTTTTCGCCGGCCTCGGATGCGGTTGCAAAGCGGCCCCCGTCGAGAATACCGCGACCCATTTTGCGACCGCGGGACAGGCAATCGATCCAGCCAACGACGTAGGGATAGCGCGCGCTGTACTCCTGCAGTGCCACGAGGAACTCATCGATGTCGGCGATCCGCCGGCTCTGGCTGTAGATCCAGGGGCTCTCGATGCGCTTGAGATCGAGTTCGACCTCGAGGATATGCCCGGTCAGACCCATGCCCCCGCAGGTCCCGTAAAAAAGATCGGGATGGCTCTCTGCGGTGATCTCGAGGACCTGACCGTCGGCGACCCGCAGCTTTAGGGCCCGCGTATGGTCGGAGCCAAAGCAACCGGCGACGTGGTGATTTTTGCCGTGCACGTCGGCGGCGACCATGCCCCCCAAAGTGACAAATTGGGTGCCGGGCGTCACCGGTGTGAAGTACCCGCGGCGAAGGTAGAGGCGGTTGAGTTCGTGCAACGAGAGGCCCGCCTCGGCGCGCAGGCGACCGCTCTCGGGATCGAAGGAGAGCACGCGATCGGCCATGCGAGTGCCGAGCACCTCGCGCATGTCAGGGGGCGGCAGCGCGGAGTCGCCGTACGAACGACCTAAGCCGCGACTTAAAACCGCATCTCGACTCGCCCGTTCGAGGCGCTCGCTCAACACCTCGTGACCTGGCACGCCGATGTTGCCCCAGCCCGCGATTGTCTGCCCTTGGTCGTCCGATCCCGCCATCGGTCGCGGAGCATAGTCCGCCGCGCTCAAGGGCCCAAGCTTTGCGAGCGAGTCCCGTCTGGATACCCAATAGGCGCCGAATTCACACGACACGAGCCTTGCGCGCATAAGGCGCATCTGACCTAACGTGTATGCTCGGCGGCAGCATGAGCGCACGAATCCTAGTGGTGAGCGGGTCTGCCCGCGATGAGAGCAATGTGCACGACATCGTCCGCATCGCGGCGACCAGCGCCCGCGCGGCCGGGGCTGAGGTGCGCGAGCTCCTCTTGCACACGCTGCGGCTGCCGGTGATGGACCACGGCGACCCCGAACAGGCAAAGCTGCCAGCCGTTCAAGAGGTCCGCACAAGCGCGGCCTGGGCCGAGGGCTTCATCCTCGTGACGCCCGAGTACCACGGCAATATGACCGGCTGCCTCAAGAACTGGTTCGACTATCTCTATCCCGAACTGGCCGGAAAATTCGCAGGAGTCCTAGCGGTAACCGGAGGTGGCGGAGGGGACATGTCGATCACAGCGGTCAAAAATTGCTTCGCCTGGTGCCACGGCTTCACCCTGCCCTTCCACGCAGCCGCGCGCGCTGTCGACTTTAAGGACGGTGCGCTCCACAACGCCCGGATCAGCGACCGAGTCCAGCGAGTCGCCTACGACGTCGTCCGCTACGCGCCGATCCTCGGACGCGCCTTTAACGAGGCCCGTGCCCTGGGTGAAGGCCAAGAATCCGGCGTCGCCGGCTTCCACCTTTAAGACGCTCCGCGACCCGCCGGCTGCGCCTCGTCGACCTGCGCCGGGATCCGATACCCGTGCCAACGCGGCCCGCGAGCATGCGCGTTGCCAAGCCGTGCTACTCGAGGCTCCCATGCTCGCGCTCTCGATCTCCGGCCTGACAAAGCGCTTCGCCGCGAACACAGTCCTCCAGGGCATCTGTCTCGAGATCAAACCCCAGCAGATCGTCGCGCTCATCGGCCAAAACGGCGCTGGCAAGTCGACGCTGCTCAGCTGCATCGCCGGCACCATCATCGCCGACGCCGGTGTAATCGCGATCGCCGGTCATGATCTCAAAGCCGCACCCATGCGCTCACGAGCCGCTCTTCGTTACCTCCCGCAGGAGATCGAGCTACCCGCCGGACTCAGCGGCCGCGAGCTTTTAGAGCTGCACGCGGCGATCTTCGAAGTACCGCTCACAGCCTCGGCGATCGAACTCGCGGCTCTTAAGGAAAGCCTCGATCACCTCGCGACGACCTACAGCGTCGGCATGCGGCGTCGCTTGCTGCTTGCCGCGCTCAGCCTCGGCAAGGCCGCGCTCTGGGTCGCCGACGAACCATTCGCGGGCCTCGATCGCCCGAGCCAAACCGCCGCAATCGCCCTCCTACGCGCTCGCGCAGCCGGAGGGGCAGGAGTCCTGGTCGCCGCTCACGATGCCGACGAGCCCTGGCTAAGAGAACTCGGCGCGACCGCACTTTTTCTTCGCGACGGTCGCCTGCACAGCGACAACACCGACCCAAAGACATGCGAGCCATAAGCCTCACCCGGTCAGCGCTGCACGTGACACGCAGGAGCCGATCCGGCGCCCGTGATCACTTGGGAGCGCCCGAAGCGATCATCCGTCGCCAGGGATCGGCGCGACGAGATGTTCGTAGGGCCGAAGATCGGGGGCGCTGATGTCGAGCACAAGCGGCGTGATCGCGACCATGCCCTCGGCGACCGCCCACGTGTCCTCGCCCTCGAGATTTGGACTCTCCTCGGGCGGTCCTCCGATCCAAAAATACGGGCGACCGCGGAGGTCCTGGCGCTCCTCGACGTGCTCTCGATAGGTACGCTGCCCCATCCGGGTGAGCCGCGCAGGCAGGGCTGCAGCCCGCTTCTGGAGCGCCTCGGCGGAGAGCGGCAGCGCGGCCTCTCGCTCACGCGGGCTTATCACCTCGGGCAGGTTGACGTTGATGAGCACCCGCTCCGCCCGGGCCAGCAGCGACCTGCAGAGACGCTGAACCCAGGGCACAGCGATCTCCGCCGGCTGCCCGTGCGGCACCGAGAAAGCGATCGAGGGCGCCCCGCGGAGCAGGCCCTCAGCCGCAGCGCCGACGGTGCCGGAGTAGAAGACATCGGTGCCCAGGTTGTGCCCGGGGTTGATACCGCTGACCACAAGATCGGGACGCCGATCGCAGAGGTGCAAGCTCGCGAGATACACGCAGTCCACCGGCGTGCCGTTGACCGCCCACCAACGCTCGCGCACCCGGGTCGCCCGCAGATGGGAGTGCAACGTGATCGCCTGACTCTGACCGCTGCGTTCGGTATCCGGGGCGCAGACAACAACCTCGCCCAGGCTCTCGACGGCCCTCACGAGCGTCGCCAGCCCGGGTGCGAGAACACCATCGTCGTTGGTGACGAGGATCAGCGGACGTTCCTGCGCAGCGCTCATGTCGATCGTCGAGACAGAGTTGCAGCGCGCGCTGACCTGCTCGGCCAAAATCACACGCCAGAATTAAGAAAACCGGGCTTTCGCCCGGCCTCCGCTTAATCGGGGCGAGAGGATTCGAACCTCCGGCCCCTTGACCCCCAGTCAAGTGCGCTACCAGACTGCGCTACGCCCCGAAGCGGACGCACGATATACAGCTTTGTCGGCGGGACGGCAAGCTCCGCGTTTAGCGCACTTCTGCTCGCACGCAGTCAAGCCCGCTTCGGCCGCCTAGGCCCACCAGAGCGCCCGATCAGCGACACGTCAGCCTCGGCTCGAGCTGCCGCGAGCACGCCCTCGATGCCACCTCGACGTCGGATCAACGCGAGCGGGTCAGCATCGACGGTAGGGTTTGCGGGTCGATCGAGAAGATCACGAAGTGCGGTGATCTCCCGGAGCAGCAGCGAGGCGCTCGTCCGGGCTTGATACGCGACGTCGGGCGCAGCCTCCGTGACCCCGTCCAGGTCCTCCTTCAAGCGACGGCGCGCCCCAGCGATCGTCATCTTCTCGTCGTAGAGCAGCCCCTTGATCTTGAGCACCAGCTCGACATCACGGCGACGATAGACCCGTTGCCGCGAACGAGATCGCGTGGGCTTTAAGACCCGGAAGTTTTCCTCCCAGAAGCGCAGCACGTGGCGCTCGACGCCCGCGATCTCGGCGACCTCACCGATCTTAAAATAGAGTTTGTCGCTGGCAAACCCGTCCGCAGCCCCCTTTGGGCGCTCGCGTCGCTTCGCCATCTAGCGCTCCGGGTTGAGGATCCCGCGGAGGATGTTGCTCGGCTTGAAGGTCAACGCCTTGTGGGCCTCGATCAAAATTTCGTCACCGGTTTGAGGGTTTCGACCGGGCCGCGGATCCTTGTCGCGAACAACAAAATTGCCAAAGCCAGAGATCTTGATCTTGTCGCCCTCAACGAGCACGTCTTTCATGGTCTTAAAGACCAGATCAACAAGATCTGCGGCGTCCTTCTTGGAGAAGCCGCCAACTTTGTCACAGACACGATCGACGATGTCGGCCTTGGTCACGTCGTCGATGATCACGTGATCGCCGCGGCGATTGCAAGACACTGGGCGGCGTGCGCAGCTCGCTAGCGCACGCGGATATCTCGACCTAAGCCGCTGAGCCCGGCAATCGCGTGGCTGACAATCGCATCGTGCAGCGGTCGTATCTCCGCATCGGTCACACTTCGACCCGCCGCCCGGTAGTGGAGACGCAGGAGGAGCGCTCGCCTACCCTCTTCAATGCCAGCGCCTCGATAGTCCTCGACGACCTCAACACGGGGCGCGATGCCATCGCCCAGGAGACGCGGAGGAGCACCCGCCTTGGCGCCTTTCTTCTTGCGAGGCGGAACCTCCGGCTTCACCACCAGAGAGGACGCGATCAGGGCGTCGACGACCTCGATCGCCGGCAGTGTCGTCGGGATCTCGAGGGAGAGATCGCGGCTGGTCGCCGGAAAGCGCGGGCGCTCGCGGGCGATCGGCACCGGTAGATCGGGCAGCTTTTCGATCTCGATGACACCGACGTAGGCGCGGGCGCGATCGCCAAGATCCCGCCCGCGGGCGATGTCCGGATGCAACTCACCGACATGACCGACGCGGATCACGGGCTCCTCGGGATCACCGACAACAACACAGATCTCCGCCTGGACGCCGGGATGCAAATACGCGACGCGATCCGCCGGAGCGATCGCCTGGACCCGGGAAATGTAGCCTAGACGCTCCAGGGCACTCGTCATGACGCCGACCGCAGACAGCCCGTCCTCCTCAGGCCCACCGTGCAACAGGATCGCGGCCTGCTCGCGCTCGACCGGCAGTAAGGCATCGATGGTCTCGATCGGCGCGGCCGTCTTGGGGTCCAGCGATGGCGCGACCACAGCCGCAGCGCCCTCGGCCCAGGCGTAGACCCGTGCGAGCTCAAAGAGGCGGACAGGGTGCGGATGCCGGGCAACGTTCACCTCGAGGGCGTCCAAGAGATCCGGCAAGAGATGGGTGCGCATCACCGAAAGCGGTGTTCGCAACGGGTTCGCCAGGGCGACCAAACGCTCCGACGCCCCCTCCTCGAGAAAGGGCACAAGCTTGTCCGGATGGGTGAATGCGTAGGCCAGATGCTCGTGCAAGCCGGCTTCGCAGAGCGCATCGGCGAGGCGCTCCCGCACGCACGCCCGCGGATCGACCTGCTCGACCGTCGGTGCACTCGGAACCGAGGCCAAGGCCGGCAGATCCTCGAGGCCATGGAAGCGCATCAGCTCCTCGATCAGATCGACCTCGCGCCGCAGATCCGGGCGATGGCTGGGTGCGACGCAGCGCAGCAGGTCGCCAGAAACCTGGCTGACCTCGACCTCGAGCCCGACCAGGATCCGCAACGCCTCCTCGGCGCCGACCGGCATGCCGAGCAGCTCGAAAGCCCGACTGAGACGAAGATCGATCTCAGGCCCTGGCGGCCGCTCTCCTACGACCTCGGCCCGCGCGCGACAGGTCGCCCCGGTGATCGTCTGGAAGAGATCGATCGCCCGCAGCACAGCTCGCTCGAGACCTGGACCGTGATCGACCCCGCGCTCGAAGCGGTAGCTCGAGTCGGAGCTCAGCGAGTGCCGGCCCGCGCTCGCCCGAACACCTCCCGGAGCGAACCACGCAGCCTCGAGCAGGATCTCGTCGGTCGACGACTCGACCATCGACTTGGCCCCGCCCATCACCCCGGCCAAAGCCTGCGGGATCGCAGCATCGGCGATCACGAGATCTTCCGCCGTGAGCCCGTGCTCCGAGCCGTCGAGCGCATCGAAGCGCTCGCCCTCGGCCGCCCGCCGGATGATCACTCGCCCCTCGCACAGACGCCGGCGATCAAAGGCGTGCAACGGCTGCCCCTGCTCTAGAAGCACGTAGTTGGTGATGTCGACGCAGTTGTTGATCGCCCGCAAGCCGAGTCGATGGAGCCGAACCCGCATGCCGAGCGGCGACGGACCCACCTCGACACCGTCCAGAACAAAGGCGAAGTAACGACCGCAACGATCGCCCGCTTCGAGGCTGCAAAGCCCCTCCTCGACCGGTACATCGGGGGTCTGCAACCCGGGCAAGCGCAGACTGCCGCCGAGCTTGACGATCACATCCCGGGCGACACCGACATGGCCGAGCGCGTCCGGACGATTGGGCGTCACGCCGATCTCTAGGATCGTGTCGCAGATCTCCGGCACCCGATCGACCAGACGATCGCCGGCCTGCCACTCCGTCGGCAATACCAGGATCCCGTCACCGTCGCTGCCGATCTCGAGTTCCTCCTCAGAGCAGATCATGCCGGCCGAGGGCTCCCCTCGGACCTCTCTCGCGGCGATCTCGAGACCATTTGGCAGACGCGCACCGACCGGGGCAAAAGCCACCTTGCCGCCGACCGCAGGCAGGTTGTTCGCGCCGCAGACCACAGCCCGCAGCTCTTGTCCGTCGAAGAGCTGGACCAGGGTCAGACGATCGGCGCCCGGATGGGGCTGCTTGCTGCGGATCTCCGCGACAAGGATCGACTCGACGCCCGCGCCCACAGGCTCGATGGCGTCGACCTCGAGACCGACACTGGTAAGCAACACCGCCAGGGCTGCCGGATCGAGCACAACGCCCTCGGGAAGTTCGACGAGGCTAAGCAGCCACTGCCAGGAGATCCGCATGTCCTTCTCTCGCTCTCGGGGCTTTCGCGGTCAGGTCCGCCCAATGCGGCCCCGCGCCCTGGGAGAACAGAAGGAACACCGGACAACCCGAACAACAACTAGCTCGAGAAGCCCCGCAAGAAGCGTACGTCGCCGTCGAACATCTGTCGGAGATCCGGGATCTGATACATCAGCATCGCCATTCGGTCGATGCCAAAGCCAAAGGCCCAGCCGCTGTACTCCTCGGGATCGATGCCGACAGCCTCGAGAACCGCAGGATGCACCATGCCGGAGCCGCCAAGCTCGATCCACGCCGTTCCTTTGCACACCGAACAGGTTGTGCCGCGAGCGCGCTCGCAAAAGGGGCACTGCATGTCCAGTTCGGCGCCGGGCTCGACAAAGGGGAAATACGAGGGACGCAGGCGAATGCCCAACGAGCGACCGAAGAAGGCCGCCGTGAACTGGATCATCGTCGCCTTGAGATCCGCCATCGTCACTCCGCGATCGACGAAGAGCCCCTCGATTTGGTGGAACATCGGCGAGTGGGTTGCGTCGTCGTCGCAGCGGAAGACGGTGCCCGGAGCGATGATGCGAACCGGTGGCCGCTGCCCGAGCCGCCGAAGCCTGGCCATCGTCCGGATCTGTACCGGCGAGGTATGTGTGCGAAGGACCAGGTCGTCGCTGCCGCGGCGGTCGTCGATCACAAAGGTGTCCTGCATGTCCCGCGCCGGGTGATCCGGCTGGAAATTCAGGGCGTCAAAATTGAAATTTACGTGCTCGACGTGGGGACCTTCGGCGAGGTCAAAACCCATGCGCCGGAAGGTATCGACGAGCGCCCTGGTGGCGATGCGAATCGGGTGCAAAGACCCCTGTGGTGACCGCTTGGCGGGCATCGTCAGGTCTTCGACCCGCGCCAGGTCGCGCAGCCGAGCGGCCTCTTGGAGCTCCTGCTTGCGAGCCTCTAGGGCGGCCTGCACGGCCTTCTTGACCCGGTTGAGTTCGGCGCCGAAGGCCTTGCGCTCATCGACGGTCAGCTTGCCGAGCTTCTTGGAAAGGCCGGTGATCGAGCCCTTCTTGCCGACGTACTGGACCTGCAGCTGATAGAGCGTCTCCTCATCCGCAACTCCTTGGAGGGCGGCGAGGAAACGCTCTTGCTCGTCGTTTAGTTTTGCGAGCATGCGGGACTCTGGTTTGTAGCCCCGGCGGATCCTTTGAGAACCCGCCAGAAGGACCTAGGCAGCCTTTTGGAGGGCAGCCCGGGCGATCTCGGTGACCTTGGAAAAGGCCTCGGCGTCGAGGATCGCGAGATCGGAGAGCACCTTGCGGTCGAGCTCGATCCCGGCCTTGCCGCAACCTTCGATCAGACGGCTGTAGGTCAGACCGTTGGCCCGTGCGGCGGCGTTGATCCGGACGATCCACAGGCGACGCATGTTCCGCTTCTTTTGCTTGCGACCGATGTAGGCGAAGGTCCACGCGCGGTGGACGGCCTCGAGGGCGCGGCGAAAGGTGCGGGAGCGACGACCACGAAAACCGCGAGCGGCCTTCATGATTCGATTACGACGACGACGGGCTTTAAACCCTCGTTTAGCGCGTGGCATAACTGACTATCTTCCGTGCGGAAGCATGCGCTCGACTCGCTTTTGATCCGGCTCGGAGACGATAGTCGTCCCACGAAGCTTGCGGACCCGGTCGGCGTTCTTCTTGGTGAGGATGTGGTTTTTGTGCGAAAACTTGCGTTTTGCTTTACCGCTGGCGGTAAAGCGAAACCGCTTCTTCGCGCCCGAGTGGGACTTCTGCTTTGGCATGGCGACCTGCGAAAAGGGCGGTCTATGTACCCCAGCGCGCGCCGACACGCAAGCCCAGCGAGGCCTCGCATTGTGAGCCAGCCCGCGACGCAAAAGAGGCGAGGTCATCGACCTCGCCTCCTTGGGGATTTAGCTCGTAGGAGCTAATCAGCGCTCACAACAGCGGGTTTGGCTTCCGCCTCGGGCTTTGCCTCGGCGGGTTTTTCCTCCGCAGGCTTCGCCTCCGCAGGCTTCTCCTCTGCAGGCTTTGCCTCCACAGGCCTTGCCTCGCGGGAGCTGATCTCTCCCAGGCTCGGTCGCGGCTTGGGTGGCCGCTGGGTCTCGCGCCGGACCTTCGGCGCGAGCACCATGTTCATCCGGTTGCCCTCCATGTTGGGCATCTGGAGAACCGTCGCCACGTCGGCGAGCGCGATACAAACTCGATCGAGGATCGATCGACCGGTCTCTGGGTGGGTGATCTCCCGCCCGCGAAACTGGACGACAAGTTTGACCTTGTCGCCGTCTTCGATGAACCGGCGAGCGTGCTTGGTCTTGAACTCGAAGTCGTGGGAGTGCGTCTTCGGCCTGTACTTGACCTCTTTAAGCTCGCTCGTCTTCGTGTGCTTTTTGGCTTCGCGATCGCGCTTAGAGGTCTCGTACTTGAACTTCCCGTAGTCCATGATCTTGCATACGGGAGGCGAGGCCTTGGGGTTGACTTCGACGAGCTGGAGGCCGGCCTCGTCGGCCCGCCCCATCGCTTCGTGGGTGGGCAAAATGCCAAGCATGTCGCCCTTCTCGTCGATGACGCGCACCTCCTTGACGCGGATGCGCCTGCCAACACGGTGGGTCTCGGAGCGAGGCTTGGGCTTCGGATGTCTGCGGCCGATGAGTCGAACTTCCTGTAGGAGACAATTGTTGACGACGAGATCCCGGCTCGGGTCCTCGCCGCCAGCGTCTAGTTTGCTGAAATTCTCAGCGGGGCGTCAAGCGGGGATCGAAGCTTCTTCGACGATCCGATCGACAAAGACATCGAGCCCCTCGAGGGCGCCTGTCTTGCCGTCACGGGTCCGCGCAGCGACTCCGCGAGCCTCGACCTCTTTGTCCCCCAAGACCAGCATGATCGGCACTCTTTGCAGGGTTGCGCCCCGGATCTTCAATCCGAGCTTCTCGCTGCGGAGGTCGAGCTCGACCCGGATCCCGCGGGCCCGAAGAGCACTCGCGACCTCCTCCGACCAGGCATGGTGACGGTCGGAGATCGGAAGAATGCTCACTTGCACCGGCGCGAGCCAGGTCGGGAACTTACCGGCGACGTGCTCCAAGTAGACGCCAAAGAAGCGCTCGAGAGAGCCGAGCATCGCCCGGTGGATCATCACGGGCTGGCTGCGACCGTCGCTCTGATCGACAAACTCGAGGCCAAAACGCTCGGGGAGCTGGAAATCGAGCTGGATCGTGCCGAGCTGCCAGGAGCGTCGGAGGGCGTCGCGAACCTGGAAGTCGATCTTGGGTCCGTAAAAGGCGCCGTCGCCCTCGTTGACCTCGTACTCAAGGCCCTGGCACTCGAGCGCCGACTTGAGCGCGAGCTCAGCCGCATCCCAAGTCTCGCGGGTACCCAGGTAGGACTCCGGCCGAGTGCTGACCTCGATCGTCAGCTCCTCAAAGCCAAAGGTCCGGTAGCACTCGAGAATCATCCGGGTCACACCGGCGATCTCCTCCTCGACCTGGTCCGGGCGACAGAAGATATGGGCGTCGTCCTGACAAAAGGTGCGGACCCGGGTCAGACCGTGGGTCACCCCTGCCCGCTCGTAGCGGTGCAAGCGACCGAAGTCGGCGAAGCGCAGCGGCAACTCGCGATAGGAGCGACGTGTGTGCCGGTACAGCACACAATGCCCCGGGCAGTTCATCGGCTTGACCCCGAACGATCGATCGTCGATCTCGCAGATGAACATGTTGTCCTTGTAATGCTCGTAGTGCCCGCTCGTGTGAAAGAGCTCCATGTCGAAGATCTGCGGGGTGATGATCTCTTCGTAGCCGTAGCGCGCGTAGAGCCCGCGCACGTAGGTCTGAAGCAGGTTGTAGATCGTCGCTCCCTTGCCGGTAAAAAATGGACTCGCCGGCGAGATCGGATCGAAGAGAAAGAGCCCGAGCTCGCGGCCGAGCTTTCGGTGATCCCGCTTCTTGGCCTCGGCGATGTTCATGAGATGGGTCTTGAGCGCCTTGCGATTGGCAAAGGCCGTCCCGTAGAGGCGCTGGAGCATCGGCCCCTTCTCGTCGCCCCGCCAATAGGCGCCGGCGATGCTCATCACCTTAAAGGCCTTGATCCACCCGGTGTGGGCGACGTGCGGGCCCCGACAGAGATCGACAAAATCGCCGCTGCGGTAGAGCGTCAGGGTTGCGCCCGCTGGGATCGCGGCGATCGCCTCGACCTTGAAGGTCTCGCCCATGCCCTCGAAGAGCTCGATCGCCTGCTCGCGACCGATTTCCTCGCGGACAAAGGGAACCTTGGCGGCGGTGATCTTCGCCATCTCGGCCTCGATCGCCTCGAAGTCCTCGGGCACCAGTCGGTGCTCCATCGCGATGTCGTAATAAAAACCGTCCTCGGTGTGCGGACCAAAGGCGAGCTTCGCATCGGGCCAAAGGCGCTTGATGGCGTCGGCCATAATGTGAGCGGCGCTGTGCCGCATGGTCTCCAGGGGCGTCAATTGGGGGACGCTGGGATCGATCATGTGGCGGATCTCGGACTCGTGCTCTGACATGGCCCCGGAGATCTACCGTTGCAGCCCCCGCCTGTCACGCGAACCGAGCAGCCTCCCCTCACACCGCCGCGGCCTAGGAGTACGAACGATCGCCTGCTCGCCGAAACCAACCGCGAACCAATGAAGAAAGACCCAGAGCGATTGCTCTGAGCCTCTTTAAGATAGGACTGGGCGGTTTCGAACCGCCGACCTTTGCAGTGTCAATGCAACGCTCTACCCCTGAGCTACAGTCCTGCGCGAAGATTTACGCCCATGAGGGCGGAGCGGGTTGGTAGCGCGGGTTGGGCCTGCAGGTCAAGGGTATTTTTAAAGGCCCCAAAGAGGCCTAAAAACCGGCTCGAACCCCGCTCCTCGGCTCCCTACCCCAGGGCCTCGAACTGCTCGGGCGGGCCCGGATGACCGATGTAAAGCCCCTCTAGGAGCTCTTGATAGCGCTCGGCAACCACCTCTCGGCGGATCTTAAATGTCGGCGTTAGCTCGCCCTCCGCGGCTTGCAGGGGCGCCGGCAGGATCGCGAAACGTTTGATCGCTTCGAAGGGTGCAAGGCCGCCGCAAAGCTGATCGATATGTCCCTGCACGACCTGGCGGATGCGGGCATGAGCCGCGAGTTCGGGGTACGAGCGGGCACTCAGCCCCTCGCGCTCGGCGAGCTCCCGCATGACCGACCCGTCGATCTCGATCAGGGCGACCAAGAAGGGACGACAATCGCCGTAGACCATCACCTGAGCGATACCAGAGGCACTTTGCAGACGCTTTTCGAGGAGCTGCGGGGCCATTGTTCGGCCACCGGCGGTGATGATGACGTCTTTCTTGCGACCTGTGATCCGCAGGAACCCGTCGCGCAGTTCACCGAGATCTCCGGTGTGCAACCAGCCTTGGTCGTCGAGGACTGCAGCGGTCTCCTGTGGATGTCCGTGATAACCGGTCATCAAACCTGGCCCTCGGATCAGGATCTCGCCGTCCTCCGCGATCCGAGTCGCCGTGCCCGGCAACGCCGGCCCGACGGTGCCAAAGCGATAGCGATCGGGGCGGCCGACATGCGTCGCCCCGCAGGTCTCGGTGAGCCCATAACCCTCCAAGATCAGGATGCCAAAGGCGTCGAAGAACTCGGAGATCTCGCGGCTGAGCGGCGCCCCCCCAGAGATGCAAAAGCGCAGGCGACCGCCAAAGCGCTGGCGCACCGGGCCAAAAAGAAGGCGCTCGGCGATCCTGAGACGGGCGGCCAACGAAGTCGGCAACCTCCGCCCTCGGCGTCTCATCTCGCTCGCCTCGCGGCCGGTAGCGATGCACCACTGCAGGGCGCTGCGGCGCAGCCCGCCCCCGAGTCGAATGTCGGTGAGAATCCGGTTGTAGGTGCGCTCGTAGATCCGCGGTACAGCGGCGAAATACGAAGGCGCGATCGACTCGAGATCCGCCTCGAGAGTCCTGGAACCGCCACCAAAGGCCGTCACCGCGCCGCGGTCGATCGATCCCCAGAGCATGTGCCGGGCAAAGATCTGGGCGAGCGGCAGGATCATCAGGTGCTCATCACCGAGCTTGACCGCAGTCGCGTGGCCGAGCGCCCAACACTCGTAGACCAGGCTCCCGTGCGAGATCACCACGCCCTTGGCGATGCCCGTTGTGCCCGAGGTGTAGACCCAGGTGAAGTCGTCTCCGTGACCTATCGACGCAGCGATACGCGCGAGTTCCGGTGCCGCGTGCTCTTCTTCGGCGGTGCCGCGAGCTTGGAGCACATCGAGGTTTGTGCAGGCGATCGTGCCGCCGTCGAGCTCGGGCCTTTCGCCGCCCTCTGCTCCAAAGAACACAAGATGGCGGAGTTTGGCGAGATCCGCAGAGTCTGCCCCCCGGAGCAACTGACTCGCCCGCTCCGTGCTATCGACGAGCACCGCCACACAGCCGCTATCCAAGAGGATCGCGCCCGCCTGCCCCCCAGTGACCGTCGGGTAAATCGGCACGGAGATCGCGCCGGCGAGGCTGATCGCGAGATCGCAGAGCGCCCACTCGACGCTGTTGTCGGCGAGGATCGCGACCCGCTCACCGGGCGCGACACCGCAGATTCGGGCGAGCCCGATCGCTAGGCGCCGGCTGGCGACGTGCCAATCCCGCCAGGTGAGACTCTGCCAAAGACCCCCTCGCCGGAAGCGCAGAGCCGCCGCATCGGGGGTCCTGGCCACTCTTGCCGCGACCATCGCCAGGGCGTTCGCGTGCGTGAGCGCGCCCGGCGGTGCTAGCTCAAAACGACGTTGCAGCATGGTCTTGCAGGCCCCGTCGACTAGCACACCCGGGGGCCTCTTGTCGGCCCCGGCCAGCGACCGCGCCCCGTGCGCGGTTCTATGACTCGACGTCATCACCGGAACAACGCTCTAAACCGGTGTCAAACGGTGCATATGCTCGCTCACAGGCCTGCCCGTCACCCCAGGCCCAGCGAATTGGTGTAAGGCTTGTGCCATCGTCGGGCGAAGGCCCCGCAGCGTTCGCAGCCGCCCGCCCGCAGGACCCCGAATGCCCACACTCGTCGGAAGCAGGCTGGATAAGTACGAGATCCAGGGCGAAGTGGGTCATGGAGGTATGGCCGTTGTCTACCGCGGGCGCGACACGGTGCTCGAGCGGGAGGTCGCGGTCAAAGTCCTCCACCCCCACCTGGCCGACCGCGAGGAGTCCCGCCTGCGCCTCCGTCGCGAGGCGATCACAGTCGCCAAGCTCCGCCACGAGAACATCCTCGAGATCTTCGACTACTCCGGCAAAGAAGCCACCGAGAGCTACCTCGTCACCGAATTCATCCACGGGGTCACGCTCCGCCAGTGGCTCGACGAGAGGTGGCGCCCCCATCCGATCCTCGCCGCCCTGATCATCCACCGCCTCTGCCTCGCGCTGGCCCACGCCCACGCGTTTGATGTGGTGCACCGCGACATCAAGCCCGAGAACGTGATGATCCGCCGGGACGGCTGTCTCAAACTGATGGACTTTGGGATCGCCCAGATCATCGACCATCAAAAGCTGACAATGACCGGCCAGCTCCTCGGATCGCCAGCCTACATGGCCCCAGAGCTTATCAGCGGCCGCCCCGTCGATGCCCGCACCGACCTCTTCTCGGTTGGCATCATGCTCTACCAACTCTCGACCGGCATGCTGCCCTTCTCCGGCCGCAATCCCCACGAGGTCCTGAGCAAAATCGCCGACGCCAGCTATCCGCCGCCCTCGTCGATCTGCTCGCTCGTCGACGACTGCCTCGAGGCGATCATCGACCGCGCCCTCGCCCGCGATCCCGATCAGCGCTTTCAAAGCGCCGAGGCCCTCGCCAGCGATCTCGCGGGCTACCTCGCCGAGGCCGGTGTCGCGGCCACTGGGGCCGAAGTGCGAGCTTACTTTCAAGAGCCCGAGGACTACGTCGCAGAGCTCAACGGGCAAGTGTGTGCGGCCCTGATGGAGCACGCCAGCGAGGCCATTCGCGGCAGTCAGAGCGCCCGCGCGATCCGTCTACTAGGGCGGGTCTTAGAGCTCTCCCCCGACAACAGCGACGCGCTCGCGCTCCTCAATCGGCTGCGTCGGCGAGAGCGAAGAATCCGTTCGGTCGCGCTCCTAGGGGCCGGGCTCGCAGGTTTTGGTCTGGTCGCCGCAGGCTTTCTCTTAGCCGCCAACCTGCCCGACGATCCCAAGACCCTGCAAAACGACGAGCAGCACCCGCTCGGTGCCGGCAAACCACTGCGCAGCTTGGTGGTGCCGACGATGCCAAAAGCAAAGCCCATCAAGCTGCCCCCGGGCCAACACGCCGATGCGCCGACCGACACGAGCGCCAGCCACAAAGCTCCCCCAGTTGGCAAGCGCCCGCCAAAACGACCGCCAAAAACCCCTCCCAAAAGCGCGACCTGCAAGCTGTTCATCAGCGGCACCATGCCGCCCGCAAATTTAGGGTCCTACACCCTCAAATACGCCGGTAAAAAAGAGACGCTGAGTTCGCTCGAGCAGCAGATTTCTTTTACCCGCGACAAGATCACGGTCAATCTCACCGGCCCGCTCTACTACGGCTTCAAAACCGTCACCCGCGAGGAGTGTGTCGCCGGTGCCTCGGTCACCCTGATCGCGAAGCCACGTCCTGCGGTCCTGCACTTCCTGGGATCGCCGCCAAATACCACCGCGGAGTGCCTGAGTGGCTCTCCCTGCCCAGACGCCAAACCCCACCTGATCGGAAACGGCGTGAGCTTTCCTCGGATCCCGATCGAGCCCGGCGAGGTCTATCTCAAATTTCGCTTCAAGGCTGCTGGGTACAAGCCCCTGGTCCGGCGCTTGAGAGTCGGCCCCGGACCCAACGACATCAATCTCAACCTCACCCCTCGAGGCGACTAGCCCACATACGCCAAAAGAGCGTTTTTGCACCCACAGAGGGGGGCTTTTCGGCTAGTCTGCGCCCTCCACTCGTGAAGCCTCGAGGGTGACGATCCGGCACTTCCTCACCATCTCCATGCTGGCCCTCGCGCTGGCGGCCCCCCCCCCGGCGAAGGCCGCCCCGAGCCGCTCTGCAACCTCTGCGGACAAGCGCTTCGACTCGGAGAGCGAAGCTGTAAGCGCAGCCCTCAAAAAATGGGCCTCCGGTGATTGGATTTCCGTGCGATCGATCCTCGAGCCGCTCATCTCGAGCGGCCCGCTCAACGATCCCCTGCTCACCGAGACAGCCCTCCGCTACCTCACCGACGCGACTCTCCTCGACGAGAACCTAGATCCTCAGATCCGCACCCAGCTGGCGATGTCCTACATCAACCGGCTCTTCGACGGCGACGCAGCCTGGCGACCTCCGCCCGACACCCACGGCAAGCCTCTCTACGACCTCTACAACCAGCTCCGCGAACAGCACGAGCGGGCCAAGCTCGACAGCTGCATGGCCGAGCGAGCGTCCTGCGCAGCCGATCTCGACGACCTCAAGGACCGTCACCAGGCCCTGCGCGGCGACCACGAAGCGCTCACGACAGCCTTTGGTCAGCAGGAGGTCGAGGTCCGCGAGAAAGTCGCCCGCAACCGCGCGATCGCCCTCCTGCCTTTCGGCATCGGCCACTTCTACAATGGCCGCAAGGGCCTGGGTGCCGGTTTTCTCGCCGGCGAGACGCTCATCGGTGGCGCCGGACTCGGTCTCCTGCTCTACCGCCGTACCCAGTGCACGCGAACCAAGGGTTTCGCCCCGGAGTCCCTGCAATGCAGCGCCCCCGACGGTGAAGCCTTGGTCGACCGGCGTGACGCCGAGCAAACCCTCGGCATCATTTTTGTCAGCCTGATGGCGGTCGACGTGCTCGTTGCCCAGCTGACCTTCAAGCCCTACGCGACGATCAAGACCGAGCGGATCAAGCGAGAGGATCTCGAGGCCGAACCTGCAGCCCCCAGCCCCCGGACCAAAGGCCCGCGAAAGCGTCGACAAACACGCTCACGTGGCCGTGATAACCTCCAAGTTCGGCCCCACCCCGCCCTCTTTCGAGGCGGCGGCGGGGCCGGCTTCACGCTCCGCTTTTAAGGCCACTCCATGCCACATTTGCAGTTCACGGGCGCCGACGGCGTAACCCAGCGCTTCCCGCTCATCAAGCGGCTGATCGCCCTCGGTTCGTCTCCTGAGTGTCATTTGGTGCTCCGCGGTGAAGACATCGCCGACACCCACTGCACCCTGACCCATGAGCCAGGTCGTTTTGTCTTGGAGTCCACAGCGCGCGCCAACGTCTTTTACCTCCGCGGCAAAAAGACCCGCTCCCATGAACTCCGGCATGGCGACGTGATCACCATCGGCGGCCAGGAGGTCGTCTTCTCGGCGGTCGATGCCCCAGCGCCCGCGCAAAGCCGACAGAGCACCGCCAAGCAGGAGATCGAGGCGATGCAGCGCCTGCAAACCTTCTCCGAGCTACTGCTCCGTCCCACCGGCGATCTCAACAACCTCCTCGACGAACTCATCGACCAGGTCGTCGCCCTGACCCGCGCCCGCAAGGGCTTTTTGGTACTCGCCGAAGACGACGCCAGCTACTCGATCCGGGTCGCCCGTCACCTCGACCGGCAGGCGGTCGAAGATCCCTCCAAGCTGCTCTCCGACGACATCATCCGCGAGGTCATCAGCACCCGCAAACCGGCGATCATCAGCGATGCGCTCACCGACCAGCGCTTCAACAACAGCCTCTCGGTGATCGCCCTCAAGCTCTCGAGCGTCATGTGCGTGCCGCTGATCGTTCGCGGCGAGCTCTTGGGCCTCATCTACGTGGGCAACGACAACGCGATCGCCCTCTTTACCCGCACCGATCTCGAGATCCTCAAGGTCTTCGCCGCCCAAGCGGCGCTCTTCATCAAGAGCGCGAAGGTCCTCAACGAACTGCGCAGCGAATCTGCCGGCCTGGCCGAACGCCTCGAAAACGTGCGCTTTGGCCAGATCATCGGCTCTTGTCCGCAGATGATCGAAGTCTACAAGCGAGTCGAGCGGGTCGCGGGCATCGACGTCACGGTGCTGATCACCGGCGATACCGGTACCGGCAAAGAGTTGATCGCCCGCGAAGTGCACGAGCGATCGCCGCGCAAACAGGGGCCGATGATCACCGTCAACTGCGGCGCGATCCCAGAGAACCTGATCGAGTCCGAGCTCTTCGGCCACGTCAAAGGGGCCTTCACGGGCGCTGTCAGCAACCACGTCGGCAAGTTTCAAGCGGCCAATAAAGGCACGATCTTCCTCGACGAGATCGGCGAGCTGCCGCTGGCGATGCAGGTCAAACTGCTGCGTGTTCTCCAAGAGAAAGCGGTCCAGCGCCTCGGCGAGAACAAGCCGATCTCCCTCGACATCCGGGTGATCGCCGCGACCAACCGCGACCTGCAAAAAGAGATCAACGAGGGCAACTTCCGCGAGGATCTCTTTCACCGTCTCAACGTCATCAACGTGCACCTGCCGGCGCTGCACGAACGCGGCGACGATGTGCTGCTGATCGCTCGCTATCTGGTCGGCCGTTACGCCAAGGAATTCGGCCGCGACGACGTCGACCCCACCAAGGCCTTTGACGCATCGGCGTACAAAGGGCTCTTGCGTTTTAAGTGGCCGGGCAACATCCGCCAACTCGAGAACCACATCAAAAAAGCGCTGGTACTCGCCGACTCGTCGATCCTCACCGCCCGCGACCTCGACCTCGAGATCGAGGTGCCAAGCGGCGATGCGAGCGGCTCTTCCTTCGTCGATGTCACCAGCGCGGACGACGAAATCGTGCCGCTCACCGAGGCCCGCGATCTCTGGCAACGCTCCTACATCAACCGGGTCCTAGCCCTAAATAACGGCAACCGCACCAAGACCGCGCGCGACCTGGGGGTCGATCCACGAACGATCTTCCGCCACCTTGAGAAAGAAGTCCGAGCCAAGCGATGAGACACCTGGCCGCCACGCTCACGCCCTCTAGTCTCGCGATCCTGCTGGCCGCGAGCACCGGCTGCGTGCTCCCCGATCAGTACATCAGCGTCAACGATGAGCAAATCCTAAACCGTTCGGCGGTACGGATCGTCGAGCCTCTGCAGCTGAGTCTTGAGGCCGAGGAGGCCTGCGACGGGAACTGCCCGCAGCCGCCACCGGATGATCCGGCGGACCTGCTGCCTCACTTCCTCGACCCGCAAGAGTACGTCTTCTGCTCCTGTCCGATGGGCAGCGTCGATGGCCAAGCCCAACCCAATTTTCCGATCTACATCGAAGATCGGGACCAGGATATCGACGGCGAATACGACGAC
>Ga0256845_1000856_pt1 | contig 26210 bp, 24 predicted proteins | sample RiftiametaG_FD_189101 | JGI IMG/M metagenome (GOLD analysis project Ga0256845, IMG submission 189101) | Tube worm associated microbial communities from hydrothermal vent at the East Pacific Rise, Pacific Ocean - Riftia | ecosystem: Host-associated > Annelida > Integument > Unclassified ... | reverse complement strand
TTATTCGCTACCTTTTCGGATAAGTTTGACGTCGACCCAGTCGGCGTGATCGTTCTCAGATCCGTCGCCTAAATCGAGTACTTTTAGCTTGAGTTCTTTAACACCTAAGATGTCCAAGTCCATCAGCTGCTTGATGTTGTTTCCGTCCATTTCGGGACTTTCGAAGAGCAGTTTGCCATCGCCGTACACACGGAACATAACGCTTCCTTTGGAACCTACTTCGTCGTCCATGCCTACGTGTCCGAGGAGTCGGTCCCACGTTCCGTCTAGTTTGTACACCAGTTCGGAACCAGAGAGTACGCCCAATCCTTTTTTGTAGGTTTGATCGTTTACAGTTATGGTTTTTCCACCGAGGCTCTTATCTTTGTTCCACTTGCCTTTTTCGGAGGCGGGTTTTAGATCGGACAAATATTTAACTTCGTCAGGAACGGCTTTTGCAGCAAGATCTTGCACAAACTCAAATTCGGCGGCTGCGGCGTAAGGTTTTCCATTTGCCGAGCTGAGTAATTTGATGCGTAGATACCGGCTCCAACACGTAGGAAAGCTAACGCGCTGTTCTTTTTTCGAGTCTTCAAATGTACCCGACGCAATGGGTTTGTCGAACTTCCCTTTAAATCGAGAGGCGTAGAGTTCATATTTGGCTAGTCGCCCGTTCACCCCGTCTTGACGAGGCAGATAGACGAATGCGTTGATGGCTCGTAATGCACCCAAATCGACATCGATCGTGTAGGGATATTGGTCAGGCGTTTTGGTGAAATGCGAATGCCAAATGGTTTCGGGCGTTCCGTCAAAAGCGTTCGAAATAGGTGAACCGCGCTGCGCAGAACTAGCGGTTACAACAAATTCGGAAGAGTCCAATTCGGGCACCACTTTCGGCACAGGATAAGGTTTAAATTTAGGTGCGGGTTGATTGGGGTCAACCGCAATTTTAACCGTCAACTCTTTGTCGGTAGAGACCCGAGGCAACCAAGCTTTCAAGATGCCGCCACGATCTTTTTGATCATAAAACCATCCCACAATTCCGTTCGTGCAAACAGTTGAAGAAGAGAGTTCTGGCAAAACATCGCCCCCCACCATTTGCACCGATTTAGGTTTAAAGGGTGTGTGAATATTCAGTTCGTAAATGCGGGTTTTACACTTTCCGTCAAACATTCCAACGCTGGGTCCAATTTTAAACAACAGATCACCTGCCACCCCCTTTGGGGCCGACATTTCAAACAACTGTGTTGCAAATTCACCCTTTTGATATTTGCGTGTCGAGCCGTCGTCCTCGTACAACTCAAAGCGTGATTTTCCGTACGGATAAATATCAAGGGTGAGCGGATCTTTTGGTTTTTGGTTGTTGTAGAGCATTTCGGGATACATTGGAATAATAGATCCTGCCCGCACAAAAAGCGGAAGTTTATCTAGCGTGATGGGATACGCATCCAGCGTATACGGGCCCACAATAAATCGACCGTCCCAATAATCAATCCAGCGCCCTTTCGGGAAATAAATATTTTCTTTGCGCCACCCCTTATTCAATTTCATACTGGTGTAAACTGGTGCCACTAAGAACGATTCGCCCAACATATATTGATGCTGTGTGGTGGTGTCCCACGTTTTGGGGTCGTTTGGAAATTCCCAAACCATTCCGCGCACAATAGGAGCGCCCGTTTCGTTTGCCTCACGAACATAGTGATACATATAGGGCATCAAACGCATTTTAAGCTTTAAATATTTCCGGTTAATCGAACGGTAAGGCTCCTCATACTTCCACGGACTTTTCGGCATTTTACTCCAACCGTTCATCGCATATAAAACAGGCGTAAAACATTTCCACTGCAAATCGCGCGTGTACGTTTCGGGGCTACCTCGAAAAATTCCGTCTACATCGGTTGTCGCATACGCTTGACCCGAAAGCCCCGAACCAATCAGCGTTGGAATGTGGTAGCGAATCAGATTCCAAGATCCCGACTGATCGCCCGTCCAACAAACCGAATATCGCTGCGTGCCCGCCCAGCCTTGAACCGTCCAAACAAATCCGCGCGAATCGGAATTGGTAACCAACGACTCCCACGCCTGTTTATTTGCATCAAGCGAAAACTGATAAGCCGGACCCGTCCAAGCCACATCTAATTTTTGGACACGAATACCTGCGGTGCCGACTTCCCATTTGGTTTTAGCCAGCCCTTTTTCAGTCCAAAGCCCCGTATGAAAACCCAATTTTGAAAGCGCTTTAACCACCTTCACAAGATTGGTGTATCCGCAACCGTAGCCGTCATTAATCAACATCCAGCCACCCGGCATATCATGCTTGCGATACTGCTCCGCCACCCGTTTTACACAATGATCGGTGATCTCGACAAACTCCCCTTTCTCATTCCGAACCAACTGTTTTGTCTTTTTATCGCGCGTCATATAGCAATCCGCATCGCCCATCTCCAACGCCCAAATCGCAATAAAATTAGGGCGCCCCGTAAATTGGGTGTACAAATCCACCATTCGATTTAACGTTTTTCCAACAAAATAGTAGGCATCAAATCGATGCTCTCGGTGCGCCAAAACAATCTGATCGTTTTTTGTAAAATCATACGCTCCAACCGAAAAAGTATTTCGCAAAACCGCATATCCCCGATTGCTCATATAAAAAGGTGCCGGATTTGGATGCCCCCCCTCGTTCCAATTCCCATCGGCACGAATCTCAATTTTACGCCCCTTATGCGTAAAATATCCGTTCTGCTGCCCACCCCCAAAAAATTGCTCCTTCGGATCGGTCGACAAATATTGCAACGTCTCATCTTTTGCAAATTCAAGTGGTTTAGTCTCTTTCCAAAGCAACGTTCCATCGGCTCTCTTCAACGTAAATTGCGACGTGGCTCGATCCAAAATAAGCGTCAAAAATTCAGTAGAAAAAACAATCTGGCTTTGATCTTCCGTCACCTTTACTTCTTGTTTTTTTATCTCGTTATCGATCACAATTTGCGCTTTTTTAGGATCATTTAGCGGATCGGCATACGCCCCGTTTGGTGCCGCTTCGATCCGAAAAACGTCGGGGCGATAAAACGTAAGACGCATTTGCACATCTGAATCCGTCTTAAACGTAAAAACGGGGTTTAACCACTTTTTCTCCATCTTCACAATGCGTGTTTGCGCCGCAAAAAGCGGAGTAGAGAAAGCCAGCAAAGAGAGCAGAACCATTAATTTTTTCATATCTATTTTCACCATTTACACATTAAAAAGAAACTCGATTACATCCCCATCCTGTACCACATACTCTTTACCTTCCGTACGCAAAAGCCCCGCATCACGACACCCCGCTTCGCCCCCCTTCTCCACAAAATCATCATACGACATCACCTGAGCACGAATAAACCCACGCTCAAAATCAGAGTGAATAACCCCCGCCGCCTTCGGTGCCGTATCGCCCCGATGAATCGTCCACGCCCGCGTCTCTTTTGGTCCTTGAGTCAAATAACTAATCAAACCCAGCGTATGATATCCGGTGCGGATAATTTGATCCAAACCGCTCTCCTCCACGCCATATTCCTTTAAAAACTCTTCGCGCTCCTCATCTTCCATTCCGTTTAAATCTTCTTCCATTTTGGCACAGATCTTCACAACATCAGCATCACGCTTTTGTGCATACGCCTTTACCTGCTGCACATAATCATTATCTTCAAGCAGCCCCTCTTCATCCACATTACAGCAATAAATCACCTGCTTATCCGTCAAAAACTGCATCTCCTTAAAGAGCGCCTTTCCCGCCTCCGAACCACGCCCTTCAAAATCAACCGCCATTTTACCCGTTCCCAAATGGTCCAACAACGCATCAAAAACAGGCAACAAAGCCGCAATCGATTTATCAATCCGAGCCTGTTTCCGAATACGTGGCGCGCGGTTTTCCATCATTTGATAATCCGCTAAAATCAGCTCCGTCTCAATCACTTCAATATCCCGAACAGGATCTATTGAACCATCCACATGAACCACATTTCCATCATCAAAACAGCGAACCACCTGCAAAATAGCATCCGTTTCGCGAATATTTGTAAGAAACTTATTTCCCAAACCTTCGCCCTGACTCGCCCCCTTTACCAACCCCGCAATATCCACAAAATCAACCGTGGCCGGTAGAATTTTTTGCGATCCAGCAATCTTTGCCAAAACCGCTAATCGCGGATCGGGTACCGGCACAACCGCCTTATTCGGCTCAATCGTACAAAACGGATAATTTGCACTCTCCGCATTTTGTGTCCGCGTGAGTGCATTAAAAATAGTGGACTTCCCCACATTAGGAAGCCCAACAATGCCTATACTTAGTCCCATGAAATACTCCTTACGACCTAAACTTAGGCTTTCTTCTGTTGCTCTTTTTTCTTTTTCGCAATATTTGCCGGCGTACGCATTAAAGGCTTCTCATGTTTCAACAACACACCACCCACATTATTCGCACCGCCATCCACATAAAGCGTTTGACCTGTGATCTTTCTCGAATACTTTCCAAGTAAAAAGAGCACCGCATTTGCCACCTCTTTCTTATCATTAACCACATCCCAAGGCAACGGACTAATCTGCCGCCACGTTTTAGCCAAATGCGCAAAATGAGGAATCGACTTCGCCGCCTTCGTCGCCAACGGACCCGCAGAAATAGCATTCACACGAACATGTTCACGACCATATTCACGCGCCAACGCCCGAACCAAAGCCTCCAACGCCGCCTTATTTACGCCCATCCAGTTATAATACGGAAACGCCAACTGCGACTCAAACGACAACGTAACAATCGACCCACCCTTCGGCATCTGCTCCAACGCAAAATGCGAAACCGTCGCCAACGACGCACAACTAATATGAAACGCCTGTTTAATATCCTCAAAAGCCGGCGTATAAATATGATCGCCCAAACACGTCTTCGGATTAGCAAATCCAATCGAATGCAACACCCCATTAATCGGGCCCGTTCTTGAAAACAGATTTCGCACCTCATTTTCAACCGTTACATCGCAATACTCAAACCGCATGCGCTGCTTCTCTTCATCCGTCAAATCAGGGCTACGATCAAAGAAAATACGCTTCATGCGCTCACTTTGAACCGAATAAATCACATTTCCGCCCAACTCCTCAACCATCTTTCCTGCAGCATAAGCAATGGAATCGGTATTCAACAAACCCATAATTACGTAGGTACTTCCTTTTTCAATCATTTCACACTCCTTCTCTTTAAAAACAGGCGCAACCTTATCAGGTCACCCCCTTTTTGCAATAGAAAAGAGCAAAAGCATCCCCACCTATAAAATCAATCCATCCATGCTTTCAACCGAACCCTTTTCATATATTTCATAAGGACGAAACCCACTCATTAATTGTTGTGTGTAGTATTACAATATGAATCTAAAGAACAGGATCGTTTTAATTTACAGTCTGCCCCTTCATAAAAAAAACTAAGGCAAGTTTTTTTTTATTTACTAGGGACAGGCCTAAGCAATTTAAAATTTAATTGACACGGAACCACAAGAGCAAAACGAACATCAACACCCTCACTGCAAACAGATTACACCACACCCCGCTCTGCGTTCCACCTCTTCCTCAACCCCCCTTTCAAATCAAATCCGCTTGAAGCTTGATCCCCCCTCCCCATTTTGTTCTATTTCTCTTTTAATAATTTAAAAATAGAGTTTCTCTGGTGCTTCTGTGTTTTATTGTGCCGAAAACGAAAGGAAAAAAAATGAAAAGAAAAATTATTTTTTGTTGTGCAGTTATCTTCATGGGTTTACACGTTGGCGCCACAAATCCTCCAAAGCCTCTTGCAGGATATAGCTGGGTTCAGTCGAAAGATAAAAAGATTGCCTTTCTTAGACCCAATGGATGGTTTCTTCGGCGAACAGGAAAAGGTGCAGTAGAAACGATGTGTGTTTCGGTGGAAGACAGTAAAAAGAACGGGGGTTTTACGACCGGATTTACTTTAAATATTATTAAAAATGTGAAGAAAAAATTTCACAAAACGCCTTCAGAATTTGCCGTAGCGTTTATTAAGGATACAACCTCTAAACATAAAACATTAAAAAAGTGGAATCATAATCAGGGTTTATTAAAAGGGTTTGGTTGTCGGATTAAATCTAAAGAGAAGGGGGATATTGCAATGGTTTATCATTACCATCTTGTTGCGAACGACAAAACAGGAACGCTGTTTATTTGTTTCTTTGAAGCCCCAGAAAAATCGTGGGATACGGCTTGGAAAAAGGGTGAGAAGTTAATGAAGTATCTTTGGCTTGATGACGAGGTTTAATTCTCAACCCCAAACCTATATTTATTTTTAACATGTTGCTCATGTTTTGCTAACATTTGGAGATTACTTTGTTTCCCATAGCAAAGAAAGCGGTGGGTCGCTAAGCCTTTTTTTTAGGACTGAATAGAATGTGATTCATCTCTTTGCTACCCCTTAACTATAAATCTTAATGAAGGAGAAATTATGAAAAAAACAACCGTATTGTGCTTAATCCTTGGAACATCGATTATGGCCTCCCCTGTTTTTGCAGCGGATGATGCCGCCGCACTACGAAGTGAAATTGACGGCCTGAGCAAGCGGCTTGCTGCTCTTGAAAAAGAAAAATCTGAAACCAAAAAGAATGCGGACTGGACCGATAAAATTTCCTTTAAAGGGGATCTTCGCTATCGCTATCAATATGTGGAGGCTGAAAACACAAGTGGCGACGATCTGCATCTTAAAAAATCCATCCAGCGGATTCGTGCACGCCTTGGTGTTTTTGCCGATGTGAATGATTTTACAACGGCAGGAATTGGAATCCGCACGGGCGACAAAGCGAACTCTGGAAATGTAACGCTTGGGGATCATTTCGATGGGTTTACAATGAGCATTTCTTTGGCTTATTTTGACATTGCTCCTGAAGAGGCAAAGTATGGTAAAGCCACATTTGGAAAAATGAAACAACCGTGGAAACGGTCAACAGATTTGATTTGGGATAGCGATGTAAACCCCGAAGGGATCGCCTATTCATACAGCGGGAAGATTAAACAAACGGGTCTTTTTTCTAGTCTTGGATATTTTCGAGTTGTAGAGGAAAAGATGCACAGCGACCTTAATTTGGGGTCGGCTCAGTTGGGTGCTATTCAACCATTTGGCGAAAAAATAAAGCTTACGTTGGGCGGTTCGCTTTATGCGTACGACAATGCACAAGAGTTTGCAGATCCTGTTTTATCTGGAAGCTATCCCGTGGACTATCGCATCTTTGAAGGGTTTAGCGAAATTGGATTTAAAGATGTGCTCCCTTTTGGGTTCAAGCTATATGGAAACGTGGTTGAAAACACACTTGCTGATTCCAAAAACACTGGTTTTTGTGCGGGCATTAAATTTGGGGATGCAAAAAAAGGAACGTGGGAAGCTAAATATGATTACCGCTATTTGGGTCTTCATGCAGCGCCAGGTTACTTTGCAGACTCAGATATTGCCGATGGTGGATCGGGAATCCGAGGCCACCGCATTAAAGCAAAGTACAACTTTTCGAAACACCTTTCGGGTGGCGTTACTCTGATGATTGCCGAACGAACACCTGCTCGAACCCTTAATGAAACACAAGATTTTAATACCCTCATGCTTGACCTGATGGTAAAATTCTAACCTAAAAAAAACGAACCGTGCAAAAGATTCTTTTGCACGGTTTTTTTTAAAGGATAAACATCGGCATAAGCAAAAGAAGTAGACTAAGTAAAGAGTACATAAACGGCTTTTTGGCTACTTCCCAATGCACAATTAAAAATAGAAAATTTCCTATCCCAGAAAACAAACAGACAACACCCCACAAAACATGTTCTTTAAATGCAACAACAAGAAACCAAATAGACGAAACAAAAGAAAGAAGCATGCCGAAAACAACCGATATAAATGCAAGGATATTTCTACCTTTTAGAAGAGAAAACCATCCCAAAACTCGCTTTAAATTAGAATCAAAATTAGAATCAGAAGAAACGGTTGCGGTTGTTGAATCCGACGAAACCTCTTTTTTTTCGGCTTTAAAAAACTTTTGCACAGAAGAAACAAAGCCTTTTTTCTCCTCTTTTTTGGGAGCTAGGCGGGTTGATTTAGCCTGTTTCACGACATAAAAAACGACGGGTTTTCCGTTCAAGTCCATGGTAATGCAATCATCGGAAATCTTTGTAATTTTATATGCACCAATCATCTCCCCTTCGGAATACCGTTTTCCATTAACAATGGCCAACTTTCCATTTTTTGATTGGGCGGTAGCAGAAAGAACTATTTTTTCTTGTTCGGCATATCCCCCCAATCCAAAAACAAACAGCAAAAACCCAACAACAAATAGCCTTCTCTTCATACTCCCTCACTTTTCTTTACTCATAACAAGACACTTTCTCCATTCATTCGTGAGTGTGGCATAGCCCCAACGTTTGGTCAAGCCGAGAAAGAACACGGTCTTTCCCAAGTACATCTAACATGGGGAAAAGATCGGGACCTGCTTGAGTTCCTGTAACGGCAATTCGTAATGGAGCCATCACTGCACCAAAGCCTAATCCCGTCTCTTGCATAAAAGCATGAACCGCCTCTTCAGCTGTTTTTTCACTAAAAGGTTCCAGCTCAGAAAAGAGGGTTTTAAGCTGTTCAAGGATCTCTTTAACCCCCTCTTTCTGAATCTTTTTACGGAAGGGTTTTGGATCGTACTCCACCTCTTCCACAAAAAAGTGGCGGGTCATAGGAACAATATCTGCAAAGGTTTTGGCTCGTTCACGAATCAGTTTAAGAACCGCATCGATGTATGTTGCATCGGCTTGAACATTCGCTTGATCGAGCCGCTCCAAAGCCAGTGCTTTAAACTGTTCATCCGAAAGTTTAAGCATATATTCGCCGTTCATCCAGGTCAGTTTTTTCAAATCCACTTGTGCGGGCGACGATTGGCAGCGGGTGAGTTCAAAAGCTTCAACCATCTCTTCTTTCGTCATAATTTCACGATCATCGCCGGGCGACCAACCCAATAGGGCTAAATAGTTAAAGAGTGCTTCAGGCAAAAATCCTTTCTCTCTAAAATCGCCCACAAACGCATCGCCATCCCGTTTAGAGTAGGGTTTTCCCTGTGCGTTGGTAATCATGGGCAAATGGGCAAATTTAGGAATATCAGCTCCAAGAGCTTCGTAAAGAGCGATGTGTCGATAGGTGTTTTCGATATGATCGTCACCTCGAATTACGTGTGTAATTCCCTGTTCAATATCGTCAAGCACATTGGCCAGATGGAAAACCGGCGTTCCATTGGAACGAACAATCACAAAATCCTGCATATTTTCTGTGGCCTTTGAAAGCGTTCCCTTGATTCCATCTTCAAACGAAATGTCGTGTCCGGGCATTTTAAAGATCACACAATCGCCCTGCCCCAAGCCGCCTTTATCCTCTTTGTACGCCAGCCCCTTCTCTAGCAACATTTCAGCCGCAGCAAGATGCGCGTCCATGCGCGTACTTTGATAAAGCGATTCGCCGTCTACATCCAACCCCAACCAATTCATCGCATCGAGGAGGGCTTGAATGGCTTCTGGGGTAGAACGTTCCAAATCGGTATCTTCCACACGCAACAAAAATTCTCCACCATGATGACGGGCAAAGAGCCAATTATAAATGGCGGCGCGCATATTTCCAATATGAACATTTCCAGTTGGACTGGGGGCAAAGCGGGTTCGTACTTTCATCTTTCTCCTCTTTCTTTCAAAAAACGGTACACGTTTATTTTTTTGCTTTATATGTGGGATGCTTAACGCTGAAGGGAAGTCGTAAAACCTTTCCCGTTTCGGGTTCCCAAAAGACCATATTTTTCGGCTCGGTAAAGAGATTCTTTTCCGTTAAAGGAACCACCTTTTCTGCATTGTCGTATTTAACCGTTCGAATATAGATTTCCTTAGGAGAAATCCAGATCCACTTAAACTGATAAAACGAATCGCTCGCCATCGTCCATGGTTTATCATCATTCGCCGGTTTTTTCGGTGCGGCCCAACTTCCTTCGCCAATAAAAACCATTCCGTGCGCATCGTCGCGCACAAAACTTTCAAAACTTTTCGATCCGTCGGAGGGGCGAAGCGGATAGGTTCGTTTCACCATGTGAGTGTCGGCTTCCAAAATCAAACTCATATGATTATCATAAAACAGTTGCGCCCAATCTTTAATTTCCTCCAACCCCTCTTTCTTCTTTTTTGTGTGCGCTCGCATCGGACGATGGTACGTCGCCATCTTCCAATGCACATTTTTGTGCTTTGCTAAATCTTCTTTAATCCACTCATTTTGAACCATTTTCTTTTTCTTTTTAAGTTCAATTTCTGAATTAAGCACCCAAACCCGCAACATTTTTCCGGCGAATCCAAGCGAGTAAAACTGATCTTCATTCGGCGTGTCAAAAAGCTTTGTTAACGCCTCCATATCTCGATTTTCGTGATTTCCGTGAACCACAATAATCGGGTAAATTCGACCGTCTTCACTAATTGTTTTTTGCCAATTTGCGAACCAAGTTTTCCACTCCTTTGGTTTTCCGGCACTCGTAAAATCGCCGTCAAAAATAACAAAGAGGGGGCGCAACTTAGCAACCAACCCACAGCCTACACGGAAAATATCCTGATTGGTCCGCGAATCTCCACCCGCAACAAAAGTAAACGCTTTAGGTTTTGCAGGTGCCGTTTTAAACCACAATCGCTTACCCGTGCCCTCGCTATCACGCACCACAAAATAGTATGCGGTGTCGGGCTTTAAATTTTTAAGTCGAACATAACGGCACTCCATTCCCTTATACGAAACAGCTCGATCTGGCTTCTGCTTCAGTCGATACGCCGAAGCGTTCTGTTTATGGTCCACCGTATCGTAACACAGCTCCGCATTTTCGCCTGAAAGCTGATTCCAGCCCACCACCATCGTTGTTGCCGTATCATCGCGCCACGAAAGCCGGTACGCATTCACCTTTCCAAAACTCGACCCAGAAACCCCAAAAAAAAGAGCCGCCGCCAAAACCACATATTTATTCATAATTAAATCCTCTCTCGTTAATGGTGTAAAAATAACGAATGCTCTTGTGGATTACAAGAACCCTACACCTCATTTTAAAAAAATACGGCTCCGATTAAATCCTGCTTGTTGGCTGAACTTAAAAGAGATCAAGCTGAGAAGAGGCTTTAAACTGCGGGAATCGCATTTCTCGTTTTCCCGTTAAACGAACAAGATATTCTTCTGTGCAAGGCTCCCCACGCATTTCAAGCGTTTGAAGAATCTTAACAAAAAGACGGCCGCAATAATCGCTATCCTCTTCAGCGCGATGGAAAACCCCGCTTGGGAAATCAAAATGCCGCACCAACATGCCTAATTTATAACTGGGCAATCCTGGAAATATTTTTCGTGCAAGCGAAAGCGTATCAATCACAACCCCTTTAGGCGAAGGTGCCTGATGCAACTTCACATCTTCAAGCAAAAATTTAAAATCAAAAGGAGCGTTATGAGCAACCAGCGGCAAATCTCCACAAAAATCGGCAAATTCAGGAAGAACCTCTTGGATTTTAGGTTTACCGCGCACCATATCGTTGGTAATTCCATTTACCGCAGAAGCACCCGCAGGAATTGGAACACCCGGATCCACCAACACACCAAACCCTTTTACTGGATTTCCATCTTCAAAAAGAACAGCACCCACTTCGATAATCTGATCGGTTGCGGATTTTATTCCCGTCGTCTCTAAATCAAATGCAATAAATTTCATAATCAATACCTTTATAGAAAGAGATTCCTCTGCTCCAGCTAAAACGTATTTAATCTTATTCGAGAGATTGTAATTCATAAAAAAACAGTTCATGATCTTGGCTTTTAAATTCGATGGAGATCTCTTATGCCCCCTTTATTCAATGCAATATATTATCCGAAAAACCCGCTTGCAGAAAATCAGTACGACAACATAAAAGAGCAAGCAACCGCATATCCTTTTGCGTTCAGCACCGATCGCAACGGCGAACCCAAAGAAGGCGCAGCCGTCTGGTTTGCCTGGAACGAAAAGGGATTGTACGTTGGCGCAGAACTCGAAGACTCCTACGTCATGGCACAAAGTCGCGAAGATGAAACACTACATTTTGAAACCGGCGACTTACTCGAATGCTTCGTGAAACCAACCCACGCCGACTATTATTGGGAAATGTACGCCACCCCCTTTGCAAACAAAACCACCCTCTTTTTTCCCGCACAACGCGACGGCATGACCCTCGACCAATTTCTACACGACCACCCCTACCACCAACTCGACGTAGCCGCCGCCCAGACCCCCACCGGTTGGCGAGCTGAAATGTGGATTCCCGCCAAACAACTCACCGCACTTGGCGCACCATGGAACAACTCCGAAGATTGGTCCATCTTTTGCGGACGCTACAACTACAACAACGAAAACTTAAAAGATCCCGAACTCAGCATGGTCCCGCCCCTTTCCGCCACAAACTACCATCTAACAAACGAATACGCCGCCCTCAAACTTCTTCCTCAACCCGAATAACATGAAGCCACCCAAAACAGAACAAACCATTCGCCCCATTGCCGATCAAGCACTTCAGCTTGCTGCACTTGCTCGTCAAGCCCTCGACCAAGATGCTATCGACAAAATAGATGCTTTTATCATCAACCGAGAAAACAAAGATGGCGGATTTCACGGCAAAACGCCAAACAGCGACTTACGCTCAACCCTCTTTTCCGTTGCCGTTCTACGCTCATTAAACCACACCATTCCACTACGAAAAGTTTGGAAATACGTCCGCTCCTTTAAAACAGGATCCAACCTTGAACTTCTTGAATTAAGCTTCTTAATCCGCCTTCGCCTCGCCTTCCCCCACTGGAAACAGACCCAAAAAAAACTGATCAACCAACTACAAAAACAGCCGATCAACTCCGTTTTCAACCAATTTCTATTCCACTTTGCCCTCGATGATTTTCACAACGAAAACCCACCCATTCCAACCCCGCTAGATGCCCCGACCCCCACCCTTGCCGCTGCAATACTGCTTCATCCAAACCCCATCCTACAAAAAGAACTTCTAAACCGAGCACTCCAATCCGGAGGATTTGCTCCAAACCCAACCCACCAAACCGCAGACCTACTCTCTACCGCCAGCGCACTTTTTGTTCTTCTCCAACTCAAAACCCCACTAAACCACCTCCAAAAATCAACCCTAAAATATGTAGAATCAACCTGGAAAAAAAGTGGCGGATTTGCCACGCACGCAACCCCAGAAGATGCCGAACAAACCTTCTACGCCCTACTCTCCATGGGCTGCTTAATTAAATCCATAATAAGCAACTAAAGCAACGCATTAAAAAGAGCAACCAAAGCAATACAAGCCGTATCGGTACGCAAAACACGGCTTCCAAGACCAACAAGCTCAAAACCATACGCTTGCAAAAGAGTTCGTTCATACGAAGTCCATCCCCCCTCGGGACCAATAGCCAAAACAGGGCAAGCTCCTTCAAGACTCAGCTGATTAATCTTCTTTTCACCCAAAGGATCCGCCAAAAATTTAGGTTGATTAGAAAAGAGCACAGAAATTTGATCTTCCACAAACGGTTTAAACTGTTGTTCAATCAACACTTCAGGCAAATGAGTACAACGAGCCTGCTGAAGACCTTCAACAAGTAACGGCGTGTAAAAATCAGGCTCAATAACGTGCGAGTCAAAATAAAACCGCTCCACTTTGCTTGCATTCATTAAAACCAAACGATTAACCCCAAGCGCAGCGATTTGTGCCCAAAGTCGTTTAAGCACTTTGGGTCGAGGCATCGCTAAAATAAGATCTAACCTAGGCCGAGGAAGCACCTCTTTTTGAAAACAACACTCCAACAAAACTTCGTTTGATTTTATAGAAAGAACCGACCCGCTCCCCAACGCACCATCTAACATTCCAACCTGAAGCATTTTACCCACCCCAGCCCTCAAAACCGTTTGAATATGTTGTGCACGGTAATCGTTAAGCAACACCACAGATTCGGAGACAAAATCTTCGGGAAACAAAAGAATCAAATTCATACGACCTAACCATTCATACGTTGCACCAACTCGGTTCCAACACGTCGGCGAGCCTCCCGCAAATTAATCACACCCACCAACTTTTGAGTCTCTTCATCCTGAATAACCGGAAGCGATTCCTCCTGCATTTTTTGCATCTCGCTAATCGCTTCTGCCAAATTCATATTAGCAAGCAAACGTTCCTTAACAGGTTGCATTACATCGCCCACCACCAACCAAGGCCACGTATCGCGATCAATTAAAAGCTCCTTAAGCATCTCAAAAGTCAGCACACCCACAATTTTATTTTCAGACGAAACCACGGGATAAACAAACGTATCTTGTTCTGCAAAATGTTGAATAACCGTTTCCAACGGAATATTTTCCTTAAGCGGAACAATTTTTGTATTCACCACATCACGCACCGTCCACTCATTCATCACATCCTCTTCAGTTACATCCCGTCCAATTTCACCCGCCTTTTTAATCGCAAGCTTTGTAAAAGCAGGACCAATCAACTGAACAATTAAAGTAGTAGCCGTGACCGTAAAAATAATGGCATCGCCCAAACTCAACCCACCAGAAACATAAATATGTTGAAGGTTTTGGCTGGCAACAATCGACAAACCAACCGCCACGCCGCCTTGAGCAAAAAGAGTCATGCCCATATATTTTTGTACCGCAGGTTCCGCCTTCGAAGCCTTCGCCCCCAAATAAGCACCAACCCACTTCCCCAAACTACGCAGCGCCACATACGACACCACCAAAACCCAAACCCAACTCGGCATATTTCCCAACGAAAGCCGCGCACCAACCAACACAAAAAAGACAATATAAATAGGCGTCGAAAAAGAACGCGTCGTCTCAAACAACTTTTTACTACGCTTAGGAGCCAAATTAATAAGCATAATCCCAACCGTCATACTCGCCAAAATCAAATCCATTCCAAGAGCAACCGAAAGCCCCACACAAAGCAACAAAACACCAATCGAAATCCCCAACCGCTTCTCGGTCTGAGGAAGATAATGCATCATCGCATTCAAAACAAAACCAGCAACCACACCCAACAAAACCGCACCGCCCAAATCAATGCCCGTATGCATCAAAGCTTGCCCAATCGACTCCCCCCCACTATGCGTTAAAATATTCGCCAAACTTGTTCCCAAACCATACAACGTCATCGCCAACGCATCATCCAACGCCACAATCGCAACCACCGCCGTTGTCAAAACACCCGCCGAACGATACTCCCACAAAACACTAATCGTAGATGCCGGATCCGTCGCCGATGCAATCGCACCAAACACAATTCCCGCCGCCAACGCAATCGACCAATCACCAACCACAAAATAGATAATCGATGTAGAAGCCACCCCAACCAACACAAACGCCGCAAGACCCTCGCCAAGCAACATCGCCGTAAACTGCTTTCCATATTTCTTAAAAATAGAACCACTTAACTCGCCCCCCACCAAAAAGCCAATCAAACCCAACGCAAAATTATTAAACGGTTGCAAATCAGCAATTTGGTTTGGATGAATCACGCCAAACCCCGTATCGCCAAGCAAAACACCAACCACAATGTAACCAACCACCTGCGGAACCTTTAGCTTCTGAAAAAGCCAAGCCCCCACAACGCCGCCCGCCACACAAATGCCCAAAATAGCCAAAACATCAATGTGCATACTACCCCTCTACTCCCATCAAAAGATCATGAATTTGTGTTGGACTTTTTGACGCCACAATAGCCGACCGAACCGTCTCATCCTTCAACCGCGAACTAATCGCAGACAACGCACGAATATAATTTGAATGTTGGTCCGACCGCGCCGCCAACATGCAAACAATTTGAACCGGCGTTTTATCCAGCGACACATAATCCTTAATCGGCGGATTACAAACCGCCACCGCCATCACCAAATCTTTAATCGAATCCATTCGAACATGCGGCACAGCAATCCCAAAACCAATCCCCGTACTCATCAGCTCCTCACGCGCAAAAATCCCCGCCAACAGCTTCTCTTTATCTTTCACAAAAGGACTCGTCCCCAACAAATCAACCAACTGGGTTAAAACCTCCCGCTTATTTCCACAATCACTCAAAACAACTCGTTCAATTGTTAAAATAGATTCCCCCTTCTTTCCCTTTGGAACATTACTTTTCGACTTCGAAAGACGTGCATTCACCCAATTTTCCACATCATCGCGTTTAAACCGCCACGTCGTTCCGAGCTTACCCCCCGGCAAATCGCCCTTTTGCGCCCAATCATACACCGTTCGCTCCGACACCCTCAAATAGGCAGCCACCTCTTCAATCGTCATAATTTCATGCATCAAAAACTCCTTGTTTGTACCTGTCTGCGAAAAACTACACCAAACCGCACTCTATGCAAGAACCTTATTTCCCTTTTAAAAAACAAAAACAAACCACCCCTTCTCCATTTCAACCCCTTACAAAAAAAGATACACCCAAAAATCAACCTACATTTAGAGTTCATCCCTAAAAATTTAAACCACATCTCCCTCTTATGGGGACAGTCCCCATAAAATCGTTGACACAACACACTTACCGCAACTAGCTTTTACAAAGAGAATTACAACCATTCGCAAATCACAACGCTCTTATTTTACACCCGTAATTTACTAGGGACAGACCTCGGCAAAAGAAAAACCTTGCATAAATACAGGAGCTTCGGGTTCCATCATTTTGCGAACAGTTTTTAGGTTAATTCGTTCTTTTTTCTATTTAATTTTTTATTTCAGTGGTAAAGTTTTGAGATGAATGATTTTGATATAATTGTAATTGGTGGTGGTCCAGCAGGAATGATGGCGGCAGGTCATGCAGCAGATTGGGGTGCTAAAGTTTTGTTACTAGAAAAAAATGCTGATTTAGGTGCAAAATTAAAATTAACGGGTGGTGGTCGCTGCAACATTACAAATGCTGAGTTTGACATACGATCGTTTTTGTCGGCTTTTGGAGAAAATAAAAAATTTCTTTTTTCACCGTTTTCTCGTTTTTCGGTTCAAGAGACATTTGATTTTTTTGAAGAAGAAGGATTGCTGTTAACTGTGGAATCACAAAGACGTGCTTTCCCAACTTCGGGAAAAGCGGCGGATGTGATTAGTACGCTGGAAAATTTTTTGGTAAAAAATGGTGTGATCATTCGCAAAGGAAGCTCTGTTACGGATGTTGAAATAGTAAGTAACGATCGGGTGATGATAAGGGTTGCTGAGGAACCCCTTTTTGCAAAGTCGGTGGTGCTGGCTACGGGTGGATTGGCATACCCTAAAACAGGATCAACGGGTGACGGATTGCGCTGGCTGAAAAAGCTTGGTTTTTTGTTACACCCGTCTGAACCAACTCTGGTTCCGCTTTGTGTAAAGGATTCTTGGATTAAAAATCTTTCGGGTCTGACGTTAGAAAAGGTTGGAATAAAATGCGAAGGGTCTGAAGGGTCCGTTTTCCTGGGGACAGGCTCTATTTTGTTTACTCATTTTGGCGTTTCTGGTCCGTTAATTTTGAATCGATCGAATCAAATAAAGGAAATGTTAAAAGGGGGGGAGGTTGTAGCGTCTCTTGATCTTTTTCCCGATGAGGATGCCTCAGTTTTGGAAAAGAGAATTCTGGGGGTTTTTGATGAAAATAAAAATAAGTTGTTACGCAATGTTCTTGGATTTGTTGTTCCAAAGGGGGGCGTAAATATGTTGCGAACCCATTTACCAGAGGGGTTGCTCGATAAACAAATAAATGGGATTCGTCAGGAAGAACGAAAATTTTTGATTAAAATACTAAAGGGGCTGCCGTTCCGAATTACAAAAACGATGGGCTACGATTGGGCTATTGTAAGCGATGGTGGAATTGATTTGGCGGATGTAAATACCCAAACAATGGCTACTCGGAAATACCCCAATCTTTTTGTGGTTGGCGATTTACTCCATGTGTCTCGACCATCGGGTGGATTCTCTTTACAATTGTGCTGGACGACGGGTTGGGTGGCTGGTGAAGAGGCGTTTTATCGAAGTACGATGTGAATAAAAAAAGACCAGATAAAAATCTGGTCTTTACGTTTTGCGAAACGTTTGATTAGCCAGCAGAAATAGCGCTTACTGGGCAAGAATCAACGCACGCACCACAGTCCGTGCAGGTATCTGCATCAATCACAAATTTGTCATCGCCTTGACTGATTGCCTCTACAGGGCAGGTGGGCTCGCACGCACCGCAAGAGATGCATTCGTCTGAAATTACATGTGCCATAATTTTTCTCCTTTTCTTATTAAAAATAGAATCGTTTGGTTTAAGCCGATGGAAGATAGCAAAAAAAAAGTAAATGTATGCTTAAAATTGGTGGAGAGATTATGTTTATATATAGATTCAATTTCAACAAGAAGGAGTGTGCCGTGGAATCCTCTAGAAAAAAAATCGATGAAAATAGGGAAATAGAAGAGTCTGTGAATGAGGCCTGGCCGATGTTTGTTCGGTTTTTAAAGGAGAAGAATGCGCGAATTACTCAGGCTCGTAAGATTGTTTTTACGCAAGTGTTTTCGAGGCACGACCATTTTTGTGCTGATGATTTGTCGGCGTCGTTGGCCCGGGGACCTAATCATGTGAGTCGCGGAACGGTCTATCGAACGCTTGCTTTGATGGAGGAGATTGGGTTTGTTCGGGTGATTCGCGACACGGATGTACATGCTCATTATGAACATGTTTTTAACCATCCGCTTCATGAACATATGATTTGTGATTCGTGCGGTACATTTATTGAGTTTATTGATGACGAGCTTGAAGCGCGAATTAAACAGGTGTGCAAAGCGCACAAATTTAAAGAGCGAACACATCGGGTGGTTATTTTTGGACGGTGCGAAAAGTGCCAAAAGAATTAGGGTGTACACCCCTTTTTTGTGTTTATTTTTTGGCTTGATGTTCCCGCAGGTCGCAGGCTGGACAGGTGATTTTTTCGCCTTTGTAAACAATGCAGTCGTGATTTCCTGAGCACCCCTTTTGTTTTTTTCGAAGGCGATTGGTTAGGCCAAGAATGGTTATAAAAAAGAGAAAAAGTAGTGTGGTTATTGCGAAAATATAGATAAATGTTTGCATCGTGTAGTCCATTTTTTAGTCTCTCCTTTTGCTTACCAACGCTTGACACTTACCGAGCACCAAGGAATACTGCAACTCTTAATTTACAAATGATTTTTCACTTGGCCCTTTTTTGGGTCTGCAAACAAGGTTGATTTATGAAGCATAAGAAGAAAATAAACACCCTTCCTCGCGAGGAAGTACATAGTGATTTTTATAAAGCAACTCCTACGGAAAAACCGTTAATAGGCAATCCCGTTGGGAATGCGCAGCCCCAACGAACAAACCAAAATAGTTTACGTCACCAAAAAGCAGGAAAATTTAGAAAAAAAGAGAGCGACATTCGAGACAAGAAAGCGCTAGAGGCTATTTTACGATTTGCGACGCTTAGTTTACTGCTGCTTATTATTTTAATTATGCTGATGCGGGGAATTGGTCTCTACGAGAAGCGGATGACCCTTGATAATGAAAAGTTGATTAAGGGACTTACCGCTAAAAGTGGAACCGCAAGCACATCTGTTTTAGTGAACGACTTTGATTTAGCAAAAGAGATCGACTCCAAAAAATTTATTGAGCACGCCAAGAACTGGCAGAAAGCCGAACAGATTCTTCGTTCTGGAGATGCGCTTGCAGATCAGGGAATTTATGATAAGGCTGCGTTGAAGTATCAAGAGGTTTTGCAGTTAATTCCTTCTCACATGAAAGCACTCGAAAAACTTGGGGATTTGTACACACAACAAACCGACAAAGATTATGTAAAGGCCATCAATATTTATCGTCACTTACTCGACATTTCGCCCGATCGGCTAGAGTTACAAAAAAAGCTTATCGAGGCCCTCAGCAACACCGACAAAACCAAAGCGACCATTTTCATGGCGAAGCACTATTTGGATACACAGCTATATGATTCAGATATTCAGTACTTCATGGCCAATGCGTACTACATTGATGGTGACTATGAAAATGCTATTAAGGCTTACAAACATATTTTGCTTAACGACAGCAAAAACAAATTAGTACTAGAGTCCATTTCGGTTTCATATATTCAGCTAAAAAAGTTTAGCTTGGCTTTACATTATCTGAAACAGCTCACCGAAAATTTTGAAAGTAACGAAGCCTACTATCTCCAAACAGCCCTCTGTTATGCTCAACTTAAAAACGGAAAAGAGGCGGTAAAAACCCTCAGTCGAGCGGCACAGATTTTTGACCGAACATTGGTTGTAAACTGGGTTCAAGACTCCCTCTTTGACCCCATTCGGAACGACCGAAACTTTACGATGTTCATCGACCGAGTTGCCGGCATTGAAACCCGTAAAAAGATGGAGTTACTCGTGGAGCAACCAGACCGGAAATCGAAATTTTCTTCCGCCTTTAGTTTGATGCCCGAAAACAGAAATAAAAACCTTCTCAAAACCAGAAAATAAGAGCTGTTTTCTTTCATGTTATGAAAATTTTATTTTTATCGTATATTCCCATTTCCCTTCGGGATGGTCAGGTACGTACCGTTGCCATCTTACGCACTCTGGCAGATGCGGGGTACAACATTGACCTCATTGCGCCCCACGTAGACCTTCCAGCACACAGGAACATTCACCCGATTACCCGCAAAGAAAACAGTCCAAACACCTTGCACGACATTCACGCGCTGGCAACTCGGCACGCAAAAAACGAGAACTATGTGGCCATTCACGCCATCGACGAATCCATCTTTTTTTCCTACCGTTTAAGTCGCCGCAGGAAAATACCGCTGGTGTATGATGCACATCGTCGATTCACCGGAAAATCTGGTCGAGGGACCTTGCGTCGCTACCGATTTTTCCCCACCTATTTCACGAAGCGCGAAAAAACCATTCTTGAATATGCCGCCTGCATATTTTCTTTATGTCCACAACTCACCACCGACCTCAAAACCCTCTGCCACAACCTAACCACCATCGTTGAAATAAAAGATATTCCCCTTCAACCCCTCTGCACAAAAAACGAAAGTGACCGCTCCGAAATGTGCACACTCTTTCAAGCCCAGCCCATTTCAACCATCGTAACCTGCTACGCACTCTCCAAAAAAAGTTTACGTAATTTAATGCTTACCGTCCGAAAAGTTGTAGACACCCTCCCAAAAACCGGATTTTTTCTTCAAACAACCCACCCCGTACAAGCCAAAAAACTGGCCGACAGTCTTGGCATATCTGACCACTGTCAATTTCTTAAGCCTGACGATCCTCTCCCCTTAATCTCGGCGCTTTCCATTGCAAATGTTGTTCTTTATATTCCACCCGAAAAGAACCGCTACATTCCCCAATCGCTCTACACAGCACTCAACACATCAGCCCCACTTGTAGCCATTCAACACAAAGCCTACCAATCCTTTTTATCCCAACAAACCGCCCGCTTTGTTTTACCCAACTCAGACGCTATGACCGAAGGGCTTTTACATATTTTACGCGAACCCCTCTTTTCCGTATCCATTGCAACAGAGGGACAAAAACTTGTTCGCGCCGAACACACCTTTTCCAGCTTTAAACACAAAATCAGGATGGCCTACAAAAAGTGTACACAACCCAACTAAGGAGATAACATCAATTCCTCAGAAAGCAGCTTTGTTTTATTTCGTCCACTCATCGGCATCGCTTTAATGGTCGTCATTGGAATGTTGCTTGGTGCCAGCGAACTCATCTCCTTCACGATACTTGCAACACTTTTGGCTCCCCTACTTCTTCTCGCCCTTCTCTTCCAAAAAAAATCATTCAGCACCCCGCTTCTATTCCTACTCATTCTACTTCTATCCGCAGCACGCTTTTCTCTCTCAACCCTCCCCTCCCCAAGCGACATCAACCAGCTCACCTTCACCCGACCCACCCGCTACGTCCAACTTATAGGAACCGTTGCATCCACTCCCAAACCCCACCCCAAGCACATTTCACAAAGCTTCACCTTTCAATGCCACGCCCTTCGAGAAAACAATCGCTGGATAAAAAAACACGGAACCATCCACATCCAATACTACAACAGCACCTTACTCGAATACGGCGACCGTCTACTTGTTCGCGGAAAACTCCGCCCGCAAAACTTCCCTGGTCGCGAACAACTTCAACTCACCCTCTCAGAAAAATCCGCACAACACCTTCCATCCCAAAGCCCCTCCCTTAGCACCGCCATCCAAACTCTTCGCAAAAAAGGGGCAAAAACCCTTCAAAAAGGGCTCGAAAACCGGCCCATTCAAACCTCTATTTACCAAGCTCTTCTACTCGGCTATCGAGGGAACATTCCAAAAGATCTCTACCAAACATTTGTCCGCACCGGCAGCGTTCACATTTTCGCTATTTCAGGACTACACGTTGGCATCATTGCCCTATTCATCATTATTCTCATCAAATCAATTGGTGTTCCCCTCAACAAATGGAGCCTTTTCTTACTTCCCCTGCTCCTCCTTTACGTCTACGCCACCGGCATGAAATCCAGTGCACTACGCGCATGGACCATGGCCGCCGTCTACTTTCTAGCCCCCCTCTTCCGAAGAAAACCCGACGTCCCCAACGCCATCTCCGTTGCCGCCATCTTAATCCTCTGGATCAATCCCACAGAAATTCTCTCTGCCGGCTTCATCTACTCCTTCGTAATTGTAAGCTTTCTTGTTATGGTCTTCAGCACCTACCCCCAATCAAAAATTGCAGGCAACACCACAGGATGGAAGCGAAGCATCCGCACTTACCTCCTCACACTCATCATCTGCTCCATTACCGCATTTCTTTCTGCCCTACCCCTCACCGCCCTCTTTTTTGGGCGCATCAGCCCGATTGCCCTCATCGTAAATCTTCTCGTCATCCCCCTCACCTTCTTCATTGTTCTCTCCGGGTGGCTCGCTCTACTTTTACCCTTTGCCGCCACCATATTCAACTACGCCGCCCTCGCCTTCATCGACCTACTCCTACTCATCGTGACCCGTCTTTCAAACCTTCCCATCACCCAATACACACTTGCCCCCCCCTCCATTCTCTCCATCCTAATCTGGTATGCCAGTTGGACCGCCTTTTTAATCTACGCCAAAACCACTCGTCAACGCCGCCTCGCCCTTTCCGGTGTCCTCCTCGCCATCCTCCTAACTTAAAAAAAGATCGTCCTTTTGCGTACCCTTTTGATAGATTGCGATCCTTATAAAAAATCATTCCTTAATTATTGGGATAAAAAAAATGACGATTACTGACATAATAAAAGCTTTCAGCAAAGAAGTGACTCGACCTGTGAATATAGAGGGCGATCCGTTTGGGATAGATGCTACGACAGAAGAAATTACGAAATTAGTGAATAAACCTTCCGATCAATTAACTGCAAATGATTTTTCTGGATACCTTGGCTATTGTACTACGGGTGGTGATGATGATTTGCGTTTTCTTTTCCCATCGATTTTAAGAATTTGGGAATCAGAATTGTATAAACAGGATAGTTGGTTCACTCAATATTTTCATGCGGAACTTTGTCGGACAGATTTTATTGAAAGAGCCCTGAGTGAACGCCTAAAAACTGTAACCATAGAATTTATGGTACGAGCATTATCAGATCGTTTAAATTCAGAAACAGCTCTTCATGTTTCTGGTTCTTCTACTCATCATAATTGGTTTGGACAAATTGCTTCCTTCGGTGTTTATACAAAAAAAATCGATATGCTTTGGGAGTTAATATGGAACTCAAAAAAGCAGGGTCACACCGTGGCAATCTTACAATATTTATCCTGCATTCTTTATGATACTGATAATCCTATTTTCACACCGTGGACCTGTAAAAAAGGTGGAGGAGCTCCAACTATATGGGAGTATGATAGCGTCGGCTTTGAGGAACATTGGAAGAGTGAAAATCTTAAATATTTGTCGAAAGCGCTCTGTTCAGACACAATAAGAAAATGGCTAAACAACACACACAAGCGCTTCGACTCTCAATGTATTAGAAAGATGGCGCAAGATTTTATAATCAAACTCGATACTGATGTTCATAGAGTAGATCAACGTTGTGCCAACCTGATCTCAGCATTATCGATCCCTACATAATGTAAAAAGCATCTAGATTTTCGTGACTTTAGCGAATCAACGGTTTAAATTATCCTCTCATGAATCATCGAACTATTTACAAATCAAAGGATCAACTTTACAGGGGTTAACGTACCATTTAAAGACCACGTCTTTAACACCGAAAGTTACCCAACTAACCGTTAATTTTAGAATACCTATGGATAAATAATGAAAATAGATAAAAATAAAATAAATATTCCATTCTGTATTGGTGCAGTTTTTTTAATATGTGTCACAATTATTGAGTTTTGTTACATACTAAAGCTGAATAATGGTCTATTTATATACACACTTGATGATCCGTATATACATATGGCATTAGCAGAAAAGATAAAACTTTGGCACTATGGTATAAATACCAACGAATTTTCTGCACCATCATCAAGTATTTTGTGGCCATTTATCCTTGCACCTTTCTCGTTCTATGAATATTCCCCACTTCTAATAAATATTATTTGCGCAATAGCAACGGTTTTTGTTATTTCAAAAATATTTGAATTATCGTTAAACACAGGCGACAAACGAATAAACAACTTGTTTTCATCTATAATTATTATTCTTTTTGTTTTGGCGACGAATATAGTGGGTCTTATTTTCACGGGAATGGAGCATTCATTACAAGTATTATTGGTTGCAGTTATTGTTTACGGGATAATAACTGAAGCTAAAGATGAGAAAATTAAATGGTGGTTTATAGTTGCGATTATTCTTGCTCCGTTGATTCGCTATGAGTGTGTAGCAATCTCAATATCTGCTGTTGTTTATGTTTTAATCCGTGGATATTACAAGCAAGCAATTTCTATTACAGTATTATTAGTAGCATTTCTAATTGGGTTTTCAGTTTTTCTTGTCTCCTTAGGATTGGATCCTTTTCCTACTTCTGTTGTTGTAAAATCATCCGTTGTAGAAACTGGTGGCGCAATACACTCTGTCATAACAAACCTTAAGAGATCTTTAACAAACCGGCAGGGTTTTGTTTTGCTTTTCGGCATGTTAGCTCTTTTGGCTTATGTGTTTTCTGGAAAGGATTTAAAGAAGAGACAAATAGCACTAGTTTCTGTAGGGGCAATATTTATGCATTTTATTGCAGGACAATATGATAGCGGTAATAGATATGAAATATATATAGTATTATTTATGATGCTCGTCATTTTATATATTTTCGCTCCACTGATTAACAAGTTTACGGTTAGTAACAAAAAATTAGATGTAAACGCTACCTTTGTAACGATAGTTATTACTATAGGATTCACAATTCTTATTGGAGCACCTTATATCAATGGGTTATTTGCATTACCAATTGCATCAAACAATATTTACGAACAGCAATATCAAATGTCCAGATTTGCAACTTATTACAACAAACCTGTAGCTGTAAATGATTTAGGATGTGTTTCTTATAAAAACCCCAATTATGTATTGGATTTGTGGGGCTTAGGCTCTAAAAAATCTTTAGAATTAAGAATAAGTAACAACACACTTGATTGGATGAAAATACAGTGTTCCAAATCTAGTGTTGGATTAGTAATGATTTATGAGGATTGGTTTGGTCAAGAATATCCTGATGGATGGATAAAGATCGGTGAATTACATTTGGGCAAACAGCAATTTACGGTGGCGCAAACTAATGTTTCTTTTTATGCAACGAACCGAGATGCTTATCCAGAAATTATAAACAAATTGCATCTCTTCGTAAAAACCCTACCTGCTGATGTGAATTTCATATTTGAGGAAGAGGCAGGTATGAAGTAACCCCAGTTTAGTGAACCCCTGAAAAGGGATTGTACAATATCCTAAATCACCTAATAAGCGTTATCTCAAAGAAGGAGAAAGCAATGAAATCTAGCATAAGAGCAATTCTATTAATGGTTGTGTTCCTCGCAGGGTGTGGCACGAAGACCGTTTATAATCCTAAGGATATTAAAATAGTGAGTGAAGGGGTCACTGAAACTGGATTAAAGCTAACATTTCGTCCCATGGCGGAGTCTATGTATTACTGCCCTGGAGTGATCTACGAGCAAAAGGGAAGTCAAATATATTTCAAATATGTTCGATGTAATATAAAGCAAA
>Ga0256845_1000855_pt1 | contig 26258 bp, 20 predicted proteins | sample RiftiametaG_FD_189101 | JGI IMG/M metagenome (GOLD analysis project Ga0256845, IMG submission 189101) | Tube worm associated microbial communities from hydrothermal vent at the East Pacific Rise, Pacific Ocean - Riftia | ecosystem: Host-associated > Annelida > Integument > Unclassified ... | reverse complement strand
ACCCCACCCTCGGCAGCGGCCCGCGCGTGGTGGACCACGAAGTAGACCCCCGCAACCAGGCTGAAGCCGAGCAGCGCCAGGGGCATCATGGCGCCGCCCCCCTGCCAGACCAGAACCGCCACGAGCACGAGCTGCGCGTGCAGCAGACTCAAGTTTGCGATCATCGCCCGACGCACGAGCCCGATGCCCCCCATGGTCGTGCCCAGGTCGATCTCGGGCTTCGAGCGGCCGTCGAGCCAGGCGCTCGCAGCCACCAGCACACCAAAACAAAAGGGCGCCCCGAACCCGAGCAACATGACCACGCCCTCGATCGGGTGGCGCAAAAACGCGACGTAGAGCAGCTCCAAAAAGCTGTAGCCCTCGGGGTGCAGGGGTGCCGCGGCGGCCGCGATCAACGCGAGGGCGGGGATCAGCAGGGCCCGAGGCAGGGGCCGAGCGAGTGTGTCCTGGCCCACATCGGGTTCGTCTTCGAGCGCGTCGGCCATCGCGTCGAGCTCCGGGTCCATGGGGTCGCGCAGATCCTCTTCGATGCCCGCGAGCGGATCGACCTCGCCCGAGTCCGGTTCATGGTCGGGATCTCGAGGGTCTCGCGCGTCGGCCATGGCTCACCATAGCAGCCTGTCAGCGCCGCCGTAGCGGCTCCCGGGGCTCCCCTCTCCCCGGGGCGGCGGGATTTCTATTGTATCTTCTGGCCGATGTCGACCGCCCCCGACGAGCTGTTCAACCCCTCCGACGAGCACCGTCTCCTGCGCCAGACGGTCGCCGAATTCGCCCGCCGAGAGGTCGAGCCGCAGGCCGCACAGTTCGACCAAAAGGGTGAGCTCAACGTGCCCTTGTTCCGGCGCCTGGGCGAGCTCGGCCTGCTCGGGATCACCGTCGACATCGACGACGGGGGCGCGGGCATGGACGCGGTCGCGGCGGTCATCGTCAACCACGAGCTGTCCAAGGTCGACCCGGGCTTTTGCCTGGCCTACCTGGCCCACGCCCTGCTGTTCGTGAACAATTTTTACAACTGCTCCAACGCCGAGCAGCGCGGGCGCTACCTCGACAAGGTCCTCGACGGCGAGTGGATCGGCGGCATGGGCATGACCGAGCCGGGCGCGGGCACCGACGTCATGGCCATGCGCTCGACCGCGGTCCTCGACGGCGACCACTACGTCCTCAACGGCACCAAGACCTACATCACCAACGGCTGCGAGGGCCACTGCTTCCTGATCTACGCCAAGCTCGACGGTCAGATCACTGCGTTTGTGGTCGACCGCGACTGTCCCGGGTTCTCGACCGGCAACCACATCGACAAGCTCGGCATGCGGGCCTCGACCATGTCGGAGCTGATCTTCGAGGACTGCCGGATCCCGGTCACGAACCTCCTGGGGGAGCCCGGGGCCGGCCTCACCCACATGATGCGCAACCTCGAGATCGAGCGCCTGACCCTCGCGGCCATGAGTGTGGGCATCGCCGAGCGCTGCGTGGAGATCATGGTCGACTACGCCGCCCAGCGGCAGGCCTTCGGCAGCCCGATCAACCGCTTTGGACAGATCCAGCGCTACATCGGCGAAGGCTACGCCATGACCCAGGCGGCCAAGTGCCTCACCTACAACGAGGCCCGCGGCGTCGGCCCGGACGCCCGCAGCCGGGTGGGCTCGGACGCGGCCAAGCTGTTCGCGGCCCCGGTCGGCAAGACCGTCGCCGACTGGGCCATGCAGGTGATGGGCGGCGCCGGCTACTGCAAAGAGTTTCCGGTCGAGCGCCTGTGGCGAGACGCGAAGCTGCTCGAGATCGGCGGTGGAACCCTCGAGGCCCACCAGAAGAACCTCACCAAAGACCTCACCGCGGCCTGGCGAAGCTCGAACTGAACTCAGCCCCAGCTCTCGAAGCGCCACCTTCGGCGCGCCCGCTCGGGGAAGTCCCGGCCGCCCAGCAGCGCCAGCAAGGTCGGGTAGACCCAGCTCGGATCTCGGCGGACCGCGACCACGGCCGCGCGCACCAGGCTCGACTCTCGAGGCAAGCGCAGGCGATCGGGGCCCCGACCAAAGCGGCGCACGGGCCCCGCCCCGCTACACATGGTCAGCTCGCAGCGATCGAGGTGGGCCCGGAGCTGGATCAGGAGCTGCTGTTCGTCCGCATCCAAAACAGCATCGGGGATCGGGCGACCTCCCGGGCGCAGGACCCCGATCAGGTCTCGGACCCGCGCCCGACCGAAGCCGCCGCGGCGGCCCTGGACAGCCCGGCGAGGCTGGCGAAAGCCGAGGTCGAGCAGCTCACCCAGGAGCCCGCGCTCGACCTCCCCCAAAATGTAGACCCGCCCTTGGGGCGAGAACTCGGCCGGATCTTGGTCGGGAAAGAGGGCGCAGAGCCAGCGCTCTTCCCCCTCCTCTTGAACCGTTTGACGCAGGCCCAAGAGATCGGCCCAGCGCTCGCGTCCATCGGTCTCGAGGCTGCGAAACAGGGGCAGGCGGGCGATCGCTTTGGCCCTCGCCCGATCCCGGCGGGCGGCCTGGAGCAGGAGCTCGGTCAGGCGGCTCCGGTCGCGGGTGCTCATCGCCCGACCGCCGCGAACGAGCTCGACCATGGCGTCCACGGCCGCGCCGACGATCTGCGCACGCCGAGCCTCCACCGCATCGCGCAGGTCCGCCGCGCTGGCCCGCCGCCCGAGCCCGGGCAGGTCGCAGGTCTCGAGCGCGAGCTCGAAACAGGGACCCTCGGTGATGCTGAGGTGTGTGCTCAGCAGACCATCCTGGAGTAGGTAGATGCGCCCGACCTCGCCCTCACGCGGGATCGCCAGCTGTCCGGGCAGCGGCCCGGCGACCGGACACACAAACAGGGCGTCCTCGAAGCCTCCGACGAGGGCCCGCCCATCGACGCGGATCGGTACCGGCGCGTGGCGACACACAGAAGCCAGCCACTCCCGAGCTCGGGCCCGGTCGAGCTTGGCCCCGCGGACGACCACCTCGGTCCAGTCTCCCCCACCTCGCTGAAAACTCGGCGCCCCGCCTCGCTTCCACTCGAGACCGCCCGACCCGGTTCCGGGCTCGGAATCGGTTCCGGGGCCCGACCCGGTTTCGGTTTCGGTTCCTGTTCCTGTTCCGGGGCCCGAAGAGTGCACCCGTAGACTGGTCGGTTCGAGACCCACGAGTCCCAAAAGCGAGAGCGCGCCGTGCCCCTCCAATCTGGCCAGTGCCCGATGCCTGCGCTCGGGTGAGCGCTGGGGGTCGAGCAGGGCCGCGAGCTCGCGCAGCACGGACGGCCCGACCGCGCCCCCGCGCGAGCGGACCCGCAACACCCCGCGGCCGAGCTCGACCTCGACCTCGCTCGCTCCTTCGCGCAGCGCCCGACGGACCAGCTCGGCCGGGAGCTGCCAGGGCCCCTGAAGCTGGGCCTGGGTCAGCTTGCGCAGCTCCGACTCGACATCGATGGTCAGCAGGCTGTCGACGTCGATGGCCTGGGCCTCGGGGCGTCGCGGACGATCCGTGCTCACGATTGTGAGGCCTCGTCGAGGGCCCGTGCGGCCAGGGGTGCGAGCAGCTGGGCCCGGCGCGAGGCGCCCAGGTCGAGGTGGTCGAGCAGATGGTCGAGCAGGGAGAAACACGCTGTCCAAGGTCGGCGGACCCGGACCCGCTCGGCCTCGCTCAGCCAGGGATCGGCGGCGTCGAAAAACACGATCCGATCCCCGAGCCCAGCCCCCGGGATCGGCAGCAGATCCAAGGTCGAGACCGGCTCTCTCGCGCCCTCGAGCGCCCGCAGGTGCCAGTGCACCCCCTGCTCACGCAGGTAGCTCGAGAGCTGGGCGAGCGCGGGTGTGTCCCGGGCCTGGTCGACCCGCCGCCCCCAACGATCGAGGTCGATGGCCCCCAGCGAGCCCGCGACCGCGAGCCCCTCCGGGGTCTGGGCGTCGAGCACGGTCAGACGGCGGGGGCCCCAGCGGGTCGCCCCTCGCAGCGCCCCGCGGCACAGCTGGGTCTGCCCGCCGCCGACGTAGAGATGCCCATCGGCGGCCAGGGTCCGCGAGCGCGCGAGCGAGATCGCGGCCCCTCCTCTCAGCGGGACCAGGCGCCGGTGGAACAGAGAGGGCAGGTGGCGGAAGGTCGCGGGCTGCGTCAGGGCGCCCTGGAGCAGGCTCGAGAGGTCCCCACTCTCGTCGAGATCGAAGCGCCGCGCCGTCCGCAGGAGGGACGCGCGACCCACCAACACCAGCCCGAGCGCGAACAGGCCCGCCGCCAGGCCCAGCAACCAGGGCACCAAAGCCCGCGGGAGCGACGAGACCAGAGCGCTGGCTCGGTCGTGGAGCCGGTCCAACGGCCCGGAAGGTGACGCCCCGGGCCCGTCCGAGCCCGGCTCGAGCGGCTCCCCGGGCGACGCCGTTTCGGGTTCGACCACGCCCGAGTCCCGGCCCCCCTGGTCCCCCGAACCCGGAGATTCGCCGTCTCCCCCTGTCGACGCAGAGGTCTCGGGCTCCGGCCGAGCGACCGCCCCGACCGCAACCGAGTCCGAGGGCGGCGGCAAAGCGGCCACGGTCTCGCCCCGACTCGCGCCCCCGGCCGTCGCGTCGGCGACCCGCCAGTACCCCTCCGGGCCCAGGTACTCGACCCAGGCGTGCAGCCAAGCCGAGACTCCTCCTGCGTGTCCCACCCACCCCACGGCCAGGCGAGCGTCGACATCGGCGACCTGGAGCACGGCGACGAGCAGGCCATTTTGAACGTCACAGTCACCCGCGCCGATCTCCAGGGTGCGGGTCACAAAGTCTGTCCCCGCCGCCAGCGCGCGATCGTGGAGGGCCGCGACGGAGGGGTTAATCTGGTAGCTGACCCGCGAGCGGACCAGATCGATGGCCCGGTCGACCCGCTCGGCCGGGGGCAGAGTCCGCAGCGCCGCAGCCTCGGCCCGCAGATCTTCGGGCAGCAGGTCGAGCTCGCGGGCGGGGATCACCGTCGCGGGCCCTGGACCCGTCCGGTAGCGCAGGACCCCGCGCAGCCCTCCCGGCGCGTCGGCGTCGAGCCTCAGCACGGCCTCCCCGCTGAGGCTCGCGCCCACCTCCCGCGGGAATCGGTCTTGGTTGAGACCCACGTAGCGCAGGCTGTCGACCTCGAGCAGGTGGCCCGAGGGCACGGGAATTCGCAGCAGCTCTCCAGGCTGCTCCGCGATCGGGAGGTCCACACGCAGGCAGTCGGTCCTGCAGACGTAGCGGGGATAGAGCTCAGGAGACAGGGGCTGGCCCGGGTCCGCGCTGCCCCCCACCCGGTCGACGATCAGGGCGGCGAAGTAGGGGCGCTGGTCCGCGGGCGTGAACCGCAGGCCGATCGGCTCGGCCGCGCTCGGGTCGAGATCGTTGACCTGCGGGCCGTGGTAGCGCTTGCCGAGATCGCCGTAGTGGATCCGGGGTCCCCCGCCGGCTCCACTCGCCAGTTCGCCGCCGGTCGGGGTCGGCCACAACAAACGCGCGATCAGGACCGCCAAGAACGCCCCGGTCGTGGCCCCGATCAACGCCCGCCACCATGTCGACTCGCCCCCGAGCCGACGCAGCAACCCGGCCACCCGCTCGCCCATGCTCGGAGGACGAAGCGCGGCGAGTTGACGTTCGACCAGGTGCCGCAGCTCGTCCTGACCCAGGTGGACGAGGCGCCGCAGGGCCCGTGTGTCCCGGGCGTCGCTGCGCGAGAGCAGGAGCTCGAGGTCGTCGCTCTCGAGCAGGGCCTGGGGGGCCAGACCGTCGGGCAGCTCGGGGAAGCGCACCCGGGAGTGGTTGGTGTGCCCTGAGCTACCCAGCAGATCGTCGAGGCAGGCGGCCGAGCGCACCCGCAGGCCGCGAGAGAAGAGCTCGACCCGCGGTGCGCTGCCCAGGCCCACGACCCCCCGGACCTGACCGCGGCGGAAGGCCGAGCTCGGGGCCCCGAGCGCAAAGGGGGCGTTGACCCGGCGGCCGTTGACCGTGATCACCAGGGGTGTATCGGGGGCGTCGCGGCGACCGAGGAAACGGGCATTTTGATAGGCCGCCTCGAATACGCGCCGGGCGTCCGCATCGTCGCTGGCGGCCCGCTCGAGCACCACCTCCGTGCCCGGCAGCATCTCGACCCGGGCGCGCGCGGCCTGGGTCAGGCCGCCGTCGAGGTGGACCTCCCAGCCCTCTCCCCCCCCCTCTCCCACCCCACGTGGACACGAGCGGATCACGATGTGCTCGGGTTCAAAACGCAAGATCGACCAGAACCCGACCCCGAAGCGACCGACCTGGTTGGCGTTTGCCTCTTTGCTGGAGGCGTAGAGCGAGAACAGGTAGCGGCGCGCGTGCTCGTAGGCCATGCCCTCGCCGTCGTCTCGACAGCGCACCTGCGTGCGTCCATCGGCAACCTCGACCTCGAAGCTCACCGCGGTGGCCCCGGCGTCGCGCGCGTTCTGGAGCAACTCGCGGACGAAGATCCACGGGTCGGGCCCGTAGCGGTCGGCCTCGACTCGCGCTCGTTCGCGAAAGTCGCTGGCCCGGTCGCTCACATCGGAAGTGTAGGCCGGTTTGAGCCCCGGCGCTGGGCGAGGCCCACGCTCTGGGCACCTACCCAAATCCGAGGATAGATCCGAGGATAGATCCGAGGATAGGAGCTCAGCGTGGCGGTTCGATCCCCGTGGGCGACGCTCCCCAGCCACCCAGATAGGCGAACCCATCCCCCGAGGCCCAGCCCGCGACGATCACAGACGACGGGCCCTTGCCGCTCACGCGATAGATCCCGGGCTCCACCGGAACGCGGGCCAGCTCCCAATCTCCGAGCCCCTGGTCACTGATCACGCTGATCGCCATCACCGGCGGCGGATCGAGGTTCACCGGCCCATCGTCGAGGGTCGAGCGCTGCTCCACAAGAACCGAATCGACGTGGCTCGCCGCGATCAAGAGGTGGGTCTCGAAACCCTCGGGCACCCACACCCAGTGCTCTTGGGTCCACTCCTCCACCGGCGCGAGCTGGACCATGGACGGCGATCCCAGGTCCGTGAACGCGGCGTTGGTCATGTAGACCGCGGCGACGATCGGCTTGTCGGCGATGATCCCGAGCTCGGCGTCGGCCTGGGTGATCGCGTAGGTCTCACCGGGCTCGAGCAGCACGGTCTCGTAGTCCTCGGCCGCCCCGTACACAAACACGACCTCCGTGTCGGCCTCGGTGGCCACGACCTGGACCATCGAGCGCTCGTGGATAGGAGCCAGATCACCGTTGGGATCGTCGTAGCGAACCAAACGTGGGGCCACGAAGCGCAGGCCCTCCAGGCGCGAGACCAGCTGCTCCTGCATGTGCCCGCAGGCGCCGTCGTAGTCGGGGATCGCCGCGCAGGTGTGGGCCGAGAACACCGCCATCGGATGCTCCTGGCCCGAGCTCACCACGGTCCCGCTGATCCCGTGATCGATCTCTGCACCGATCGCCGCTGCATCGAGGCGGGCGAGGCCCCCGGGCTCGAGGTTGAAAGTCACCGAGTCGGCCTCCCAGTCCAGCCAATCCCCCCAATCCCCGGCCCCGGGGACGAGGCCGAAGGAGAGCTCCACGCTGACCGGCGTCCCCACCGAGCGGGCGACCACGCCGACAAAGGAGTGCTCACCCACCCCCTCGTGTGTGCGCCAGCCCGCGACCCGGGTGTGCGCCTCCCAGGTCGACGCCGGCTGGAGCATGGTTGCGCTCGCCGAGTGGCCTTGACCCTGTGCCGGGCTGGCCTGGATGACCACGATTGGGCGGTCGCTGGTCAGCCGAAACACGGCCCCCTCGAAGGAGCCCGTGCCGTGGACCTCGTTGTTGGCCGGCGTGAACACCCACTCTTGCTCGGGCCCGAGCACCGCCTCCTCGACGACCGCCCAACCGTCCCCCGTGTGCCGCGTGAGGGATACGGACACCTGCTCGGTGCGCGGATTGATCACGATGAAACCGTAGGGATCGTTGTCCCAGAGTCCGGGTTGATCGAGGTCGAGCCCAAAGAACTCGCAGCCGACGTGGCTGGGGTACTGGGCCGCGAAGTCGCAGCTCGAGATCGGCGACATGCCGCCGCCGATGTCGAAGCGGAGCGCCCCTCCCTCGAGCCCACCCTCGCCCTCTTCGTCCCAGCCCTCGGCTCCCTCGGCTCCCTCGGCTCCCTCGGCTCCCTCAAGGGTCGGCCCACTCTCGCCATCGAGCTGCCCCGACCCCAGGGCGACCTCGTCGAAGACCCCGAGGGTGCAGGCCCCGAGGGTGCAGGCCCCGAGCACACACACGCCCGCAGCGCGCAACAGCGAGCGGGCGCGAGGGGTGGCGACGGAGGCGACTACGAACTGCATGGCCGAGCGACCTCGCTCGGCGAGGTCGCTCCAAGCTTAAGGCGAAAGCCTCGTGCAGGTCTAGAGCGGCGATGAACGATGGACCGCAGCGACAAACAAAACGATCGGCGAGTTCAACGCTGAGCAGCGCCTATCAGAGCCCGGTCACAAGCTCGAGGCGCGAGGATCGTCGGGATAGCGAGAGCGAAATTCTTGCTTCGCCGTCTCCGCCCGCGTGTCTTCACCCAGAGCGGACAACGCCTTGATACGACCGAGCGCCGCCTCTGGAGCCAGCGCTCCGGCCGGGCGGTCCTCGAGGTACGAGGCGTAGGCCGAGAGCGCGCCCTCATGGTCTCCCATGGTGCTCAGCACATCGCCCAGACGTACAGGCACATTGTTCGCTTCCCGACTGCGGGGGTGGTGTTCCAAGAGCAGCCGGTACAGGCGCGCGGTTTCGACGTAGTCCCGATCTCGACGGCTGGCCTGGGCTCGCGCAGCCAGCCGTGCCGCGCTCGGGATCGACCCCGTGACCTGCGGTGACTTCGGGGCCTTCGGTGGAGTTCCGGCCACACGGTCGATCTCGCTCCCCTCGACCCGCGTTGCAACCTCGGCCTCAGCCTCGAACTCGTGCTCTGGCCCCCCGGCACTCACCCAGTGTGGGCCCACCCAAAGCCGCATCGCCACCGGCGTCGGCCCGACCTCGGCACCGTCGACGCTGAGGGTGAGTCCCGGCGCATCGACCTCGAGCCGGCTCGCGCCCAAGGTGTCACGCCGCCGCCACCGAGCTCCCAGCTCGGCGAGCACGCCGACGCGCAGGTCCTGCGCCCAATCATCCTGACCAAGCTGACCAAGCTGACCAAGCTGACCAGGCTGACCACCGCCCAGCCGACCGGCCTCGCCCGCGCGCATCTCCACCGGCGCGACGACCCCTTCGGGCTCCCCCCGAAGCTCGACCGCGCCCTCGAGCACCGCCACCTCGACCTCGACCTCGCTGACCTCCACCGCGAACACGGTCCCCACCGCGCGCACGGTCCCCAGCGGCGTCTCCACCACAAAGTGATCTCCAGGCGCGAGCGGATCGAGGCTCGCTACGACCAGACCTCGGCTGACGATGACCCGCCGTTCGCCCCCACCCTCGCCCAGCTCCAGCGTCGCTCCCTCTCCACACACGACCGCCGTCGGCCCGGTCCACATCAGACACGCCCGTGTCCCCGCCGGCATCGACCAGCTCACGCCCGTCTCGAGCACGGCCAAGCTGGGACCACCCGGACCCGACGAGAGCACCCATGCTGCCCCAGAGACCGGCGAGCGCTCACCCACCGGCCGGAGAGCGGGCTCCGGCGCCCGATCTCGGCGGGCCCGGTCGCTATCTCGATTCTCGGCCGTGTCGGCCTCGGCCTGCGGGGCCTGGCTCGAAGTCGCGCTCCCCCGCAGCAACAGTCCGACACCGATCCCCGCCACAGCCAGCGCGGCCGCGCTCAGCACAGCCCAGCCCCACGAGTTCCCGCTCGCGGCTCGCTCCCGGTCCTGCCGCTCCGGAGCCCAGTCGTGGCGCTCCGGCTGATCTGGCTCTGCCTGATCTTGCTGATCTGCCTGATCTGCCTGCTCTGCCTGATCTGCCTGATCTGCCTGATCTGCCTGATCTGCCTGATCCGGCCCAGAGTTCGCACCGTCCGCGACACGCTCGAGGGCCGCAGCCCGAAGCTCGGCGAGCCGACCAGGATCGATGTCGAGCCCACCCTCGTCCGCGGCCTCTGGGTCGGCCTGCGCCAGGATCTCCAGCGCCTGACCCCACAGCGCCCGCTCGCGCCCGCAGTCGGGATGCTCGTGCTCGTAGGCCACGACCAAGGCCACATCGGCCTCACCCAGCACCTCGCCCAGCGCCTCCCTGTCGATCAGGGTCTCCCAGCGTCGTCGTTGATCACTCATGTCGCCTGCCCCTGTTCCGGTCGTTGTCCGGTCGTTGTCCGCGGGCTCGAGCGAGCTCCGCGAGCACCTTGCTCTGCTGGATCGCCCGCCGCAGCTGTCGCCGCGCGGTCCGAAGCCTGTCTTTGACGGTGTTGGGTGAGACCCCCGTTCGCAGGGCGATCTCCTCGATAGAACAATCTTGGACGTGGCGCATCACGATGGCCTGGCGACGATCCGCCGACAGATCGGCGAGGTAGTACTCGAGCGGCCGCGGGATCTCCTCGACACGCCGGCGCTCGGGCGCGGGTCCGGGCAGCGTGTCGGGCTCGCAGTCGGGGCGCAGCCCGGCGTGTGCGCGCCGCTCACGACGATGGAGACGGAGGGTCGTGCGCACGGTGATCCGCTCGCACCAGCCCTCGATCGAGCCTTCGCCCCGGAAGTTCTTGGCTGAACGAAGGATCTCGACCAGGCTGTCTTGGGTCGCGTCCTCGGCGTCCGCACGACTCGCCGAGAGACCCCGGGCCCGGGCGTGCACGAGCCTCGCAACACGCTCGATCAACTCGGCCTGAGCCTGGATATCCCGCGCCTCCACCCGGCGCATCAACGCAGTATCCCGCGTTTTGTCCCGCTTCGGACTGGTCGACCTCGGACCCGTCGCGCCCAAAGTCAATTCCAGTACCGGCGCCAGCCCCTCGGCTGGCGTCCCCCGGGGCCCGGCGGGCGCAGGCTCCCGGCTCCGATGTTGCGCTGGAGAGAGCACGTCGTCGTGGGGGTTGTGGCCGGAGGGGGGCATGGAGGGTGGATAAATTTCGCTCCAGCCCGATAGCCGCGGCCTCGCTCCGTCCAGGACCGCGCCGAGGCCGACTACTCGATCGGTGTGGTCGAGGGCGGCGTATCGCCGTCACAGCCCCACTGGAAGTTGTCCAGAAACACGTAGCTGTCGAGGGCCGAGTCGCTCATGTCGAAGATCCCGAACACGATGGTCACGGTCTCGCCGGGCATGACGCCGGCGGTGGTCGTCAGCCACTTGGTGCCCGCGTGGCCTTCCATACAGGTGCCGTGGAGCTCGGGTGCGTCGCAGCCATTCGCACACATGGGATCGTTGGCGGGGCCGGGGTCCGCGTCCCGGTAGTCCAAGAACCCCGCGTTGAGGGAGATCGGCGCGCCATTTTGGTCGAAGGAGACGTTGCCGGTCCAGACCTCCGACTCCAGCCAGCCGATGTACATGTCGTTGTACTCCGACAGGTAGTAGACGGGATACTCGTAGCTGAAGAACGCGAGGTCATAGCTGAACGAGTTGACGGTCGAGGGAACCTCCGCCGTGACTCGGATCTCCGTGTAGTCGTAGATCTCTCCGTTGAGCTGCGATTCGATCGTGTTCGAGCAGTCGCCCATGCCGATCAGGTCTTCGTTCTGGGCGCAGGTCTCGGCGCCGACGTCGGTGCCCACGAGCGGCGGGGGCAGCGTCAAGGGGTCGAAGTTCCCGAGGTCACCGTTGCAGCCAGCGAGGCCGTCCAACTCGGAGACCGCTCCGCTGCCCAGGACCACGTAGCGGCTCCCCTCCTGAGGTGGGAACGCGCCCGCGTTGCCAAACGAGTTGCGGGTGCCCATCGCGGCCGCCGAGCCCGTCATCGAGAAGGTCACCTGCGGCTCGCCCCCCCCACAGTTGAGGCCCATGGCCTGGGCGAGGGGGATGTTCGCTGCCGCATCACAGGGGATGTGCGGCGGAATATCGCACTCACACAGCTCCCCCTCCCCGCAGGGGATCTCGCCTTCATCCCCGGTCGGCTCGGGCATGTCCAACTTGACGCTGGTCGTACTCTCGTCCTCGTCCCCGTCCCCGTCCCCGTCGGTACCGTCTCCGTCGATGCCCGACGGGATCCCGTCGGCCGAGCCCGTCCCCACGTCACCCATGGTGTCACTGCTCGTACAGCCAACCGCCAGCAGAGCCACCACCGCGGCCGAGACCGTCGTTCCACCGATGCAGACGAGACACGATCGGCGACGAGACTCCAACATCATGTCCCGAGCCTATCAGCAATCCCCAAGCCGCTCCAAGAGATCGCTGCGTCCGCGAGCTCCCCCGTTCAGCGATCGATTTTCCGGGTCTGGCGCCATACACGAATCACCCTAGTTGTTGAACAATCGCCGCTCCACGGATCCCGAGATCTGCGGTTATAACCTCGGCCCATGACCGCCTCGGTCCCGCAAATCAAAGAGCTCGGCCCGCGCTTCCTCGACTTTGTCCAGGGCCTGCGCAGGCCGCTCGTATTCCTCGACATCGAGTCCACCGGGGTCGACGCCCAGCGCGATCGCATCATCGAGATCTCCCTGCTCCGGATCACGGGTGAACCGCTGGCGATCGAGGCTCCCCAGACCTGGCGCATCAACCCGAACCAGCGCATCCCCTCGGAGTCCACACAGATCCACGGGATCACCAACGAGGACCTCACCGACTGCCCGGACTTCGAGGCCCTCGCGCCCAAGATCGCCGAGTTCCTGCGTGGCGCCGACATCGGAGGTTTCGCGGTCAACCGCCTCGACCTGCGGATCCTGAAGGCCGAGTTCGCACGCACCAAGATCGACATCGATCTCTCCCAGTCGCGGCTCGTCGACTCGCAGGTCATCTACCACGGCCGCGAGCCCCGCAACCTCGGCGCCGCGCTCCAGTTCTACTGCGGCGAAGAGCTCGAGGGCGCCCATGGAGCCGAGGCCGACACCATCGCCAGCCTCAAGGTGTTCGCGGGCCAGCTGGCCCGCTACGAAGACCTCGAGACCGACGTCCAGGCCCTCGACGACCTCGTGAGCTCGACCCACTCGGCGTTCGCCGACAGCACTCGCTGCTTTGTGTGGAAGGACGGCGAGCCGGCCTTCAACTTCGGCAAGCTCAAGGGCAAACCTCTGCGCTGGGCGGCCGGCGACCCGACCCATCGGACCTACCTCCGCCACCTGCTCAACGGCACCCTCGAGCGCGAGGCCAACGAGCTGGTCGCGGACGCCCTCCAGGGCAAGATCCGCACGCGCTGAGCCCGGCACGCCAGACCCAGACCCAGACCCAGACCCAGACCCAGACCCCTCTGGCCCAAGAGCGCCGAAACCAGGGGCATATCCCTCGGATTCGGCGCTCTTGGCCCGTAGGCTGAGTTCGGGAGCCGAGCTCAGCCCGAGTTCGAGTCAGTGCTCGGGGTTCTCGACTGTGAGCCCCGCCTCGATCATCGCCTTGCGGACCTCCGTGGGCATGTCGGGGCACACGTTGAAGGCCGGGTCGAGGAGGTCGACCTCGCCCCCCGCCTCGCGGGCGTCGGCGATCAGCTTCGCCTCCCACTTGCGACAGCGGTGCTTGTTCCACAGCCTGATCTCACTCTCGGGCCGCTCCTCCATGCCGTGTCGGGCCCGAGCCTCGTTGCTCATCTGCCCCAGCGGCGCGGTCTTGCAGATCGTGGTGTGGATCTTCTTGTGGCTGCCCTTGCGGTTGTACTGGGTCTTCGGATCGTAGGCCCCGTGCTCTCGCACGTACTTGGGCGAGGGGATCGGATAGGTGACCTTGTAGAGCTCGACCTTCTCGGGCAGGTGGCCCCGCTCTCGCTCCCAGTGCCTACAGATGTAGCGGGAGTGCCACTTTTGGTACCAGGAGCCATGGCCGCCCTCGCTCCCACCGATCCGGCGGTTCATCTTGCCGTGGCGCGAGTACCAGATCCACGGCATCGGGTAGACCGCATCGCAGACCTCATCGGTCGCGTCGGGCATGAAGCAGGCGTACACATCCGAGTTGAGGTCGTAGGTCTCCCCATCCTCGTCCGTGACCATGATCCGAAGGAACACGTTTCGGCGTGGTGGATTGGGCGCAAACATGCCCCAGCCCTGGGTCGTCTGGGTCGTCTGTAGCCAGTTCGAGAACACCTTGCTGTTGTCCTTGCGGAAGGTCGACCACGAGTCCTTGGCTGGGAACTGGGTGCTGATGACCGCACCGATGTGATAGAGGGTGAACAAAATCACGACCGTCCGTCCCATGGGACCGTAGGCCAAGCGCGGCCTACTGTACCTGTCGGACTTCGATTCGCTCGACTTCGATTCGCCCGACTTCGATTCGCCCGACTTCGATTCGCCCGAGCGTCGCTCGGCGCTCAGGTCCACACGGCAGGCGATGAAGGTCAGGATCCCGACCGCCGCCACCGACCAGACCATGTGGCTTCCGCTGTGCTCGGCCAACATGCTGCCGCCCCAGGCACACAGCACAATCACCGGTCCAAACCAGGGGTTGAAGTCCCACCCACGCATGCGCCGGCTGACCGCGACCAACGCCAACACGGCGACCATGGCCACGAACCAGTTCGGGTTGATCGGCGTCGGCTGCTCCAGCAGCCCCGCCGGGATCTCGACCTTCACACGTTTGGTGATCTTGGCGATCCCCTCCCAGATGTCGGGCTCGGTCTGCACCCTGCGCAAGATGCCCACGAGCACCAGCCCAAGCCCGGTCATGACCACGGCCAGGGGCTGCTCGATCGTCCGCCCCTCCGGGTGTTCGCGCTTGGGTCGACTCTTGCGGTCGAAGGCCGGCAAATTCGCGTTGGCGCGTGGAGCCCAGTTCCCCTCCCGCACATGTTTGGGCATGGGGATCTTCAGGCGCTGGTTGAGCACCGCCCCGATCTTGCTCAGCATCAGGGCCAGCTCCTCCCCGCTCAAAAACGCGAAGTAGCAGGCCAGCAGGCCAGGCGAGAACCAGCCGATGTTCATGGTCAAGATCAGGTGGCCATGAAAGATCAGCCCGAGCAGCAGCCACACCCGGCGCCCGAAGATCCAGCGGCACACCCAGTCGAGGTCCAGCCAGGGCAGGCGCCCCCGCTCCTCTCGCCCTTGGTCCCGGCGGGCGCGCAGCCAGCGAAAGCTCAGGACCACCAGGACCGCGAAGATCGGTACACAGATGGCGACGATCCACTGGATCGCCTGCAGCGCATGCTCGGGCGCGAAGTGAATCACGCCCAGGAAGTTGAAGCCCTTCTCGGGGGGCTTGTAGTGGACCGGGTAGCTCCACAACACGATCGCGTAGAACCAGGCCACGAACCCACCCAGGCCCAGGCGTGCCGCCCACACTCGCCAGCCCTCGAGGGGCGGAAATTTCTCTCGGTAGTACCAGCGCAAGATCAGGCCGAGCACCACGAGCGGAAAGAAGGTCTCCCAATAGTGGGTCACCCAGGTGTTGAGACGAAACAGGGTGGTCCCAAAGATGGCCGAGAGCTTCTGGGGCGGCAGACGGTAGAAGTGGTCGAGGTTGAACGCGTAGTACATCGCGTCGCCCCGATTCCAGACCGGTCCATTCTTCAGGGTGCCCGTGGCGCAGTAGAGGCCGGCCACGTTGAGGATCACCAGCAGCCGCGGCCATCCGGGGATCCGCCTGTAGATCGGCTCGTAGACCTCGGGCTCACCCTCGCCCGCAACAGTCACGATCGCGCCGGCGCCCGCTCCCGGGGTCCCCGCCTCGCTCAGCCGTCCCTGCTTGCGCAACCTTCGGCAGCGCAGCCAGTTGTCGACGCTCCACGCGTGCCCACAGCGCGACAGCAACAGGTAGAAGAAGAACACCCGAAAGACGTTCTCCGTCGCCTCCCAAAACAAGGTGTTGCGCATGATGATCCCCATGTAGAGGAACCACGCGACCCATTTGATCCACTTGGTCTGGAATCCGATGATGAACGCCACCATGACGATCTCGAAGATCACCAGGTAGGTCCAAAAGAAGGTCGGGGAGCTGTCGAAGAGCAGCAGCGACCAGTTCGGTCCCTTGAGCCACTCGACGAAGGCCCCGAAGCTGAAGAAGCCCCAGGGCTCGGTCGCTCCGACTCCGTCGCCGAAGCCCCCGAACTGGGTGCGCGCCCGGTAGTGCTGGGCCACGTCCGTGGGGAACAGCCCCTCGTCCATGAACAGGTACTCGAAGTTCTCCCACAGCCCGTTGATGTTGCACAGCGCGCAGAACCCAAACACGATCCGCATGGCGGCCATGGACCGGGGGTCTTCGAGGCGCAGCCACAGCCGGCGCCAGGCGTCGCCGTGGGCGACAAAGAACATCGTCAGGCAGACCAGGGCCGCGAGCAACATCCATCCGACCCCGGGTGAAAGCCCGATCGCCTGGTAATTGGGGAACTTATCGGCCAACGCGAGCAGGGGCGCGGTCATGGGTCCCGAGCATCGCACGCTGACTTTGGCGACAGCGCGCGCATTTTTAGCTGTGCGACCTCCGCAGCGCTTGCAAAATCCTCCCGAGCGGGAAAGATCTTCCGCCATGAGCGCGCGTGAGCCGGTCCGTCTCGAGGGCTTCAACAACCTGACCAAGGTCGTGAGCTTCAACCTCTACGACTTCGCCGTGGCTCGCGACGAGCGCGAGCGGGACAGCTACATCCACTACCTGCACGAGCACTTCAACGGTGAGCGGATCACCGAGATCTTGCGCAAGATCGCCGCGATCATCGACGCCGAAGTGATCAGTGTCTCGGCCCAGGACTACGACCCCTACGGAGCCAGCTCACTGGTGTTGATGAGCGACCTCGGCCACACGAGCGTGGGCGCACACCTGACCAAGAGCCACCTCTGCGCCCACACCTACCCCGACGTCCTCGACCCCCGCGGCGTGTGCAGCTTTCGGGTCGACATCGACATCGCCACCTGCGGGACCATCGTGCCGCTGCGGGCCCTCGACTACATGTTCGAGAGCTTCGAGAACGACGTCGTGATCATCGACTATGTCGTCCGCGGATTCACCCGGGACACCCAGGGCAACCGGGTCTACATGGACCACGCCCTGCGCTCGATCCAGGACTTCATCGCCCCTGCCCGGCTGGCCGAGTACCACTGTGAAGATCTGATCATGCCCTCCCAGAACATCTGGCAGACCAAGATGATGCGCACCAAGCTCGACGCGCCCCAGTATTTCGCGCCCGGCACCGACCACGAAAGCCCCGAGAATCAGGAGATGTTGCGGCTGATCCAGCGTGAGATGGCGGGCATCTACCACAACCTCCCGAACTGAGTTTTGAACTCGGGACCTCGAGTTCAAAACCCCGCGGAATCCGGAACCCCGCGCTCAGGGTTCCGAGCTCGGGCGCCAGTTGCTGATCGGCGGAGGCAGCTCGCTGAGCCAGACCTCGACCCCGCGCGCGAGCAGGGCGTCGCGCAGGGCGAAGGCCTCCCGGTTTTGCCAGTCCTCCTCACGCGCGTGTGAGAAGCGGGGATCGGCGAACAGGTCCGTGGCCCCCATCTCGCCGCGCAGCACCCCGATGGTCACCGAGTCGACGACCTCGGCCAGCGCCTCGGCCAGCGCCAGCGGATCACCAGGGAGCATGGGTTGAACGATGGCGCAGCGGCTGACACCCGCGGCCTTGAAGCGACGCAGCATGTCCAGGCGCTCGGGGATGCTCGCCGCCCGGGGTTCGAAGTGCGCCCGGACCTCGTCGTCGAGGGTCGGGATCGAAGCGCCCACCCAGGCCTCGGGGATGCGCTTGAACAGGTCCATATCGCGCAAGATCAAGGTCGAGCGGGTCATGATCATCGTCGGTGGCGGGTCCTCGCAGGCGGCGATCACCTCGAGGCAGCGACGGGTCAGCTCGAAGCGCCGCTCCACGGCCTGGTAGGGGTCCGAGACGATCGGACAAAATTTGATCACGTGCCGCGGCAGCTCCCGGAGCTCACGCTCGAGCAGGGCCGGGGCGTTGACCCGGGCGTCCACGTACGAGCCCCAGGGGATCTGCGGGAGCCGGAGCAAGGTCCGCATCGGATCCAGGCGCGACTGGGCGTAGCAAAACCGACACCCGATCAGGCAGCCCAGGTAGGGGCTGAGCGTGTAGAAGCGCTGCCCGGGCACCCCTGCGAGCTCGAGCAGACGTGTGCCCTCGACCTCGCGGATTCGGGTCGAGCCCGCGGCCACGGCCGCAGCGACCTCGGCGTCCTTCGCCAGGCGACCGAGGATCGCTTCTTCGCCTCGACCCACGTGTGCGGCGACGACCTTGCATACCCGCAGGCCGAGCTGTTGATCGACCTCCTCGGCCCCGCCGTGGCGATAGGCGAAAGACAGGCTCCGGCTCTGGGCCGCCCGGGCCAGGCCCAGCTCGAGGGGGGCGATCTCGACATGAACTTCGTCCCGGTCTTCGACCAAGAATGACAGGCGCAGGCCCAGCTCAGTCGACGCACCGGTGAAGCGCAGCCCGGCCTGGAGCTCGTCCCCGGGCGCGACCGGCCGCATCAGCTCGAGGAGATAATCGCGCAGATCCACGCCGGGCGATCATGCCGGAAATTCCGAGCCGACGCAGACCGGAGCCCCGCGGGACCGGTCAGGCCCACAGCTCGACGCCCCCCGACCGATCGGCGGCCGACCCAGCCCCGGTGTGGGAAGCGGTGTGGGAAGCGGTGTGGGAAGCGGTACGGGAAGCGGTACTGGGACAGGGACCAAGCAGGTTCTCGACCTGTCGCGCCACCAGCTCGTCCAGAGCCAGGACCTGCCCCTCGCTCGACAAGGTCACCGCCAGACCCAGGCGATGCTCGCCTCCAGACGCCCCTTCGGTCGTTTCGGTCGTCGCCTCGAGTGCCCGAAGCAGGAGGTCGGCGCCGAGCAGACGGTGGCCGCGGGAGCACTCACAGGTCGCCAACAACACGGCGATCAGGGCATCGGTGATCGCCGCGTCTCCCAAGGGTTGGTCGTCGAGGGGTCCGGTCTCGCGGGTGAGCGTGATCTGGAGCCGCTCGAAACGCTCGCTGAACATCGCCAGGCTCGCGTCGATGCTCACCCCCCAGGTCTGCGCACCCGGGGCCGCGCTGAGGCTCGAGCGAACCCCGCCAGCCTGATGCAGGAGCTCGCGCAGCCGGTCCACCGACTCGAGCGCTCGATTCAGGCGAGTCTCGAGCTTGGCCTGACCGGGCTGGGCCTCGACCGCATCGCGGCTGAGCTCGACGAGCATGCCCAGGCTCTGCAGCGGGTTCCCGAGCTCATGGATGACGAAGGCCTGGAGGGCCCGGTCGAGCTCGAGCTGGGCGCGCAGCTGCTGGATGGCTCGCTGGGGGTCGGTGGACATGGGGCCGGGCTCGCCTAGAGGCCTGCGGAGCTTGGATCCGGCGTCCATGCTTGTCCAGGCTGACCAGTCTGATAACCATGGCCACCAGTGCGAAACCTTCGCCAGCACGTGAACCCGCTCGGGGCCATGTACCTCCTGCCTCAGGCCGAGCCGATCGCCCTGGGTGCGCCCGGGGATCGGGTCGAGGTCGAGCTCGGCTGCGCCGACGCCAAATTCTGCTTCGAGCTCGCCCAGCGCCGCCCTCGAGATCGGGTCGTCGGGCTCGAGATTCGCAAGGCCCTCGTCGCCCGCAACATCGCGCTCGCCACCGACGCCCAGCTCTCCAACCTCAGCTTCGGCTACGTCAACATGAACGTCGATCTCGACCTCGTGTTCCGCCCTGGGACAGTCGACTGTTTTCACGTCCTGTTTCCCGACCCATGGTTCAAGACCCGGCACCAAAAACGGCGCGTGGTCGATCCGGGTTTTCTGCGGGTGGTCGCTAGTCAGCTCAAGGCCGGGGGCGAGCTCCATTTCGCGAGTGATGTCTTCGAGCTCGCGCTCTCGGCCATGGCCGAACTCGAGGAGCCGTTCGCGGCCGAGCTCGGGTTTCAGAACATGCTCGGGGAGTGGCGATTTTGGCGGGGCAACCCGTGGCCCGCGAGCAGCCGCCGCGAAGACACGACCTTGCGCCGCGGCCAACGGGTGTGGCGCATGCGCTACCGCTATACGCCTCCCGCGACCCCGGCCACAACCACGACCACCGGAGCCCAGACATGAACGCCGACTGGCTCCGAGAGGCGCCCTTCACCCTGGTGTTGAGCTCGGGCTTCTTCGGCTTCTTCGCCCACACCGGTGTGTTGCTCGCGCTCGAGGACGCCGACTTGCCGCCCGCCCGGGTGGTCGGGACGTCGGCCGGGGCGATCGCCGGGGGTCCCTGGGCCAGCGGGATCTCGGCCGCCGAGCTGGCTCGCCGGCTCGGGACCCTCGAGCGAGCCGAGTTTTGGGATCCGGTGTGGCGCGGCCTGCTCTCTCGATCCGAGCGCGCCGAGCTGAAGCGAGACCCGGGCACGAGCCTCGGGCTCCTGCGAGGGCGCAAGTTCGACGCCCTCTTGGGCGACATGCTGGACTCGAGCATCACCCACATCGAGGACTGCCCCGTGCCGCTGGCGATCGTGACCCACGATCTGCTGCGCCGGGCCACCGTGGTCCAGACCCGGGGCCCGATCCGTCCGGCGATCCGGGCCAGCGCCGCCCTCCCCCTGATGTTCGGGCCGGTCCGCATCGACGGCCGCCTGCACGCAGATGGGGGCATCGGCGACCGCCCCGGGTTCTCCGCCCTCGAAGCGGGCGAGCGCTGCCTCTACCACCACCTCCCCCACACCTCCCGCTGGCCTCGACCCTCGGGCAGCGACGCCGACGACTGTCGGCCGTCTCGAAGCCGGAGGGTCCTGCTGATCCCGGGCCTGCCCCGGGCTGGGCCCACGGCCCTCGACCATGGACGGCGGGCGATCGTGATCGCCCGGGAGCACACCCGGCGGTGGCTCGCCGAGTCGATGCGAGAGCGCTGAGCACCCTCAGGCCGCTCAGCCCAGGGGGTCGCCGCCGGCGTTGAGCTCGAGCTTTTTGGTCGCGGGCTTCTTCTTCTTGCCCGATCCACCGTGGCCGCCGCTGCTCTTGGCCGGGCCGTCGCCAGTCGGGGACTTGGTGACATCCGCACCCTTGACCGCGTTGGGGGACTCGGTGTCGTCGGGGATCTCGGAGGCCTCGATGACCCTGGCCGGGCCCTTCTCGACAGCGGGCGCCGGCTTGTTGTCTTGCACGTTCTTCCACACGAAGAACCCACCGATACCCGCCCCCAGGGCCACGACCAACGCGAGGAACACCCACTTGCTGCCGCCACCGGCAGGCTTGAGGTCGGAGTCGTCCATGGGTGGACCCGCGTCGAAGCTGCTCACGACGGCGGGCCCCCCAAAGGGACTGTCCGCCGCGGCGACGGCCGCGGCCATCGGGGCCGGCTCGGGGACCTGCGCCGGCTCGGGGACCTGCGCCGGCTCGAGTGTGACGTCGGCCGGCTCGAGTGTGACGTCGGCCGGACCTGCGTCCGCGTCCGCCGGGCCTGTATCCACCGGGCCTGTATCCGCCGGACCTGCAGCGGTCTCCTGCTCATCCTCACCAGCGACCGACTCGAGCTGGGCGTAGAGCGCCTGAATCTGCTCGTCGAGCACGGCGAGCGCCGCGTTGTGACGCTGCAGCTCAGCGGCGTCGCTGGTGTTGTCGAGCGCAGCCTCGTGCTGGCTGTGCTCTCGCTCAAGTTTGTCCAGCTTCGCTAGCGAAGCCTCGATCCATTCGGGGGAACCAAGATCCATGGGTGGTGGGTCTCCTCGCTGCGGTTCGCGCAATCGCGGCAGCAATTCGGCGGCATCATACACAGGGCGCGGAGGCGCTGACATCGCAAAGTCCATAGTCGGCCAAACCCTCCCAGAAGTGGGTGTAGGGGGCTCCAATGCACGTCTGCAACGTGAGATGCGCACACCGCTCGATACAATCGATACGTTCGAGCTCGCGATGCGTGCTGAAATTCCACGCCCGACGTTCGCTGTCGCGCATCACGACACCCCCAGGCCACAGATGACCCAGAGCAAGCCCTGCGCCACACCGCTCCAGGCGAGCGAAACTGGGCTCAGTTGCCCTGTTGCTGCTTTTTGATCACAAGCTTGGCGAGGCCCTTGAGAGTCTCGAACACACCCTCACCGGTGACCGCGACAGCCTCGTACTCGGGGACGCTCCGAGGGTTCAACGCCGCCGACAACTCCGAGATCGGCAACACGTCCTCCATGTCGCGCTTGTTGTACTGGATGACGTTGGGCATGTCGTCGAGCTTGTAGCCCTGACCGTCCAAGTTGTCGTGCAGGCTCTCGAGGCTCTCGAGGTTGGCCTCGAAGCGGCCCAGCTGCGAATCGACCACGAAGCAGACCCCGTCCACGCTCCTCAAGATCAGCTTCCGGCTGGCGTTGTAGAACACCTGGCCGGGGACCGTGTAGAGCTGAAAGCGAGTCTGGAACCCGTTGATCTTGCCCAGGTCGAGGGGCAGGAAGTCGAAGAACAAGGTCCGGTCCGACTCGGTCTCGAGCGAGACCATGCGCCCGCGACGATCCTCGTTGGACTTGTCGTAGATCCACTGGAGGTTGGCCGTCTTTCCACACAGGCCTGCTCCGTAGTAGACAATTTTAAACGTCAGCTCCCGCGCGGCGTAGTTGATGAACATGGGCCGACCTCTAGGCTCGCTGTTTCCGAATGACTTGTTTGGCGAGACCCTTGAGGGTCTCGAACACGCCGGTGCCATCGATGGCGACGGCCTCAAAGCACGGCACATCGCCAGGATTGAACGCGGTGTGAAGGTCCTCGACCGTCAGCACCTCGGGCATGTCGCGCTTGTTGTATTGAATCACGTAGGGGATCTGGTCGAGATCGAAGCCCTGTTCAGACAGGTTGTGCCGGAGGTTCTCGAGGCTCTCCAAGTTGGCATCCATACGCGCCTCTTGTGAGTCTGCGACGAAGCAGACCCCGTCCACGCCGCGCAAGATCAGCTTGCGGCTGGCGTCGTAGAAGACCTGGCCGGGCACTGTATAGAGGTGGAAGCGAGTCTTGAACCCACGGATCTCACCGAGGTCCAGGGGCAGGAAGTCGAAGAACAGCGTCCGCTCGGTCTCCGTGGCCAGGGAGACCATCTTGCCCTTCACGTCGGGCTTGGACTTCGCGTAGATCCACTCCAGGTTGGACGTTTTTCCACACAGACCGGGTCCGTAGTAGACGACCTTGAAGTTGATCTCCCGCGCGCTGTAGTTGATGAACGACATGCTCTACGACACCACTCAGAACTCCAGTGGTACGAGCCGAGTCACCCGGCGAGGGTGCCCGACTCCCCAACATGGCTGAATTGGTGGCCGAGTTGATGGCCGAGTTGGTTGATGGACGTCATCAGCCGAACAAGTTGTCGATGTCCTCGTCGGAGATCTCGTCGAAGATGTTCTGCTTCTGGGTGTCGTTGGCGCTCTTCACCGCCAAGCGCTCGAAAATATCCGCCAGGGCCTCGTTGGCCTTTTTGACGCGGAGTCGGACCAAGCCGTGGGTGGTGTTCTTGTCGAACAGCACCACGAGGATGATACGGCGGGCCACGATGGTCATGTGGACAGAGATGTCCTTACCTTCGTGGAACTGGCCGGTGAACTCCTCCTCTTCGATCAGCTTGGCAATGCCGCCCGTCGCGGCGACGTTGCCGGCGACGAGGGAGCTGAGCGAGGTGGTATCGAGTTCAGCATCCACGCCAGTGGCGGCGATCAGCTGACCATTCTTGTCGACGATCAGGATCGTGCGCGACCTGGAGTCCTGATGCAGCCTGTCGGCGACCACTCGGATCTCCGATAGCTCCTCTTCGTACAACGAGAGCTGCGAGTTCATCATGTTCAAGAGGGAGCTCCTGACCGACCGGAATCCGCGATATGGATCGCGGACCGAACCCCCACGCTGAGCTGTCGGTCCAAGCTACAGCGGAGGCTCTCGCTCGCGCTCACCGAGGCGAGACCAATCTGTCCACCGACGCGAGTTGGCCCGAACAGCTGGGGCCCTCTCGACGGGAGGGAAACGACTGGAAACGGGCGGTTCACGGCGCGCGAGAGACCCCCAACCTAACAAACTCGGCGGGCCAAGTCCATACAATGTGCGCGGCTCGATTCAGAAGCGGCAGCGGGCCGTCCCCCCGGCCGCTTCTGCACCCCGAGCTCACGATTTAGACCCTGAACGGCCCTTGAGGACAGTTCAGGCCGTTCTCGGGTCCACTTCAGCCCACCGCCGAGCGCGATTCAGCCCGCTCTCGAGTGCCACCGCCCGGCTCAGCCGATCTTCCGACGGTCCTCGAGGGCACGATGGAGGGTGGTCATATCCGCGTACTCGAGCTCACCACCGACCGCCACCCCCGAGGCGATGCGGGTCACGACGACCCCCAGCGGCCCGATAAGGCGCGCGAGGTACAGGGCGGTCGCGTCCCCCTCGACGTTGGGGCTGGTTGCGACGATGACCTCTTCGATCTCCGGGGCACCGTCGGGCGGGCTCTGGAGCCGGGCAAGCAGGGCATGGATCTTGAGTTCGTTGGGGCCGATCCCGGCCAGGGGATCGAGCACCCCGTGGAGCACGTGATAGCGGCCGCGATAGACCCCGGCGCGCTCGATCGCCATCCGATCTTGGGGCTGGGAGACCACGCAGATCGAATGTGGATCTCGGCGAGCGTCGAGGCAGACCTCGCAGCGCGCCGACGACGACAGGTCGCAGCAGATCGTACACAGCTGCATTTGCTCGTGGACGTCCTCGATCGCCTGGGCCAGCGCGCGTGTGTAGTCGCCGTTGCTCCGGACGATGGCCAGAGCCAGGCGAAGGGCAGACTTCTCACCGATCCCAGGGAGGCGCGAGAGCAGGCTCGTCAGTCGCCCCAGCGGATCTCCGCCCCTGCTCACAGCCCCGGCACGCCGCCGGGGAACATGCCGGGCGGAAGCATGGAGCCGAGCCGGTCCTGAGCGAGGGCCTTGGACTTCTCGAGCGCGTTGTTGGTCGCCGCCACGATCAAGTCTTGAAGGATCTCGTGGTCGCCCTCGCCCTCGGGCAGGGCGGCCGAGTCGATCTCGACGCCCATGACCCGCTGGGCGCCGCTCATCTTGACCTTGACCATCCCGCCTCCGGCCGAGCCCTCGACGATCTGGTCAGCCAGACCTTTCTGCAGATACTCCATCTGCTCACGCATCTGCTGGGCCTGTTGCATGAGCTGCGAAAGATCGAATTCGGCCATGATGATCTGCTTATACCAGCTGACCACCATCGAGGTCCTCCGGGCCCGACTCAGCCCCTCGCCGGCTGCGCCTCGACCCTCGCCGGCTGCGCCTCGACCCTCGCCGGCTGCGCCTCGACCCTCGCTGGCTGCGCCTCGACCCTCGCCGGCTGCAGCGGGAGTCCGCGCTCACCGACGGGGGGCAGCGCGGGGCCCTGGAGGACCTCGATGGCGGTGAGCTGGCCCTCGAAGGTCCGCAGCAAAGATCGAATGTGGGGGTCGCTCTGAACCGTGCGCTCGATCGACACTCGATGCCGCCGGGTCCGCTCGTCCGCGACCAAGTTCATACTCGGCATAAGGGGGAGCACGGGGGCCAAATCGACGAGTTCGAGGCGCATGGGCTCGCCGAAATACACGGCCGCGAAGTGCTTGAAGGCGGCCTCGTAATCGGGCCGATCATGCAGCTCTCGGGCGAAGCCGGCCACCGGCGCAGCCAGCTCGACCACGCCCTCGCGCAGGCTGATGAGCCCCAGCGCGTCGAATACGGCGCCGAGAATCTCGTCCTCGACACGGACCTTGGCCAGGAAGGTCTCCCATGCATCCCAAGGCGCGAGCTCCCGCCAGGCGATCGTGTCTCGGGGCGTGCACCGCGAACTCGGACAACCAGCGTCGTCCGGAGATGGGGCGTCTTCGCTGGGCGCGAGCGCGTCGTTGGTGAGCTCGAACTCGACCCGGGGCGCCTGCGAGATCGGCCGAGGTGGCGGCGTCTGGGCGACCGCCGCTCGAGTCCTCGAGTTCGGCCCCGACTCGGAGGCCCGGCTCGGCCCGGAACCAGAGGCCTGGCGCTGCTCAAACTCGGAGCGCCCAGAACCGGAGGCCCGGCTCGGCCCGGACCCAGAGGCCTGGCGCTGCTCAAACTCGGAGCGCCCAGAACCGGAGGCCCGGCTCTGCCCAGACCCTGAGACCTGGCTCCGCTCAGACTCGGAGCGCCCAGAACCGGAGGCCCGGCTCTGCCCAGACCCAGAGGCCTGGCGCTGCTCAGACTCAGAGCGCCCAGAACCGGAGGTCCGGCTCTGCCCAGACCCAGAGGCCTGGCGCTGCTCAGACTCAGAGCACCCAGAATCGGACCTCCGGCTCTGCTCAGAGTCGGGCCTAGAGCCCGAGGCCCGGCTCTGCTCAAACTCGGAGGCCCGACTCTGCCCAGACCCAGAGGCCTGGCGCTGCTCAAACTCGGAGGACCCAGAAC
>Ga0256845_1000854_pt1 | contig 26277 bp, 19 predicted proteins | sample RiftiametaG_FD_189101 | JGI IMG/M metagenome (GOLD analysis project Ga0256845, IMG submission 189101) | Tube worm associated microbial communities from hydrothermal vent at the East Pacific Rise, Pacific Ocean - Riftia | ecosystem: Host-associated > Annelida > Integument > Unclassified ... | reverse complement strand
ATAATTTCAAGACCAACGACATTTTTGCCTACCTTTGTCAAGATAAAAAAGACATTTTTTAAAAATAATTGCATTTTAATTTCCCATGCAATAAACTAACCGGACACTACTGTAATTTTATGATACAATACCGAAAAATTATACTGGATAATTTCAACTTGATAAAAAAGGGATTCCACCCATGAAAAAAACTTTAAAAAACTTCTTTCTATTTATAATCTTTATAATTTCCCTGTTTGCATGTTTTCTTATTTATTCAACTACTACAGATTATAAACCAGCCCCAGAAACAGTGATTTATCAAGCTAAAGCTGATATAAATAAAAAAATCCCTTTAAAGAAAAAACTTAATTTTATGACATGGAACATAGGTTATTGCGGGCTGAGCAAAAATATGGATTTTTTCTATGATGGTGGTAAGAATGTCAAGCCACCGGAAAAAATTGTTAAACAAAATTTATCCAGCATAAAAAACTTTATAAAAAAACAAACACAAATTGATTTTTTCCTTTTACAGGAAGTGGATATTGATTCTACAAGGAGTTATGGAATAAACCAATATGATGAAATCAAGGCATTATTCCCTGAATTTAATTCAAGTTTTGGGAAAAACTATGATGTAGCATTTGTACCAGTGCCTATGACATCTCCTATGGGACGGGTATTATCCGGATTACAAACCCTTTCGGCATACCTGCCTGAATCTGTCATCCGGCATTCATTCCCGGGGAATTACCCGTGGCCCCAGGGACTATTTATGCTGGACAGATGTTTTCTTGTAAATAAATACCCTCTGGAAAATGGTAAACAATTTTTAATTATTAATACCCATAACTCAGCTTATGATAATGGGAATTTAAGAAAAGGGCAGATGGAATATCTTGCAAAATTTCTGACATCTGAATATCAAAAAGGTAATTATATCATTGTTGGGGGTGATTGGAATCAATGTCCGCCCAATTTTAAACCTGATTTTAAAGATAATATAATGGACAATAAAAACCGCATGAATATTAATAATAATTTCATGCCTTTATGGCAATGGGCATATCAAAATAAAATACCCACAAACAGAAGAGTCAATATCCCATATGTTAAAGGTAAAACCCGCACCACTGTGATTGATTTTTTTCTTGTATCTCCCAATATCGATGTGATGGAAATTAAAGGAATTAATTTAAATTTTGAAAACTCAGACCATCAGCCTGTAAGACTTTCAATAATTTTAAAATAAAATTTCTTTAAATAAATTAAATTCTGTGCATACCATATCAATGAGTTCTCCTGTTTTTTTTATATCAGAGGATTTAGCCTGGGATTCAAGGAGTGAAGCCGCTTGAGCAAGATGATCAGCTGTTAAATTCGAAGCCCCACCTTTAATTGAATGTGCTTCTTTTTTAATTTCTTCAATATCTTTGTTAACTAAAGCTGTCTTCATGCATTCTAGTTGCCGATCTACCGTCTTGCAAAATTCTTTAATAACTTTATCTATAAATTGCTGATCATTATCAAACTCGTTAAGCAAACGCATTTGATCAATGGGCAGGGATTTTGCATTAACTGATTTTTCACTTTTATCTATATTGTTTTTATCAATCCACTTCTCAATCATGGCAAAAAATTCTGATCTTCTTAATGGTTTGGACAAATAATCATCCATTCCCTGGTTAAGACACTCTTCCCTGTCACCCTGCATTGCATAGGCAGTCATGGCAATAATGGGAACTCTATCAGGCGCTTTTTTAACGCCTGCCAGCTCTTTTTCCAAATTTCGAATTGCTTTTGTAGCCTCATACCCATCCATTTCAGGCATCTGAATATCCATTAATATAAGATTAAATTGCTTTGTCTTAAAAAGATCTATTGCCTGTTTACCTGTCTCAGCAAGGGTCACATTTAATCCAGCTTTTTTTAAATATCTTAAAACAATCTGTTGATTTGTCGGATAATCTTCAACAAGTAAAATCTGAACTTTTCTACGTTCTTCATCTTCAAGGGAATGGCGCGTTATTAATGCGGGTTCAGCTTTTTCTATCTTTTGTATCTGCCCCATGACAAAAGCAATGATCATTTTTACTTCTTCTTTTTTAACCGGTTTTAGAAGATACCCTTGGATCCCGATATCTTTACATGTTTTACTATCTCCCACCATACCCATTGAAGTAATAATAATAATGGGAATTTTATCAAAGGCCGGTTGTGCTCTTACTTTCTTTGCAAACTCAAATCCATTCATTCCAGGCATTTGAAAATCAAGCAAAATTAAATCAATATTCAATTTTTCAAGCAATGACAAACCATGAACTCCATTATTGGCAATAAAAGGAAAACATTTCCAAAGTTTTAAATACCGTTCATAAACAGTTAAATTAGCCTTGTTATCATCTATAACCAATACACTTAAATTGCTTAAATCAACCTCTGATTTTCCTAAATGCCCTATATTTTTTAATTGTTTTTTAAATCTTATTGTGAAAAAAAATATACTGCCTTTATCCATCTCACTCTCAAGTCCTATTTCGCCACCCATGAGCTCTACAAGCTGCTTTGAAATAGCTGTACCAAGACCGGTTCCACCAAATTTTCTTGTGGTTGATCCATCAGCCTGTATAAAACTTCCAAAAATAGACGATTGCTTTGTTTTTGGTATGCCAATACCAGAATCCTGTACTGAAAAGCGTAATAAAACCTCATGCTCACAATCTTCGACCAATTCCCCCCTGATAATTATCTCACCTGTGGGAGTAAACTTTATGGCATTCCCTGCAAGATTCATCAATATCTGCCTTAGCCTTCCTGGGTCCCCTATTAAAAAAGGCTGGATCTCAGGCGCAAGAAAAGAAATCAGCTCAAGACCTTTTTGCTCTGCCCGTACGCGAAGGGCAGAAGCTGTATCTTCAACAGTTTTCCGCAAATCAAAAAATATATTTTCAAGCTCAAGCTTCCCTGCTTCTATTTTGGAAAAATCAAGGATATCATCTATGATATTGAGTAATGACAAAGTTTCATTGGTAATTGTTTTTAAAAAAAACTCCTGGTCTTTATCAGTCTTTGTATCCATTAGTAATTCTGACATCCCGACTATACCATTGATAGGGGTTCTAATCTCATGGCTCATATTTGCAAGAAATTCAGATTTTGCTTTTGTTGCTGATTCTGCCTCTTCTTTAGCTTTTTTTAATTCTTTTTCCGATTCAATACGCCGGGTTATGTCCGTTATAAAGGCAAAAGAGCCCGCAACCTTATTGTCTTCTTTAAATATTGTTGTTGCATCAACATGTGTATAAATAAATTTTTTATCCTTTGTAACAAATGTTAACTCATAATTACGATACTTTGTACCAGATATTTTTTTTAATTGGTCCTTTAAAATTTTTTTTGTTTTCCCATCAACAAAGTTTAAAGGAGACTTTCCTATAATCTCATCTTTTTCCATGGCCAGCATATTGCAAAATGATTTATTAACATCACTGATTATTAAATTATTATCAAGGTGCCAATACCCTGCGGATGTTGTTTCAACCAATTCTCTATATTTTTTTTCACTTGCCTTTAACTCCTCAGAATGTTGTTTTCTATCTAATACTATTGCTATCTGGCTTGATATTAAAGTTAAAATATCAACATCCTTTTCAGTAAAACATTCAGGATCTGAATAGCTTTGAGTAATAAGAACTCCAATAATCCTGTGTTGAGCTACTAAAGGAATACAAACCCATACCTCAGGCATTGTTCCCAAGCCTTTTATTCCCTCTTTCTCACTCATTTCAATAATTGCTTTCTTTTTTAAAAAAAGTGTTTCCTTATCCCTTATAGCTATTTGCGCAAGCGCCTGGGAGTTTGAAAAATTTGGTACTCCATCAATAAATTGGTCTGCATTTTGATCACATTTATCATAGCAATAAGGATAATCCATATAATCTTCTTTCTCATGATACACTCCAATAAGGAGATTAGGTACTTTAAAAAACTTTATCAATGCTGTATGGATTGTAGAATATAATTGTTCAGAATTGCTTATTGTGTTAATGGCATTTGCTATTTCATATAAAACAGAATTAATTTGTTTTTCTTTTTCTAAAATAATATTTGTTTTTCTTATTTTTTTATAGGCTTTATTCTCAATTATCTGTTGATTAACTAAAACAGTGCTTAAAATCACTGTTAAAAGAGATCCTGTTAAAAGCAATAGTGTTAAAAGCAAAAACGCCTGCAATAATCGATTTTGTAAATCTGTATATATAAATTCTTTTTTAACAAAAAGACTGAGAGTACCAACCCTTTCATGTTTATCCTTTGAAACAAAAATAATCTTATGTTCTAAAACAAAATATTGATCTGATTTTTTTTTAAAAGCGCTCTCACCAAGTTGAAACATTAAATGATGGCTGTTTTCTTTGATCCTAATCCCTGCGACATAGGGAACTTTTATTATTTTTTTCATCTGGCGATGAATAGATGATGAATCAGTATTCCAACCCGGGAATACAAAGGTTTCCACTTGCTTTATAATATCTTTCTTTATTGCATGGTAAGAAAAAACCCCATATATAATTAAAAAAATAAAAAGAAAGCAAAATGCCAGGGAAATGACCATGGCAATAAATTTCAGCTGCAGACTTCTTGGTTCTAACAATCCCTTCATATTACCCTCAATTTTTGAATAACCATGATTGAAAATAACAAAAGAAGGGATAAAAACCAATAACAATATTAAATATTATTTGATAAACATTTCAATCCTTTGATTTTCGTTTTGCCAGATAAATATTCCCGCCGAAAATCAATATTGCACCTATCCACCCTGAAAATGATAAAGCAGGATCTGCAACAATAAAAGGTCCTAATATGGCAGCAAGAAGAATCCGAGTGGATGATATTATTCCTCCTTCAATTGCGGTAACATACTTAAATCCAATAGTAATAAGATATTGGCCTGCAATGCTGAATAATGCACAAATGAGAAGATATTTAAGGCTTGCAAAATCAGGAATATATATTTCATCATAAAAAATTAATACTATAATTATACTTCCCAATCCAAAAAGAAAAAAAAGTATTGTCTCTGTATCATTATCCCTGCGGCAAAGATTCAAATAAATCAATGCTATGGCAGCACTTATCCCGGAGCAAAGTGCCCATAGACTATTATATTGAAATCCCATTTTACCGGGGTCAAGTATCAAATATACCCCTATAAGAGATATTACAACAATAATAATTGAAACAATATCTCGCTGATTTTTTAAAACAAACCATGATATTATTGCTATAAAAAGAGGGTATGTCATATTAAGTATATTCGCCTGGGCAACAGAAGTTAAACTTGTTCCTTTAAAAAAACAATAAACAGCAACACAATTTGCAAGGGTTCTGCCAATGAGGTGTTTATATTTTTTGGGCTTAATTGACTGCTTCTTGATAATTATAACCATGAAGACAGCAAGAAACCCTGCAAAAAACCTTACAAAAACAAAAAAAGAAGGGGCAATATTCAGACCTGCCATTATTGACCATTTAACAACGACTGTTGCAAGGTAAAAACAAAAGGCAGATCCAAAAACAGCAAAACACCCTAATAATACAATATAATTTATTCGTGACTCTTTATTCAATTTAAATAAACCTTTAGGCTTGACAATTAGATATTTTTGTTTAATTAATCTATGCTAAAAATGGTAACAAGCAAATTTATATAAATAATAATTACAACAAGATTTTAAATAACATGCTTACTGATAATATAATAGATTTAATTGGCAATACCCCCCTGATTCAACTAAAAAATGAAAATATTCTTGCAAAAGCGGAATTTTTAAATCCTGGCGGCAGCCTAAAAGACAGAGTCGCTGTTGCAATGATTGAAGGGGCAAAAAGAGATGGATTTTTAAACCCTGATTCCATTATCGTGGAACCTACATCTGGTAACACTGGCATTGGGATTGCTCTTGTGGGACGCTTAAAAGGTTATAAAGTTAAAATTGTGATGCCTGAAAACATGAGCATTGAAAGACAAAAAATTATTAAAGCTTTTGGCGCCGAACTTATACTCACTCCGGCAAAAGACAATATTGAAGGTGCTGTGCACCGTGCAATGAAGATAGCAGCTAATGACCCACGAGTTTTTGTTCCCCAGCAATTTGAAAACCCTGACAACCCACGGGTACATTATGAAGAGACTGCAAGAGAATTATGGCGCCAAACCACAGGAGAAATTGACTGCTTTGTTTCAGGAGTAGGTAGTGGAGGGACTCTCCAGGGTATTGGAAAATTCCTGAAAGAAAGAAAACCAGATGTTAAACTTATTGCAGTGGAACCTAAAAATGTGTCAGCTCTTCTCGGGCATGAACCGGGACTGCACCAGATTCAGGGAATTGGGGATGGTTTTATCCCTAAAATACTTGACACCAGTCTAATTGATGATGTCCTTGAAGTCACTGATGATGAAGCCATTGAGACTGCAAGACAATTAGGACGAAATTTTGGTCTTCTTGTTGGAATCTCTTCGGGAGCTAATGTATGGGGAGCCCGCAAAATGGCAAAAACCATTAAGGGTAATATTGTAACCCTTTTATGTGACCGTGCTGAACGTTATTTCAGTACATCTCTTATGTAAACACTGAATTTATCAATCAAGGAACAACACAAATGATCGGAGACACACGACATTATAAGGTTAGGGTTTTTTATGAAGACACAGATCATTCAGGAGTTGTCTACCATGCAAATTATCTGAAATTTTTTGAACGGGCAAGGGAAGATTATCTTGGATATCAAAAACTCATTGATATGGGAGAAAAAGGTATTGGCTTTGCTGTGTATAAGGCAGATTTAAGTTATAATGAAGGTGCGAAATTCGGTGATGTCCTGGATATTGTAAGTACTGCACAATTTGATGGAGATTATCGTATTGTTTTCTGCCACGAGGCATGGAGAGAAAATAGTAAAAAGGCTGCGGTTGTTTCAAACCTTCAGCTTGTTTGTCTTAATAAAGATAAAAAACTTCTAAAGATAACTGACCTTAATCTTTTTTAAAAGATTTTAAACCAATTGTTCTTTCCAGCAAGTCATTAATGCTTTTTAAGTATTCTTTATTTTGACAGGGCTTTGACAGATGATCTATATTAATATCTTTTTGTTTTAATGCCTTTATGGATTCTAAAAACTCAATATTACCCGAAATAAAAAGAATGGGAGTTGTTTTATTAATTTTCCTGAAGTGATTGTACACATCCATTCCTGTGGTGGTTCCGGGAAGTACATAATCCAGGCTTATAAAATCATATGTATTTTTATTTAATAATTCAATTGCCTTATCCCCGTCAGCTGCAATATCCACATGGTGATTACAGGGTTTATGGGTTAATATTCTAGATTGAATATCTGCTATTGCAGGCTCATCTTCCACAAGAAGGATTTTTTTACCATAATGTGTTTTTGTTTTAGTGATTTCAGCTTTTTCTTTATTTGTCAGTTCTTTTTTTGTAACAGGAAGATATATGGAAAAAACAGTGCCCTTTCCAAGTTCAGACTCAACCATTATAGTTCCTTTATGCTGCTCAACATATTTTTTAATATTGGACATGCCATAACCTGTCCCTTTAACATCTTTATCATAGCAGCCTAAAATATCCTTGCTGCCCTTTAAGGTAAAAGAAGGCAGATAAATATTATCCAGGTGCTCTTTTGGAATACCGCATCCATTATCTTTGACCTCAATACAGATGCTCTCGTTAAAATAATTTTCTTTAACCCAGCTATTATCAATGCAATAGGTTTTAATAAGGATTTTAGGATTCTCAACCTTGCCCAAAGCATGGATTGCATTTTGAAAAAGGTTCACAATAGCATGTTCAATCATCCCTGAATCAGCAAGTAAACTTGGCAGATTTGTTTCAAATTCCTTTATAACTTTAATATTTTTTAAGTCTTTTTTCAATAAATCCAAAACAAGATTTATTTTATTATTGATCCCAAAGAACTCCTGCTTTAACTCCTGGTCCTTGGCAAAGGCAACCAGATTCCTTGTTAAATTTTTTCCCTGAACAGTCTGGTCAAAAATCAATTCAAATATTTTTTTTGTGTCCGGATTATCACAATCCATAATTGAGAGCTCGGCATTGCCCATTATAACACCTAAAATATTATTAAAATCGTGGGCTATTTTGCCTGCTATCTGTCCTACCAATGCCTGCTTTTCCTGGGCAGCAGCATATTGCTGAGCAATTTCTTTTTCCACCTCAGCTTTTTTGTGGGCTGAAATATTAAGACAGGTACCAAACAATTTTACAGCTTTTCCATCCTTATATTGAATCCGTCCATTGGTCTGAACATAGATAACTTCACCATCTTTACAAATCAAACGATATTCATTGGGAATAAGCTCTTTTTTTCCTGATGCAATACTATCCATAAGCCAGGTATTAACTCTTTCAACATCTTCAGGGTGATGGATCTCTTTATTCACCTTATTGATATCAATTTCATCATCAATATTAAATTTTAATAAATGGTACATGCCACTTGACCAGGAAGTCTCTCCTGTTAATATATTCCATTCAAAATCACCCATTTGCGCAATATATTGTGACATTAACAATTTACTCTGGCTTTCTTGTAATGCCTTTTCTGCAAGCTTATGTTCTGTAATATCAATCCCAATACTCAATATGCCATTAACTTTTCCAGAAGCATTTCGTAAAATATTATTACGCCAGCTTATAAGGCGTTCCAAACCGCTCTTTAAAACAATATGGTTCTCATTATGTGATGCCTCAGGAACACTCTTAAATGCATCAGCAACCACTTTAGATACTTCATCTATATTTTTGGGAGCAATAAAAAGTTCTAACCAGTTTTTCCCAATCACCTCTTCTTTTTTATACCCGGTCAACTCTTCTGCATATTTATTAAAAGTTATAATATTAGCAGATAAATCCAATGTTAAAACGATTATATTGGCAGTCTCAAGAAGATTTTCAGCAAAGTCTTTTGAAACAGTCAGTTCTCTATTTTTACTCTGGAGCTCTTCATTAAGGGATAAAAGTTCCTCATTACTGGATTCTAATTCCTCTTTAGCAGCCTCCATTTCTTCGTTAACACTTTGTAATTCTTCGTTGGTTGACTGGACTTCCTCATTAGCAGCCCACAATTCCTGATTAACCTCATCTTTTTCTTCAATAATTGATTGCAAATGTTCTTTTGCAAGCTGCAGTTCATTTTTCAAATATAATAATTCATCGTTTATAGTATTCTTTAATAAGGTGCTGCCTGGTTTCAAAACAGGAGATTCAGGTTTTTCAAATAAAATAAGGAAATTCATTCCATAGGCTTCTGAATCCATAGTAACAGGAATAACACTGATATCAGTAGTTATAATATTACCATTCTGTTGAAAATTAATATTTCTTTTCCTGACTTTTCCTTTTTTCTTTTTAACCTCTTCTATAGCTACATACAGATCTGGCATTAAACCTTCGCCTACCATTCTTGAAAGTTTGAGGCTTGCTTCCCCGTTAGAGGGACCAAGGTATGGGAATACATTCCCAATAAATTGGCTTATCTGCATATTATTGTCTATCAGCACACCCGGCGGAGAATAGTTATCAAGAAGAATAGTATCAATCTTCTGCCTAAGCCCTGAAAAGTTTATAATTCCATTTGGTGTTACCGAGAAACGCTCTGTAGTATTTCTAACTTTTACCATTTTTTTCAACTTTGGCAGATTCGAATAAACCGGGAATTTATAATTTGGCTTAACACTCAAGGTTCTTTTTGCATATAAATTGATTTTTTTGTCTGTCACATTAAAAAAATGCGGAAAGCGCCCCATGGTTTCAGATGTGCCCAATAATAAAAACCCGGACGGCTTAAGGGCAAAATGGAAAAGAGGGATCGCTGTTTCCTGAAACACTGCATCAAAATAAATAAGTACATTCCTGCAGCTCACAAGGTCAATATTGGAAAGAGGCGGGTCCTGGGTAATATTCTGTATGGCAAACACACACATTTCCCTGATATGCTTTGTTACTTTCCACCCATCAGAAGTTTTATCAAAAAACTTGTCAAGTCGTTCTTTGGATACTTCTTTAGCAATACTATCAGAATACAAACCCTGGCGTGCTTTTTTAATATGGCGTTCAACAAGGTCAGTACCAAAAAATTGTACTGCAGCCTTGGTTTTACTTTGTTCAAAAAACTCATAGAAACATATTGCCAAAGAATATACTTCTTCACCAGTGGAACACCCCGGTACCCAAATCCTTATTGGAACTTTTGCAGATCTATCCTCTATCATCTGAGGGCATATTTTTTGCTTAAGTATATCAAAAACATGGGGATCTCTGAAAAAATGGGTATAGGAAAGTAAAAGATCATCATATAGTTGCTCAACTTCATCATAATTTGATTGAAGATAAGCAAAATAGTCAACATAGCATGCCTGTTTACACAAAGTCATGCGCCGCGATAATCTCCTTAAAATAGTTGCATGGCGGTAATGAAAAAAATCGACACGGGAAGATTTAAGCAAAATAGTAAAAATATTTTTTAATGCTTTTCTTTCTTCAGGGTCATTTGGGAAAAAATTATCAGACTTAGTTGATATCAGGTTATTTAAATTTTCCTCTGTCATAAACTCCTCTATAATTACAAAAAGGTATTTTCATCTTATAGAAGGGACGGCTAAATTTAATCTACAAGAGCATTACCAAGGTTTTTCGTACCTGTCAAGGATTTCATATAATATGATTTTTAATTATTTTTTATTGCTTCTTCTAAAAAACTTTTTTCTTTTTTTGCAAGGTCTTTAAAATAAAGGGGATATTTTTTCTTTGAAGCATCCATGATCCTTTCAAAGGGCAAATCAGAAAAACTGCCATGGTCCTTTACATATTCCATATGTCTTGTTCCCTGGATATTAAATTCATGGAAAATAGAATCAGTTATCCCATCAAATTCAAGGGGTTTAACACCAACTTGTTTACAAAGGTTTATATCAAATGCAGGAGTTGCTTTTACCCATTTCTCATTTAGATAGAGTTCGGTAAATCCATGATAAATAAATAAATTAGTTCCCATAAGTGTTTCAAGTCTTTTGGAATTCAAATGATTTTTCACATCAGCCAGTCCAAGGCGGGCAGGAATTTTCCGGCTTCTGGCCAAGGCTATTAAAACTATGGCTTTGGCAACACAATATCCAAATTTCCTTTGTAAAATATTGCTTGCCACCATGAAAGCCATAGAATCTTCCATACTATAGGGGTCATATTTAATACCATCTCTCACAGCATAATAAAGCTTAATAGCATTTTTCAAAGGATCAGACTCATTGCGGCAAATTTCTTTTGCAAAACTCTTAATAACATCTGACTTACTATCAATAAAATAAGTGGGTGCGAGATATTCCTTAAAGCCATCGCTTTGTTCCATATACCATGTCCTTCACATATCAATTTATTATATCGTAATGATGTTAATTGCATATCGTGATATGACTATTTATCATTAAAACGCTTTTTTAAAAAAATAGTCAATAAAAAATTAAATATTACCTGAATTTTTATATTATTTCCAATTTAATTTATATACAAATCATCAAGTATGATGGTATGAATAAAATAGTCAGACAGGTTGAAAATTTTTAAATCAAACAGGCTTTGAATAATGAACAGATGCCCATGGACAACCAGTGAACAAATATATATTGATTACCACGACCTTGAATGGGGTGTCCCTGTCTATGATTCAAAAGCCTTATTTGCAAAATTAATTCTGGATGGCTTTCAGGCAGGCCTTTCATGGATTACTATCCTTAAAAAAAGAGATAACTTTTATAAAGCCTTTGATGATTTTGATCCAAAAATAATATCTGAATATGATCAAGGAAAAATCAACAAGCTTCTCAGCAACAAGGGCATTGTCAGAAACAAATTAAAAATCAATGCTGCCGTGACCAATGCAAAGGCTTTTCTTGAATATGAAAGCAATAACGGCTCTTTTTCAGATTTTCTCTGGTCCTTTGTCAAAGACCAACCCATAATTAATACATGGGAAACCATAGAACAGGTTCCTGCAAGCTCTGAAGAATCAGATGCCATGAGCAGGGATTTGAAAAAACTTGGATTCAAATTCACCGGCACTACTATCTGCTATGCATTTATGCAGGCTGTGGGAATGGTGAATGACCATCTTATAACCTGTTTCAGACATGAACAATTAAAATAAATAACAAGTTTTAATTATGGTTGACTTAAAAGTATTTTCAATTATAAATATATATTATATTTATTTAAGATATTGAATTAACAACAGATGGCAATAGGGAGACTTATGAAAATAAAAAAAATTGATCACCTTGGCATTGCAGTTTCCACCATTGATTCAGGTAAAAAATTCTGGCAGGACATAATGGGACTTGAGCTCAAAGGAACAGAAGAGGTTAGTGCCCAAAAAGTCATAACCGGTTTTATGCCGGTTGGTGAAAGTGAAGTTGAACTTTTAGAATCCACATCCCCGGATGGTCCCATTGCAAAATATATTGAAAAAAAAGGAGCGGGCTTGCAGCATATTGCCTTTAGAGTTGAAAATATTGATGAATCACTAAAAGAACTTAAAACAAAAGGCGTGAAGCTGATAGATGAGACTCCCCGCAATGGAGCAGGCGGAGCACGAATTGCTTTTCTTCATCCCAAAGCAACCGGTGGTATTCTTGTGGAATTGTGTGAAAAAGATGATTAGCATAAGCTGTCGTGGTTCAAAATAACTCTTAGGAAAGGTTAAAATTATGTCTGATAAAAATAATATTAACACCTGGAAAGAACTTGCTGAGAAACAACTTAGAGGCAAGCCTCTTGATTCATTAAATAAAACAACTCCTGAAGGCATTGAAATAAAACCTCTCTATACTGCTGAAGATCTTAAAAACATTGAATTTAACAATTCAATGCCCGGTGTTGAACCTTATGTAAGAGGTCCAATGGCAACCATGTATGCAGGTAGACCATGGACAATCAGACAATATGCCGGATTTTCCACGGCAAAAGAATCAAATGAATTTTATAGAAAAAACCTTGCCGCAGGTCAAAAGGGGCTTTCTGTTGCTTTTGATCTTCCCACCCACCGAGGATATGATTCTGACCATCCAAGAGTATCTGGAGATATAGGTAAAGCTGGTGTTGCCGTAGATTCCGTGGAAGATATGAAAATCTTATTCAATGAAATCCCTTTGGACCAGATGTCAGTTTCCATGACAATGAACGGAGCTGTACTCCCCATACTTGCAGGGTATATAGTCGCAGCAGAAGAACAGGGTGTAAAGCACAATCAACTTAAAGGAACGATCCAGAATGATATTTTAAAAGAATACCTTACAAGAAACACTTATATATATCCGCCAAAACCATCCATGCGAATTATTTCCGATATCATGGGGTATTGCTCCAGAGAAATGCCGGGATTCAATACAATCTCAATTAGTGGTTATCATATGATGGAAGCTGGAGCAGATTCTGTTCTCCAAACAGCTTTTACACTTGCAGATGGTCTTGAATATGTAAAGGCCGCTCTTGGTTCAGGTATGGATATTGATGTATTTGCACCAAGACTTTCCTTCTTTTTTGGAATAGGAATGAATTTTTTCATGGACATTGCAATGCTCAGAGCTGCAAGATTCTTATGGGCAGAAATCATGTCACAATTCAATCCAAAAAACCCAAAATCAAAAATGCTTAGAACCCATTGCCAGACATCAGGCTGGAGTCTAACCCAGCAGGACCCCTATAATAATATAATAAGGACAACATTGGAATGCATGTCTGCAGTACTTGGAGGCACACAATCCCTTCATACAAATTCCTTTGATGAAGCAGTGGGACTGCCCACGGAAACATCGGCAAGGGTCGCAAGAAACACCCAGATCATTGTGCAGGAAGAATCCCAGGTCTGTAATGTTGTAGACCCCTTAGGAGGATCATATTATGTTGAATCTCTTACCCAGAATATCATTGATAAAGTGCGTGTGATATTAAAAGAAATTGATGAACTTGGCGGCATGGCAAAAGCCATAGAATCAGGCATGCCTAAAATGAGAATCGAAGAAGTATCAGCCCGACGTCAGGCAAGAATTGATCAAGGCATTGATACAATTGTAGGTGTTAATAAATATCTTGTCGAGGATGAAGTCGATATTGAAGTAAGAGAAGTTTCTGAAGAAGTCAGGGATGAACAGATACAAAGGCTTGAGCAGATAAAAAGAGACAGAAACAAGGATAAAGTCAAACAAGCCTTAAAGGAAATCACAGAAAATGCTAAATCAGATGGGAACCTCCTTGAAGCCTGTATTAATGCCACAAGGGCAAGAGCAAGTGTAGGAGAAATCTCAGATGCAATGGAAAAAGTATTTGGAAGATTTGTTGCAACCACACAATGTATTTCAGGTGTATATGCAGCAGAAGCAGGAGACAGCGAGATTGTCGAATCCTTGAGAAAAAGAACAAAAGAATTTAAGAATAAAACCGGAAGAAGACCAAGAATACTCCTTGTTAAAATGGGTCAGGACGGGCATGACAGGGGAGTTAAAATCATTGCCACTGCCTATGCTGATTTTGGCTTTGACGTTGATCTAAGCCCAATGTTCCAGACACCTGAGGAAGCTGCAAGAATTGCTGTGGAAAATGATGTCCACATTGTTGGAGTTTCAAGCCTTGCTGCAGGTCATAAAACTTTAGTCCCTGCACTCATTAAAGCATTGAAAAAAGAGGATGCATCAGATATAAAGGTTGTAGTTGGCGGAATTGTTCCACCTGGTGATTATGAACTGTTAAAAACCATGGGGGCAGTTGATATTTTTGGACCCGGTGTTCCTGTTACAGATTCTGCGAACAGAACACTTAATGCAATAGGTGCGTAAATTCATGGCTGAAAAAGACCCTGAATTCTATATTCAGGGCGTACTAAATAATAATAGACGGATTATTGCAAAAACAATTACCCTGATCGAAAGCAGTCTTTCCAAGGATAAAAACAAAAGCTTTGAAATTGTAAAAAAAATTCTTCCCTATTCCGGAAACAGCATTCGTATCGGCATTACAGGCATTCCAGGCGTTGGGAAAAGCACTTTTATTGAAAACCTTGGTCTGTATCTGTGCAATATTGGTCACAAGGTTGCAGTCCTTGCTGTTGACCCCACAAGCCGTAAAAGCGGTGGAAGTATTCTCGGGGATAAAACAAGGATGGAAAAGCTCAGCCTGTGTGACAATACATTTATACGCCCTTCACCTGCCGGGAAAACCCTTGGAGGAGTTGCAGCAAAAACAAGAGAAGCAATGCTTGTATGTGAAGCTGCCGGATATGATGTGATTTTGGTCGAAACCGTGGGCGTGGGGCAATCTGAGACCAGGGTCTCCACAATGGTTGATTTTTTTCTGGCATTGCTCATTGCAGGCGCTGGTGATGAACTCCAGGGCATAAAAAAAGGGCTTTTGGAAATTGCCGATGCCATTGCAATAAACAAAGCTGATAATGATAATGTTGAAAAAGCTGAAAAGGCAAAAAAAGTATATGAAATGGCATTACACCTTGTGGCACCCGGCGCTTCATCCTGGATACCTCCTGTGCTGACATGCAGTTCAATCCTTGAAAATGGTACTGAAAATGTATGGAATGCTGTTTTAAAACATAATAAATTAACAAAAAAAACAGGAGAATTTGATCAAAAAAGAAAAGAACAGGCTGTGGAATGGATGTGGAACCTTGTTGATGACGGACTTAAAAAGAAATTTCTGGAAACAGATATAGTTCAAAAAAAAATCCCGGAAATTTCCAATAATGTCAAACAAGGATTAATTTCACCTTCAGCTGCAGCTGAAAAGCTTTTATCATTTTTTTAACAAATTATAAAAATTTAATATATTTAGAGGGAAACCATGAAAATACATGAATATCAGGCAAAAGAATTATTTAAGGGCTTTAATATCCCTGTACCTGAAGGATATGTCGCATTTTCAAAACAAAAAGCTTTGGATAATATCAAAAAATTTAAAACTTTTCCCATTGTTGTAAAGGCGCAAATCCATGCAGGAGGACGTGGGAAAGGTGGTGGAGTAAAACTTGCTTCATCGGAAAAACAAGCCATACAATTTGTCGATGAAATATTAGGCATGACCCTTGTTACCCATCAAACCGGACCCGAGGGTAAAAAGGTAAAAAAACTTTTAATTGAAGCGGGTCAGGATATTAAAAAAGAACTTTATTTAAGCCTTCTTGTGGACAGAGAAACTGCCAAAATCGTTATAATGGCAAGCAGAGAAGGAGGCATGGACATTGAAGAAGTTGCAGCAAAGACCCCGGAAAAAATCATAAAAGTATATGTTGATCCAATGATGGGAATATCAGGATACCAATTACGAGAAATAGCATTTGGACTTAATCTTCCCAAAAACACCTTAAAAGAATTTGGCACAATGCTTAAGGGTTTTTATGATCTTTTTATTCAAAAAGATTGCTCCATGGTTGAAATCAACCCTCTTATTTTAACTTCTGATGACAGAGTCCTTGCCCTTGATGCCAAAGTTGATTTTGACTCAAATGCATTGGGAAGACATAAAGAATTGATGGAGCTAAGAGACCTTGATGAAGAAGATCCTCTGGAAGTTGAGGCTTCTAAATTCAACCTCAATTATATTAATCTTGATGGCAATATTGGTAATATTGTCAATGGAGCAGGTCTTGCCATGGCAACCATGGATATAATCAAAAATGCCGGGGCCGAACCTGCAAATTTTATGGATGTTGGAGGTGGAGCAACAGCGGAAATGGTTGAGAATGCCTTTAAAATCATCCTTTCCGATAAAAAAGTTAAAGCTGTTTTGATCAATATATTTGGTGGGATATTGAGATGTGATATTTTTGCACAAGGTATTGTTAAAGCTGCAAAAAAAACAGGTATTGATATCCCTGTTATTGTACGCATGGAAGGCACAAATGTCGACCAGGGAAAAGAAATTCTCAAAAATTCAAATCTTAAATTAACAAGCGCCAGAGACCTTGCTGATGCTGCACAAAAAGTTGCAGCTGTTGTAAAATAAAGGAGGAAATTGCTTTGAGTATATTTGTAGATAAAAACACAAAACTTCTTGTTCAGGGGATCACCGGTAAAGAGGGAAAATTCCATACAGAGCAATGTATTGAATATGGAACCAATATTGTAGCAGGAGTTACGCCGGGTAAAGGCGGGCAGACTGTCAACTCTATTCCTGTATTTGACACTGTTAAAAATGCTGTAAAAAAAACAGGTGCCAATGCAAGTCTGATCTTTGTCCCTCCTCTTTTAGGTGCCGATGCAATCTTAGAAGCCATTGATGCTGACCTTGATCTGATTGTGGCAATAACTGAAGGCATACCTGTTTTAGATATGTTAAAAATCAAAAACCTTCTTGCCACAAAAAAAACCAGACTCATAGGTCCTAATTGTCCGGGTATAATTACACCGGACGAGACAAAAATAGGCATCATGCCCGGAAAAATTCATACAAAGGGAAATGTAGGTGTTATTTCAAGATCAGGAACATTAACCTATGAAGTTGTGGATCAACTTACAAAAAATGGTATGGGACAATCCACCTGCATAGGTATTGGTGGTGATCCTGTTAACGGAACAAATTTTATTGATGTATTGGAAGCCTTTGAAAATGACCCTGAAACCCATGCCATTGTCATGGTAGGTGAAATTGGTGGAAATGCAGAAGAAAAAGCTGCCCAATATATCAAAACCAATGTTACAAAACCGGTTGTTGGCTTCATTGCCGGACTCACAGCGCCTCCCGGGCGCAGGATGGGTCATGCAGGTGCAATTATCAGCGGAAGTAGCGGTACTGGTCAAGCCAAAATTGAGTCTTTACAGAACAATGGAATTGCTGTATGTGAAGACCTCGGAAAAATTGGTGAATTATGTAAAAAAACATTTAAATGACAAATAATCAGATGATAAAAATTCAGGAGGACAAATGGAAAATCTGGTTTTAGATAAAACAACAAAAAAAAGCAGAATACCTGCATGGCTTGATATCACTCAAAGCGGTACGGGTCTTGTGTTAGGTCTTTTCATGTGGGTTCACATGCTTCTTGTTTCAAGTATTTTACTTGGGACTCCATCTTTTAATTTTGTGGCAAATATGATGGAACTTTCTTTTCTGTCACCAAGCGGTGAAGGATATCCAATTGCAGTTGTATTTGCCGTACTCGGTATATTTATTGTATTCATTATACATGCAGGTTTAGGCATGCGTAAATTCCCAAGTTCATACAGGCAATATAAAATTGTGCGTTCTCAAATGAAATTGTTAAACCATGAAGATACAAACCTCTGGTTTTATCAGGCGTTAACAGGTTTTATCATGTTTTTCACAGGCTCGGTACACCTTTATACCATGCTTACGCATCCTGAAATCGGTTCTGTTCTTTCAGCAAATAGAATTTTTAGCTCAACCATGTGGCCATTATACCTTGTCTTACTTATCAGCGTTGAATACCATGGAGCCATAGGACTTTATAGACTATGCATGAAATGGGGCTGGTTCATGGGTGATGATGCAAAAAAAGCCCGAAAAAAACTGAAAAAGCTGAAAAAAACTTTAACAGGATTTTTCCTTATTCTTGGAATTCTATCCTTAATTGTATTTTTCCTGCTTGGTTTTAAATATAAAAATAAAAATCAGACTGAAATCGAGGCAAAAATTTCAACAAATATTACACAACAATATCTTAAGGGGTAATTGATGAAAGTTATATATACTGACTCACTTGTTATAGGCGGCGGCCTGGCAGGACTCAGAGTTGCCATAGCAGCAAAACAAAGAGGATATGATACCATTGTCCTTTCTTTAATCCCTGCCAAAAGATCCCATTCGGCAGCAGCCCAGGGTGGCATGCAGGCAAGCCTTGGTGCTTCTGTAAAAGGCTTAGGAGATGATGAAGATGTACACTTTGGAGATACAGTAAGGGGAAGTGATTGGGGCTGTGACCAGGATGTTGCAAGGATGTTTGTCAACACTGCTCCTAAAGCAATCCGCCAGCTTACAGCATGGGGCGTCCCATGGAGCAGGGTACAGCGGGGTGACAGAGAAGTTGTTATAAACGGGAAAAAAGTAACCATTACTGAAAGCGATGAAGCTCATGGTCTGATTAATTCACGCGATTTTGGTGGCACAAAAAAATGGAGAACATGTTACACCTCAGACGGTACAGGTCATACAATGCTTTATGCCATGGACAATAAAGCAATCGAGCTTAAAATACCGGTCCACGAAAGAAAAGAAGCTATAGCCCTTATCCACGAAGATGGCGTATGCAAGGGTGCCATTGTCAGAGACCTTATTACAGGACAGCTTACTGCCTATGTGGCAAAGGCAACAACTATTGCAACAGGTGGTTACGGACGTCTTTATGCAGTATCTACCAATGCTGTTATATCAGAAGGAATAGGCACTGCAATTGCCCTTGAAACAGGCATTGCACCCCTTGGAAATATGGAGGCTGTTCAATTTCATCCAACTGCAATAGTTCCGGTTGGTATCCTTACAACAGAAGGCTGCCGCGGAGATGGCGGGCTTTTACTTGATAAAGACGGATACAGATTCATGCCTGATTATGAGCCGGACAAAAAAGAACTTGCTTCAAGGGATGTTGTGTCCCGCCGCATGATAGAGCACATGAGAAAAGGCAAAGGAGTTTCTTCCAGGTATGGTGACCATCTCTGGCTTGACATAACCTTGCTTGGAGAAAAACATATAAGGAAAAATTTAAGGGAAGTCGATGAAATATGCCAATATTTTCTTGGCATTGACCCTGTAAAAGAATATATTCCGGTACGTCCCACCCAGCATTATTCCATGGGAGGCATAAAAACCAATTTCAAGGGCGAAAGTCTTGGGCTTAAGGGATTATTCTCCGTTGGTGAAGCAGCATGCTGGGATATGCATGGTTTTAACAGGCTTGGTGGCAACTCTGTTGCAGAAACTGTTGTGGCAGGTATGCTTGTTGGAGAATATGTAGCAGATCATTGTGCTGATACTCCATTAAAAGTTGACACAAAAACCATAGAATTTTTTCTTGAAAAAGAAAAAGATAAAATATCTAAAGTCTTAAACCGCAGTACAGGAGAAAACCCTTTTAAACTCAAAAAAGAAATGCAGAAAATCATGATGGATAAAGTTGGTATTTTCAGGAACCATGATGATCTTGCAAAAGCAGTTGATGAGCTTAAAATATTAAATCAAAAAGCTAAAAATATAGCTTTAAGAAACAGAATAAGTTCATCAAACCCTGAACTTGTTGAAGCAATCCGTGTTCCAAAAATGCTAAAGCTTGCCCAATGTGTTGCATATGGCGCTTTATTAAGAGAAGAAAGCCGTGGTGCTCATGCAAGGGAAGATTTTCCCCAAAGGGATGATAAAAACTGGCTGAAAAGAACTCTTGCCTATTGGAAAGATGATAATGCAGATATGCCAGAAATTGATTATGAACCCCTTGATATCATGAAAATGGAGTTACCGCCTGCTTCAAGAGGTTATGGCAATGATCAAACCATTGCCCATCCTGATACTGAAAAAAGGGAAAAAGAAATCGAAAAAATCTTAAAGGATAATCCGGGTGCAGACAGGATACAAATCCAGAAACTTCTAAACCCGGTTGATATACCGGAAAAATTTCAAGGACTAAACGAACGTGTTGGCAGGGGGTTTAAATAATGACTAAGGAAAAAAACAGAACTCTAATATTTGAAGTATTGCGATATAACCCTCAAATCAAGGGTGATACTCCAAAAATGGAAAAATATGAAATAGTTGAAGCACCGGGCATGACAATTTTCATTGCATTAAATGAAATCAGAGAAGAACAGGACCCTTCCATTCAATTTGATTTTGTATGCAGAGCAGGTATTTGCGGTTCCTGTGGCATGATAATAAATGGAGAGCCAAAACTTGCATGCAGGACACTGACTGCAAATTATCCCACAGGTAAAATAACACTTTTACCCCTTCCCGGATTTGAACTCATTGGCGACCTTTCTGTAAACACAGGCAAAGTCATGCGCCAGATGAGTGAAAGGGTTGAATCATGGATACATGACAAAGATGCTGAAAATGTTGATTTAACAAAACTTGAAGAACGCATGGAACCGGAAGTTGCCGATGAGATATACGAGCTTGAAAGATGTGTGGAATGCGGCCTTTGTCTTGCAGCATGTGCCACAAAAAGAATGCGGGAAAATTTTTTAGGTGCTGTTGGGTTTATGAGACTTGCAAGATATGCCCTGGACCCAAGAGATAAACGTTCCAACAAAGAATTTTATGAAATTATCGGTGATGACGATGGTGTGTTTGGATGCATGACCTTGCTTGGATGTGAAGATTATTGCCCCAAAGATCTTCCCCACCAGACCCAGATTGCCTATCTCAGGCGGAAAATGGCATTGGGTAAAAAATAAGGATAAAAAAATGACAGAATTTAAATACACAACAATGTTTCCTTTAGATGAAAAATCCATTGAGCCAACTAAATACAGGCTTATCTCAGATAAATTTGTCTCAAGTTCAAATTTTGAAGGAAAAGAAATATTGAAAATAGAGCCTGAAGCCTTGTCCTATTTGAGCGAACATGCTTTTAAAGATATTGCCCATCTTTACAGACCCACACATCTGCAAAATCTTAAAAATATAATTGATGACCCTGAATCCTCGGATAATGACAAATACATTGCTTTAGAACTTTTAAAAAATGCTGTAATTGCAGCAAAAATGGTTTACCCCATGTGCCAGGACACTGGAACTGCCATTGTCCACGGTAAAAAAGGTCAGCAGGTCTGGACAGATACAGATGATGAAAAAATGCTTGCAAAAGGTGCTTTTGATGCATATACCAAAAATTATCTGAGGTATTCGCAAAACGCCCCTTTAACAATGTATAAAGAACAAAACACAAAATCCAACCTTCCTGCCCAGATAGAAATCAGTGCCATTCAAGGGGATGAATATAAATTTTTGTTCATTGCCAAGGGTGGAGGTTCAGCCAATAAAACAGCCCTTTTCCAAATGACCAAAGCTGTTTTAAATTCTGAAGAAACCCTGATTAATTTTTTAACCGAAAAAATGAAAGCCCTTGGTACCTCGGCATGCCCACCTTATTATCTTGCCTTTGTTATTGGCGGCACATCAGCAGAAGCAAATTTAAAAACAGTAAAACTTGCTTCCACACGATATCTTGATAGTCTTCCCACAAAAGGCGATGAAACAGGTCATGCATTTCGGGATATTGATCTTGAAAAAAAACTTCATAAAAAAGCAAATAGCCTGGGACTGGGTGCCCAGTTTGGCGGCAAACATTTTTCAATGGGAGTAAGGGTTATAAGATTACCGCGCCATGGTGCGTCATGCCCTGTGGGCATTGGAGTAAGCTGCAGTGCTGACCGCCAGATCAAGGCAAAAATCAATAAACAAGGACTTTTTCTGGAAAAACTTGAAAATAAGCCTGAACAATATCTGCCTGCAAAGGAGCCTGCCATGGCAGACCCTGTTAATATCGACCTTAACAAACCCATGGACGAAATCAGGGCAGAACTCACTAAATACCCCGTGGCAACACGTGTCATGCTTTCAGGTAAAATAATTGTTGGAAGGGACATTGCCCATGCAAAATTCAAGGAGCTTTTAGATAGTGGCAAAGGACTTCCTGATTATTTAAAAAACCATGTAATCTATTATGCAGGTCCTGCTAAAACCCCTGAAGGACAGGCTTCAGGCTCATTTGGTCCCACAACAGCCCAAAGAATGGATCCCTATGTGCCAATATTCCAGGAACAAAAAGCGTCCATGGTCATGCTTGCCAAGGGAAACCGCTCAAAACAGGTCACAGATGCCTGTAAAAAATATGGAGGCTTTTACCTGGGTTCTCCTGGTGGTCCTGCTGCAAGGCTTGGTCATGACTGCATAAAAAAGGTTGAAATAATAGCCTATGAAGAACTTGGCATGGAAGCAGTCTTTATGATTACAGTTGAAAACTTTCCAGCATTTATAATTGTTGATGATAAAGGAAATGATTTTTACGCTGATCTTTAGCATTGTTTTATTCAGGCAGTAAATAAATAGCATTATTTGTTTTATTTATTTGCTGCCTGAATCATTTGTTTTTATTTTTTTTTCTTTTTCTTTACTCGAAGTTTATAAAATTCGTCGCTGCTCAAGGGTTTGCTGAAAAAATTGCCCTGAAGTTCATCGCAATTTAATGTCCTGAGCCTTCCTGCAATTTTTTTATTTTCAACTCCTTCCGCCACAACATTAAGATTCAAATTATGACCAAGATCAATAATTGATTTAACAATAACAGCATCATTCTCATTCTTAAGCATATCAGATACAAAAGATTTATCGATCTTAACCTCATTTACAGGAAGTTTTTTCAAGTATGCAAGAGAAGAATACCCGGTTCCAAAATCATCTATGGATATTTTGAGTCCCCTTGCACTTAACCTTGTAAGAATTTCCATGGCAAGGTCAGGATCTTTGATCATGGAGCCTTCAGTAATTTCAAGTATTACATATTTGGCAGGAATAGCATATTGAGATAAAAGACCAATTATAAGGTCTGGTAATTCTGTATCCAAAAAAGTTGTTGGACTTAAATTGATTGAAATACTCATCTTAAGTTTTTGTTTATGCCATTTTGCTGCCTGACTCAATGCATGCTTCAAAACCCAGACAGAAAGCAATCTAATGAGTCCTGTCCGTTCAGCCATGGGAATAAATTCTTCAGGCGACATAAAGCCATGTTCCGGGTGCTGCCATCGCACAAGGGCTTCGACGCCTTTAACTTTTTTTGTTTTAATATCAATTTTAGGCTGATAATAAAGCACAAGTTCATCATTCTCAATGCCCTGCCTTAGTTCACCCATCAATGTCAAGCGTTGGGGATTGTTCTTATCAAGCTTATTTGAATAAATAGTATATTGTTTAGTGTCCTGCTTTGCTGCATACAATGCTGCATTAGCTCTTTGAATAATAGTATCTCCATTTTTACCGTGCTCAGGAAAAACAGCAATCCCGATATTTGCCTGGATCTCAAGTTGCAGACCTTCTATGGCAAAGGGTTCAATAAAGATACTCTGAATCTTCTTAACAACATCAATAATATTATCAACCTCTGCTATGCCCTGCAAAAGAATGGCAAACTCATCACTATCCATTTTTGCAAGCGTATCTGAACTTTGAACAACTCCCTGTAATCTCAATACGATCTGTTTAAGTAACCTGTCCCCACTATAATGACCTATAGTATCATTAATTTCTTTAAAATTATCAATACCAATCATTAAAAGACCAAGCAGTGTTTTTTGACTCATTCCTATGGGGATAGCCTGTTCAAGCCGATCAAGCAAAAGTATTCTATTGGGTAAATCAGTAACCGGATCATGGGTTGCATCATGGGCAGCTTTGTGTTCCAGGGATATTGTTATATCTCTTAAATCAGCAGTTTGATCTATGACCATTGTGCTCGCTTCATAAGCCATTATGGAACTTGTGTATTGTCCCCAGAAAGCAAAAATAAAAGGCATGGCATTTAAAAACCATAATGTAATATTAGTTTTCTGGGCTTTTACAATATTTTCAAGGGAAACTGATCCGTATTGAAAATAACTTGACAATAAAGTTGCAAGGATAAGAGCTGCTAAAGCAATAGACACGCCATAGATAGCGTACTTGGTAACCTTGGACTTCATAACCTTAACGTTTGTTCTAAAGGTCTGGCTGATATTATCCATATATTATCTTATTAAAAGCTATTCAGTAATAAAACACTTTATATCTTATCAAAGTGCCATATAGTATTATCCGTGTCAATATCTATTAATCACTCACAAGCAATTCTAAATCATTCGGGTTTAAAACCTTTTTTATTCATCTCCATGTCAAAAGGAATTGAAGCTATAAGTTCAAAAGGAAGATATATATCTTTTCTGTACTCTTTTAAATCTATTCTTTTAATATATTTTTTACATTTTTCGCAATAATCTGCTCTGATTCCTTTTTCAGTCTCTAAAGCTATATATTTCAATGTCATGCTCTCATTGTTCTTACAAAAAGGACATATAGCATCGTCTATTTTATATTCATGCCAGCAAAAGCTGCAGACCAGGGATCTTGACCCGTCCTTATCGGAAATAAGAGACAAAGCAGGAGCACTATTGCAAACAGGGCATCGACCATTCTCCATGCTTGTGGTATTTTTAACAAATTGAGAAATCATTTTAGAATTTTTCACAATAGAGGGTTTTAAAGCATTATATAAAATAAAATCATAAAGCTGAGGGTTAAACCCCTGACCTGGTTTAGAAAAATGTTGAACCGGAGAGTTGTCTTCAAGATAAGTTTTCACTATTGATTCAAAGGAAAGGTCACTTACGTCTAACGAATTTTTAATACTCTTTGCCGAGGGCTCAGGATTGTTTTTATTTTCTGCACAAATGTCACAAATTCCTCTAAATAATTTTTCTGAAACTTTAAAATCAATCCCAAAATCTTTTCTTCCAAGCAAAGGAAATTCTTTTTGATCAGTTAGAAAAGAATAGTCCTTATCAATCTCAGGATCTTCCATATATTGAAGTATAAATATTTTTTCGTAAAAATTTATCAAATCTTTGATAAAAGGTTTGTCATTTCTAATAGAATCTGCTGCTTTTTTAATTTGATCTATTATTGCATCATTCTCTTTTATATCCTGTTTCTCCATTCTCTTTACTCCTGTTAATTCATTATTTTTGAAATCTTATACCTTTATAATTAATAAGTGTCAAATAAAAGACATAGAATCAACAATTCTCCTTCAACAAACCTGACAATCACGCAGATATGTATATTATTTCATTATAATAACCAAAAAGACAAAATTGTATGTAAATATTTTGACTATATTACACTTGTTAATTTTAAAAATAATTTTTGACCAAGAACTGCTGGATGTTTATTATTTTTATTGACACGTTACGATTTTTTCATATATACTAATTATATTCTTCATCAAAAATTACGAATTATTGATTTTATTATCATACGATACTAAATGCATATATTTTTTAAAAAGGAGATTGCTATGAATACCAGTTATTCTAAAATTAAACTATTCCTTGCCCTTATTTTTACAATAGTTTTGTTTAATCAATTATCATTTGCTGCATGCATTGAGTGTGAAGAAGTTGCAAAGGGGAAAATACCTTTAAAATTTCTTGAC
>Ga0256845_1000853_pt1 | contig 26294 bp, 22 predicted proteins | sample RiftiametaG_FD_189101 | JGI IMG/M metagenome (GOLD analysis project Ga0256845, IMG submission 189101) | Tube worm associated microbial communities from hydrothermal vent at the East Pacific Rise, Pacific Ocean - Riftia | ecosystem: Host-associated > Annelida > Integument > Unclassified ... | reverse complement strand
TCCTTTGAGGGGGGGAACTAGGTGGGGGGGCTACCCTAAGATGAACGGTGTCGCGAACTAGCTTTTTTGTTTGAGCAAATGCATCACGACATTCGTCTTCTGAGGGCAAACGTTGAGCGAATTTTACCAGGTCGGCACGTTGCAAAATCTTTTTAACGACGCTTTTTTCCGTGAATTGCGGCGCGCGTCTCTTCAGTTGTCGTAAAAGCTCTCGAGTGGTCGACTCTAGGCCATCAAACCCATAACGCTCACCTAAGTATTCTCTGAGAATATCTGAGACGCCATCTAAGAAAGTATCAAACTTTTCGGATGCTACTAATCCTCTTGATTCGAGAGCTGCTAATTGTTCTAGGGCTCTTTCCCAAGGGGGGCGTGGTGGGGGAGGCAGGGGAACCTTCTTGAACTTTTTTCGAAGGCGCAAAAAGAGCCAAGCTAAGAGGGCCGCTAGGGGAATTGCAAGGAGTAGGCCTCCTAAAATATCTCGCAACGAAGTCCAGACTTCTCGCTGGGGTCGTGGCTCGGGGTCAGGTTTTTGTTGAGGGTTCGCTTCGGAGGCGAGTACGTCTTCGACTACCAGAACATGCGCTTGGGTACAGAGTGTGTGCACCTGGCCGCTGGCACGGGCGATACTCACGGGCAAGGGCGGTAGAGTGAGAGTGGAGCGACCTGCCTCTGGCGGCAAAGGTAGCAAAGGTAGGTTGACGGTCGTCGTCGCCTGTTTTTCGCTCAAGTGAGTTTCAAGCGCCGGCTTTGTTGCACTGGCCGGATCTAAAATTTGGAAGGAGGCGGCCTTGAGCAGAGCTACTTCGTCAGAATCGGGCGCGAGGCTGAGCCCCGCAGGAAATACTTTTTCACCCGGCAGATGAGTGATCTCTAATTGTAACAGAGCAAGATGACCACTGATTGCTTTGGTTGGAAACTTTTCTACCAATTGGGGGCGCTTGCGGTCCTGAGGCCAGGTGTCGGTGCATCCCGAGGGGGGTGGGGTGTGGGCGCTTGCAAGAGTAGTCCCTCTTGCTTGGGGCCCCTGAGGAGCGGTTTGAGGAGCCGGGATTTGTGCCCAGGCGCCGATGGGTTGCAATACAATGGCTAAGGCCCCCCAGATTGGCATCTTCATCGAAACACCTTTTTTGCACGACGGGCAAAGAGTTCTCGCAGGCTTTTCATGTAGGGGGTGTCCGTGGAAACAAGAGCATGATCGAGGCCCAACTTACGAAATGTTTTTGTTCGGGCGTCACGACGTTCTTGCATTTGCGCGCGGTAGTGCTCGCGTACCGCGGCGCTACTTGTATCAACTAGGCAATCATCGCCCGTTTCAAGATCTTCGAATCGCGCGAGGCCCACATCGGGTAATTGAAAGTCTCTTGGATCGGTCAACACAATGGGAATGAGATCGTGTTTGGCAGCCGCGAGGGCCAAGGTGCGTTCGTAGCCTTCGCCAAAAAAATCACTAAGAAGAAACGTGACTGTTTTGCGCTTGGCAACTCGCATTAAGGTCTCCAGCCCACATGAAAGGTCTGTACCTTTACGGCGGGGGTTGGTCTCCAAGATTTCGCTCAGGACACGCATGCCGTGTTTTCTACCCTTTTGAGGCGGAATCACTTTTTCCACTTCGTCACTCATGGTGATCAACCCGACTCGATCATTATGAGCTATTGCTGAGAAGGTGCATACGGCCGCCACCTCGGTGGCCAACCTCCTTTTATTCATTTCACTTGTGCCAAAGAGCCCACTTGCCGAAACATCAACGACCAACATGACGGTCATCTCCCTTTCTTCGGCAAATACCTTGATATAGGGCTCGGTCATACGCGCGCTAACGTTCCAGTCGATAGCGCGCACATCGTCTCCGGGGTGGTATTGACGTACCTCCTGAAAGGCGAGTCCTTGACCTTTGATGACCGACTTATAGTTGCCGGAAAGTTGCTGCTCGTTTGCAAGGCGCGTTGAGGTGATCTCAATTTTGCGCAAAGCTTTGAGTAATTCTTTTTCGATCACGAGCGAAGGCTCCAACTAGTTTGGGCGAAAATTAGGGCACCTCGACAACTTCAAAGACACGCTTTACCACATCTTCGGCTGTCACTTCGTCCGCCTCGGCTTCATAGCTGAGCACCATGCGATGACGCAGAACATCGGGGCCGACAGCTTTTACGTCTTCAGGTGTGACGTAGCCTCTACGACGGATGAAGGCGTGGGCCCGTGCCGCTAGGTTGAGGGCAATACTTGCTCGGGGACTGGCGCCGAACTCAATGAGAGGGCCTAGGTCTTTCATTCCCTGTTCTTCGGGATGACGTGTGGCAAAAACCACGTCCAAGATATAGTTTTTGACTCGATCGTCCACGTAAATATCTCTTGCAACGGCGCGTGCCTTCATCAATTGCTCAGGGGTGGTGACGGGTCGCGCGGTTGGTTTTTGAGAACTTGTCATGCGTTCCATGATGGTAAGTTCATCATCACGAGTGGGGTAGCCCACTTTGATCTTGAGCATGAAGCGATCCATCTGCGCTTCGGGGAGTGGATAGGTGCCCTCCTGCTCGATAGGGTTTTGGGTTGCCATGACAATGAAGGGGTCTGGCAATTGGTAACTGGTGTCACCAATCGTTACCTGTCGCTCCTGCATTGCCTCTAAGAGGGCACTTTGAACTTTTGCTGGAGCGCGATTGATTTCGTCGGCAAGAACCAAGTTTGCAAATATGGGTCCGAGTTTACTCGTAAACTCACCGCTCTTTTGGTTGTAAATGCGTGTGCCAATGATATCCGCAGGGAGGAGATCAGGAGTGAATTGTATGCGGGAAAATTGCGCCGAGACCGCGTTGCAGATGGTGTGTACCGTGAGCGTTTTTGCTAACCCCGGAACACCTTCAATCAAGATATGACCCCCCGTGAGGAGCCCCATGAGGATGCGCTCGATCATATAGGTTTGACCCACTACAACCTTTCCAATTTCGGCGAGTAAATCGTCCAAGAAAGCACTTTCTTGGGTGACTATTTCGTTGAGGGCGCGGACATCTTGCATCGAGAAACTTTCTCCTACTGACAGAGGGTGGGGTCACAAAAATCGTATCGACGCACCCAGATAGGGTGCATCGCGGCATCTTAAATGCTCGGCTCCGATTGTCGAATAACCCCCTCTAGCGCTCGATTATTCCCAAGTTGAGAGCGGGGCGACGGATAAAGCTCCCCGTATATCGTTGCAAGGGCATAAAATATTGATTGAAGGTCAAGCTGAGCCTAAGTATCTATACGCTAGAGTATGTTTTGTCTGATAAATGAGCATAAGCTATACTTTGGCGTATAGTTTATCCATGAGGGGGGCATGTTCAGTGGTTTATTTGCCGGTCGCTCAATGACTCTTGGCGGAGATGAGAAATAAATATATTTTCCCATCTCGGAAAAATGGCTAGTAATATTAACAGCTTAGCCAGTTTTCTGGCGAGGCTTGAGCATCTGTACAGTATTTTCTTCTGCAAAAACTAGGCATCTCTTCAGTGTTCTATGTACAGCTGTTTGTATGACAACACTGAACAAAGACATCGTAGTAACTCTTCTCAATCTCGCTCAAGCCGACCAGCACGCGAGTGTACATGTGCTCGCCGAGAAACTTGGGCTCTCGCGGGCAGAAATTGCGACGTCTCTCAATGAACTCGCTCTCGAGGGGCTCATCCGCCCGGAGACAATCCGCCTCACTTTTGTCGGATTGATGTTTGCCAGTGGCATGCGGGCTCGCCACGAAGTAGAGAAAAAGGGCAAGTCTGGAGAAGCCGCTGAGCTAGCTGCGTGATACTTTGACGCTAAATTTTTGCTCGTTCATTGTGCATCGCGATAGCCTTGGGCCAAGGCGGCTTTCATCTCTTTGATGATGAATTTATTTGAGTCTTTTATGATTGGACTCTCAGGGCGTACGACATGCACGGTGCCAGGCGCAAACGCGGCCGATGTGGCAGACATGCTGCGGTCGCTCGACATCTTTATTAAACTGTTCAGCGCTTGAGCCGCTACGTTAAATATGCCTCTATATTTTTTGTAGGGAGGGGCTGAGCGATCGATTGGCGCTAGAGTGAGCATGACAGCGTCTAATGAGTCGGCGCCCAAAGCCGCACAAATTTCTCCTGGAAGGGCATCACGAAGTCCGCCGTCGACATATTGCCAGCGACTTTCTCGGGGCACGGTAAGAGTGGGCATAATAGCAGGCTGATTACTACTGGCTAAAATGGCTCGTCGTAGGCAATCGGCTGGGTTTTCTGCACTATTTACCGATGTAATGACCGTATCGGGTAGGAGAATCTTAGAATTGGGCAATCGTAAGTTTTTGGGTCCTGTGTGAAAGTAGTTTATCGTGGAGTCGGCCAGACGGTAGCAGCCGATGACGATGATTTTCTTTTTTGCTCCGCGCCCCAGAGAGTGTAGGTGAGCGACCTTCTCGTCGGTAAGGTGTTTCTTGATGAGATTCCATAAAGGAAGTGTCGAAGTGAGTGATGTAGAACTCAATATCTTCGTCAAGGGACGCAGGGTGTAGATATCTGTAGTTCGGACAGATGTGTAGATGTTCTCTAACCTTTCGATGTCATTTAAGAGCACCATGGGGGCTATTAGAGCACCGGTGCTTGCACCTGCCACAATATCGTATTCACGTCCTTCTTCTTGGACCCATTTTTTTAGAACACCTACTGTATAGGCGCCCTTTGAGCCCCCACCACTTAGCGCTAATGCTTTTTTCATTGTTCAAATTCGTCGTGATTACTAGGAAAAAACATTTTCGCCCATCGTAGGACGTCGAAAGCAATTGATGTCTCTACCCCATGAACTGAGTGAGTAAATGCATAGCTATAGCGAGCTTCTACCGTGATCAACTCATCCATCGAAAGACCAATGACAGGGCGCACATAAAAGTCTAGGTCGTCAAAATTGGTGCGGATCCCTAAGTCTCCAGCAAAAAATGCTCCTACACCGATGCTTTGTCCCATGACGGGCAGGGCTATCAGGAGGTCCAGGGGGCGCGCGCCCGCGTCAAGGACCCACGCTTGGGAAACGAAACGAGCGGCGCCATAAACGCTGGAGCGATATTGACGTAAACCTTGATTCCACGTGATGGAAGGCATCACCTCAGGGGCGACCGAATAGATGGCGCTTTGGCCTTTTTCCCAAAAGGCTCCTGTGGGAGCCCCTATTTTTACCCCGGCCTCCACACCAAGAGCTGGAGACACAAAGCAAAGGGGCAAGAGTGCAGGCCCGAGAGACCGAAAGAAAGGGTGTTTTATTGACACAGACTTCTTAGAGTAGCCGGGGCGTCTCTCTTGTTCAATTCACCAGCTGCAACGCTCCTAAAAATTCTTCTGCGCCCACGAAGTCAGTGAATCGTTTTACTTCTTTTCCTGTGGAATCAAAGAGCAACACCGTGGGCAATCCAACTACGTGCAGATCGCTCATGAGCTTCTCGATAGCGGGATCTTCATCGTCTGTGGCGTCAATCTTGAGCGCATAAAAGCGTCCGGCCTCGCGGCTTACTTCTGAGTTGGCGAAGGTGTGGAGCTCTAGCTCTTTGCAGGCTCCGCACCATTCGGCACCAAAGTCTACTAAAAGAGGGCGTTTTTCAGCGATGGCCGTTTGATGGGCCTCCTGAAAGGAAGTGGTCTGCCAATCAAGTTCCCTCTCTGGAATCAAGAGGGCAAGAAGAAGGACTACGATACCTCCTGTGGTCGACGCGACACCCAGAGCTTTGAGTACGCGATCTTTTGTCTTGGGAGACTCGAAACTCTTGTGAACTCCTCCTATTGCGAGACCGAAAAGAGCCACGAGGGACGCGCTCAACATGAGTGTGGGAGTGCGCTCAATGGTGTTCTTTAAAAAACCAAAGGCCGTTTCTAAATAATAGAAGGCGACCACTGCCAAAACGATGGCGAGAATGCTTTTCACTTTATCCATCCAGGCTCCACTCTTGGGGAGTTGGACGGCAAATGTGCCTACAATTAAGAAGGGAAATCCCAAACCAAAAGAAAACGCTGCCATTGCCAAAGCGCCCAATCCAGCGCTTTGTGTTTTTGCTATCCAGGCGAGAATTCCCGTCAAGACAGGACCAGTGCAAGGAGCTGCGATGAGACCGCACGCCAGACCTAAGCCGAAGGCGCCCCGGGGACCCACTCCGCCCATTTGCGCCAATCGATTGGTAAGCCCGGAGGGCAAGGCGACATTGAAGGCCCCCAACATACTCGCAGACATGGCCAAAAAAAGTAGGGCGATTGTTGAAAGAACCCAGGGACTCTGCAACGCCGACCCAAAGAGGGAGCCGGTCATGCCCGCCACAACCCCCAAGGGAGTGAACATGGCGACGATTCCGAGAACGAAGGCGCTGCTGAGCGCAAAACCCTGTAACTTACTCGTAGTTTTTCTGGCTCCAAACACGCTCACGGTGATGGCCACCATGGGATAGACGCAGGGGGTTAAGCTCACCAACAAACCGCCCAATAGCGCGATTCCCGCCGCGTAAAGAGGACCTTTTTCGACGGCGCTTGCAAAGTCTTGTCCTGGGCTGGCCCAGGCAACACTTGGAAAAAGGGTAAACGCGGTCAGGAGGAAAAAAAGCGAGGTGATGGAGATGGTAGGGGAAAGCTGATTTTTCACGGAGATCTCAGAGGGGAGTACTCAACTTTGAGAAGCTGAGGGCCAGAAGCGTGCTCTGGCCTACCTGAACTATGCTCGATCCAGAGAAAAAGTTTCTCAAAATCGTCCACCGGGTTCGGTCGTTGGTCCTAAAGAGACCTTTGGGGTGGCCCGCGAGCGTTAGGCTGTGATTTGATTCAAAAGAGCATGAGCGTGGGCGATCTCTTCCTTGAGAGCCAAGCTTTTTGCGCGGGGAGCGGTGGACTGACGAGATATAAAGCGCCGCAGATAGTCTGCTCCCGCCACTTCGTCCCCGAGGAGTACGCAAAGCTCACCGAGGATCCATAAGGCATAACCAGGACGCGGTTCGTCTAATTCCAAATTTTTCCTGAGGCTCGAAAGATCGGCGAGGGTAGCACCATCAGCCGCTTCGGTGAGGGCCTGCTGGGCGTAGTAAAGAGTGCGGTGCTCGGTGGCCCAGCGTAGGGCCGTCTTGAAGGCGTCGATTGCTTCTTGGGCGTGACCAGAAAATCGTAAAAGGGCTCCGAGATGTCCGTAGTGAAACGCGCGGCGGCTTGGGGGGCAAATGGTCGCCGCCACCTGGAGATGCTCAATTGCAGCCTCGATATTTTGAGTGCCCAAGGCGGCCCGAGCTGCATCCTGGCGGGCAATATCCCCCAAGGCGCCAATTTCTAGCATCTCGGTGGCGACCATGAGGGCTTCTTTATCATGACCCTCTTCGATATCGGCGAGGTAGACTTGCCGAAGAAGCAATGCCTCCAACTCGTCATCCTCTTCGTCATCTAAAGGAAGGAGGTCGAGGGCGCGAAGCCCCTGTTCTGCAAAACTGCGCTTCTTTTGGGCCACTTTTGTACCAAGTGCACGTAAGAGAAAGCTGGATGCATCCCGCGGGCCACGACTGAGCGTCCCTGGGAAGGAGAGTCCTGGTTTTGAAGGAAAAGTGGGTCGACCGGTATCCGTCACATCAAAATGGTAGCAAGTGCTACCCAAGTGACCAAAAAAGAGCCAAGTTTGCACGCCCTCGCCAGGTCATGCATTCTTGGTTTGCTAAAAAATCCCGTGTAATTATCCATGTTTCGTTCTCTTTTGCTCTCTCAACCTCCCCGATATTTATTAATTCATGCGCTCTTTATTTTGCCCATTCTTGTCTCTTGTGGCCACCCCGCGACCCAAGAAGAATGTCGTGAAATCATGCATAGAACAGCCAAATTGGCTTTGGACGACCAATTGAGCGATCCTCAGCTGATAGAAACTTCTATAAAAGAAATCGAAGCCTCGATGGAAAAAAAGATGATGAGTCAATGTGTGGGTAAGCGCATCACGAAGGGCGTACTCAAGTGCGTTCGCAGCGCAAAAACGGCTGACGAGATTTCTAGGGTATGTTTCAGATGAGGCATGCGGAGTTGCTTTTTTGTAAACGCGGCCTGCTCTTTGCTGGGTTGGTCGGTCTATGTACGGGTATTTTAGGCTGCAATGGTTCGCTTTTTGGGAAAAGGCTCAGTGAGGCCGAGTGTCATGAACTCCTCGATCGTTACACAAATAAGATGATCGACCAGTCGACTTCTTCAATTCGTCCGGCCGAGCGCGAAGAAAGAATTATGCAGGCGCGTCGCTTGTCTCAGCTGGACCCTGCTTTTGCCGAGTGTGCTTCTCGAGTGAGTCGTGAGGCATTTGAGTGCGCAATGAAATCAGGCAACGCAGACCAAATGGAACGTTGCTTGATGTAGGCGTTTTCATCCAGGGCAACGAGCCTTTGTGACAACTGCCGAGAACATAAATTTTCTTTCTTATCCTACCCCCAGAGAAATTCCAGATGAAACTGATCATCCAAATACCGTGCCTCAACGAAGAAGAGACCTTGCCAATTGCCTTGGCAGATTTACCCAAAGAAATTCCCGGCATTGATGAGATTGAGATCTTAATTATCAACGACGGAAGTACGGACCGAACGGTTGAGGTCGCCCAAGAGCATGGGGTGCATCATATTGTGGGCTTTTCGACCAATAAGGGATTAGCTCGGGGCTTCATGCTGGGTATTCAATCTTGTTTAGAGCGTGGTGCTGATATTATTGTGAACACCGACGCTGACAATCAATACAATGGAGCCGATATCGTCGGCTTGGTACAACCCATTTTGGAGGGAAGCGCTGACGTGGTGATAGGGTCTCGCCCCATCGCCACAGTTGAGCACTTCTCACCTATTAAAAAGCTATTGCAGGTTTTGGGTAGCTCAGTCGTCAAGTTGGTGAGCGGAACAAGGGTAGAAGACGCTCCCAGCGGATTTCGAGCATTTAGTCGTGAAGCCGCGCTCAAACTTAATGTGTTTTCAAAGTATACCTATACCTTAGAGACGATAATTCAGGCGGGGCAAAAGAACATGACAGTGGCTTGTGTGCCGGTGCGCGTAAACGCTGACCTGCGCCCATCACGCTTAGTGAGCAGTATCACTGGGTATGTTCGCAAGTCGATGACCACTATTATTCGTATGTTTGTGGTCTATCGTCCTTTTCGCTTTTTTATGATTACCGGATTTATGGTTTTCATGATGGGGGCAGCGGTGGGCATGCGCTTTGTCTATCGCTATTTTCAGGGCGAGGGCACGGGTATGATTCAGTCCCTTATCCTCGCTTCGATTCTTTTAATGATGGGTTTTCATACGATGATGCTTGGTTTTGTGGCCGATTTACTCGCGGTCAATCGAAAGCTGCTCGAAGAATTGCAGCTTGCCGAGCGTCGGCGTTCTCTGGCTCACAACGAGGAGCTTTAGAAGCTCCCGAGAACTTGGCCCGCGCTGGGAGGCTCCGCTACCCAAGGAGCATGCAGCGCATTGTTCGATCGGCCACCATGGTAGTAATTGAGTTTTCGGCGGCTTGGCCTCGTTGGCTCAAACCCACAGCGGGTGGCGATATGGCAGTGGTCGCTCAACACTACGAGGGACATCCTAGTTCTTTGGTTACGCAGGTGGCTTCTCGCACAACGCGTCTCGAGGCCGTTGGATGGAGTCTCGACAAGATAGTAATTGTTTCCAATGGTCGTACGGACGCCGATTCGGTGGCTGCCCGTTCTATTCTCGCGCGAGGGTTGCTCTCTCGCCTCCGTCTCCTCGGAAAAGGGCACTTGACCCTCACGGTGGACGAGCGTGCTGGAAAACGAGCAGCCTCTGATGTTCGCGCTCTCGGAGCAAGCTTGGAGCGTGCTTTGCGTGGGGCTCCTGTGGGGCTCATGGCTCGCGTAGGGGACCGCTCTTGGCATGCGGATGAACAACTTGCAGACGCTGTTCTTGCTGGTCGACGAGTCGATCCGTATCAAGCAAAAGTTGGTTGAGTGATGAGGGCGTAGGCTCTCAACTTGCACGGCTCGCCCCCCGTGTCATAAGCGGCACGTGGATAGTCAGCGAGGTCATGAGCGTTCTTTGGCAGATCTCGAATGGCCGGAGGTTTGTCAGGGCATAGCCCGGTATACCCTGTCGGATTTGGGGAGGGCGCGCGCACTTGATTTGGGGCCTACCGAAGACCAAGAGCAGGCGGAGCTGCGGCTCTCGGTGTTAGCCGAGGCCATGAAATTGCAGAAAGAAGGTACGCCCATACCCGTAGGTTTTGTGGTGGATGTTTTTCCGACTGTAGAGAGCTTACGTCGCAGTGGCGTGGGCTCGGCCGAAGAGTTGGCCGCCATAGCTCAATTGCTGCGAGTTGCAGGTGCTCTCGACCGTTATGGGGAAAACCATGACGAGTCTTGCCCTCTGCTTGGCAGAGTGCTGGCGGTATCTAGCGAGTTGGGACCTTTGACCCGTCAATTGGACGAAGCAATCGACGAGGGAGGTGTCGTGCGTGACGAGGCATCGCCGGGACTGAAAGAAGCTCGGCGTGAGCTTCGATCTTTACGGGCCCAAGTGCAAAAGCGTGTAGAGGAACTCATTGGACGCTACCGAGAAGCTCTGCAAGACGGCTATTATGCTGAGCGTGAAGGGCGCTATGTGCTGCCTGTGCGTGCGGACGCTCCTTTTCGTGTGGAAGGAATCGTACTGGGCACAAGTTCTAGCGGCTCAACTCTCTACGTTGAACCAAAAGAATTGGGACAACTAGGAAATAAATTACGTCTAGCTGAAGTACAAGTTGAGCGGGAGATCGCGCTTGTATTGGCTCGCCTAAGCGAGGCATTGGGACCCCATGCTGACGAAATCAATTGGGCTCAAGATGTTTGTGTGCGCGCGGACCTTCTGGGAGCGTGCGTACAGTTTTCCGCTCAAGTGAAGGCGAATGTAGTGCCTTTCGGTGATCCCGGCTCTCTTTGTTTAAAAGAGGCGCGCCACCCTCTTCTGTGTTTGAGCGGTATTGAGGTGGTGGCGAACGATTTACGAGTTACGCCGGATCACGGTTTGGTGCTTTCTGGTCCCAACGCAGGGGGAAAGACCGTTGCCCTGAAGACTTTGGGTCTCTTGGCTTTAATGCAGGCCACAGGGCTGCCGGTTCCCGCTCATCCAGAGAGTCGAATTGGTTTTTTTGGTGAGGTATTGAGCGATATTGGCGACGATCAGTCTCTGTCAATGTCTCTCTCCTCGTTCAGCGGTCATGTAAAACGGGTTCGGCAAATATTGGACGATGCCGGACATGGAACTCTTGTTCTTTTTGATGAGTTGATGGGGGGAACTGATCCTGACGAGGGAGCCGTCTTGGCGATTTCAATGGTCGATGAATTGGTTCATGCAGGAGCTGCTGTCTGTGTAACTACTCACTATGAGCCGCTCAAGAGACATGCGGGGCAGGTGGCACATTTGGAAAATGCCGCAGTCGGTTTTGACTTCGAGAAAATGGATCCCACGTTTTTGGTCGAAATGGGTCGTCCAGGTGCCTCTAGTGCAATCATCGTCGCGGAGCGTCATGGCTTACCCTCAAGCGTTACTGAGCGAGCGCTCGCTCTCTTGCCAGATGTCATCGCTCAAAAGCGTGAAGAAAGTCTGAAGCTTGAAGAACAAGCCGTGACCATTCAGCGAGAGAGAGATGAACTTAGAGAGGCTCGCCTGGAGCAGGATACTCTCAATCGGCGTCTACAAGCGGAAATTGAGAGAACAAAGGAGGCCAGGCGAAGAGAAATTACCCGCGAAGGGGATGCTTTGCGAGCTGAAATTGGTGACGCCCGAGCCTTGGTTCGTAAGTTACGAGGACAATTAAAGACCGCAGAGCCCAATCGATTGCGTGAGCTTTCCTCTGATTTGGACAAGGCGAGTAAGGTGGTGGCTCTCGGCGGCCCGGTTGAACGTACTCTACGGGCGGGTCGGCAAGACGAGGGAAAGTCTCTGAGCCCGGCCAATATCCACCTAGGACAAAAAGTGCGAATTAAGGGATTTTCTTCTCCTGGGGTAGTTGTGGAACTCCCACGAAAAGGCCAAATTCGCGTTTTGATTGGAGTGATGAAGATGAGTGTCTCCGTGAACGACCTGCAAGTCGCTGGTGCGGGAGAAAAACCAGGTTCTTTGCCAGGTAAGTCTGCCAAGTTATCACGAAAAACACACTCAATTCGGCGACAGGGCGTCCTCGAAGAGGGCTCCCTGTCGAGAACGCCTCCAGTGAGAAGTGACGATGTTGTCTTGGACCTACGAGGTAAGCGGGTAGAAGACTCCTTGCTTAATTTGGACCAATTTATTGACGAGCTTTTGCGGCGACAAGAGATTGGAGGCTTCGTTCTACATGGGCACGGGACGGGGGCGATGAAAGAAGCTGTGAGACAACACCTGAGGGGGCATGCTTGCGTGGCCGAATCGCGCCCGGCCGAAAGAGACGAAGGAGGGGACGCGTTTACCCTCTTTTGGGTGGGTATGTAGAGTTGATTGAATTGAACTTGGTGGGGGTCACCGAGCCAAGGCGCAGGTGAGAACGCCCAGTACTTGATGATTTTCTTTGCGCAAAGCGAGCGCACATTCGTCCACTGTACTTCCTGTTGTGACCACATCGTCGACTAGAACAATCGGCAACGCCCTTTTATGAGTTCTTGCTTTGAATGCGTTCGCCATATTTTTCTTTCGCGCACGCCTTTTGAGCCGAGCCTGACTCCCTGTTTCGTGACTGCGCTCAAGCAGGTTCCAATGCACCAACATGTTTGACTTTTTGCCGAGCGCCCGAGCAATGAGAGCGGATTGATTGTAGCCGCGCTCGGCAAGTTTATTGGGGTGCAAGGGCACAGGGACAAGCACAGCGTGACGCCACTTATCCGGCACTATTCTAGCGAGAGCCCAGCCCAAGTGGGAGGCAAAGACAGTTGACTCATGGTATTTGAGCGCTCGAACCTCACTACCGGGTGCGTCCTCGTACAGACCTAGGGCCAAAACTGAGAGAGGTAATTCTGTGTAGAATTGTCTGGGGGGAGTATTGCTACAAGATGGACAGGTATCTGTCCTACATTCCGCTCCGCAACGGGTGCAAGTGCCGATGAAGAGCGAGTTGAGCAACGATTGCAAGAGCATATCTACCTCTTCGGACCCAGACGAGATCAGTTGCCTCTTTTAGTTATTTTCGAAAAAATTAACTGAAAGGCAGAGAAAACACGAAAATCCATCAGAGATTCAATCTATTTGTTCGATGCCCTAAGGCCATTGCATTGCGTGACGTTATGTTTTCCGTGGAAAGTTCCTTGAAGATCCTCGTCGTGGACGATTCTGAGACGGCTCGTGCTTCAACGAAGTACATGTTGAAGCTCTTGGGCCATGAGGTATTCGAGGCGAGAGATGGTAAATTGGCGCTCTCGTTTTTAGAGCGAAAGCCTCAGATCGACATGGTGATTCTCGACCTGAATATGCCTCGTATGAACGGAATCAAGTTCTTGGAGGCAGCGCCCGCCGTGATTGATCTTTCTCACACACCCGTTTTCCTCTTGACGGTTTCGGGTGGAGGCGAGTTGGTCAAACAGGTTCGTGACTTAGGCGTCAAAGGTTTTCTCACCAAACCCCTCTCTCCCAAAATGCTCGAAAAGGCCCTTTCTGCTGTCGTCTCAATGAAACTTGCAAAGGCGTCTTGAACACTTACCGCCTCTTGGCGACCGGCGGGCGACTCGAGCTATGTCAGGGTGAGCTGAGAGAGGACGTAGGGCGGAGTGCACCCGAGAAGATTCGAACTTCTGACCTTCCGCTTCGGAGGCGGACGCTCTATCCAGCTGAGCTACGGGTGCTCTGAGTTTGCAGTAGCCGAAACTGACGAGTGATGAAAGCCCTCTTCGACTGATAGAATTTACGTATTGGGGGGTGTAGCGAATTCCTGTGATTCTTCGACGAGACTCAATATTAAGGGGAGGTGTGCCTCATCTTTCACGTCAAAGCTTACCCCAAGGCGTACCGCGCTGGACTCGGCCCAACCGACCCAGGCAACTTTTCCCTGAATTTGCACCCCTTGCTGAGTCTCCAAGACGATCGTTACCTTTTCCCCGAGGCGCAAAGGCGTATCGAGTTCGCAGGACATTCCACCTAGACCGAGGTCGCAAGTATGCCCCTTGGCGGCCACAGGGCGCAGGTCGGCGCTTACGGTGAGCGGCAATTTGATAGGGAGTCGTCGATGTGCGCGGAAATGTCGAGTTGCCATCTGTCTTCCTAGCGTACAGGGGCTTGCGCCCTTCTGTAATCAGTTCTTCGAAATTCTCCCAAGCAATTGTTCGTTCAACAGTCACTCTTTCTCGGTGAGAGGACTCTTATTGAACTCTTCTTGGTGTCAGTTTTTTTTTCCCTAAGATACGGGAAACTTGGGGCAGCGAGTGCAAGTTTACTATGGTAGCGCTTCACAGCTGCGCGGGACTGGTGAGCCAACTCGCGGCTAAGGAACCAACATGGGCGAAAATACGCGCAAAAATCGACGAGCAAAAGTACTTTCAATGACGGTGCGCTATCGCAGTGCGACCTTAGGGGAGTTCATTGAGCATCATTCTTATGACGTCAGCAATGGTGGCATGTTCATCAAAACGCCTTCTCCTTTTCCTCCCGGAACTCTACTTAAGTTCGAGGTGAAGATTGCAGAGGAGCAGCGGGTCATGCAGGGGGTGGGGCGTGTCGTATGGAAACGCGACGTCGCGGGTGACTCCGAGGATGATCCTGCTGGAATGGGTATCAAGTTCATCAAAATTGATGAAGCTTCGCGCGCTGTGATCCATCGACTAGTGGACGAGCGTGGGGGGGGGACTTCGGGGGCATTCGATCAATCACCCGACTCGACTCCCTCTCAGATGTTTCCTGACTCTGGCGCTCCTCTAGAGACCGCACCGGAAGACCGCACGGTCATGAAGCCCGCGAGTGAGCTGCTTGAGGACGCACTCCGAAAGGCTGCAGGGGATACTCCTCCAGTTGCTCCGGCACTCGTAGTTCCGTCATCAGAGGAGGTAGCTCCCGAGAGCCCCGCTGGTGATGGAGCGAAAAATACATCGAGCTTTGCACCCGTAGTTCCCGAGCGAACTCGTTTGAGTTCATCTCCACAGGATGAATCTATTGTCGAGGAGGAACCCGCACCTGAGCACAAGCCTTCCGCTCATCGCGAAACCGATGCTCCCTCCACAGAGAAGCAGCGCTCACAATCGCGTACCAGCAATGGCGGACACGAAGAGCGTGAAGAGGGCGGGGGCCGGGCAATGCTGACCCTTCTGGCCGCGCTCGCTCTTGCCTTTGGAATCTATTTTGTCACGAAGAGTAGTACCCAATCCTCGCATCGCATCGAGGCGGAAGCTTCGGCTGCCCAGGGAGATTCTAGCTTAAACTCCGTCCCTTCTCAGGGTACTCAGGGAGAGCTTCCTCTCGAAGCGAGCAAAGCCGCGACGCCTTTGCCCGCTGAGCCAGCGCTAGAGGTGCCCGACGAACAGGCTTTATTAGCAGCGGCTGAACTCAAACGAGTAGCAGACCAACAAGCGGTCGCGGAAAAAGAGAAGCTTTTAGAAGAAGAGGTAGCTCGCGAGAAGGCCGCTCGCGATGAGGCACAAAAGAAAGCACGAGCGAGGCAGGCTGCCATTCGGAGGAGAAAACGGCAGAAACAGCCATCAGTTGCGAAAGTTACAAAGAGCGATCCGGACGTCTCCGTTGCACCAAAGTCTACCCCCAGCCCTTCCCCGAAAGAACTAGGTACTCCAACACCGACCACTGAGGACCCGACGCCTCCTCAGCAATCCCCTCAACTGGCGGCTCCGGCAACTCCGGCAACTCCGGCAGCTCCGACTCCGGCCCCCCAGACCGTCCCTGAGACACCTAAAGCCCCGGTACCAAGTGCTCCGGACAAGACTCCAGGATAATTATTTCCTTTCTAGTCAAAAGAAATAGATTGAAACTGTGGCTGAGCGGTTGGGCTATTCATGAACACAGTTCCTATGAGTGATGATTCTCTCATAGGAACTGTGCTCGCAGAGCGTTATCGCGTCGATCGTTTGATTGGCGAAGGGGCGATGGGGCGCGTCTATTTGGCCGAGCATATATTGATGCGCAAAAGGGTCGCCCTCAAGGTGTTGCACCCAGAGTTGATGACAGTCCCGGAAGTCATTCAAAGGTTCGAGCGAGAGGCCCGCGCAGCCGCCCATATCGAGCACGTCCACGTGGCTGGGGCGACAGACTTCGGAAAACTAGAAAATGGGAGAATTTACCTAATTCTTGAGTTCGTAGAGGGAAATTCTCTAACAAAGGCAATTGAGGCCGGCCCCATGGATATTGGGCGGGTTCTTACCATTGGTGCACAAGTTGCCTCTGCCCTTGAGGCGGCTCACTCTCGCGGAATTGTCCATCGAGACCTGAAGCCTGACAATCTCCTCCTAGTGAGCAACGAGAGCAACGACGACTTCATCAAGGTGCTCGACTTTGGTATAGCGAAGGTTCCCACCGAGCCGAACGAAAAGGGTCAGGCGATTACTCAAGTCGGGATGGTCTATGGAACGCCTGAGTACATGGCCCCGGAGCAGGCATTGGGCCAGGAGGTTGACGCCCGTGCTGATCTTTACGCTTTAGGGGTGATGATGTTTGAGATGCTGACGGGGAGACGCCCCTACGTTGGGCCAACAGTCGCGCTACTTGGTCAACAGTTGGCAACTCCTTTGCCCAAAATGGGGCATGTCGCGAAGGTACGAGTGCCTCCCGCGGTTGAGCAATTAGTCGTGGAACTCCTTGAGCCCGACGCAAAAAAGCGTACCTCGTCGGCAACGTCTGCGCGGGAGCAGATGGATGCCCTGAGCGAAGCTCTTGCTGCTGGTAAACTCTCTGGAGCGGGTCGCGGCAGGGGGTCTTCTTTACTTTCTGTAAGTCTCGAAGAAGTCACATCACGAATTGAGATGGTGGCCCAGAATATTCCGGAACCTGTTGCTCGGGTGGTCAAGAGCCGTACGAGTCGGGCTTTGCTAGTCTCTCTGACATTTGGAGCCCTCGGGGTGGTGGCTGCAATTTTCATCGTGGGCGCGATGGTTACCTCGCCCGAAACCGAAACTCAGGCATTCGAAGACAGGGCTCCACCTCCTCGGGTTTTCGAAGTACCGGAGGATTCCCACCAGATCAAAACTCAATTGCTTGAAGCCCGAAAAGGGGGCATTGCGGGCCTGAAGAAGTTGGCCGAAAAGTACCCTGGTGAGGCAGAGGTGCGGGCAGAACTCGCGCTGAGCTTTGCAAAAGGAAAGCGCTACGTCGAAGCGGTGGACTCGGCGCGCATTGCCCTCGCACTTGATCCGAAATTGAACGAAAACCCCAAAATAGCTGGCGCTCTTTTTCGTGCAGCCCAATCAGAAAAAGCGAGCGCAGACGCCTTGCGATTGCTGCAGGGTGCGATGGGTGAGGCTGGAGTCGGAATTATTTACGACCTTGCTCACACAAAAGGTCTCAATTGGGGGATCCGTAATCGGGCGCTGGGTCTACTGAGTCAAGAGGGAGTAAGAGGGGCTGCCTCTCCAGCTCTCCTTCTGGTTTTAGACTTGACGAACGCCAAGACCTGCGAAGACTCACTACCCTTGGTAAAGCGGGCTATTTTGTTGGGCGACACGCGCGCTTTACCCTTATTGCGCAAGTTAGAGAAGACTCAAGGCTGTGGCAGAAGGAAGAAGTCAGATTGCTATACCTGTCTGCGTGACGGTAAAGACTTAGAGAATGCTCTGATGAGTATCGACAAGAGGGCCGCGACTTCTACCTTGGACACGGATCTACCGGGGCCCAAGGCTCGTTAGCGAGTTACTTGGCTGAACTTTTCGCTGGTAGACTTTCTTTCAGAGCGAGTTTTAAAATACGCTGAAGGTAGCTGAGAGGCTTCGCGCCGGTCACTAAGTAGTCTCCTATTACGTAGGCGGGAGTGCCATGAATTCCCAGGCTATCGGCGAGTTGAATGTCTTGGTCAATCGCTTCATCGTGTTTATTTGAATCGAGACCGACTTTCAATTTTTTTGGATCAAGGCCGATGCTTTGTCCATGGTGCAGTATTTGCTCGCGTTCGAGTTCGGGAGCAGAACTTTTGAGTCCAAAGAGAGCCTCGTGCATGAGCCAAAACCCTGTGGAGCCTTTTTGTAAATATGCCTCATGAGCGGCCCGAGCTGCAGGTCGCGCCCGTTCATGAAAACTGAGCGGCGTATTGTGCCAGACTAAACTGAATTCGGCGGGGTATAGTTTACCCAGTGCTGTTAGATTTTGCTCTCCTCGCCGACAATAGGGACATTCGAAGTCTGAAAATATATGAATCACAACCGGGGCGGTCTTTGGCCCTTTTCGAGGACGCCCAACTGAGGGGACGGGCAAACTGATTTTTTGAGGTGCACCGGGGGAGCGTGCGCCTTGTTGCATCGTTTCATAGAGTTTTATAGGAGCAACTCCACCCGCTAGAAGAGCGCTAGCTCGCTCTAACTGATGTTCAATGAGCGCTTCAAAATGATCTTGGGGACGCGCACCCGAGAGGCGTTTGCCATTGATAAAAAAGTGCGGAGTTCCCCTTGCCAGCACGTCATCGGCCAAATCTTGATCTTTCTGTAGACGCCGCTTGCCCTCATTGTTCTTTCCAGCGATGGCATTTTCTGCTTCCTTTTTGCTGAGCCCGCTCTTTAGACCCACGTCAATGAGTGATTCATGAGTTAAATTGGGACTTAGCTCAAAGAGTCGATGGCTGGCCTCCCAAAACGCCTTTTCTCCACGATATTGATGAATTGCGGAACTGAGCAAGGCGGCAGGGCGTGCCTGGGCGTGAAAGGTAAGAGGAAGATGCTTGAACACAAAACGCACCTTTTTTTTGTATTTTTCTTGGAGAGAAATGACAGTTTTATCAGCACGCTTGCAAAAAGGGCACTCGAAGTCCGTAAAGAGGACGACGGTGACTGGGGCTTCTTTTGGTCCCAATACAGGCGACTCATCTATCGATAGCAAATAGTCATGAGGATCTTCAGCGAGAAGGGTTTTGATGAGACTGCCCTTCATATTCTTGTTTACGCGCTCTTGATAGAGAGACGCCCAGTTGTCTCCCTCCGCGTTTTGCATTGCCTCCAGCTCCTTGTAAATTACCTGTTGGAAGAACTCGAGGTCTTGTGCTCCCGCCACAAGATATCCGTTGACGAAAAAGGTGGGCGTCGCTCTGACTCCGGCACGATGGGCGACGGCTGCGTCTTGCGCGACTCGACGCAATGTGAGTTCTTCGTAGAACGCTTCATCAAATAGGTCTCGCGGGACCCCTACTTCCTCTGCCCATGCTCGAAGCTGGGGGAAACTTAGTTCGGACTGATGAGCAAATGCCAACTTGGAGAACTGGAAAAAGGCATCTGAACCGGCAAGCTCTTGAACTGCCTGGGCTGCCGTCGCAGCTGGTATTGCTTGAGGGTGCGAACGTAAGGGGAGGTGTTTGAAGACGATGCGTAACTCTTCGGCGTTGAATTGTTGACGCAATTTGAGAAGTGTCTCAAATCCTTCCGCGCAAAAAGAGCATTGATAATCCAAAAATGCGACCACGGTGACTTGGGCATCTCCATTTCCCAATTGAGCGTCGTCTGCTTCAACCGCGATAGAGGTGATGGGCTCATGCTGCGTCAACTTTCCAATCGCTCCGTTTTCGTTCTCTAAACTAGTTTTTGCCACCTCATTTACTTGAGGCAGTGTACGCGTCGAACAGGCCGCGAGGGCGAGAGCGAGAAAGGGAAAGAACGGGGAAGTTCGCGGCGAAAGCATAGCTACTTATAGCTGGGGCCAAACGGATGTAACGAGGATTTAGAGGCAGGAGAGGCGAGTTGCCTCACAAAAGAAAAACGGAAACCCCGAAGGGTTTCCGTTTGGCTGTATCTCTGAGCCTGCTTCCCCCGGCGTGCGAGGGAAAGAGTCTAAATCAGAGTTCTTTTTTTGCCAGCTTGATAGCTTTCTTGAAGGCGCCGTAGGGCTGTGCGCCACTGATGAAGTAGCCGTTGACTACGAAACCAGGAGTGCCACTGATACCAGCTTTTTTGCCGTCAGCGATGTCCTTTTCAACCCGTGCCTTGTGGGTACGGTCGTCCAGGGCCTTCTTAAACGCAACCATGTTGATACCACCGATTTCTTCGGCGTACTTCTCCAGGTTGACGCGCTCGATTCCGGGTGACTTCTGACCGGCAAAAAGCTTGTCATGAAATTTCCAGAATGCTTTGTCGCCCTTTTGCTTCTTGATTTCGATAGCGGCTTCAGAAGCGAGGGGAGCCTTCTTGTGAAAGGGCAGAGGCATATGTCGCCAAACGATTTTAACTTCGTTGCCGTGCTTAGCCATGACCTCTTTGATAGTCGGGTTTACCCGGCTGCAGAAGGGGCATTCAAAGTCAGAGAACTCTTGAATGACGATCTTAGCGTTGGGGTTCCCTTTTACTGGAGAATCAGCAGGTGCCGCTCCGAGGTTCTTTTTAGGGGGAGCAGGAGGGGTTTTGCCCTCTTTCATGATGGTTTCGTAAATCTTCGAGCGAGGAGTGCCCTTAGCAACGAGTGCTTTGGCTTTTTTCAACTGCTCGTCGATGATCTTCTTGAATGCAGCAAAGGGCTGAGCGCCTTTTACTCGAAGACCATTTACGAAGAAGTGCGGAGTTCCACGAGCCTGAAAGTCCTGAGCGATATCTGAGCTCTGCTCAAATTTATCGCCGTACTTGTTGCTGCTGATAGCTTGCTTCAATACTGAAGGCGCAACTCCCAAATCTTTCACAGCGGCGAGAAGTTCCTCATCGCTTAACTTGGGCTGACTCGCAAAAATTGCATCGTGAGCAGCCCAGAAACCCTTGTCGCCCTTAGCCTTGTAGACCGCACGAGCAACATTGGAGGCAGGAGTGGCCCGAGGATGAAAACCCAATGGATTGTCTTTCCAGACAATTTGTACATCATCGCCATAGGTATCAAGAATCTGCTTGGTGGTTCCGAGAACACGCTTGCAGAAGGGGCATTGAAATTCAGAGAACTCTACGATGGTAACCAGGGGTTCTTTTGCGCCCTTTTTAGGATCATCGTCGAAGACTGGAACGGCCCACACTGTTGTGTCTGGTGGCGGAGCTTTGCGCTCTGCCTTGGCTTTGTCTCCACCTGTTTTCGCGTTTTTAGCCACGAGGATGGGATAAACTTCGGAGGCTTTTTTGCCAGAAGCAATCAGCTTCTTCGCCTCAGCCAATTGAGCATCGATGATTTCAACAAACTTGGGAGTGGGTTGTGCTCCGCTGAGCTCCACGCCATTGATACGAAATGCGGGGGTACCATTGGCGCCAATTTTACGAGCCATGGCCAGATCTTGATCGACCTTAGCCGAGTACTTCTTGGTCTTGATAGCTGCGTCAAATTTCGCACCGTCTACACCAGACTCGACAGCCCACTTCTTGAAGTTGGCAGCATTGAGTCCTTTACGATTTGCAAAAGCAAGATCGTGGAATTTCCAGAATGCGTCGTTACCGCCGAGGTCGTGAACTGCGGCAGCAGCTTCATGTGCTGGGCGAGCTGACTTGTGGAAGGGAAGGGGGTGGTGCTTCCAAACAATACGGATTTTTTCTTTTCCGTACTTTTCTTTGAGCGCTTTCATGGTCGGATTGACTCGACCACAGAAGGGGCACTCGAAATCGCTGATTTCTACGATGGTGACGGGTGCGTCTGCGTTACCCCAGGTGGGATCGTCTTTAGTTACTGGGATGACTGCGGACGCGTGGTCCACTGGGCCAGCCTCAGCCGTTGCCGATTCAGCCGAAACCTCCACTCCGTTACTGCGATCGTAGGCTGCCATGAGCCCCAGTCCTGCAAGAAACGAAATGAAGAAGCCGACAATTGCGGTTCCTTTATTCATGATTCTACTTCTCCGTTGATTTGCTTAGCGCTCCGAATCAATACTTCGGGACGCAAGTATGGGTTCAGGAGAGCGCACGCCAAAATGCTTCAGCGCATGCCTCCAAAATTGTTACACGATAGGGGGGGACGGCTGATGATTTGAGGACACCTCGAAGAACCGAGGCGCCTACAAATTGGTCACGCCGTCAGTTTGAACGAGGGGGGCGCAAGGTCGCCCGGCGATGCTCTTTTTCGATGGTTCGAGGTGTCTTTTCGATCGTCAGCAGGATGCCTCGTGGGAGACAGAGCTGGGGGAAGGACGAAAGTACTCCGTATTGCTGCAACTCAGTCCGACTGGACGCGAGACGCTCAGAGGGGCTGGTGGGAATGGGGGTACTCCACTGCTGATTGCCCGATTGGTTGCAGGCGATAATACTGGTGTCATTGCTGGGGAACACCGGAGAAGGAGCAGCTACCGATTGCGCGTGAGGAGAGCACATGCCGCTCGGGACGCGTCGAGCAGGTGAGGGGTCCCCCCAAGTCGCCGTAGGAGAACTAGAGTTCGTCGTAGCAGAACTAGAAACTGTCTCCCGCGAGCGCGCAGAAGGTGAGGCATTCTCAACAGACCCTGAATTCGCAGAGATCTTCTTGTGGGAGATCGGCTGTTCGGCCCTTGAATCGACGAGAACGGATGCCCCCAAGGCTCTTTCTTCGTTCCCGAGAAGAGCGCAGAGGAAAAAAAGTGCCACCGACATCACGCGAAAGAGCACGCTGACTGAGTGCAACTTGGGCTCCATGAGAGCAGGAAGGGCGGCGTATTGGATCACTGAGTGCGGAGTCTATGTGTAGGTGGGCTCAGAATCGAGGGCTGGCGACGAACGTTTGTCTAATTCACGAAAAAAGAGGGCGCTGCTGAGGAGAACCAGTTCTTTTACCAATTTGTTCCCGTCTTCTGTGACTTTGATAAGTACATCGGAAGAATTTTATGTCGTTTTCTTGATTACTTTATCCTACATCGGCACCATGCTCCTATGTCCAAGACAGAAAACTCCTCTAACCAACTGAAATCTAAAGAGAATTCACTGATTCCACGTGGTGGAGAAGAAAGTCTACCGAGAACTTTCGGTCGTCTTACTCTTTTACGGAGAGTTGCTCGCGGGGGAATGGGAGAGGTCTACTTGGCGTCTACGCGCGGCATTGAGGGAGCTGAGCGCGCTTGTGTAGTGAAGAAAATTCGGCGGGAGCACCAAGCCGACAAGAGCTTTCGAGCTCGCTTTTTGGACGAAGCTCGCATTCAGTCTCAGCTGCAGCATCCTGGGGTGGCGCAGATCCTGGAAGCTGCAACAGATGAGGAAGAGTGCCCCTACGCTGTCGTAGAGTACATTGAGGGACGTCACCTCGGAGAAATTCTTTCACGTAGCAATCAGTTGGGTGTGCCCCTCAACTGGGCGGACGCTGTCGCGATTGGTATCAGTTTTGCCGATGCTCTTGCCCATGTGCACGAACGAAAGGATCCGGCTGGACGTCCCCTAGAGATTGCTCATCGAGATCTCAGTCCACAAAATGTAATGGTGGGTTATGGAGGAGACGTAAAACTCATCGACTTCGGCACCGCGCGTGGTGAAAATCGTCGTTGTCGAACCGTTTCAGGAATAGTCTATGCAAAGCCAGGCTATGTAGCGCCTGAGGTGGCAAATCAGATCCCGGGGGCTGCACCTGCTGATATTTACGCCTTGGGAGTAATGCTTTGGGAGATTGTGAGCGGGCGTCGATTCTTGCAAGGAGACGCTGTCGAGCATCAAGCGCAGGTTGCTCATGGCAATCGCCCTCTACCCCCCATGGCGGAAAATGTCGGCGCGCCTTGTCGATTGGACGAAATTTTGGCCAAGGCGACAGCCACCGAAATTACGGATCGCTACGGATCTTGCCAATCTCTTGTTTCAGACTTGGTTATGCTCTTAAAATCGGCACCTTCACTAGCGGACGGTGATCGAAGTGTGAGGGGGCGCATTGCTCAATTGATGCAGAGCCTTTACCCCGCAGAACCAGCACGCTCTCGCGCCGACTTTGCGCGAAGAGTCGCTCATGCGCGTGAAGTTTTGGGGGGAGAAAAAAGCAACTCCAGACGCCCCGGAATTCCCGAGCCATCTCCTCTTCCCCCAGAGCTTGACGGAGAAAACGACAAATTGCTCTCCGGCACGCGCTATCGCCTCAATCGATGTATCTCTCGCGGGGGAATGGGGGAGGTCTGGGAGGCAACTCATGTCGACCTTGGTCGAAAGGTTGCTTTGAAATTGATGCCCGAAGGAGCTGCGCAAAGTGGTGGCGCTCGGCGTAAGTTTCGCTCAGAGGCGCGTGCTTTGGCACGGCTCCATCATCCAGGCTTGGTAGAGGTACATGACTTTGGGGTTACAGCTCATGGGCGTTGCTACTATGGAATGGAATTTCTCGAGGGAGAGACTCTTGAGGCTCGCTTAACCAGGGGGCCTTTGCCCTGGCGCGAGGCTATTCGTTTAATTTCTGATGCGGCTGAGGCATTAGGAGCTGTTCATGAGGCAGGAATCGTGCATCGGGATATTACTCCAGCCAACTTGTTTATTTCGAAGGAGGGTGAGGTTAAGTTGCTCGACTTCGGAGTTTCAAAGAGTCAGGAGCGTGGTGACGAGGAGACCGCAGATGCGCCAACAGTGGTCGGTACTCCCGAATATATCTCACCGGAACAAGCCGCAGGGGGCCAGGCTGATGTGCGAAGTGATATCTATGGGCTTGGCGTCGTGCTCTTTGAAATGCTTACGGGCAGCGTGCCTCACCCCCTGGGTGATGGGGGATCTCCCACTTTACCCGCTCTGCTTACCGCAAAAATCACTCTGATACCCCCAGCGCCTTCAGCTCGCATTCAACAGGGACGCATCCCCAAAGAACTAGATCGCGTTGTCGCTCATATGCTCAAACGAGATGCCGAGAAACGCCTGGCAAGCTCTGCGCAGGTCGTGGCGAAACTTCGCACAATCGGTCAGCGCAAATTGGAGGTGCCGTCAACATCTCAACTATCCATTCTTAGTGCAGCCGCTGCCTTTCTGCTCATTGTAAGTGGAGGTCTTTGGATTCAGGGAGGGTCTCAAGCGCAAGAAGAGGAGGAGGTTCGCCGCTTTGACGTAGATGTATTGGCTCGCCAGGTGGAAAGCGACGAGGCAAAATCTCAGGTTGAGACCGCAAAGAATAGTGGGGATACTGCGATGTCCCAGCAGGCGAAGCCTCTCGTTGCCACGAAGAAAGGCAGTTCGTCCGCGCCTGTAGAAGACCCTCTTCGGAAGCAGGTTGAAGCTATTTTAGCTCTCAAAAAACGAGGCGCTCGTATCAAGGCGCACCATCAAATGAAGCGTCTCGCTCTGCACTCTCCAAATAATATCGCTGTGGCTCGCGGCTTGGTTTCAACTGCGCGAGGGGTGAAGGCTTGGGGCGAGGCTTATAGGGCCGCTCAATTTTGGTCCAAACAGGCGGGGACTCCTGAAGCCGGAGTTGCTCTGGCAAGGCTTCAGAGGGCAACCCTGAGGGGTAATCCCATTAAGACTCTTGAGGAGGTACTCCGGACGAACCCGGACTTCTCTGAGGCCGAAAAATTACTCGCCAAATATCGCGGAAAAAAACTCGCGACCCGCTAACCGCTGAACCTACGTGGTTATTTCTTGGGCCCCGGCGAGGATTCGGCTAAATGCCTTGCCCGCCTTGGCGCAGTTAGAACGACCCCTTATTTTGGGGCGGAATGTTTAAGTTATCTTCATGGATGCAATTGTCGGATTTGTGCAACACAATGTTGCGTACGCACCCTTTATCGTTTTTGGACTTTTGATGTTGGCGGGCTTGAGCCTGCCAATTTCAGAAGATCTCTTGATCATTGTTTCTGCCTTGCTCGCTGTGAAGCACCCCGACATGGTGGTTTCACTTTTTCTTGGTGTCTATTTGGGAGCCTATTTGAGCGATCTGGAGTCGTACTGGGTGGGGAGAATCTTGGGTCGACGTCTCTGGAAGGTAAAGTTCTTCGCAAAGTTGATCTCAGAGAAGAGCGTGCAATCGATTGGAGCCTATTATGAGCGCTATGGGACGTTTACGTTGCTTCTTGGTCGCTTCATTCCCTTTGGGGTGCGCAACGCCTTGTTCTTAAGTGCGGGACTTTCTCGCATGCATTTTGGCAAATTCGCCCTGACCGATTGGGCGGCATGCACCATGACGAATGTCGCTCTCTTTTCTCTAACGTACTTCTACGGTGAGGGAGTGTTCGAGTACGTGAGGCAAGGAAACTTTATCATTTTTGGCGTTTTTTCTCTCGTTGTTGGCGGCTTTTTTCTACTGCGAAAACGGTGCTCACCTGTCTAAACAGCATCGCATTGAGCTGGGATCAATTCCTCAGAGGAACCGAGCCACATAATTTCCTGGCGTCGATGGACGGTCGTCGAACTCTTGGAAGGTG
>Ga0256845_1000852_pt1 | contig 26302 bp, 20 predicted proteins | sample RiftiametaG_FD_189101 | JGI IMG/M metagenome (GOLD analysis project Ga0256845, IMG submission 189101) | Tube worm associated microbial communities from hydrothermal vent at the East Pacific Rise, Pacific Ocean - Riftia | ecosystem: Host-associated > Annelida > Integument > Unclassified ... | reverse complement strand
ATAATTTTGTGCATATTGTTATTAACAACGGAGCACACGAATCGGTTGGCGGACAACCTACCGTAGGACTGAGTGTTGATATGCCTGCAATAGCTTTGGCAAATAATTATAAATCGGCAGTTAAAGTGGCAACAGCCGAAGAGTTGGATAAAGCATTGAAAAATATTAGTAAAGACAGTTGTCCTTGTTTGATAGAGGTTTTGGTAAAAGTAGGAGCAAGAGCCGACTTGGGCAGACCAACAATAAAACCTGTTGACAATAAAAAGGATTTTATGAAGAATCTTACAGCAGATAGCGATCATTGAGCTTGACAACCGGTCACTGAGCTTGATAACCGGTCACTGAGCTTGTCGAAGTGACTTATGAATGTGAGATTTATTAAACGAAAACCGTCTTCGGCAAGCTCAGACTCCATACAATGATGGTCACTGAGCTTGTCGAAGTAGCTATATTTATTGTTGGTAATTATAAGCGAGGTAGATAAAGAAGGTATTAGAAAAAGAAGTTATTTAGAATATAACATAGAATTATTATTTTAAACAAAAAAAAAATGATTAAAGAGATTTACAGATTTTTAAACCCAAAATTTCAAAATTTATTTTTAGACTATAAAGTAGATTTTAAGCCCCGATATGGATATGGTCAGCCGCCACATCCTGAATTGTATAAGATTATAGACTCTAAACGTGAAGTATATAAGAATTTTATAGAGAAAGCTCTTTCTTATCAAGATACAATTTGGACTATAAAAGATAGTAAAGAAGAAACAAACCCAAAGAATCCAACATGGAATAATGGATTTTTACCGGGCTTGGATGTAATAGGAATTTACACATTATTGACAGAGTTTAAACCCCAAAAGTATATTGAAATTGGTTCGGGAAATTCGACAAAAGTTGCATATAAAGCTAAAGTAGAGCAAAAATTGAATACTGAAATAGTATCAATAGACCCGATGCCACGAGCCGAAATTGATAGTTTGGCAGATAAGGTTATTAGAGAACCATTTGAAAATATTAATTTTGATATTTTGGAAGAATTGAATGAAAATGATATTCTTTTTGTTGACAATTCTCATCGCATTTTGCCCAACTCAGATTCGATGGTATTTTATCTTGAAATTTTACCAAGACTAAAAAAAGGAGTGATAGTTCATATTCACGATATTTATTTACCCTATGATTATCCACAGTTTATGTGTGATAGGTTTTATTCCGAACAGTATGGCTTGGCAATGTATTTATTAGCAAATTCAAAAAGATATGAACCAATTCTACCAAATTATTTTATATCAGAAGATAATGAATTATCAGAATTAATTTCACCTATTTGGAAGCATAAGAATCTTGAACATGTTGAAAGACATGGAGGCTCATTTTGGATAAGAATTAATGAATGATAAATTACGGTTGACAACAATGTATATAAGGCATATAGGATTAAGTTGTAAATTTGAACGTTACATTTTCAAATGAAGAGTATTTGTAACTTGAAAATGAGTATTTTAAAATATGGCACGCCTCATATACGAGACGAAATGACTTATAAATGAGTTTGATATGATGTTTTTATTAAACGGAAACCGTCTTCGGTAAGCTCAGACTCCATACAATGATGGTCACTGAGCCTGTCGAAGTGATGTTATTATTATAAATCAGATTTAAAATACGAACTTAAATCTGCCGTAACAGCGTAAAAAATGACACAAACAATAATAGAGCAACCTCACAATAATTTAAGAAAGTATTTTACCGATTTAAATATCAGAAAAGTATTTGTTGTAAGGGGAAAGAAATCTTTTAATACAACGGGAGCCGATAAATTTATTAATAATCTTCTTGAAAGAGTTGAATACAATTCGTTTTATGATTTTAATACCAATCCGCAATTTTCCGATTTAAAAAAAGGAATAGAACTTTTTAACAGCAACAAATACGATTTAATAATTGCCATAGGTGGAGGCAGTGTGCTTGATATGGCAAAATTGATAAGTGTATTTGCTTACCAAAGCAAAGATATTGAGGATATTGTAAAAGGAAAATCGAAGATAAAAAATACTAAAACCCCGCTTATTGCAATTCCTACAACAGCAGGAACAGGAGCCGAAGCAACTCATTTTGCGGTTTTATATATCGATAAAACAAAATATTCGGTAGCACATAAACTTATACTTCCTGATGCTGTTTATTTGTCGCCGGAGTTTACTTATTCAGCAGGTGCGTATCTTACTGCTTGTACCGGTCTCGATGCTTTTTGTCAAGCAGTGGAGTCAGCATGGAGCGTTAATGCCAACAATGAATCGCAGGATTATTCTTTTAAAGCCATTGATATTATTTGGAATAATCTGGCAAAGGCAGTTAATGAAAATGACAAAAAAGCTAAGGATAAGCTGCTACAAGCAGCATATCTTGCTGGAAAAGCCATTAATATTACAAAAACAACCGCTCCTCATGCAATATCTTATGCTTTTACAAGCTATTACGGTATTCCGCACGGACATGCAGTAGCATTGAGTTTGCCTTTCTTTTTTAAATATAATTACAATGTTTCGGATACCGATTGCACAGACAAAAGAGGTGCCGGCGAGGTTAAAAAAAGAATAGATAAAATATTAAATATTTTAAATACCGATATTGATACCGTTGAAAAAACTCTGATACAATTTTTTGATAATCTAGGAGTTAATACTACCATTGGAGAATTAATAGAAAACTTTGATAAAAACCTGATAATAAATAATGTAAACGCTGAGCGACTGGGAAATAATCCCCGTAAGGTAACAGCACAAACAATAGCAGATTTGCTTAAAGTATAAATTGTTGAACCATATAAGGCATATAAGGACATTTAAGAATGATAATGAATAAAATAACTAAATCATATTTAAAAGATTTAATTTATAAAGTAAATGGTGCAGCCATTGAAGTTCATAAACAATTAGGTCCCGGATTATTAGAGAGTGTTTATCATAAATGCTTGAAAAAGGAATTTGAGATTAGAAATATTAAATATGAGTCAGAAGTTATTGTTAGCATTGATTACAAAGGTTTGGAGTTAGATACGGAATTAAGATGTGATTTTTTAATTGAGGGAATAATGCCGGTAGAAATTAAAGCAGTAGAGATAATTTTACCGGTACATGAAGCACAAATATTGACATATATGAATTTGTTAAAAGTGCCTGAAGGATTGCTTATTAATTTTAATGTAGCAAATATTTATAGAGAAGGACAAAAAACGTATGTAAATAAATTATATAGAGAAATTGATAATTAATAAATTTTGAACCATAAAGTATATAAAGGCATAAAAGAAAAAACTTCTATGTTCTTATAATCCTTATATGGTTAAAAAAACAAATGATAATGACATATTTATACATAGACCCAGCATCGACAAGTGCATTGCTTTACATTATTATAGCAATGGTAGCTACGGCAGCGTTTGCTTTACGCGGATTTTTTTACAAGGTGAAAAATCTTATTTTAGGAAAAGGATTTAAAAGCAGTGATGATTTTGAAGGAACGGATATTATATTCTATTCCGAAGGTAAACAGTATTGGAGAGTATTTTTGCCTGTAATAAAAGCATTGGAGAAAAAAGGTGTTCCTTGTGCTTACCTTACTTCAGACGAAGAAGACCCCGGCTTAAAATATAAATCGGAGTTGTATCGTTCAAAATATATCGGTAATCTTACCATGACATCGGTTTATTTGAATAAGCTGAAAGCCAAGCTTGTGGCTATGACAACACCTCAGCTTGATGTGATGATGATTCGCCGTTCAAAAAATGTGCAGCATTATGCTCATATAGTTCATGCACCTATTGATATTTTTACTTATCGTAAATTTGCTTTCGATTATTTTGATTCTGTTTTTTGTTCAGGACCCCATCAGATAGAGGGAATTAGAAAACTGGAAGAGAAACGAGGCACACAAAAAAAATTGCTTCTTGAAACAGGTCTTACCTATTACGATGTGATGCTTGAAGAGATTAAAAACTTGCCCAAGCCTGATAAAAAGAATCCGGTTGTATTAGTTGCTCCTACTTGGAAAGAGTATTCTATAATAAACCGTTTCGGCACAAGTTTTTTTGATAACTTATTAAAAAACAGCAGTTATGATATTATTCTTCGTCCACATCCGCAGACTTATGTCAGTTTTCCGAAATTGATTGAGGAGATAGAGCAAAAATATAAAGATGAACCTCGTTTTACGGTAGATACTAAACCGTCGGGAACGGAGAGTATGGCAAAAGCCGACCTTATGATAAGCGATTTATCGGGAGTAATTTGGGATTTTGCATTTTTATATTCAAAACCTGTATTGTTGCTGAAAACCGATTTTGATACCATTGAAGGATTTGAAGGCAGCGAGCTTGATTACGAAATGTGGGAGATGCGTGAGCGTCCGCGACTGGGTAGAATATTTGATGAGCCTGATGTAGAAAATATCAGCGGTATAGTTAATGATTTATTGCAGAATCCACCGAGTATGCAATTGGAAGAACTTAAAAATGAATCGGTATATAACTTTGGTAGAGCAGGCGAAGTGGCTGCAGAGCAGATATTGGATATTTTAAAGAGTATTGGAAATAAAAAAAGTTTAGTAGAATAAACAAAAATTAATTTAAAAGTTTAGTGAATTTCACTAAATATTATAATGACAATTAACCATATAAGGCATATAAGAGCATTTAAGAATACAATTTTATATGTTCTTATAATCCTTATATGGTTCAAAAAAAAGAATTATGAATATTTTTGAATTAATATTGTCACCGTTTATATTTATAATCAAGCAACTGTTTTTGTTTGGTTATCACCTTACGGGAAATTACGGTTGGGCTATAATATTGCTTAGCTTTTTTATATCGTTGCTTTTACTGCCGGTATTTATTTACATAGAAAAGGCAAAGAAAAAGACCGATGCCGTAAAACGCAAAATGCAACCGTTGGTTGACGAAATAAAACGTTGCTACAAAGGACAAGAACGGTATTATTACCTGAAAACACTCAACCGCCAACACGGATACAGTCCACTGAAAGCAATGATACCGATATTGAGTTTGCTGTTGCAAATACCCTTTTTTATAGCGGCATATCAATATTTGGAGCATTTTGAGGCATTGCAAGGTGTATCTTTCGGTTTTATCAAAAACCTTTCGCAACCCGATAGCGTATTTGGAGCAATAAATATTTTGCCTATAGCAATGACTGTGGTAAATCTTATTACAGCATGGTTTTACACACGTAATGGCAACACAGGTGAACGCAAGCAGATGCTTGTTGTGGCTCTTGCATTTCTGATACTGCTTTATAAACTGCCCGCAGGATTGGTTCTTTACTGGACAATGAACAATATATTTAGCTTTTTCCGTCTGTTTGTTACAAATCCCGAGGTGTTTAAAAAAGATATTCATAACCTTCATACAGATAATAAATTAAAAATAAGCTTTGATTTTTCACGTTGGTTATATGATTTTGACAGAATATTTCCGGTAGTAGTTATCGTGGCAATATTATCGCAATTAAATTGGGCTTGTCATAATAGTTTTAACTCTTTAGTAATAAGGTTAGCCGTATCAATTGTAGGAAGTATAGTTGTTTCAGGTTTTATATTGTTGGTTATTTCCGCATCAAAAAATTATATTAAAAATATTTTATCCGAAAAAATATTAAACAAAGCGAATAACTTTTTTGAGAATATAAAATCAGAATATATTTTTTCAATAACAGGTTTAGGCATATTTTTTAAATATCTGTTTTGGGCACTAGCAACACTATTTATTTTATTACAATTAAATTGGATAATAAAGCATTCTTACGAAGATATTGTTATTCGTTTGACAGGTTCTATTGTAATAGGATGGATTTTAACTCTTGTGAGTGGAAATATTTATTTTAAAATTAAAAATAATAATCAAACATTAATTGAATGGTTAAAATATTTATCGGTAAAACCGAAATATTATTTCTCATTACTGTTTTTAGTAATATATTTTCATTTAGCTTCACTTTATTATTATTCGGGATTTAATGAAACACTGAGTTTAACAGCACTAATATTATTAGTACCCTTACAATTTATTGCAGTAATATATTTTTTACGGTATTTTTTTAAAGAAAAGAATTTTACAGCAATAGTTATAGCAATAATCCACGATATTCTTTTTATAATTCAGATGTTATATGTTGCTGCAGTTATTAAAGGCAGTGGCTTTGATTTTTCTATAGTTCATATAAATTTTGCAATAGTTGGAACACAAATTTCAAATATAATATTGCCGGGTATTTTTATAATATTAATAACACTGCCATTTTATTTAAAAAGTGAAAAAGTAAAAATACCTGTTCTTACAAAATGGCACTGGAGTTTATACGTTTTATCGGTATTATACCTTTCGGGATTTGTGTTTTTGTGGAACCCTTTGGCTATTTACTCTTCGTTTCCCGCCAATTTTGTTTTTCCGGCAATAGAAATATTGAAACATAATATAGGACTTTTCTCAATAAGTTTATTTTCATTGCTCGCGGTGTATTTGTTAATACCTAAAAAGTATAAATCAATTTGGTTGTTGTTTATATTAACGGTAACTATTCTTGCATTTATTCATAATACAATATTTCCTATTAAGATGGGGTCGTTGCAAGAGACAAGATTTTTAAATCCTGATAATCTGAAACAACCTTTGCTTATGTATATTTTTGAAGGTATAGGAATTATCGCAATTTTATCTTTTGTCATTTTTCTATTAAAGCGAAATCTGCATAAACAGTTTGCTGTTTCTTTGTTGGTACTCAATTTGATATTAATAATACAAAGTTTAACGGTAGCAATTAATACTAAAACTTTTTATAAGAAAGAACATATTTCGGAAGGACTTTCAAGTTCAATATCATTTTCAAGAGATAAGCAAAACGTTATTATGTTTGTATCCGATATGTTTCATGGTTGGTATATGAAAAAGATACTGGAGGAAAATCCTGAATTGAAAAAAGAATTCAAAGGTTTTGTGTGGTATCCTAATACATTATCGGTTTCTTCAATAACACTATCGTCAATAGCTCCTATCCTTGGAGGATATGACTATACAATTGATAAGTTAAATAAAGATGATACTGTTACATTTCAAAAGAAAATAACAAATATAACAGAGTTGTTTTATTCAAAAGTTAAATCCGAAGGATTCGATTTTACGGCAACTGATATGATCTATTCTAAAATTGATAAAAATAAGTTTGATTATTATTTACCTAAATGGAGTTTGGATTGGAATATTTGGAACAGCACCTTACATATTGGAGTGTCGAAAGAGGTAGGATATACTTTATTAGCAGAGAATGCTGCATTTTACAGTGCTCCTTTGTTTTTAAAATCAAAAATCTATAACAAAGGAAAATGGTTGCATAAAAACGAAAAAACAAATGAAAATACAAATTCGGCAAAACGACTAAATAGGATGAGATTATTACCATATATCTCAAATACTAAAAATGAGAATCCTAATTTTATTTATATTCACTCTTATGCTTCACATCATCCATGGTGTACAATAGACCAAAATGGAGTTATGCATGAAGATGTAGATATATACAAAAATAATGAATGGGTAATAAAAACATTTGCAAAATGGATTGACTGGATGAAGCAAAACGGAGTATATGACAATACAAAGATTGTATTACTCTCGGATCACGGTCCGCACTGGCAACATTTTAAAGGAGATATTGATTACAATATTCCTGTTATTAAAGATGAAAATCTCAATTTAAACATTGATTTTAGTTGGGTAATGGGAATGTATCCGCTTTTAATGGTAAAAGACTATAATACAAAAGGTAATCTTAAAGAAAGTTGGAAATTTATGAGTAATGCCGATGCCAGTTATATAGCATTAGACGAAAAAAATCCATTGATGACCACGGATACATTAAATAGAGTTTTACCTTCAATGTTTGTATTTTGGAAACGAAAAATTTGGCTTAATAAAACCTTAAATATAAGATATAAAGTAAAAGCTCATAACTCGGCTTTTGATACAAGAAAATGGGAAAAAGTAAAATAAAATTTAACCATTAAGATCTCTTATTTTTTAATCTCTTAATGTTTAACTATTTAGTTATGAATGTTTTTGAATTAATACTATCACCGTTTATATTTATAATCAAGCAACTGTTTTTGTTTGGTTATCACCTTACGGGAAATTACGGTTGGGCTATAATATTGCTTAGCTTTTTTATATCGTTGCTTTTGTTGCCTGTTTTTATTTACATAGAAAAGGCAAAGAAAAAGACCGATGCCGTAAAACGCAAAATGCAACCGTTGGTTGACGAAATAAAACGTTGCTACAAAGGACAAGAACGGTATTATTACCTGAAAACACTCAATCGCCAACACGGATACAGTCCACTGAAAGCAATGATACCGATATTGAGTTTGCTGTTGCAAATACCCTTTTTTATAGCAGCATATCAATATTTGGAGCATTTTGAAGCATTGCAAGGAGTAACATTCGGCTTTATCAAAGACCTTTCGCAACCCGATAGCGTATTTGGAGCAATAAATATTCTGCCCATAGCAATGACAGTGGTAAATCTTATTACCGCGTGGTTTTATACACGCAACGGCAATACAAGTGAACGCAAGCAGATGCTTGTTGTGGCTCTTGCATTTCTGATACTGCTTTATAAACTGCCCGCAGGATTGGTTCTTTACTGGACAATGAACAATGTATTTAGCTTTTTCCGTCTGTTTGTTACAAATCCCGAGGTGTTTAAAAAGGCAAAAATTCAAAATACAGAATCAAAAAAAGAGCTGTCGGAATTTAAACAGCAAATAATTTTGCTACTACCCAAATACAAAAATGTGGCTATTGTAATTTCATTGCTATTTGCTTTTGCACAAATTAATTGGGCATTTCATCACGATTGTGATACAATATTGATAAGACTACTTGGGGCTGTAATTGTTGGAGCTGTTTTTATGTTTTTTAGTTTACTTATAGATGTTTTTATAAAAAGATATTCCGAAAAAATATTGAATATACACGTTAAGCCGATAATATACTATTCACTGTTGTTTTTGGCAGTTTATTTTTATTTTGCTTCAAAGTTTTATTTCGGAGGAGTAAATACCGAGTTTGCAATTGTTTCGGCACTATTTTTATTGCCATTGCAACTTATTGGTACTATATATTTTATAAATTATAAACAAAAAACAAATATTTTATTTCTTTATCCCGTAGCTTTTGTATTGATAATGTTATTGTTTCTGCAAGGAATAAATTTCTTTACAATGGCAAGAGGAGCAGGGTTTAATATTTCATTTTTGAATATAACAATCCAAACGGGAGGATGTAAGCCAACCGATTTTTTAATTACCGGTATTTTGTATGTGTTAGTTTTATTGCCTTTTTATCATAAAAAAGAGAAAAATACTTTTGAATTACACTTCAATAATATTTGGGGAACTTATCTGTTGTCAATACTGTTTATTACGGGATTAATATTTTTATGGCATCCGTTAATTGTTTATTCATCGTCACCTCAAACATTCGGTTTTCCGGCTGTGCGAATAGTAAAAAACAATTTATCTCTGTTTATTAATGCTTTTTTTATTTTGGTAGCTGTTTTTTTAATTGTTCCCAAAAAAATTAAACAGCTTTTGGCATTTACAGCACTTTTTATTGTGATAATAAGTTTTATAAATAGTTCTGTATTGCCTTTAAAACTAGGCTCATTGCAACAAAACAGGTTTTCGGAACAAGAAAAACTTGCAGCACCTTTGATTAAATATATTTTTGACGCTGCATTTTTGATAGTTGTTTTTTATTTTATAAAAAAGACACTACAAAAAGACAAATTAAAATATTTAGTAATAGGATTAATTATTTTAAATATAATTTTTATTATAAATGCTTTTTATTCAAATATTACAAAAGGTGTTTATTTTGAAAAAAATACAGAGAATAAATTTGAAAATAAATTAACAAAAGGAATACCGTTTTCAAAAACAGAAAAAAATATAGTTTATTTTATAGCCGATGGTGTGCAAGGTTGGTTTATAAAACAGATAACAGAAGAAAATCCCGAACTGAAAAAAACGTTTAGCGGTTTTATTTGGTATCCCAACACTATTTCAATGGCAAATTACATCCATGCATCGGTTCCATCGCTGCTTAGCGGGTATAGTTATTCTATTGAGAATATGAATAAAGATAAAGAACACTCGATAGAAGATAAATGGCAAATATCTGCTGAAAATTTTATAAAAACGGCGATTGCCGGCGGATATTCTGTAAATGCCGATTATCAGCACTATTTTGCCAAAGCGGATTCGTTGATAAATACTATACCGCTTTGGGATAAATCGTGGGAAAATTTGAACACAAACATCAGAATTAATCAAAAACAAGAAATATGGTATTCCCGATTGATAGAGAATGCTATGTTTTTTAGTGTTCCTTTGGTTTTTAAACCGATAATATATAACAATAATAAGTGGTTGATTAAAGGAAAATCGAAAATAAGCAGTTATATATTAAAGTGGTATAACTTTATGCGATTGTTGCCTTATATCTCAAAAGCAGACTCTCACAAACCCAATTTTATCTATTTTCATAACGAAGCGGCACACAATCCGTGGCATATTGTTAACGAAAACGGGAGAGTTATTGATGCAACACCCTATGAAAATAATAAATGGATAATAAAAAAACTTGCTAAGTGGATTAAATGGATGAAAGATAACGGAGTTTATGATAATACCAAAATAATAATAGTTTCCGACCACGGTCCTTCTTGGTATGAGTCTGATTTTAATCCTGATTTTAAATCGCCTGTAAATTGGAATGAAAACAAAATAAAAATAGACCCGAAAATGTTTTGGCGACTTAATCCTCTGCTTATGGTTAAAGAGTTCGGTGCAAAAGGAGAGTTAAATGAAAACTGGAAACTTATGTGTAATACCGATGCCGCTTATATTACTTTTAGTAGCAATTATGTCGATAGTTTGCCCGAGAGTAGAATATTACATTCTTGTTTTACATTGTGGGAAGGAAAAATTGAAGAACACAAAACAATGAAAATAGAAAAGGAATTTGTAATAAAAAATAATATATTTGATTTGAATAATTGGGAAATAGTAAAATCAAAACAGTATTAAATAAATTTTTATAAACAGCATAATACTAAACCATAAACAACAATAAAATATGAATTCAAAAAAAACGGAACTATTAAAAACATTTGCAGTATTGGCAGTAGCATTTACACTTTTATTTGTGTTTTTCGGAAATATTTTGTTGTCACCCAACTATGTATTTTTTGCACCGGGAGGCGACGGACTAAAAAGTACATTCGGTTCGTATTACCATTTGCAATACGATACAGCATACTTACATACAAACAGTATGAATTATCCTTTTGGTGAATCTGTATTTTTTACGGGAAATCAACCATTGGTAATTAATACGTTAAAGCTACTTAAAACCACCGGTATTGATACTTCTGGTCATATGACCGGAATATTAAATGTATGGATGTTGTTGTCAATGGTGTGGGGAGTACTTTTTTTGTATTTGCTACTCAGAAAATTGAATTTGCCTTGGGGATATTCTCTTATCGTATCAAATATAATAATTTTTATGTCGCCACAACTCGGACGATTTGGCGGGCATTTTAATTTGGCGTATTTGTATTTTCTTCCTCTGTTTTTATATTTGTTGAAAATATTTTACGACAAACCATCGTATAAAATATCGCTTGTGCTGTCGCTATTGTCGTTTGTGGCACTTTTTACACACGCATATTTTTTGGCTTTATACGCATTTTGGATAATATTTTTGTTAATCTATATTTATTTTGAGAAAAGAGATCCTTCGATAAAAATAGTATCGTTGATTATTCATTTTACAATTCAAATAGTTTTACCTTTTATAATATTTAGTCTGTTTACTTGGAATTACCCATCCGACAGATGTTCATTTCCTTGGGGATTTTTTGCTACTCGTTCTTTTCCCGAATCGGTATTTTTACCTGTGGGTAAACCTTACGGGAAATTCTTGCATTTTACATATCTCAAATGGGAGGGAATTGCCTATGTGGGTTTGGTATCAACCATTGTATTTTTATTTCTTTTTTATAAATATTTTAAAAACAAAAAAAGAGGTGTAATTGAGTGGCTGTCGTTTACCGATAATAAATTTCTGAGTGCAATATTTTTAGGTGCTTTTGTAGCACTGTTTATCAGCTTTGCTTATCCCTTTCAGTGGTATCTCGACTGGTTATTGAAATACACAGGACCGTTTAAGCAGTTTAGAGCAATAGGCAGATTCAATTGGTTGTTTTATTACACAATAAACATTATTTCGTTTTATTTAATTTGGAATTTTTACAAAAAAAAGAAAAGCACTTTAAGTAAAATAATATTGGTGGCAGCTTTACTTTGGGGTAGTTACGATGCTTGGTTAAACGTAAAAGGCAGAGAAAATATTATTAACAATAAAATAGTTCAACTTGAAGATACCGAAAATAAATTACCGGAAAACAGTTGGATAAATAATATTAATACAAATGAATTTCAGGCAATACTTTCGGTTCCGTTTTTTCATATCGGTTCCGAAATGTATTGGATAGATGCACCCGGAGATATGGTAAAAAACTCGTTTATTGTATCTTGGAAAACAGGATTACCTTTAATACCCGTTATGTTGAGTCGTACATCGCTTTCGCAAACAATGCAAGCATTAGTACTGTATTTTGAACCGCAAAGTGAATACGAAATATTAAAAAAATTTAACAATAAAGATATTCTTCTGTTGCATCAAAATAATGCGGAGCTAAATCCTAACGAGCAGCGATTTATTAATTATGCTTCACTAATTGATTCGAATAAATATTATTCGGTGTACAGATTACCTGTGGATAGTATCAAACAACTTAATGTTGATTTTAGAAAAAAACTTATTGCCGAAGCAAGTGATTCTTTATTAGTTTTTAAAAACAACTTTTTAGTTTCGGATACTAATACTGAATTTATTTATCAATCATTCGGAAATAAATTACCCGATTACAGTCATACTTCGTATTTAAAAAGTAATATAAAGAAAACGTGTTTTGTTATTGATACCACATTGTTTGATAATACAAATACCGTAACAATATCGTTTTGGATGAAAGACCTCAATAAAGATTTAATACCACGTTCGCTGTTGAAAATAAATGCAATGGACGATAAAGGCAATTGGGGAGCGAGGTTTAAAAAATCGGTTTTTCATTTGGTAAAATATGTAAATAGCGATGGTTGGGGATTGGTAGAATTTGAATACACTCCTAAAATAAACAACGAAAGATTTAGAATAGAAATATGGAATAAATTGGTTATTTCGGGAGAATTCGGGTTTGATGATATTTTGATACGCGAATCCGGCAGTAATATTTTTTATAAAACCGATGATTTTATTTTTAAGAATAACAGATATATCATAAAATAAATAATAAAAAATCAGGAATGGAGATTAACATTTAATCTCCATTCCTGAAATTAATAAAAAATAAGAGTTTGTAATGACTTAGCAATTTTCTTTAATAAAAAAGTGAGGTCTGTTTTTTGATTCGTTAAATATACGTGATAAATATTCTCCGATTATACCTAAACTTAAAAGCTGAATTCCGCCTAAAACTAAAATTATTAACATCATAGATGTCCATCCGGGAATGGTATTGCCTGCTATAAATTCAATTAATACATATATTGAATAAACAGCACCAAACAGTAACGAAAATAATCCTGCAAACATACTAAATTTCAGAGGCTTCGATGAAAATGATGTTATGCCGTCCCATGCAAAACGAACCATTTTTTTGAGAGTATATTTTGATGTTCCGGTCATTCTTTCGGGAGCTTTAAACTCAACAAAAGTCTGTTTGAATCCCATCCAGCTTATTAGTCCGCGCGTAAAACGATCTTTTTCTTCAAATTTTAAAAATGCATCAACGGCTTTTCTCGACATTAATCTAAAATCAGATGATGACGGCTCTATTTTTACATCAGTCAATTTATTAATTATTTTATAAAATAATTTAGATGTTGTATTCTTAAAAAAGCCAGTATCGGCAGTTTGTAATCTTTTTGTATTAACAATATCATAGCCTTTTTTATATTGTTCTATCAGCTCATTTATAACTTTTGGAGGATGTTGACCGTCGGCATCCAGCATAATAACAACATCTCCTTTTGCTTGACTGATTCCGGCTAACAAAGCAATTTGATGTCCGAAATTTCGTGATAACGATATTCCCGATACGGTACTGTTATTTTCAGCTAACTTTTTTATCTGATTAAATGTATTGTCAGAACTTCCATCGTCAACGAATATACATTCGTATTCATAATTTTTAAGGTTTTCTTTTATTAAATCAAACAACAATGGTATATTTTCTTCTTCATTATAAGATGGAATAACTAAACTTAAAAACATTATTTAAAATTTTTACTTTAATATAGAATTGTAAATATATATATTTAATCTATAATAATCTATAAATATTTTTTGATTTGAATTGTTGTAAATAAGATTAATCAATGTTTTATCAAAAGGTATTAAAATATCAGCAATTTTGTTTGTGTATTTTGTCTTTATATCCAATTTTAACCTGATTTATGCAGTAGGAGCTATAAAATAGCGGACTTACGGTATTTAGTTTAGATTTAATTATTTTTTAAGTAGATAAATTTAAATATTCTTTATAAAATAAAGATATTTTTCTTTATTTAAATAATGTTTATATTTGTCTGAAATATAAATGATTTACAATTTTGGCTGTACTGCAAAAAAATAAAAAAGATATTTTACCCGAACCTACATTAAAAAGGTTGCCCGAATATTTGTATTATCTGAAATGTATGCAAAAAAACGGAGCAATAAATATTTCAGCTCCCGTAATGGCAAAAGACCTTGAACACGATGCTACACAAATAGTAAAAGATTTGTCGATAACAGGAGCAAAAGGTAAACCGCGTGCAGGTTACAATGTTAACGAATTGATAGTTACTATTGAAAAATATTTGGGGTTCGACCAAAAAAACGAAGCTTTTCTTGTAGGGGCAGGAAAACTGGGACAAGCAATATTATCATATCACGAATTGCAAGGGTACGGAGTGAAAATTATAGCTGCATTTGATGTTGATCCTAAAAAAATCGACACACAATATGGTAACACTACAATATTGCATATCAGTAAGTTAGGTGGACTTGCCAAAAGACTCGGTGTGTCAATAGGCATTTTAACAACACCTAAGACAGTAGCACAAAAAACTGCCGAAGCAATGGTGTATAGCGGTATTAAATCTATTTGGAATCTCACACCGGTAAAGTTAAAATTACCCGATGATATTATTATTCAAAATACTTCAATGTATGCAAATGTGGCGGTTTTACTTAAAAAGCATCATCTGAAAAATAGTAAACCCGATTATTGAACCAATGTTTTTCTTAACTCACATTTGGCAGAACACGATGCACAACCACTACTACACGATGTTGTTTTTTTCGAAGGAATAAAAATATTAAACAGTTTTTTACCTGCACTGTAAAATGCCAAAATAATAATTATATATGCCGTAAAATCTAAAAATGTCATAGTAATAAATTTAAAAACCCAGTAAACTTCCAATTTGATAAACAATAAACGCTAAAAACCAAGCCAAAGTAGTTGTGTATCCAATCATAAAAAATGACCATTTCCAACTACCCGACTCTTTTGCAATAGCACCTATAACACCGATACACGGTGAATAAATCAGAATAAATATTAAAAAAGCAAGAGCCACTAAAGGTGTAAAAACAGTTTTGCCGGCTTTTTTTCCCGATGTATATTTAACTTTGGGTAGTGTTTTTATAAGTTGCTCATTATCATCTCCGTTTTGAGCATTGTACAGAACGCCCATAGTGCTTACTACAACTTCTTTGGCAGCAGTTCCGCTTAAAAGAGCAATTCCCATTCGCCAGTCAAACCCCAATGGTTTTATTATCGGTTCAACAATTTTTCCTATTTTACCCAAGTAGCTGTTTTCAAGTTGTTGCTCTTTAATTGATGAATTTATTTCTGTTATTTGAGTGGAAATATCAGACTGTTCTGTTTTGCTTGCCGATTTAAGTTTCTCATTCAGTTCAGTTAATTGTTTTGAATATTCTTTATGTAATTTTGTTTGTTGAGGGAAATATCCTAAAGCCCAGATAATAATAACAGCAATAAGAATAATACCGCCTACTTTTTGCAGATATTGAGCCGATTTATCCCACATATGTTTTATGGTGCTTTTCAGCGAAGGAATTCTATACGGCGGGAGTTCCATAACAAACGGAGCTTCTTTATATTTAAAAAGTGTTTTGTTAAATACCTGTGCGGTGATTATTGCCAAAACAATTCCCGTTAAGTACAATCCTATCAAAACAAGAGTAGGACTTTGCGGAAAAAATGCACTTATAAACAGAATATATACGGGCAAACGTGCACTACACGACATAAACGGAATAATAAGCATAGTAAGCAATCTGTCGTTTCGGTTTCTTATGGTTCGCGTTGCCATAATAGCGGGAACATTACACCCGAATCCCATAATAAGCGGAATAAACGAGCGTCCGTGTAAGCCTATTTTATGCATCAGCCTGTCCATCATAAAAGCGGCACGAGCCATATAGCCCGTATCTTCCATAAACGAAATAAAAAGAAAAAGAATCACAATGTTGGGTAAAAATACAAGAACCCCACCAACTCCGCTAATTATCCCATCTGTTATCAAATCGCTGAATATTCCTTGCGGAAGAATATCTTTCAAAAAAGTATTAAGAGTTTTTACACCCATATCAATCCACGTCATTGGATAACTACCCAGTTTAAACGTAGAAAAAAACATCAAAATTAAGAAAAATACAAAAATAGGACCTCCGAAAAATTTGTGAGTCAGTATTTTATCAATAGCATTAGTATGTAACCACCGTTTTGATTGACCTAGTTTTAGAGTTTCTTTTAAAGCACCACCGATAAATCCGTATTTTGCATCGGTAATAATACTTTCGCTGCTTTCGTTCAGTAAATTTTCCAATCGGCTGATTTCTTTGTAAGCAACTTTAAGAATACTTTTATTTTCGCTGTGATTGGTTACAAACCTGACTGCATGACTATCTTGTTCCAAAAGTTTTACAGCTAAAAATCGTGGCGACATTTTTACTACTATCGACCTGTCTTTTGATATGGCTTCTCTTATGTTGCGTATTGATGCTTCAACCTCTTTTCCGTAATTTATATGAATGTGCCTTACTATCGGGTCAAGGTTTTCGTAAACATCAATAATTTTATTGAATAAATTTTTAACACCTACCCCTTTGGTTGCAATAGTAGGAATAATAGGAATACCAAGCAGTTTTGCAAGTTTTTCTATTTCAAGATGTGAGCCTGATTTTTCCAAATCGTCATACATATTTAATGCTATCACAACCTTAATATCCATATCAATCAGCTGAGTAGTAAGATAAAGATTGCGTTCAAGATTTGATGCGTCAACTACGTTTACAACAATATCGGGATTCTCCTTAAATATGTATTTTCTTACGTAAAGCTCTTCGGGAGTGTATGCGGTAAGCGAGTATGTTCCGGGTAAATCTACCAAGTTGAATTTATATCCGTTTTGGGTGTAAGTATTATGCTTTGCATCAACAGTAACTCCGCTGTAATTTCCCACATGTTCTTTTGCTCCCGATATGTAATTAAACAGAGATGTTTTTCCGCAATTTGGGTTTCCCACAAACGCAACATTAATATTTTTTCCCTGTTCATTTGCTGTTAATTTTAATTTTTCGGTATCAACAATGCCTTCGTAATCGCTCTCGGGCAAATTTTTAGCCGACTCTTCGGTTATAACTTCAATAAGGCGGGCTTCGTTAGGACGCAACGATACGTGATAACCCATTATATTGTATTCGGTAGGTCCGTGAAAAGGTGCTTGTTTTATGGCTTCTACCAATTGCCCTTTTACAAATCCCATTTCGAGTATTCGCTTTCGGAACGAACCGTGTCCCTTAACCTTTACGATAACAGCCTTTTCGCCTGCCGATAGTTCAGCTAAATTCATATTAATAAAACATATTTATTATTCATAAATAATGATAAAGTTATTTCGACAAATGTAATAATTTTATTTAGATTTAATATAAATAAAGATTAATAAATATTTTTTTGAAAACCGAAATTTTATTATACATTTGCACACTGAAAATCGGGGTGTAGCTCAGCTTGGTTAGAGTACGCGTCTGGGGGGCGTGGGGCCGGAGGTTCAAATCCTCTCACCCCGACATACACAAAAGGCTATATAATTGTAAATCAAACCATTATATAGCCTTTGTTTTTTCGTGGGGGTCGTTTTAGGGGTCGTTTTATGCTTAAAAAGTCAAAAAAGCCGTTTTTTATATCTTTTTTATGTTGTGGATATGCTCTTTTATTGCGGGGTGTTCTTTTTGTAAGATTTTAGACACAATTTTTTGATTGTTTAAAATTAAACGAATATTTTTTTTAAAATCTTCGGGGGTGATTAAATTATTTTCTAACAAAGAGGCTAATATATTGGTTGTTTCGTTTGTTATTTTTTGCAGTTGAATAATCGTATTTAATACTGACAATGATTTTTTAACACTACCAGCAACCCCAAAGTTTAATTTGATAATTTTTGTTTTTTCCATAAGACAAATAAAAAACCCCCGTTTTAGGTGGCTTACGGCTCAACAAAGCCGTTGGACGGTTTCCCGCAACCCACACCATAACAGGGGCATATTTTACAAATAATTGTCTCATTTTAGTTTGTTGATTTAAAGCACAACAAAAGTATAAAATTAAATGCTGTTTTAAAAGGGTTTTAATGATATTTAAAGGGCGTTTGATTTTTAATTAGTTATGTTGTATATTTGTATCGGATTGGGGGAGTATTCGCCCGAACCTCCCCAAACGGCAAGTTTCTTTTTAGATGCTTGCCGTTTGGCTTTTTAAAAATCTTTATTTTTTGATATTTTTTAAATATTTGCGGGCTTTATCGCCTGTTAAAATGCGTTTCCCTATTTCTATTTTATACACTTGCCGTATTGCGGGGCTTTGGGTGTCTATTTCGTTTGTTCCGAGTATATCCATAAAACAACCCGCTTTTGTTTCGTAAAATACTTTAATCATTTTACACCCCCTTTCTGTTTAAATGTTCGGGTTTTCTTCAAATAATTATATACTGTTGTGCGGGATATGTTAAGCGTTTGGGCTATTTGGTTATAAGTTAAGCCACTTTCATAAAGTTGGGCTACTGTATAACATATTTGCGGGGTTTTTTGCTTTTGTTTCCATTTGTCCCGCCACATATACCCCTGTATTGTTCGGGGGCTCACGTTTAACAGTTTCCCTATTTCGTTACTATTTAGCCCTAAACTGAAATAATAAAAGGCTTTTTGTTTTATTGCTTTTGTTTTGCGTTGTTTTTGTATTGTTCTCATTTTAATTAACATTAAATTAAACTAAAATCACTTTTTTAACTCTCTTTTATAAGTATGTTTTTTGTTGTTTTATTGCGTTGTTTCATATACCGTAAAAATGTTAATACCCCCCTATGTAAATTAATGATATAAATTATTATTTTTCTATTAAACCCCCACATTTTTAAAGGCTTTCAGGTGTGTTTTAGGATTTTTCTTTGTTGTTCGGTTTGCGTTGTTTGTTTTATTGCGTAACTATTTGAATTAATGTTAATTAGATTGCAAAAATGTTAATTTTCAAGTTAAAAAATACACTTTTAAAAGCCTTGTTTTACATAAGTTGCTGTATTACAATACTATGCAGTTGTTTTGCAATGGTATTTATACCTGTGAACTATTTAACCACTAAACAAACACACGGGGGCAATATTTACAGGGTATTCCTTTTGTCCTGTAACATACTTAATAAACTCTTTTGCCCTTTTGGTTGTGAGTGTTACAGTATGGGGCTTTATGTAAACTTTAACTACTGTAACACTGCCAATTTTCACATTTACAGGCAGTTTAAAATTATTGCCGTTGGCTCTCTTATTCTTAAAACCGTTGTTTGTTTTAACTGTATAAAGAAAATTAAAATCATAATTATTTGAATTTATAATGTTTTCCAGTTGTTTAGTTTCGTTTATTCGGGTCTGTATTCTTTTGTTTCTTCGGGTTTCGTTACTTTTTATGTTAGCGTGTTTCTTACTGCAATATTTAGCACCCTGTTTTTTGTGTGAAATATCACACCCGCAAACAATACATTTTTGTTTCTTTAATTTACTATTTAGGGTTGTTTTTTCCTTTATGTTTTTAGTGTCCCCCGCCAAGTTGTCGGGGGACACTTGCACCTTACATATAAAATGTGTAAACGTCCCCTTTTTTTGTTCTGTCATTTTATTTTCAAATGGTGTAAACGTCCCCTTTTTTTTGCTGTCAAAAAGTTGTTGCCATTCAAAAGAAAACCACTTTAAAAGCATAATATTAAAAGCGGTTGCCTGCACCTTTTCAGACAGTTTTTTATACTGTATTTTTGCCTTATATCGTTGTTTACGGTTAAGCATTTGCCAGTAATTAGGGTTACTGTATTGCGTATATTTTAGGGCTTGTAATTCGGTTAATTTTGATGTGTCGGCTTTATAGTCGTAAAAAACTATTTCGGGTATTGTTTTATAAAGAATTTCGCCCAGTCGGTAAACTTTGTTTATGTCTTGCAGGTCTGCAAGTGTTTTAATTCCGTAGGGCTGTAAATATCGCATTTTTGAAACTTTAACCCCAAACCTTAAAATATTCATTCCTTTTATTCCTACCTGTCGGGCTTTGTCGTAAAACTTTATACTATGGTCGTCATATACGGCAATTTTACCGAGTGTTTGGGCTGTTTTGTTAATTGGTATAAATGGTTGTTTTTTATGGCTTATAAGCGACTTTATAAACTGTTTAGGGCTGTATTTTAAATATAAATTTATTTCTATTTCTAAACTATGTATATAAGTTGTGGCGGGGTTAATATGGTATTGTGTTTGTAGGCGGTTTATAACTGTTTGCAAGTTGTCAAAAGTAAAACGGTCAAAATTTATTCCGTTGTGTTCTTTGTGTAAACTTCCCCGCAAATAACAAGACTGTAATGTATTGCGGTCTGATATGGTAAATGTTAAACCTTTGGTTTGGCTTTTAGCCTCTTTTTTGTCGGTGGATATTTCGCCCGTTTTTTCCGATACAATAAAAGTAAAATCTAAATGGGGGTTGTTTTCCCATTTGGATTTTACATTATTGTTCACCGTTGCGAAAATTCCACAAATCATATATAAAAGGGGATAGTATTATATTTTTATTTATCTTTGTTCCATTAATTGCCTTTTAGGCGTTTTAATAACACACATTAAAAGCCCTCTGTTATATACAGGGGGCTTTTGTTGTTATTGCTGTATATCCGTTTTCTAAAGCCCTTTGTATTGCTTTTAAAATGGCTAAGCGGGGTGTAATATCATCAACACAAAAACCTAACAATATACGGGCTTTATTTATCCAGTATTCAGCGTTTTTTATATAGTTGGGGGCTGTCGGTTGTGGTGGCGTATGGCAGTCTATTGCAATAGCAACCATTTTTAAAACTTCTTTTTGTTCCTTATCGGCCATAAACTCAAAGCCCGCCAATTCATCAAAACAATATTGAAACAGGTTTTTATATTGTTCGGCTGTTTTCATTGTTGCCCCCTTTCTGTTTGGGTATAAATACAAGTTTTGGATATGTATATTTTATTGCAATGTTTAGGTTTCTTCTAACCTCTGCCATTAAGTTTTTATAAAACAGGGCTTTCCCTTTATTATAAATTTCAATATTGTATTTTTTAGGGTCGGGCGGTTGGTTGTATTTATTTGATAAGAAAAAAACCGCATAACTATAAGTTGCAAAAGCATATATTTCAGCCTGTGTATAATCAAAAATATTTTTATGAGTATTAAGATATTCCAATAAAATGTCTGTGATTTTATTCAAATAAAATTTTGTTTCTTCGGGGCTTTTTGCTCTTTTATTTGCATAATATTGGCACTCTCTTAAAATGTGAAATAACTCTAACTCAATCATAATACACCCCCTTTCTTTTGTGGGGTCATTGCGTTTTCAATTTCGGATAGTTTAAAAAAAACTTTATTTCCTAATTTATACGGGGTTATTATTCCCTTTCTTGCCCAGTCGTAAAGAGTAACAAAACTAACCCCCAACATTTTAGCCGTTTGAGTGCGGGACAAATATTTATCATTATCCTTTGTTTCTAATTGTTTTTTTAAATCTTTAATTTGATTGTTTAAGGTGTCTAACTTGTTTAGTAAAGTGTTTGCCGTTAAATCTTCAATTTGTAAAATTTTTGTTGCCATAGTGAAAAAAGTTTATTTGTTTTTACTGTGGCAAAATTGCAAGCACAAATATTTAAAACATATACAGGGGATATAAAAAGGGATATAAAAAGCCTGTAATTAATTGAATTACAGGCTTGTTTTTTTTTATGTTTTTTTTGATAAAATGTATATTTGTTAAGCATTAAATGTTTTTTCACTAAATAAAATTTTTAAATGATTTAACATTTTTGTTTTAACATTTATTTTTTTACGGGTTTTTATATTTTGGTATATATCATCATAAATATTTTTATCAATTTTCACATTTAAAGCATTTGCCATAATCTCAATAAATCTTTTTTCAGACGGTATTTTTAATCTCAAATTTTCGGGGGCTTTGGGTTGTTTGGGGTTGCTTTGAATATATAAATACAACGCCTTTACTATTTCCGTAAATTCCGTTTTTGTTAATAAAGGGGCTGTATTGCTGTTTTTTAATGGTGTGGTTTCGGGGTGGTTTTTTAGTTGTTGTATTGTGGTTTTTAAAAAATTGTATTCATCAATTAACAAAATAATTTCTTTAAAATACTGATAATTAAAAAACGGTGTTTCTATCGGGGTAAAATCATTTATAGCATTTAATATTTTTTCATATTGCGGGGGTAAATCTTTAAATTTGTTTTGTTGTTTTATTAAATAATCTGCATTAACCGTTTTATTTGCCTGCACGTTAATTACTTGTTTATGTTTTTTTATGGTTGGGTTTAACTGCCTTGCCTTGCTTAAATTATCCCATTCTAACAACGTGGGGTGTTTGTATAGTTTTATATTGTTGGGTATTGCAGGAGTGTTTTTTTTTATGTTTCTAACCTTGTTTTCAAGGGTTTTAATCAATCGCTTTGTAATGTCATTGTTTAAATTCATATTGTCAAATTTAAACGCCCTAACATTAAGAATATTAATTAAATAAATATAGTAATTCGGGTTACTTTCTGCATTTGCTTTGTAGTAGTAATAACTTTCTTTTTTATACCACTCTAAATACTTATTAATGTCGATATTTATCATTTATACAATTTTTAAATGTTGTTTGTTTTTGTTCCAATGTAAAGCCAATAGTTTGGCGTGTTCTTCGGGGGTTACTTTTATGTATTTTAAAAACGCTTTTTCTGTTTTGTGTCCTGTTATTTGCATTATTGAAATGGCAGGAAAACCACTTTTATATAAGTTGGTAGCAAAAGAACGGCGGGCGGTGTGGCTTGTAACTAATTCGTATTTTTTATATTTCTTACTCTGTTTTATCCCGCCTTTTGTTATTGCTTTATGTTCGGGGGTGTCAATACCCGCAAGTTTGCAAACCTCTTTTATGTATTCGTTAAATCGTTGGTTACTTATTGATTGAGGAAAAACGCCGTTATATTTATTTAATATTTCTTTAACAATGGGGTGTAATGGTATAAATACTTTATTACCTGTTTTTTGTTGCTCTATTTCTATTAAATCACCCTTTATATTGTCGGGTGTTAATTTTGATAAATCCGAGAAACGCAAACCAGTCCAACAACCAACCAAAAACAAATCTTTTACTTTGTCTAATTTGGGGCGGTTGGTTAAATCTAAATTATGAATTTTATTTAATTCGGTTTCATTCAAATATACGGTTTCGCTTTCTTCGGTTATTGCTTTAAATCGTGGGTTTTTATAGGACAAATTTGTATTTATACCCTTTTCAGTGGCACTATTTAAAAATATTTTTAGGGTTTGTATTTTTTTGCCTATTGTATTAGTTGCCAGTTTTTTAGATTTTAAAAAAGTTGTAAAATCTTCGTAAAAATCCAGATTTATGTCTTTAAAATCAATGTTTTTGTTTTGGCGTTTGCTAAATTCCTGTAAATAAAAAAAAGTCCTTTTATACTCTCTTATCATTTTATAAGAAACAGGTTTACCCGTAGATATATTTAAACGTTGCGGGGCTTTTTGTATAAAATTATCTATGTATAAAAAAAGCGTTTTAGGTGTTTGCTCTGTTTTGCCTGTATAAATATTTAAAAACTCTTTTGCTTTATCGGTGGTTATTGTTTCGTTTTTGCTTTGTTGGTCTGTAACCCACTTTTTTAAAGCGGTTTCAATTTCGTTTAAATATATGTTTATTTTGTCTTTATCGGTTACGGTTGTAATATTTTTAACTCTGCCCTTTGTTACATTCCAATATTTCGGATAGACTTTAAAAGGGGTATAATAAATTATTTTTTTTCCGTTGTGCCTAAATATTAAACGTATTGTTTGCGGGGTGTTCTTTTTGTCTTTTAAATTAAATCTTATTGTTGCCATTTTAAAAACATTTTAATTAACACACTCACAAATATAATAAAAAAATGTTTGTTTTTGCTTTGGGGGTCGTTTTAGGGGTCGTTTTTTCTTTATTTACTTTAATCTTATTTTATCCAACTTAACTAAAAGTAATTTCCTTAAACCCTTATAAATAGTAAGGTTTAAGGCGTTTAATCTTTGTTTATAAGTAGTTAACAAAAACTATAAAAAAGGGTTTGGGTATTCCTCTCACCCCGACTTTTTCAACAAAAAAAACCTAAAAGATTATTCTTTTAGGTTTTTTTTGTTGAAAAATATAAAATTCATATTCTTAGAGATACATTGTTGTGTGTTTGTATTTTTTATATTTTCAATAGTTTTCTAATATTTTCACCAAGGATTAAATTTTTTTCTTCAATTGAAATATCAAGATTCTTTATTCTTTTTATATTGTTATGTAAATTTCTTTTTCCATAAGGAGTATCAGAACCCATAATAATTTTATCGGCTCCCAAAAAATCAATTGCTTTTAATACTCTTTTATCAGAGGTTACTTGAAAAGTTGAAATGTCATAATACAGATTTTCATCTTTAAAACCGAATTTTATAAATAATTCCAATCCAAATAGATGTGCTATAATTATTTTCAGTTTTGAATGAGTTTTCTTATATTCAATAAGTTTATATACTTCTTTGTCAGGCAATAAATGTATAAATATGGGCATATCGTTTTCTGTTGCCCAATCTGCTATTTGTGTAAATGAGTTTGAATTAATTAATACGGGAAACCAACATTGATGAATTTTTAAACCTTTAAATTTCTGTTCTTTATGTTTCTTTGTAAGAATATTATAAATATCATTATTATCATTGGTTAATAAGTAAAATTGAATCACTTTATCAGGGATAGATTTTACCAAAGAAAAAACAAAATCATTTCCTTTTTTTAAATCTTTTTCTGCATTTGTAATTTTAAAAACAAAGCGAGTTAGGCCATTAAAAATCTTAGTAATATTTTTATTAGGGAAGTATTTTGCTATGTTAGGAAAAGGATAGGTTTTGTTACTGTCAAGTTCTCCGGGAACTAAAACAACTTTATCAGTATTGTTTTCTAATAAGGTTTGATTTATTTTATCCGGAGTCAGATAGTCTCCACAAGCATGAGCATGACCGTCTATTATCATTCGAGTATCCTTTTTGTAATTTTATTCATTTATATTATAATGCCAAAGTAAAGATATTTACAAGTTTTTTCTAACCGAAATTCGATATAAAGATTTTTTGTAATATAAAAGAGATTTTTTAAACAAAAAGACTTAAAATTATTTTTGGTTCTACTGTTATTTTAATGGGTTTGTAAATCTTCTTCTTTTTTTAGTGGAAAAAACGCATTCAATTTATAAGCAACTTATTACAATATAAATACCAATAAATCAAATTGTTAAATATTAAACCCGACTTATGCAGTAGGAGTTATGAAATAACGAACTTACGGCATTTAGTAAGGGTTAATCCCGATTTAGAAATACACCATTTTGGTTATTGTCCAAAATAGATGTAGTTCTTTATCGCTATACAATAGAAAACTATTTTTGTTTTCTAT
>Ga0256845_1000851_pt1 | contig 26314 bp, 22 predicted proteins | sample RiftiametaG_FD_189101 | JGI IMG/M metagenome (GOLD analysis project Ga0256845, IMG submission 189101) | Tube worm associated microbial communities from hydrothermal vent at the East Pacific Rise, Pacific Ocean - Riftia | ecosystem: Host-associated > Annelida > Integument > Unclassified ... | reverse complement strand
CAATGATGTAATGCAAAAATACGATAATAAGTTGATGATGAATAATTGAAAATAATTTTGTGTTAATTAGTGTAATTTGTGGACAAAAAAACTTTGCGTCTTTGCGTCTTTGCGGTAAAAACTTAATTTTCTTAATTTTAATGTTAAAAAAAAAGTTGAGCATAGCGAAACTCTTATATTATTTTAAATGCCTTATATGGTTCAAAAAAATGAGCGTAGCGAATGCGATAATGAGTTGAAAGTTGAAAGTTTGTAAAGTTGAAAGTTATTTAATGATACAATGATTTAATGGTGTAATGATTTAATGCTACAATGCAGAAATGGATTTGGAGCCTGAGCGGAGTCGAAGGCGGATTGGCAACGAAGAAAATGATATAATTATACAATGGTTCAATGATGTAATGCAAAAATACGATAATAAGTTGATGATGAATAATTGAAAATAATTTTGTGTTAATTAGTGTAATTTGTGGACAAAAAAACTTTGCGTCTTTGCGGTAAAAACTTAATTTTCTTAGTTACTCAACATTAAAAAAATAATTATAATTAGCAAAAAATCAGTAAATTGCAAGATATAATTAGCAAAAATGGAAAATGCAATAATAAAACTAAACAAACATTGGTTAGGTAAAAAATATCCTGATATAATTAACAGAGATATAATCTTAAACTTATTGGATAAAATTAAATTAAAGGAAGTTCAAGTTTTAACAGGTGTTCGCCGTGCAGGAAAATCATCAATATTAAAGTTGATAATAAATAATTTGTTAAAATTTGAAAATCCGAAATCCATATTTTTTATAAATTTTGACGACCCGTATTTTATAAAAATAAATCAAAATCCCGAGAATATATTTTCATTAATAGAAACCGCCGAAAAAATTACCGGCATTAAAATAAAATACCTGTTTCTTGATGAAATACAGCAAGTTTACAAGTGGGAAACTTTTGTGAAATCGGCATACGATAACGAATTATTTACAAAAATATTTATTACCGGTTCCAATTCTAATTTACTTTCGGGCGAATATGCATACTTATTGTCGGGTAGATATATAAACGACAAAATTTATCCTTTTTCATTAGCCGAGGTATTTAAATATAAAGGTTTTTCTGATAATTTAACTTTATTAAACAATAAATCGGCTGTTCTGAAACTTATTGATGAAGCAATGCAATACGGACTATTTCCGCAGGTTTTTAAAACACCCGGTAAATATAAAAGAGACATATTAGTTTCGTATTATGACACTATTTTAATTAAAGACTGTTTGCAAAGCAAAAAAATCAGAGATATAAAATTATTAAAATACTTGGCATATTATTTAATTTCAAATACATCAACGATTTATTCGTATCGTAGTCTTGCCAAAGCAGTTGGAAGCAATGAAAATACCATTCGTGAATATCTTGAAATTTTAAAAAACAGTTTTATCATAGATGAGATAAATAACTTCTCGTATTCGTTAAAATCCGGTGCACGACCAAAAAATAAAAACTATTGTATTGATAATGGTTTAATTGATGCCGTTTCATTTAAATTTTCCGAAAATAAAGGAAAACTACTCGAAAATCTTGTTTTCAACGAATATCGCAAAGCAGGATATTCCGAAATTTATTTCTATAATCAAGATAAAGAGTGCGATTTTATTTTAAAAAAAGAAAATAAACTAATGGCTGTGCAAGTTGCATATGAAATAAACGAGCAAAATAAAGCTCGCGAAATAAATGCTCTACTCGAAGTAAAAAAGAAATTTAACATAAATAATTTAAAAATAATTACTTATAATACAGACGATTATATTGATAATATTGTAATAGAACCTGTTTGGAAAACTTTTTCAACATTACAAATGCAATAATGAGTTGAAAGTTATTTAATGATACAATGATGTAATGATACAATGATTTAATGATGTAATGATATAATGCGACAATGTGATAATGTGATAATGCCAAAATGCAATAATGCAGAAAACTTGTCCGCCTCAGGAGGATGCGATAATAAGTTGAAAGTTATTATGGAGGCTGAGCTTGTCGAAGCCGAGCTTGTAACGAAAAAAAGAAAATAAATTAGTGTTAATTAGTGTAATTTGTGGACAAAAAAACTTAGCGTCTCCGCGACTTTGCGGTAAAAGCATTTAAAATCTTTGTGAAACTTTGTGTTCTTTGTGGTAAAAACTTAATTTTCTAACAACTTAATTTTCTTAAATCCTTAATATTTAGGTAGTTGAAAGTTCTTAAAGTTTGTAAAGTTAAAAGTTCTTATGGAGGCTAGTTTACTCCTGTTTACTCCAGCCTATCCCTGTTTACTCCGAAAAATTTCGGAGAATTTACTTCGGGGAAGGATTTCGGAGAATTTATTTCGGAGAGCTTGTCGAAGCCGAGCTTGTAACGAAAAAAAGAAAATAAATTAGTGTTAATTAGTGTAATTTGTGGACAAAAAAACTTAGCGTCTCCGCGACTTAGCGGTAAAAATATTTAAAATATTAATTATTAATTAAAATAAAATGGCAAAACAAAGAATATTTCTAGTAGAAGACGATCTGAACTTCGGGTCGGTAATGAAATCGTATCTTGAAATGAATGACTTTGAAGTTGACTGGATAAACGACGGAAGAGAGGCTCTTGCGGCATTTAGTAAACATATTTACGATTTATGTATTCTTGATGTTATGTTACCGCATGTTGACGGATTTACCATCGCCGCAGGAATAAAAAAACATCGTCCCGATACGCCGATAGTGTTTTTAACCGCCAAAACTCTTAAAGAAGATATGATTAAAGGTTTCAATATCGGTGCCGACGACTATATTACCAAACCTTTTGACAGCGATGTGCTTATTTATAAAATTAAAGCCATTTTAAAACGCAAACAACCCGACGACGGCTTTAACGAAAACGAAATCATTAACATCGGAAAATACACTTTTGACTATAAAGTCAGAAACTTAAAATTTAACAACGAAACCGTTTATAAATTGTCGCCGAAAGAGAGCGAACTGTTACTGTATCTTGCCAAAAACAGAAACAAAGTGCTTGACAGAAATTTTGCTCTTGATAAAATATGGGGCGAACAAGGATATTTTACCGCCCGAAGTATGGATGTTTATATTACAAAATTGCGAAAATATCTTAAAAACGACCCCGATATCGAAATTGTAAATATCCACGGTAGTGGTTATATTCTTAAAATAAGCGATAGCGAAACTAAATAATCTTTTGAATTATCTCAAAATCACAAATTAAGGTGTGAGTTGTTGATTAAAAGATATTTAATAAAATTTAAAAGTAATTTTTAAATATGATTTATGTTGTGGTTATTAGTTATTTTAATTGTATAATTAAGGAATTAAAAGCAATTGAGTATAAAGATGTTATAAATAAATTAAGAATACTTAAACAAAAATAAGAAGATACTGTTATTAACTATATGTAAAATATTATTATTTAGTAAAACAAAAGCAAAATATGTTAAAATTCGAAAAATTTACTTTACCAAACGGACTTAAAGTAATTGTTCATAAAGATGCTACTACACCGCTGGTAGCATTTAATTTATTGTATGATGTAGGTGCCCGCGATGAAAATCCCGAAAAAACAGGTTTCGCTCATCTGTTTGAGCATCTTATGTTTGAAGGTTCTAAAAACATACCCGATTACGATACTCCTTTGCAAAAAGCAGGCGGCGAAAACAATGCGTTTACAAATAATAATTTTACAAATTATTATATTACCATTCCCAAAGATAATCTTGAAACCGCCTTTTGGCTTGAATCCGACCGTATGCTTGAATTGGCATTAACACAAGAAAAATTGGAAGTGCAAAAAAAGGTAGTTATCGAAGAGTTTAAACAACGCTATCTTAATCAGCCTTACGGCGATTGGAATTTGTTACTTCGCCCGATGGCATACAAAGTTCATCCGTATATGTGGCCTACAATAGGCAAAGAAATTTCACATATCGAAAATGCACAATTGTCGGATGTTAAAGAGTTCTTTTTTAAACATTATGCACCAAACAATGCAATATTAACTATTGCCGGCAATGTATCAACAGAAGAGATTAAACAACTGACAGAAAAATGGTTCGGCGATATTCCCAAAAGGGAGACTGCTGAAAGAAATTTGCCCGCAGAACCCGAACAAACAGAGTATCGTTTTGCAAAGGTAGAGCGTAATGTGCCTGTTGATGCAATTTTTATGGCTTTTCATATGTGCGACAGACTCTCTGACGATTATTATACTACCGATCTTATTTCCGATATTCTTTCAAACGGTAAATCGGCAAGACTAAATCAGCGATTGGTAAAAGAGAAGAAACTGTTTAGCAAAATAAATGCCTATATAACAGGCGATATCGACCCCGGATTGTTTATTGTTACGGGAAATATAAATTCGGGAATATCGTTTGAACAAGCACAAAATGCCATTCGCACCGAATTGAATGAAATAATGAATACTTTGGTTGATACGGAAGAATTAACAAAAGTGCAAAATAAAGTTGAAGCTAATCTGGTGTATTCCGAAGTTAACGTTTTAAATAAAGCTATGAACCTTGCTTATTTCGAACTGCTTGGTGATGCTAACTTAATAAACAAAGAAGCCGACAGTTACCGAAAAGTAACACCCGAACAAATAAATACTGTGGCAAAAAAACTGTTTAAACACGAAAACTGTTCGGAATTGCATTATACAAAATTAGTTGAAAGTTGAAAGTTATTTCAATGATACAATGATACAATGATATAATGGTTCAATGGTTCAATGGTTCAATGGTTCAATGGTTCAATGGTTCAATGATTTAATGCAGTAATGCCAAAATGCAATAATGAGTTAATACAGAAATAAGCACGGAGGCTAGTTTACTCCGAAGGATTTCGGAGAGCCTGTCGAAGCCGGATTAGCAACGAAGAAAAAAATTAAATTAGTGAAAATTAATGTAATTTGTGGATAAAAAAACTTAGCGTCTTAGCGTCTTAGCGACTTAGCGGTAAAAGCATTTAAAATCTTTGTGAAACTTTGTGTTCTTTGTGGTAAAAACCTTAATTTTCTAACAACTTAATTTTCTTAATTAATGTTAAAAAAAGTTGAGCATAGCGAAACTCTTATATCATCTTAAATGCCTTATATGGTTCAAAAAAATGAGCGTAGCGAATGCGATAATAAGTTGAAAGTTGAATGTTTATAAAGTTAAAAGTTGTCATTTCGAACGATCGAGAGAAATCTCTTAGCGTCTTAGCGACTTAGCGGTAAAAGCATTTAAAATCTTTGTGAAACTTTGTGTTCTTTGTGGTAAAAACCTTAATTTTCTTAATTCCTTAATGTTTAGGTAGTTGAAAGTTCTTAAAGTTTGTAAAGTTAAAAGTTAAAAAAACTTAGCGTCTCCGCGACTTAGCGGTGATAAATATTTAAAAATTATAAAAACATAAAATATGAATATTGACAGAAAAAAACATCCGAAATATAACAATATTGAGCACATAAACTTTCCCAAAGTAAAAAAGGTATCTCTTGATAACGGCATTCCCGTTTATATTATTAACGGATGCACACAAGATATTTTTAAGCTTGACATTATGATAGGAGCAGGAGCCGTATATGGAAACGATAGATTAACGGCACCTGTTACAACTTTAATGCTTAACGAAGGCACAAAAAAACATTCTGCACAAAAAATAGCTGAAATATTCGATTATTACGGAGCATATTTTCAACCGTCAACCGAAAAAGATATGGCTTTTGGCAGTCTTATTTCGTTAAATAAGCATATTGAAAAAACGCTACCGGTTTTTGCCGATATTATCAACGATAGCATTTTTCCCGAAAGGGAACTAAAAATATTGATTGACCGGCAGCGGCATAACTTTTTAATTGATTTGGAAAAAACATCTTTTGTGGCACGCGAACTCTTTAATCAAAAACTTTTCGGTGAAAATCATCCTTACGGAAGGCGTATTGCCATTGAGCAGTATGATAATATAAATCGTAATGATATTGTTGATTTTTATAAAAAATATTACAAACCGTCTAATTTCAGTTTTATCCTTTCGGGAAAAATTACCGACAAGCATATTAATCTGTTAAACAGCCTTTTCGGACAGTTAGAAGCAGATAATAAACCTGTTGTTGAGAAAATTCCGTTAGAAACAAAATTTTCAGCAACACCTTATATTTCCGAAAAAGAAAAAGCAGTGCAATCAAGCGTTAGAATGGGAATGATAACCGTAATAAAAAACCATCCCGATTATTATAATTTGCGAATACTAACAACCATACTCGGAGGATATTTCGGCTCACGACTAATGAAAAACATACGCGAAGATAAGGGCTACACCTATGGAATTAATGCTTTGCAGGTTTCATTTTTACAAGCAGGGTTTATCGGCATAATGACAGATGTAAAATCGGAAACAACACAAAGTGCCATTGATGAAGTATTTAAAGAGATAAAACGGTTGAAAAAAGAGAAAGTCGGCATAGAAGAACTTAACCTTGTGCGTAATTATATGATGGGTGAATTTATGGAGATGTTTGACGGTCCTTTCGCCGTATCCGATACTTTTAAAGCGGTTTTACAATACAATATGGGATTTGAATATTTTAAAAATTTTAAACAAAAAATATTAACAATAACACCCGATGAACTTATTGAAACAGCAAATAAATATTTTGATACAGACAAGATTATAACCGTAGTAAGCGGAAAAATATAGATTGACGCTAGACTATTAGATACTAGACTGTTAGATGCTAGACTTATTCTAGTCTCTAGCTTCTAGCTTCTAGCTTCTAGTCTCTAGTCTCTAGTCTCTAGCTTCTAGTCTCTAGTCTCTAGCTTCTAGTCTCTAGTCTCTAGCTTCTAGTCTCTATCAGTCTATTATCACATTATCGCATTAAATATTATTGAAGATTAAAAAAATGCAAAAGAAAGAACGATTTGAGAAAGTAATAGAGTATTTTCAGGAAAATATGCCTGTTGCCGAAACAGAGCTTGATTATACCAATCCTTACGAACTGTTGGTAGCGGTTATTTTATCGGCACAATGCACCGACAAACGCGTAAATGTAATCACACCGCCGTTGTTTCAAAAATACCCCGATGTATATGCTATGGCAGATGCAACCCCCGATGATATTTTTGAATATATAAGAACTTGTTCATACCCGAACAATAAGGCAAAGCATCTTAGCGGAATGGCAAAAATGCTTGTAAAAGATTTTAACGGCAATGTTCCCGAAGATATAAACGAACTGCAAAAATTACCCGGAGTAGGGCGAAAAACAGCAAATGTTATAGCATCTGTTATTTTCGATAAACCCGCTTTGGCTGTTGATACTCACGTTTTCAGAGTAGCTGCACGTATAGGACTGTCAACAAATGCTAAAACACCTTTGGAAACCGAAAAACAACTTGTAAAATATATTCCCGACGAACTGTTACCCATTGCTCATCACTGGCTGATTCTTCATGGCAGATATGTTTGTATTGCCCGCAAACCAAATTGCAAAAAATGTGGATTAAAAGATTTATGTAAATATTATTCGGCTAAAACAAAACAAGTTAGTTGAAAGTTGAAAGTTTATAAAGTTAAAAGTTTTTTGAGGTCATTTCGAACGAAAGCGAGAAATCCCTTAGTGGGCCTTAGTGTTTTAGCGGTAAAGATTTATGAACAAATGCATAATGGTTAACTTTGCAAAGAATAAATAAAAAAGTATTTTTGTTAAGTTTTAATTTTAACATAAAAATATGAATATAGCACTTATAGGATACGGACAAATGGGTAAAGAGATAGAAAAAATTGCCGTATCGCGGGGTCATAAAATAGTTTTAACAATAGACAAAGACAACCTTAATGATTTAACTCCCGATAACCTTTCAAAAGTAGATGTAGCAATAGAATTTACACGTCCCGAAAGTTCAGTAGATAATTATAAAAAGTGTTTTACAAATAATACACCCGTAGTATCGGGTACCACAGGTTGGTTAGAGAAGTTACCCGAAGTAATAAAACATTGCGAAAATAACAATTCCGCATTTTTTTATGCTTCAAATTTTAGTCTTGGAGTAAATATATTTTTTGAATTAAATAAAAAATTAGCTCAAATGATAAGTCCTTTTGATGACTATTCGGTTAAAATAAACGAAATTCATCATATACGAAAACTTGACGCTCCCAGCGGTACCGCTATCACTCTTGCCGAAGGAATTATTTCCAATATCAACAGGTTTAACACTTGGAAAAACAGTGAAACAACAAACAACAACGAACTACCGGTAATTTCATTTCGCGAAGGCAATGTGCCCGGTACTCACGAAATTATTTACGATTCCGATATTGATACAATATCAATTAAGCACGAAGCAAAAAACCGTAAAGGTTTTGCTCTTGGAGCTGTGCTTGCTGCCGAATTTTTAAAAGATAAAAAGGGAATTTTCGGAATGAGCGATTTATTGAAATTTTAAAAATCTCAATAAAATACAAACAAAATAGTTTTTAAACAATAACTGTTAAAATATTAAGTTATTTACATAAAATATAAATCATACATAATGAAAGACATTTGGAAAAATAAATGGGTAAAATTCGGAGTTTACGGAACTGCTTATTTACTGTTTGTAATTTGGAATACAAACTATTGGTTACTATTAGGTTTACCGATAATTTTTGATATTTACGTAACTAAAAAAGTTCACTGGGCATTTTGGAAAAAGAAAGGCGTAAAAAAACAGACAAAAGTAGTGGAGTGGATTGATGCAATTATATTTGCCGTAGTGGCAGCAAGTATTATCCGAACTTTCTTTTTCGAAGCATATACAATTCCCACATCGTCAATGGAAAAATCGCTGTTGGTAGGCGATTATCTTTTTGTAAGCAAAGCAGCTTACGGACCGCGTAAACCAATGACTCCCATTGCTTTTCCGTTTGTTCATCATTCGTTACCGATGACCAACAATATGGTAAAATCGTATGTTGAAGTATGGGAACGCCCGTATATGCGAATGAAAGGATATCGTGAAATTCAAAACAACGATGTTGTAGTATTTAACTTTCCCGAAGGCGATACTGTTTGTCTCGAAAATCAGGCACCCAGTTATTACCAACTTTGCAGAGATATGGGACGAGAGAATGTTTGGAAACGATACACAGTAGTGCATCGCCCTGTTGATAAATGCGAAAACTATATAAAACGTTGTGTAGGTGTTCACGGCGACAGTATTCAAGTAATTGACGGACAACTGTATGTAAACGGGAAACCGCAAAAAAAAGCGGGAGAGGTGCAGTATCGTTATGCCATAATGACCGACGGAACACAAATAAACCCGCGTGCATTGGAAAGACTCGGAGTTTCTGTTGACGATTTTAACCAAGGTTATATTCAACCCGGATACTATATTTTGCCATTAACCGAAAAAATGGCTAAGCGAATAAGCACTTTTAATATTGTAAAAAAGATTGAACGTATTAATGCAGGAAACAGAGACGGCAGTAAATATGTATTTCCGCACAATTCGCGTTATAAATGGAACGAAGATAACTACGGACCTATTTGGATTCCCGAAAAGGGAGTAACCGTAAAACTTACTCTCGACAATCTGCCTTTATATAAGCGTGTTATAGGTGTTTATGAGCAAAACGATTTAAAAGTAAAAGACAGCACAATTTACATTAACGGTAAACCGGCTGACAGCTACACATTTAAAATGGATTATTATTGGATGATGGGAGATAACCGCCACAATTCGTTAGATTCGCGATTTTGGGGTTTTGTACCCGAAGACCATATTGTAGGAAAAGGCTCAATGATTTGGTTGTCAATAGATAAAGATAAACATTTCCCGAAAAATATCAGATTCAGCAGAATGTTTCGTTGGATAAACTAACTATAAATCTTCGACAAACATTATATATGTATTCAATAATGTTTGTCGAAGTATTTTTTTTAGTGAACTTTCAACTTATTATTGCATTTCTATGAAATATTAATTTTTCAGATATACAGTCTAATCTCTAGTTTCTAACCTCTAACCTCTAACCTCTAACCTCTAAATCAGTAAGCACTTCTACGCCGTCTTTAGTTACAAGAACAGTATGCTCATACTGAGCCGATAGTTTATTGTCTATGGTTCGAGCTGTCCAACCGTCGTTTTTATCAATTGAAACACGCGGTTTGCCTTCGTTAATCATTGGTTCAATGGTGAAAATCATTCCCGGTTTCATCTTTTCGCCACTGTTGCGTCGTGCAATATGGTCAACCTGCGGGTCTTCGTGAAACTCCAAACCAACACCGTGTCCGCAAAATTCGTAAACAACACTGTATCCCTTTGCTTGAGCATACCTTCCAATGGCAAAACCAATGTTTCCAAAATAATTGTCGGGTTTAACCTGCTGAATACCAAGCTCAAGACAATGCTTTGTTACTTCCGTTAATTTGCGTGCTTTATCCGATATTTCACCAACGGCAAACATACGGCTTGTATCTCCAAAGTAACCGTTAAGTATTGTTGTAACGTCAATATTTATAATATCACCATCTTTTAAAACAATATCTTTCGATGGAATACCGTGGCAAATAACATTGTTTGGCGAAATACACGACGATTTGGGATAACCGTGATAACCCAGTGTTGCAGAAATTGCACCGTTTGACTTTATAAACTCGTCTATCAAATCGTCAAGGTATTCGGTTGTTACTCCGGGTTTTACATATTCCTCAATAAAATTCAATGTCTTAGCAGCAAGAATTGAACTTTGTCTTATGCCCTCAATTTGCTCGGGTGTTTTTATTATAATTGCCATATCTCTGTTTTTTGTTGCAAATGTATATTTTTTTATCAAATAATAAGTTTATAAATGTTTATAAATTTATAAGTAATAATTTGAATTGTTTATTTAAAAATAAAAAATCTAAATTCTATTTTTTATTACCTTTGTCGCTCAAAAAAACAGAATAAATATGTATTACCACCTTATAGTATTGGGCTGTCAAATGAATATTTCCGACAGCGAAAGAGTAAGAGCCGTAATTGAGGGAATGGGATTTAAACATACCGACAAAGAAGAAGATGCTCATTTGTTGGGTATTATCTCTTGTTCGGTACGGCAAAAACCCATTGATAAGGTGTATTCGCGTATTCATAAATGGAACAAAATAAAAGCAAAAAAAAATCTGTTTACCTTTGTTACAGGTTGTGTTTTGCCCGACGATAAAGAGAAATTTCTTAAACTGTTCGATTTTGTTTTTGAAATGAGCGAACTCAACGATTTTCCCAATATGCTTAAAGAATACGGAGTAGCATCGCCCGTATCGTTGCAAGATGCTTTTAATACCGGCATTGAAGTTAATAAAACCGAAAGCAAAAGTAGTAACAACAATAAATTTAAACCTGTAAAAGTTGCCGTAAACAAGAAAGATATTTTCCCGTCAAACGAACATATTTTCGATTTGTGGCATGTAAAACCCAATTATCAATCCGATTTTGAAGCTTATGTGCCCATTCAAAACGGATGTAACAAATTTTGCACCTATTGTGCAGTGCCATATACTCGCGGTAGGGAAGTTTCGCGTCCGTCGGGTGAAATAATCGACGAAGTGGTATCTTTAATGAAAAACGGTTATAAATCAATTACTTTGCTTGGGCAAAATGTTAACTCTTATGGATTTGATTGCGACAACGAACTATCGTTTGCTCAATTGCTCGAAGCCATTGGCAAAGAAGGAGAGAAGTTGGGGAATACCGCTTGGGTGTATTTTACATCGCCGCATCCTCTTGATATGACTCGCGATGTGATTGAGGCTATTGCCAAATATCGTGTTTTGGCAAAACAAATTCACTTGCCTTTGCAGTCGGGCGACAATGATGTATTGGAGCGAATGAACCGCAAGCACGATTTAAATAAATATCGCGAAAGCGTAAACTTTATACGCGAATTGTTGCCGCAAGCCACTTTGTTTACCGATATTATTGTGGGGTTTACAGGTGAAACCGAAGAGCAATTTGTAAACAGCATGAAGGCTTTCGACGAATTTAAATACAATATGGCTTATATTGCAATGTATTCGCCGCGTCCCGGAGCCACAAGCTACAAATGGGCTGACGATATTCCCAAAGAGACAAAAAAAGAGCGGTATCGCCGTTTGTCGGATAAACTCGAAGAAGTTTCTTTGCCTTACAACAAATCGTTGATAGGTAAAGTTATGAAAGTGCTTGTAAGAACAACAGAGCGAAAAACAGGTTATCTTTCGGGACATACCGAAGGCAAAATTGTTACCAGAATTATCTCGAAAGATAAAAGTTTGATAGGTAAATTTGTTCAGGTAAAAATTACCGAAGCTACAGGTTTTTCAATTACAAGTGAACTAGCTGATTAGTAAGGGTATAATCAATTAAGAGTCTTTTAATCTCTCTTATTTTACCCATTACATAATTGCATTATTGTATAATTTTTACTTTACCAACTTTACGTTAAGAGCGGTAGGTCCTTTAGGTCCTTTACCAATTTCGTAACTTACAAGATTGCCTTCTTTTATTTCGTCTTCGGCATTGTTTACATGCACAAAAATACTTTGTTTGGTTTCATTATCTCTGATAAAACCAAATCCTTTAGCATCATTATAAAAAGTTACAATACCTTTTTTTATGGCATCAGCCGGATCTTCAGGCTCTTTGTTAGGAATAGCTATTTCTATATCTTCGGCTTTTATTTCGGTCTTTTTTGAAGGATCGGGCGGGGTAGAAGTTAACATTCCGTTTTCATCAACATACGCAATCATATCATCAAGACTGCTTCCGCTTTTTTCAAGCTCTTTTCTTGCCAAACGTTTTTTTTCTTTCTCTTTGCGTTTTTTCTCTTTTTTATTTCTAATCTCTTTTTTGTTAAATGTTTCTTGTGACCTGCCCATAAATTTCAATAAAATAATTAATAATTTTGAACAAAGGTAATTCTTTTTATTTTAGAGTATCTCTAAAACCGTCTTTTTTTTGTATTTTTATATCTATTTATATCCGTAAAAATATTTTTCGTATGGATTTTGGTTATTTTTAAGTATTAAATTAAATCTTTATTTTAAGATAACCTCGACTCAAAATTTTCAATTATTTAATCTGGTAACTAAAAAATAAAATTTAATCAAATGAATATAACAATATTTCATTATCATTTGAATCCGGGAGGAGTAACCCGAATTATAGAATCGCAAGTAGCGGCTCTCAGGCAAAGTTATCCCGAAATTACAATTCAAATAATTACCGGATATTGTGAAAACATAGAGTATTACAATAATTTTAATATTAAAGTTAATATTATTAAAGAAATTAACTATCTGCAAAACAGAGAGTATAACAATAATGAACTTAAAGATATATTTAATACCATTTACAACAGTATAAAGAGTTTGATATCGGATAATGAAATATTGCACGTTCATAATCTTAATCTCGGTAAAAATCCTGTTTTTACAATGGTTATAAATAAGTTTTTTGAAGAAGGACATTTAATTATCAATCATGCACACGATTTTGCCGAAGACAGACCTCAAAATATAGAATTTATTAACAGAATTATTACTCAATATAATAAGAATCCTGAAAATATTCTTTATCCAGATAATGATAAATACAGAGTTTGTGTATTAAATAAGTTTGATTATAAAAGAGTCGTTAATTACGGTATTTCCGATTTAAGAGTATTTTTACTTCCTAATCCGGTATTTATTTCTGAGATTAACGACAGTAGTTCGAAAATGCAGTTGCGAAATAAAATTGCAAATACATTTAATCTTGATACTCAAAAAAGCATTATTACTTATCCTGTAAGAGTGATACGTCGTAAAAATATAGGTGAACTTATTTTACTTGCCAAATTATTTGAAGATAAATGCTCGTTTTTAGTGACAATGGCACCACGCAATCCTGAAGAGATTGAATTTTATGAAAATTGGAAAAAGTTTTGTGTTGAAAACAATATTAATATTACATTTGAAGCAGGAGAGATGCTCGATTTTGAAACAATTGTTACAGGTTCAGATTATTGCATTACAACAAGTATTAAAGAGGGATTCGGAATGTCGTTTTTAGAACCTTGGCTTTTGGGAACGCCTGTCGTAGGAAGAAATATAAGTTCGGTAACCGACGATATAAAAAGTTACGGTATAAAATTTCCGTTGCTTTACAATGAACTTAAAGTTCCGTTTTTTAATGATAATATAGACTTTAAAGAACTTGCTCCCGAAAGACAACAAGCTGTAATTTTAGAAATTTTTCAAGGAACACTAAACAAAAATACTATTTTTACACTCAATAATTATCTTGTGGATTTTCCACCGAAAATTTCACAATCGATAATTATTAATAATCAAAACATAATTAAAAAAGAATTTAGTTTAAATAAATATGCAGAACGATTACTTGAAGCGTATAGAGCCTTTTCTTAAAAATTATTCGAAAATTAAACCGATAGAAACCGGCATACAAGCTGATTACAGATACGACAGCAATATAAAAATTATTGTTTTTGATATTTACGGAACTCTCATTGTTTCGTCATCAGGCGATTTGGATAAGGCTACCGCAACAACCAAACATGTTATAACTGCCCTTAATCAAGGCGGTTTCTTTTTTATAAATTCCGATTTGCAAGAAGAAAACGCAAAACAACTGATAAAATTATTTCATAAAACAATAATTGAAGAACAAAATAAGCTGAAGCAGCAAAATCACCCTTACCCCGAAGTGGATATTATTAAAGTATGGACAAAATGTATAAACACATTTGAACAAAAAAATATACTAAAAAGAAAAGGTTCGGTATGTATAAAAACTGTGACAACAGTTTTTGAAATACTTAGTAATAAAGTATATCCTATGACTTGGATGCAAGAAGTTTTGAAAAAATTACGACAAAAAAATATTCCACTCGGAATAGTATCGAATGCACAGTTTTATACACCTGTAATTATGAATTATTTTATCGACAATACACTCTCTGAAGATGAGTTAATAAATGGATTTGATGATGATATCTCAGTGTTTTCATATAAATTATTGCGTTCAAAACCCGATACATATTTATTTGAGTTACTTACCGAAAAAATTTATAAAAAATACAACATAAAATCGTCGCAAGTGTTATTTATAGGCAACGACATGCTTAAAGATGTATGGACAGCAAAGCAGGCCGGATTTAAAACAGCTCTTTTTGCAGGCGATAAACGTTCTTTGCGTTTACGTAATGATGATGAAAGATGTAAAAATATTAAACCTGATTTTGTTTTAACCAAATTATTGCAGATTTTTGAAATAATAAAATGATGTAATGAGTTGAAAGTTGAAAGTTGAAAGTTTGTAAAGTTGAAAGTCTCACCGGAGGCTGAGCCTGTCGAAGCCGAATTAGCAACGAAGAAAATGATATAATGGTTCAATGATACAATGATACAATGATACAATGATACAATGCAGAAATGCGATAATGAGTTGAAAGTTTGTAAAGTTGAAAGTTAAAAAAAACTTTGCGTCTTAGCGATGAAAACCTTAATTTTCTTAACCGCTTAATGTTTTAAAATTGCAGAGCAAAGCGAATAAAATATTCAATGATACAATTATACAATGGTTCAATTATACAATGGTTCAATGATACAATGGTGTAATGATACAATGATGTAATGATACAATGATACAATGATGTAATGCGATAATGTGATAATAAGTTGAAAGTTCTTAAAGTTTGTAAAGTTAAAAGTTAAAAAACCTTTGTGTCTTAGCGTCTTTGCGGTGAAAATATTCAATGGTGTAATGATACAATGGTGTAATGCGATAATGCAATAATGCGATAATGCAGAAATACGATAATGAAATGATAATAAATAATTGAGAATTGAAAATGACAATAAAATCTTAATAATCTAATTGCTTAATTTTCTTAACTCCTTAATGTTTAGGTAGTTATTCAATGGTTCAATTATTTAATGATATAATTATTTAAGTGTAAAACTATAAGTTAGAGTTTATAGTTAATATTTTGCAATTAAAAAAAAGCCCTAAAAGGGCAATAAGCATTAGCATACGGGCAACGTTCCATGTTTTTAATAGTTATAATAATTAAATAGGCATTATGAATATCTCAAATTTACGCATAGGACTTATTCACTCGTTGATAGGAAAGAATGATGGTGTTTCAATAGTAATAGACCAAACAGTTCATGCCATGGTAAATCATATGGGCATTAGTTTGGGAAATATTTATTTTCTTGCAGCCCACTCTTCACCGCGATTTAATGCTCAAATTGATGAGATTTTTTGGCATAAAAATGAATTGCATACCGAAATTATATCTACATTTTGTCAAAAACCTGCCGATGACCTTGACGAACGAATTGAATTAGAAGCAGTTTTTGCAAAAAATATTATTGCCGAGTGGGTAGAAAAAAACAGTATCGACCTGATAATTACGCATAATACATCGCATCCGTATAATTTTATTACAGCAGTAGCTTTGGGCTATTATTTTGAAGAACTCAGAGAACAAGACCTTATTTGGCCTAAAATAATGGTGTGGTGGCACGACTCTTATTTCGAGCGAAAAGTATTTGAACATCCCAACGATGTAATGAAAAAATATTTGAAATACTTACCCGGCACTTCCGTAGATGCCATAGCATTTATTAATCATCAGCAAATAAAACTTGGTAAAAAGATTTTTAATAAATATGCTCCGCAAATAACGGAAACATTTTTCAAATCGCGAGCAACAGTAGTGCCTAACACAAGTAGTATAGAATGTAGATGTGATTCTAAAAACGCAAAAGGACTTATTGCTCCTGAGGTTGAAAGATACAATCAGTCGTTTTGGAAAGACAGCGGATTGCTTAGAGAACTGAAAAAAAGAGGATTTACTCTTGATGATGCTGCAATATTGTTGCAACATACAAGAATTGTTCCGCGAAAAAAAATAGAAACAGCACTGGAACTTGCATTTAGGTTAGACAAAAAATTTAAAAAAGAAAAACAAAACAAGTGTATTGTTTTATTGGTAACCGGACACTCGGGAGATGAACAGCATTACTATAAACATTGGCTTATAGAATATTATAATAATATGTGCAAAGCTAATCCCGATGCCAATGTAATTTTTTTGATGGGTGAAAATATTATTTTGTCGCACCGCGATATTATTGTAGATAAAAAATATTACAAATTTGCAGAATTACCTTCAATTGTTGCCGACCAAGGCGGAGTAGGAACTTATTTCAGCGAAGTAGAAGGGTTTGGTAATAATTTACTCGAACTTATATCTTATGGAGTTCCTGCGGTTATCAATAAATACGAAATATTTAAAACAGAGATTGAGAAATTTTGCTTTAAGTTACCGGCAGTTGAAAAATGTAAAATAACAAAACAACTTGTAGATGATACTTACAGGTTATTTACCGATATTTCTTACAGAAACAATGTAGTTAAACATAATCTGAAAATATTAAAAGAAAATTTGGGACACCATATTATTGCCGATAAATTGAATCCTGTTTTTCAAGAGATGTTTACAAAAAAACGACCTGAATAATATTTTACAAATTAAGAAGAATCTATTTTTTTAATTCTTTAAACAATTATTGTTAAAAATATTTCAACATTAAACGTATTTTTGTTAACTTGTAATGAAATTAACAAATCAAGCTTAGCCATGGGTGATTTCTATCAAACATCATACGTTACTACTTTACACAACTTCAGAAATAGATTATTGGAAGATATTGAAGTAGAGCTTCTTAAATACAGTAAAAAAAGACCAATAGGATTGATTATTCCATCGTTATATTCGGAATTAAGACGTCCTGCACTTAAAAATATTGTAAATATTTTAAAAGATATTCCATATCTCACTGAGATTGTAATAGGGCTTGATGCAGCCAATAAAGATGAATTTTTAAAAGCAAAAGAGTTTTTTTCGGTATTACCGCAACATCATCGTATAATATGGAATGACGGACCCGGAATGAAACATCTTGAATTTTTACTTAATGATAAAAATATTCATCCCGGAAATCTCGGAAAAGGTAAAAACGTATGGTTTTGCTTTGGGTATATGATAGCTTCGGCTAAGTCGGAAGCTATTGCATTGCACGATGCCGATATTATTACATACGACAGAGAATTACTTGCACGCCTGCTTTATCCGGTTGTAAAACCGATATTTAATTATAAATATTGCAAAGGTTACTATTTTAGAGCCGACGAAGAAAAAATTAACGGCAGAATGGTTCGCTTATTGGTAACACCGCTATTGCGAACACTTAAAAAATTCCTTGGTTCGCTCGAATATCTTAATTATCTCGATAGTTTCAGATATATTTTAAGCGGTGAATTTTCAATGCGTGCCGATGTGTTAAAAACCATCAGAATACCAAGTGATTGGGGACTTGAAGTAGGAATATTGGCAGAAGTTCACCGAAACAATGCCGTTAGTCGTATCTGTCAGGTTGAAATAGCCGATCGTTACGATCATAAACATCAAGCAGAGTCGTTTGATAATCCCGAAAAGGGACTCTCAAAAATGAGTTTTGATATTTCACGCTCAATATTTGCAAAACTTGCTTCCGACGGCAGTATTTTCAGCGAAGGAATGTTTCGTTCAATTAAAGCAACATATCACCGTATAGCACTTGATATGGTAGAGCAATATAATAACGATGCTGTAATGAACGGATTAAAATTTGACCGTCATAAAGAGGAGCGTCTTGTTGACCAACTTGCCCGTAATGTTTATCAAGCGGGAGTCAGTTATTTAAATAACCCGAATACTACGCCGGTAATGCCAAGTTGGAAACGGGTACTTAGTGCTATTCCTGATATTAGCAGTGTATTTTACGATATTGTTGAGGAAGATAATAAAGATTAGTTATTTAAGTAATTACACTAAATTGCAGTGATACTTAAATACTTATAATGCTTTTTCTTGAATAATTTGTAGAATTTCTTCTTTTTTCCAAGGTTTAGCAATAAATCCGTCTAAAAGATTATTGTTGCCAAGATAATTTCGAATTTCAGTTTCAGGATATGCCGATAATAGATAACACTTAATGTCAGGTTTAATTTTTTTTACTTCTTCTATTAATTCCATACCGTCCATTTCAGGCATTCTGTAATCGGATATTAAAAAATCAATAGGGGTATTTTGTATTATCTCTAATGCTTCTTTACCTGATATTGCACTATAAACTGTATAAAATTTTTTAAAATTTATTTCAAATAGTTGAATATTAATAGGTTCATCATCAATATATAGTATTGAAATATTCATAGGCTGTAATATTAAAATAAAAAATGTTACTTTCATACAAATATAACAAATTAATATTAAAAATTTTATTACGTTCAATAGATTTTTAACTATAACATTAATTTTCACAAAAAATTATTTTATATTTTTGTAAAACTTTCTATTCTTAAGATAATTAGATTTTCATATTAATTATTTGTAGATTTTGAGAAAAATAATATCTCGATAAAGACTTTTAAATATAACAGATGACAAATATTCATATTATAAGTTTTAATATACCGTATCCTCCCAATTATGGAGGTATTATTGATGTTTATTATAAAATTAAAGCTTTACATGCTAAAGGTGTTAATGTTATACTTCATTGTTTTGATTATGGAAGAGGAAAAACACCCGAACTTGAAAAAATATGTAAAAAAGTATATTATTATAAACGTGCAACCGGCATATTCAAATCTTTAAGCAAAATACCTTATATTGTTAATTCGCGGTCGAATCCCGAACTTTTAGAGAATTTGATTAAAGATAACTATCCTATTCTGTTTGAAGGGTTGCATACTACATTTTTTATTGATACTAAAGAGTTGGTTGATAGATTGAAAATTGTGAGAACACATAATATTGAGCACGATTATTATAATTTTTTGTATAAGCAGGAAAAAAATATTTTAAAAAAATTATATTATAAAAATGCTGCAAAAAAATTAAAAAATTATGAGTCGGTTCTGAAATATGCAAATTATATTGCAGTAATATCACACAATGATTTTAAATACATTTCATCAAAATATAAGAATGTATTTTGGTTACCGCCATTTCATCCTAACAGTACTGTAAATATTGAGTTGGGAACAAGTAATTTTGCACTATATCATGGTAATTTATCGGTAGCTGAAAATATTAAAGCAGTAAAATTTTTAATTGATTCGTTTAAAAATAAAAAAGAAATTAACTTGTTTATTGCAGGAAAAGATCCTTCTAAAGAATTATATAAACTCACAAAGAATATTTCTAATATAAAAATCATTGCTAATCCAAGCAATAAGCAGATGTTAGAGCTTATTAAAAATGCCCATATTCATCTGTTACCTACATTTCAACCTACAGGTATAAAATTAAAACTTATATCATCTCTGTTTAACGGCAGACATGTTATAACAAATAATGAGATGGTTGATAATACCGGACTTGAAACAGTTTGTCATATTGCAAATACTAAAGCTGAATTTGTTGAAAAAACTGTTAAACTATTTTCAATGCCTTTTGAAAATAAAGATTTAATTATCAGAAAAGAGATTCTGGATAAAAAATTTAATAACAGTAGAAATATTGAATTATTAACTTCTCTTTATTAATATTCAGTAAGTTTCTTTATTGTTTTATAAAATTCATCTGTTATTTCGTTAATTATCTCTTTTACAGGTTGAATTTTGTTAATTATTGCCGATACTTGTCCTATCTCCAGTTCTCCTTCAATGGTGTCACCTTCAAACATTCCTTTTTTAGCACGTCCTTTGCCAAGTTCTTTTTGAAGTATTTCAGGTGAAGCTCCGCTATTTTCAAGTTCTAATATTTTTTTTGAAAAATCATTATTTAATAATCTGACAGGAACTAATTTTTTTAATGCTAAATGAGTATCTCCTTCTGCAGCATTTATAATCATATTTTTAAAATTATTGTGAGCTGATGACTCCAGCGAAGTAGCAAATCTACTGCCTATTTGCACTCCTTCGGCACCTAATGCAAAAGCAGCAGCCATAGCCTGACCGGAACCGATACCACCGGCAGCTATAAGCGGAATATCAATAACTTTTCGTACTTGCGGGATTAAGCACATTGTAGTAGTTTCTTCGCGTCCGTTGTGTCCGCCTGCCTCAAATCCTTCTGCCACCACGGCGTCAACTCCTGCATCTTGACATTTAACGGCAAATTTTGTATTTGCTACCACATGAGCAACTTTTATATTCTTCTCTTGTAATTTTTTTGTCCACAATTTAGGATTTCCTGCACTGGTAAAAACAATGGGAACATGCTCCGATATTATTATATCCATTATTTTATCTATTTCGGGATACAATAACGGAACATTTACTCCAAAAGGTTTATCTGTAGCTTGCTTTGTTTTTTTTATATGTTCAGCCAAAACTTCAGGATGCATACTTCCTGCTCCAATTAGTCCCAAACCACCGGCATTACTCACTGCCGAAGCCAATTCCCAACCGCTGCACCATACCATTCCTCCTTGTATTATGGGCAGGTTTATTTTAAATAATTCTGTTATTCTATTGTTCATTTGCTTGTATTTTATTGTTAACGGTCTTGGCTATGAGCAGTGCGGGTTTCCTTGCACTTCACTTTCAAACTATTATGTCGTTTATTTTTACTCATTATTTTCAATTTTATCACTTTTGCCCGCATTGCTTATAGCCGTTGTTGGGCACAGTTATTTAAATCTTTCAAAATAATTATCAATTTCATCTCTCATTTCTATACCAACTCTTTCAAAACAGCCCAGTAAATCATTATAAGCACCTTCGCCACCTAGGAAATCCCAAAATTCTTCGGCTACTTTCAATTCATTTTCTAAATCTAACATTCCCGCCATTGTCCAACGCCTGTATGGTTTTGGTTTATATGGATTGTAGGGTATTGCAATTAGGGTATTTATCTTTGCATTTGGTTTTTCTGCTAAAAATGTTGCTGCCCACTCTAATAGAGTTCGTTTAAATTCTTTAAATCCACCTTTATTTGGTTTAGTAGTTTTAATATCAATTAAGTAAACTTCATCATCGTAACTTTCAAGATAAACATCAACTCTTGTCGGTTTTACTGTTCTCATTTCACCTTGCTGACAAACTTTGCGAATAATTTCTATTTCATTTGATTTATCGGGTTTTTTGTTAGCGGCTGTCAATTCATCCATTATCTTTTGAATTTCATATTGTGCTTGCTCACTTATTTGAGTTCCCGATTTCATTTGAAGTTTTGCCACTTTAAACCTACTTGAAGCAAGTGATACAGCAACCGGTTCAAAAATTGTTGTTCCAAAATTAGTATTTAATGAATGTATAAAAGCATATAAAGCAAGTCTGTCTTTCCCTAGTAATCTTGTATGAAAAGGCATAACTGCCGGTTCGGGATTATAAGTTTCAAATCTTCTTCTTAAACTATTTCTGATAGTATCTTCTACGGATTGTATTTGTTCTTTTGTTAGTGCCATTCTTATTTTTCCTTTAAATGAAATATTATTTCAGCATAAGCCGACTTATCTTTCTCCGTTCGGTTAAGAACAGGCCTTTTATATTGATTAACGATTTTCATTCCCGCTTTTTCTGCAATTGTAGGATACATATTGTATTTGTCGTTTGCTACAAGAAAAATATCATAATCTTCTTGTAAGAATTGTTTTGAATTTATTAAAACCTTCGATATTCCTTCAATATATGATTCTCTGGCTTGTTTACCTTGTCCTTTATACAATGGTCCTATTTCAAGTTCATCATTTCTTTTAAACCCGAATAAATCATAAGCGTAAGCGTGTTGTTCGTGATAATCAATTAAGCCAACATAAGGCGGGCTGGAAAATATTCCTTTGATTTTTTGTTTTTTTACCAAATCGGCAAATGATTTGTTTTTCTTTTCTAATTCATTGAAAATATCAATGTTTCTAGAATCTCCTTGTAAAGCAATTTGGAAAGTATTTGTTCGTAATTTATCAAATTCTTTTAGTCTTTTTATTGTGTCTTTGCTATATCGTTCCCACCAAGAAAGAACAGAAAATAAAGGTTTACATATTTTTCCGTGTTTTCTGCAATAATATGTTTGAGTTACAGGTTCTTTGAGTGTAGCAAGGTCGGCGTGTGTTGTTGCTCTACACGAACGCATTGTCCGGCTCAAAATTATTGTTAATATTTTTTTTGTATTATAATTTTCAACGGTTTTTATTTGTTCAAAAACAAAATCAATTTCTCTTTTAACCGGCTTTAAATACCATTTTTCAAGAAAGTTTTTTGCAGTTTCTTGCTTTATTTCGAGATGATATTTTTTTACTAATCGGTTGAAAGTTTTTAAAAATTCTTGTTCTTTTTCTTTTGTATAACTTTTTTCGTCTATTTCTTTTTGTCTTACTTTTATTTTAAATTCGGGCGAAGGAAAATATTTTTTATTGTAAACATTTAGTTCTTCGAGTAATTCTTGTTCAAACTGAATGTTGTTAGATTGTGAAATAAACTCTTTTAGTTTAATTGTTATTTTATTTAATTCATTTTGTAAATCATCGAAATCTACTTTTGCAATTTTAACATTAGAGATAAGGGCGTTAAATGCTGAAATATCAACACCAATGGCATGCATTCCTAGTTCATTTGCCTGAACAAGAGTTGTTCCGCTTCCGGCAAAAGGGTCCAGCACGATATCACCTTTTTTAAAGTAAGTTTCTTTTTTAAAATCGTCTGTATGCTCATCTAAAAAATATTCAACAAGTTGCGGAATAAATTTCCCTTTATATGGGTGTAAGCGATGAATGTGTTTGGTAGTATCTTTTTCTTTTAAATGGTCAAATGACAATGCCCAATTTAAATCGTTACCAAGTTTCTGCTTCCATTCGGTTTCTCTCTGTCCGTTGTAACTTTTATAATAATTGATTAAATCTTGCTTATTTATTAAAGTTGAGCCATTATGTCCTTGTTTTTTAACTTTTCCGTATTGAATTAAATACGAAATATTAGAAGTAGAAACATTTTTATTTAAATGTTTACTAGCCCATTCGCTTGCTTCTTTTATTGTCAAAAAATCATTCATTTTCTACCTCTTTTATTTTAAAGCAAAAATATATTATTTTTCTGATTTTTTAAGTAGAATGTTTGTTTTCTAATATTGCATCACAACAAGTAGATATAAGCTATAATCTTTATTATATACCAATTAGCCGTAATAAAAAACAATATACAAAAATAAATTTTCAATAATTAATTGTATGTAATTTAATAAAAAGTAAATTTGCCGACAATATACATTTCAATTACCTTCTTATATTTTAATAGTATTAATTATGAATTTTGTTGAGCGGATTACGATATGGCGTGGGAAGCACATTAAAGAGCGACAATTTATTTTGTTACTTAGTTTTATTGTAGGTATTTTAAGCGGATTGGCTGCAGTTTTATTAAAAAACACTATTCATTATACGCACCATTTTCTTGATGAAAAAATGGCTATCGGGAGCAGTAATTTTCTGTATTTTGCTTTGCCGGCTATTGGTATTATTTTAACAGTATTGTGGGTTAAATATTTTGTAAAAGATAAGATAGGTCATGGCGTAAGTCGTATATTATTTGCCATGTCTAAAAAAAGCGGTATCATAAAACCACATAATACATATTCAAGTATTGTGGGCAGTACATTTACAATCGGGTTTGGTGGTTCGGTAGGAGCAGAGGCACCTATTGTATTGACAGGTGCGGCAATAGGTTCAAATCTGGCTCGAATATTCCGTTTAAATCATAAGCAAATAATGTTAATGATAGGTTGTGGTGCTGCCGGAGGAATTGCCGGAATTTTTAAAGCTCCCATTGCAGGGCTTGTTTTTACTCTTGAAGTTTTAATGCTCGACCTTACAATGGCTTCGCTTATTCCGTTACTTATTTCAGCTGTTACGGCAGCTCTTATGGCGTATTTTTTTATGGGGCACGGAGAGGCTTTATTTGCTTTTCAATTAAAAGAACATTTTGTATTGGGAAATTTGCCTTGGTATATTTTTCTTGGTATAATAGCAGGGCTGTTGAGTTTTTATTTTACCCAAATGACAATAGTTACCGAAGGTATTTTTGAAAAAATAAAAAAACAGTTTGGAAAAATTGCAGTAGGTGGTATTGCATTGGGAATACTTATTTTTGTTTTTCCGCCTCTTTTCGGTGAAGGTTATTTATCGTTACACTCAATACTTTCGGGTAATGGTAGCGAATTAATGGCTCATAGTTTATTTTACGATTTTAAAGATAATTTTTGGGTTTATGTCGGATTTTTAACCTTTTTATTAATATTTAAAGTATTTGCAACATCAATAACAAATGGCTCAGGCGGTGTAGGCGGAATTTTTGCACCTTCACTTTTTATGGGTGGAATATTGGGATATCTTGTTGCTCTTATTTTAAACAGATTTAGTTTTATTCAAGTAAACGAAGCAAATTTTGCTCTTGTAGGTATGGCTGCTTTTATGAGTGGTGTTATGCATGCTCCTATGACTTCAATATTCTTAATTGCTGAAATAACAGGTGGTTACGGATTATTAATTCCACTAATTGTTTCATCTACAATATCATATATTACCATAATGTATTTTGAGCCGCATTCAATTTATACCAAGCGATTGGCAAAACGCGGAGAATTGCTTACTCATAATAAAGACCGCTCGGTATTAACACTTATGAGGTTAGACAGAGAAATTGAACGTGATTTTATAATAATAAATCCCGACAATACTTTACGTGAGCTGGTTAATGCTATTTCAAAATCGCGACGAAATGTTTTTCCTGTAGTAAACAACGATAATGAGTTTATAGGTATTGTCTTGCTTGATGATATCAGAGATATAATGTTTAACCCTGAAATGTATGATACAACTTATGTTCATGAACTGATGACTGCTCCGCCCGATTTGGTATATTATACCGATAGTATGGAAGCTATAATGGAAAAGTTTGAAGAGACAGGTGCTTGGAACTTGCCAGTAATTAAAAACGGTAAATACGAAGGATTTATTTCTAAATCGAAAATATATCAGGCTTACCGTAAAATATTAGTTTATTTCTCTGACGAATAGGAGTAGAGTTAAAAGTTGAAAGTTTGTAAAGTTGAAAGTTTTTTGAAGTCATTTCGAACAATAGTGAGAAATCCTTTGGTGAATAGCAATATGCTTAAACCCGACTTATGCAGTAGGAGTTGTGAAATAGTGAACTTACGGCATTTAGTAAGGGTTAACCCCGATTTAGAAATACACCATTTTGGTTATTGTCCAAAATAGATGTAGTTCTTTA
>Ga0256845_1000850_pt1 | contig 26340 bp, 20 predicted proteins | sample RiftiametaG_FD_189101 | JGI IMG/M metagenome (GOLD analysis project Ga0256845, IMG submission 189101) | Tube worm associated microbial communities from hydrothermal vent at the East Pacific Rise, Pacific Ocean - Riftia | ecosystem: Host-associated > Annelida > Integument > Unclassified ... | reverse complement strand
GCGAATTGAGCCAGCATCACAGTCACGATAAGTCATAATGTTGACTCAATATGACTTTCCCCGCTCGCCATAGCGTGTCGAAGGGGACAGAGACAGAGAAGAGGCAAATATTTGTCTGCTTACCGACAAGTTAGCGGGCTATGCTCCTTACTGAACGCTGCCCAGAGTGTCGAACAACCTCCACTCGTCAGGCTTCTAACAAAATTCCATTTCATACAGCAAAAAGTTTTTAAAGAATCGAATCAAAATAGCGTTCCAGAATAGTTGACAGAGACCCCACACCATGATAGGGTTGACTTAAAATCGAGATTGAGAACAGTAGCCGAAAGCACTTCGGATGACGGCCGCTCGGAATAGTCGACGAAAGACGAACTGTGGAACAGAAATGTTCGACCTATCTTGACACTTTACCAGAAAAAGCGATAACGATGGATAGTTATGAAAGATATGAATACAGAGAATACAATCTATTCTGAAGCCGAAGAAGAAGATAGTTCATCTTTGGAGGCAATTGACAAACCTTTTGATCCTAAAAAAATTGATATTACTACGAAACAAATGACTTTGGATTTAATTTTGAAACGACTTCGCAATAACGAAGTAGATTTAGAGACGTTTTTTCAAAGAGGTGCAGACCTGTGGGATAAAACAAAACAATCCCGCTTAATTGAATCCATACTCATTAGATTACCTTTGCCTGCGTTCTATTTTGACGGTTCTAATGATAATAAATGGCTTGTTGTTGACGGGTTGCAGAGGCTGAGTTCTTTTAAAAATTTTATTATAGAGAAAGACGAAAAGAAGCAGCTCAAATTGGAACAATTGGAATACTTAACCCAATATAACGGTTTCACTTTTGACAGGCTACCCCGTGGGTTCCAGCGTAGAATCGAAGAACATGAGATTACCGTATATATTATAAATGAAGGAACCCCCGATGAGGTAAAATTCAATCTTTTTAAGAGAATTAATACCGGTGGATTAATATTAACCACCCAGGAAATAAGACAGGCACTCAATCAAGGTATTCCTGCAAACTTTATCTCGGAATTAGCAAAATTAGAAGAATTTAAAGTTTTTAAAATAAACCCGAAAAGGATGCTTGATAAAGATTTTGTCAATAGATTTGTGGCATTTTATCTGTTTGATTATACCAACTATAGGCCTGAACTTGATGATTTTTTAAACAATGCAATGGCTGCGTTAAAAAAAATACATGAGACGAAAAGAGACGAGATAAAACAAGATTTTATCAAGGCAATGGTCCGTTCTAAAAAATTATTTGGAGAATATGCTTTCAGGAAACGATATGAATTAAATTCTCCCAGAAAGTCAAAAATTAACAAAGCACTTTTTGAAGTCTGGTCTGTTGTGTTAGCAAAGTTGAAAGATTATGAATTCTCAACACTCGTAAATAAAAAGGCTGTTTTTAATCATAATTTTACTGAAGTTATGAAAAATAGTACCGAGTTTGAAAAATCTATTTCTACTGCAACAGGTGATCCTAAAAACGTCAATATAAGATATGCCTCTGTATTAGCATTGGTCAACAAATACATCTCATGAAGGAGTAACGATGTTACAAAAAATATCAGTAAGAAATTTTAAGTCGTTAAAAAATATTAACTTAGAATTGAAAAATCTCAATATTCTGGCCGGACTGAATGGAAGTGGAAAGTCCTCATTTATACAAAGTTTGTTGTTGTTGCGACAGTCATATAACATGGCCATCCAGGAAAAACAAGGACTTATTCTTCAAGATGGCTCTATAATTAGCTTAGGGAAGGGAAAAGATATATTTTACCAATATGCAGAAAAAGATGAAAAAATTGAATTTGAATTCACGAATAATTTAAACGAATTTTTCTGGGCATTCAATTACAGTGTTAATCGTAATATACTTGAAGCAACACATGTTCCTGAGAATTATGAGAAGTGTAACCTGTTTAATCGAAATTTTCAGTATGTGACCACGGAACATATTTCACCAAAAACATTACACGAAAAAAATGAACTTCAGATAACCAAATGGGATAATATCGGCATAAAGGGGGAGTTTGCTGTTCACTATTTGTCTAAATACGGATTAGATAAAAAAATTTACAACAGCACCTTATCCCATCCAAACAGTAAATCGAACTCCTTGATGCATCAGACTGATGCCTGGCTTCAGGAAATCAGCCCAGGAGCAAAACTATCAATCAAAGAAATAAGAGATATTGATTTGGTAAAACTGGCTGTGCAATTTGAAGACACACACGGCTATACGGATGAATTTCAACCCGTGAATGTAGGATTTGGAATTACCTATGTCTTACCTGTTGTTGTCGCAATTTTAAAAGCAAAACCGGGCGATATACTAATCCTTGAGAATCCTGAATCACATCTCCATCCAAAAGGGCAATCCAAAATCGGACGTCTTCTCGCGTATGCAGCACAAACAGGTGTGCAAATTTTTCTTGAAACCCATAGTGACCATATCATTAACGGTATGAGAGTTGCTGTAAAACAACAAAAATTATCAAAAGAACATGCTAAAATCTTTTACTTTGAAAGATATATTGATGAAATTGACGTGCAAACTATTATTTATGACGTCGCCATTGATGAAAACGGAGAGTTAAGTAATTATCCGCAGGGTTTTTTAGATGAGTGGGACGAACAATTATCACAATTGATCTGAACATCGATAGGTCTTCTGATTGAGTCGTATCATCCTCACGGATGGCTTGCCCCCTCCACCTTTACCCCTCCCAGACGGGGGGATGAGGAGGTTAAAATATCATACATCTTACTGGGGAATACTATATTAGGATGGATTTAATTTTTAACGAAGTCTCTTTAAATGATAAACCGCAAAATAAATACAACGCAAAATCTGTATTAGAGTTATTGGCAGAGACTTGTAGCTGTCTAAAGAAATTAGGTTTTAATAAAATTCGCACTGTAAATAATTTTTGGATTCAGGAATATTTTGAAAATAAAGATATTAGTGCTTTTCTTTCTGAAATTTCACGAACAAAAGGAAGTTTTTTAAGGAGTTTCATTCGCCCACCTTATGTAGCAAACGGTAATGAATCTGTTGATGATAAATTTATTGAAAATGAATATTACCTGAATGAGTCCGATTATGAGAGTATTTCTGTTACCGGTTTAGCGTATGCTTATTTTTTCAATACCATAGCCGTAAGTCTTTTCAGCAATGATATTTGGAATAAAAGCGAATTAAGCGTATTGGAAAAAACACATGAGAATGAACAAGAAATAGCAGTTAAACATGCAAGTAAATCAGAACATTGTGAAGCTCATAAAGATTGGGTAACAAGTCAATTACCTGTAACTTTAGTTAAAACAAAAATGTATTGGAAAAATAAAGAGGTAAAACTACGAGATGATCATGGGAAAGAAGTTTTACTAGCTTTCGCAAAAAAAATTGTTAAGTCAGAATATGTTATAAAGGTTGTGAATTCCTTACCTTTTAATCCACAAGAAAATAATTTCACCAAAAAATGTTATCCAAATGGACAAATAGAACTTGTTTTGATAGAAACAGATAGAGGTTTGGGATTAATAATACAAACAACTGGTAGAAACCAGAGTGAAACAGAAGAAATAGCAAAAATTCTTGAAAAAGAATTTAAATAACGTGTCGCTAACACATTATTACACAGGAGGAACGTTATGCACCACGAAGAGGCTTTAAAGGTTTTAGTTGAAGACCTGACAGCGCAAGGAATTGACGTAGATCGTGTTAAAGGGCAACTCAAACAGCAAAAAATTGAGCAGCCGTCCTGGGGGTTCGGCGATTCAGGAACCAGGTTTCAAATCTTCAGGCAGGCAGGGGTTCCCCGTAACTTGTACGAGAAACTCGATGATGTCGCACACATTCACAAATTAACCGGGATTGCTCCCTCGGTCGCCATTCATATCCCCTGGGACAAAACGGACGATTGGGAACAATTAAAAGCCTATGTTGATGGGCTTGGCATCACAATCGGAGCGGTCAATCCGAACCTGTTCCAGGAGCAAGAGTATAAGCTCGGCAGCTTTGGCAATGAAGACCCGAGGATTCGGAAAAAAGCGTTGGACCACCATTTCGAGTGTATCGACATCATGAACATCGTCGGCTCAAAATATTTAAGCCTTTGGTACGCTGACGGCACCAATTTTCCAGGACAAGGAAATTTCATTCGGCGGAAACACTATTTTGAAGAAAACCTTGCCGCAGTGTACGAAAAATTGGTTGACGACCAGCAATTGCTCCTGGAATACAAATGCTTTGAACCGGCTTTTTATCACACGGACATTCCCGATTGGGGGACAGCCTTCACCCTCTGTGCAAAATTAGGTGGGCGGGCTAAAGTGCTCGTTGATCTCGGACATCATCTGTTAGGAACCAACATCGAACAGATTGTTGCCATTTTGATTGATGAGAATCGGCTGGGCGGCTTCCATTTTAATAACAAAAAATATGCGGATGACGATCTGACGGTTGGCTCGATCAATCCTTATGAACTGTATCTGATTTATGTTGAGTTGGTCAATGCCGAACAACAACAGGGCGATGCCTTCCAGCCGGCCTATATGGTTGACCAGTGCCACAATCTGAAGCCGAAACATGAGGCGATGATTCAAACCCTTATGACGCTTCAAACGGCGTATGCCAAAGCCTTGATCGTTGATCGGGACTCGTTGGAAAACGCTCAAAAAGAGGGGAATGTGCTGGATGCCGAACAAATTATTGTGAAAGCATTTAACACTAACGTCGAACCACTGTTGCAACAAGTTCGGATTGAAATGGGGCTTGAGCCAGATCCGCTTCAGGCTCATCGGGCAAGCGGCTATTTTGAGAAGGTTGCCGAAGAGCGTAAGGAAGCGTTACCCGGGCAAACCTCTGGCTGGGGGTAAAAAAAATTTTTGCAACGTATCGAATACTGGAATGGAAAGGAGTTTGAGACATGAACATGAAGGACATTCAAGACTCGACGCTCTTGATCGTCAGCGATAATCCACAACGGCTTAATACCTTTATCGAGTATTTACGGTCGCATGGGTTTACAGTCGAGATTATTCATCAAGAGGACAATGCTCTCAAAACCATTCAAGAGCACCAACCGGGCATGGTGATTTTAGACCTCTTTCAGCCAGGGGGCGACGGATTTGAAACATGCCGCCGTTTAAAGGAATGTGAGGCCACGCAAGATATTCCGGTCATGTTTATGAGCACGCTGACCGAGACGATTGATAAGGTGAAAGGCTTTGAAGCCGGAGGAGTCGATTATATTACCAGACCCTTTCACCAGGAAGAAGTGTTAGCCAGAATAACCGCCCATCTCAAAATCCGGGCCTTACAACAGCGTCTTCAGGAGAACAATGAACGTTTGCATCAGGAGATCCAACAGCGTCAACACACTGAAGAAGCCCTTCGGGAGAGTGAAGAACGCTTTCAGACATTGGCAGAAGCCGCCTTTGAAGGCGTAATCGTGCATGATAAGGGGTTGATTCTGGATGTTAATCAGGTCATTGAGGAGATGTTTGGCTTCCGACGTTCCGAATTGATCGGGAAGAATGCCCTTGATTTAATGATGGGGGAATTTCGGCAGGGTCTTTTGAGTAATATCCGTTCGGAATATGAAAATATCACAGAGGGTGAAGGTATCCGAAAAGACGGCTCATATTTTCCGGTTGAAATTCAGGCAAAAGCGCTGCCGTTCCAGGGGCGGAGGGTGCGAGTGACTGCGATTCGCGACATTACCTGGCGGAAACAGGTCGAAAAAGCCTTATTGGAATCGCAGCAGTATACCAGAAACATGATTGAAAGTTCACTGGATATGATTATCACAGTCGATCTTGAACGACGGATTGTACGCTTTAACAGGGCGGCTCAACAGGTCTTCGGTTATCACCCACAAGAAGTCATCGGACAGCAAGTCGATATGTTATATGCCCATCCAGATGAATCCGCTCTTGTTCATCATCAGATGCTCGAAAAAGGGCAGATTATCCAGGAGGTCACGAATAAGCGGAAAGATGGCGAAGAATTCCCGTGTTTGCTTGCTGCCTCGACCCTGCGCGATGCGCAGGGAAAAACAGTCGGCTACATGGGCATTTCCCGTGATATTACAGAATATAAGAAAGCTCAGGCCTCCCTTATTGCCGCCCATAATGAGCTTAAACTGAAAAATGAACAGCTCAGAAAGCTCAATACGAGTAAAGATAAATTTTTCTCAATTATCTCCCACGATCTGAAAAATCCGTTTAGCGTCCTTCTTGGTTTTGCCGAGTTGCTTTCCAGTCATATAGATCGATACGACAAACCTAAAATTCAAACCCTTGCTAACAGAATACTTTCTTCGGCCAATAAGTTGTACGCACTCCTTGAGAATCTGTTGACCTGGTCAAAAATCCAGCGAGGCTTAATGGAGTGTGTCCCTGAAGTCATTTCAATTCATAAGCTTGTGTCCGATACGCTTGATCTGGTCGCTCCGCAGGCTGAAAAAAAGCAAATCACCCTGCTGAATCACACGCCGGAAGCTATCACGGCGTATGCCGATAAGAGCATGGTGCAGACGATTCTCCGTAACTTGCTCTCTAATGCGCTGAAGTTCACCCACGTCACAGGGAAAGTAACGATCTCTGCCCAATCATATAATGACCGCAATATTGAACTTGTCATCGCCGATACGGGAATCGGAGTGCCGCCCCATATTCTCCCCCGTCTGTTCCGGATCGATACTCAATACACGAAGACCGGTACTGCCGGGGAAGAAGGGACTGGCTTGGGGCTTATTCTCTGCAAAGAGCTTGTGGAACAAAACGGAGGGAGTATTTCTGTTGAAAGTACTGTTGGCAAAGGCGCGGCATTCAGGATTACATTGCCGAAATCTGCTGAGAAATAGATTTTAATATAGATAGCTTCCCCCTTAAATCCGATGGCATTCAAAAGAAAGTCTTCATTCTATTCGGTTCTCCTGACTCTAACAGCGTTTGCCCTTGCAGCCAATGCGCTCCCTCCGTTAGCGACAACGATGGCACAACAATTTGCAATTCCGTATGACGCATTTGGATATATTTTTATGCTGCAATATCTGTGCTTCTCCTGTGCTTCCCTGGCAGGTGGGTATGTTCAGCACTGTTTCGGAATATCCAACCGCGTCCTGGTGTTGGGAGGCGTCTTGAGTACTGCATTGCTGCTCATGGCCGGAAATCTGCTGTCGAGCTTTCTCTGGGTCGTGTTCTGGATTATTCCATTGGGCTTTGCCGGAGGATTAACCGAAACCTTTAGTTCGATCATGGTCGCGGAATTTGAACAGGAACACTCAAGCCGGTTAATGAACCTTTCTCAGGTGTTTTACTGTGCCGGGGCTATTGTCGCTCCTCAACTGATTGCCATCCTGTTAGAAATTCAACGCTCCTGGAGCACGACGTTTTTCTTCCTCGGATTATGCGTGTTGGGGATTGGAGTTGTATTTATGATTTTTAACAGGCCGGCCTTATCTCCCGCGTTTTCATCTGCTCTGCCCCACCCTGAAGAATCTTCACCACCACCAATCGGGATGGCATTACGACGCGACCGGCTCTTCTATGTTATGGCCTCGCTCTTATTCCTGTATGTGGTGATTGAGATTTCCAGCGCAAGTTGGATCGCGGCCTATTTTGAGAAAATTTTTCACCTCTCAGCAGGCGTAGCGGCCCGACGGTTAAGCCTCTTTTGGGTCGGTTTGATTCTCGGCCGATCAGCGATGGTAATCGCTCCGGCCCGATTGACACTTTGGCCTGCGCTCATTGGGGGAACGGTAGGGATGTGTGTCGGGAATACCTTGCTGGTGCTCAGCCGGTCGGACGCAATTGCAGCCGGAGCCGTCCTTATCTATGGGATTGCCGCAGGGCCTGTCTGGCCCGTCATTGTGACGCTCAGCCAGCATATACGCCGTTCTGCCCGCTTCACATCCGGAGTCATTGGTATTGGGGCATTAGGGGCAGCGTTAGGCCCGTTTCTGAGTTCTCTGGTGATCCGCTCTTTTGGACTCCCGTGGTTCTTTCCTTTCCTTGCTCTCAGCAGCTTGTTATTACTGGTCCTGATCTTATTGGCGAAATCTGTTGTCAGGAAAACAACCTGGAAGGCTGTTCCTGCTTCTATTGTCCCAATATCATAGGGAATCGAAGCAAAAATGGCCGTGGTGATTTCAAAAAAATGGAGGCGTATCATCCCTTCGTGTATTATGCCCCATCCCTGCCCCCTTCCCTGGAGGGGAAAATGGTGAATGCTCCCGAGAATTTTATACCATCTGGTTAAACTTCTCTTGACACCGCAAGGAGCACTGCAATGGTATTTATGGCATGGATCACCGAAAAAATGCAGCGCGGCATGACTGGGAAGTCCCTTTCATGTCGTTGGTGCCTTTCGTTGTTTAAGGCACAACACGGGCAGAGAGTGGGATGGAAGAACATTTAAAAAACCTGGAAAACCTCCGAACAAGTCACGAAGCCTTAACAAGCCTGCATCAAGAGTTAGATGCCGTTCATCTGGTGTTTGCTAAATGGGAGACCATGCGTAGAGAAGACCTCGACGACGCGATGTCCAGACTCGATTCCAGGTTGACGCAATATGGCAGCTATGAGCAAACGATTGTCGAACTGGCGGAAGGTTTGGCCGATAATTTGGAGGCTTATGTGCAATTTGTGGCAGAAAATCCGGATTACCAGGGCTTTGAGAAAGTGTTGGCATTTTTACCATTTACCTATAAAATGGCTGAGCGGAAGCGGAGTGAACGCCTGCAAGCCCGAAGCCCACACGAACCTCTTCAGTCTGTCCTGGAGTATGGCGAGCAGTTGTTTACAGAAATTTGTGGCGTGTGCCAAGGTGTAGTCGAAATCTACACGCGCCTACAAGCCGATGCTGAAACCATGGCTGCCAAAATTGCAACGGATGAATCGAACGAAAGCGCGCGAAGAGAACGATTTGGTACGCTGGTTTACCAAACCCGACAAGCCCTCGACGAGAACCAGCAGGCACAGAATGCGTTTGAAAAATTGATACGCGATCTGGAACGGCAGGCGACACAGGTCGAAGAGCATATTGAGCATGTTATCGAGAGTTACCTGGCCGCACCCAAAGCGGTGAAGGTAATGATGACCACAGAGGGTCTGAGGGCTGTAAGTGCCGCAGACGATCTTACGCAGAGAACTACGACCGTGAGCGATGGGAAGCTGGCTCGCGAAGAGAAACAATTGCTTGAGGAACAGGTCATAACTGGCTATCTGGACCGTATGGAAATGACGATCCGGAATTTCAATGAGCAGTACGACGCAGTACGGCCACGTTTTAAACGTGCCTTTTTCTGAAAATCGCCTATATTTATGTCACCTTACGCAGGGAAAACATTCCCCTCTCCCTTTATGAAAAAAAAGGGGGGGGGCTCTTTCACCTGATTTACTTTACACGAGAGCATACACGAGGAATACACTATGGAAACATCACGTCAGGGAGCGATCCCAACGATTATTCTCACCGGATTTTTAGGGGCCGGCAAGACAACCTTGCTGAATCGGTTGATTGAGCATTATCAGAGCCAGAGGACCGTTTTGTTGATTAATGAATTCGGGCAGGTCGGGATTGATGGCGAATTGTTGGTTCAGGGGAATTACGACAAAATTGAGCTTAATAAGGGCAGTCTCTTCTGTATCTGCGTACGGACGGATTTTATTTTTGAAGTCGAACGCATTGCCAGTGAACTAACGCCGGATTTGCTGATTATCGAGGCGACCGGCCTCGCAGATACGACGGAGATGGAGAAGATGCTGGCGTTGCCGAATCTCCGCCATGCGATTCATCTTCAAGCCTGTCTCTGTCTGGTGGATTGCCAGAATTTTCTCAAAATCAGAGAATTTTTGACCGCTCCGGATTCCCAGGTGCAGAATGCTGATCTTGTGCTGATAAATAAGACCGACCTGGTTTCTCATGAGCAGGTCCGGCAAGTTGTGGCTGCTGTGCGTGAGATCGCTCCGTCGGTTCCCCTGCTCCATACACAATTTGCCGATTTTCCGTTGACCATGCTCGCTGACCTCCGGCATCCTGATCTTGACGTCGAAGGACGTCCCGGGGAGGGACGACCGGACCCGGTGGCATCAATTACGCTCGAAGGGTCAGGGGGGTTTACGCACGACAGTTGGGGGCGTTTTATCGGCCCCATGAAAGAACACCTTTTACGATTTAAAGGCTTTTTCGTGCTCGAAGGAGAGGTGCTGCATGTGGAGGCCACCACGGATAGCTGGGTTCAAACACCGGCAGAACGGTCGATTGAACCAATAAATCGGTTGGTGCTGATTGGCCGGCGATTTAAGGAAGAAGAGATCCAAACATTATTTCACGAATGTCTGGCGGCTTCGGAAGATGCTTAACTCACCTTACGCAGGCCACACGGGTTTCCAGGCGGAGCGTAGAAACCTGATCAACACGCAATTTTCAGGACATCCGGGCTTGATACTCCCCTCCCGGGAGGGGAACTGCCTTCACTTGATGCGTATGGGGGAGCCATCCCAACACAGAATCTTACTTCACCACTTCACTGGACACATCGACACTGGCACGCCAAAAATTCTCTGGTTTTTTCACCTGAAGACGATAGCTTCCCCGGTGTCCGGGCAAGATTTTGCCAGGGCGAACATGGCTTCGGATCGTCAATAATTTGACGTCATGTTTATCTTTCAGGATTACCGTCACCTGAACGTTTTGCACTGCATAGGCCGAATTGTTGATCACGTCTCCAGTCGCGATAATTTCTGTGTTATCCGTTGAAGGACTGAAATCAACATTCTCCAAAATTAATCCCTGTCGAGGTTGGGATGATGGTTGTGACTCCGGCAGTTCTTCCAACCTGGTTCTGCTTGTATCAATCTCATTGATATTGATCAGCAGGTAGACTGAATTTCCGACACGAGTCGCGCTCTCCACGTCTATGTGACTGCCATTCCTGAAATATACGGTGACTGCCGCGCTTGGAGTTGCAATTCCAAGCAAAAAACTCATGACTACGCAAGAGATACAGAAATATTTCATCATTTTCCTCCTGAATGTAAAGGGTTGCCTATACCCCCCTACCTTCCTCGATGGAAGGGAAGGAAACTCCCCTTGCTTTACAGGAGAGGGGTTGGGTGAGAGGTTCACGTTTCGTCTTTCCACATCGCAAGTCATCTATAACTGAGCTTGCGAATGGTGTCAATGTTTACGATGCTGATTTTTAAGATAAGGTTCTGACGGTGTTTACCAAACTGTCTTGTTTCTTTCTGGAAAATATCTTGCAAGAGTTTATTTTTTTCTTGACCCTTTGCTCTTCTTTGTTATAGATTACTGCTCAGTTTCCTGTATAGACGTTTTGATGCGATTATGCACAGTGGAGGGATAAAGGCTATGTCTGTTGTTGAACATGGATTAGTAGTAAGCGGCGACATTTTTGGCGAGGTTGATCTGGAAGTGAAGGGAGTTGTGAAAGGCTCGATATTTCTTCAAAATGCGAATTTGCGCATCGGCCAAACCGGATACGTGGAAGGGGAAATTCGAGCTGACAAGATTTTTGTTGACGGGGAAATCCTTGGGAATGTGACGGCAGAAACATCGTTGCAGCTCGCTCCAACCGCAAGAATCAGAGGCACTATTCGCGCCTCGAAGCTGTCAATGGCTGAAGAAGCATTTTTCTCTGGAGGGCTGGTAATTCAGGACCCCGAACCGGTAGAATTGGGAATCCGCGACTTTAAGGCACTGACAGAAGATGACTATGACGAGTTGCGACGATGGCGGAAACGGAATAACGTTGAGTAAAAGAGCCGGACAAAATAACTTTGACAAGGCGTATGAAGCGTTTAATAACTACAAGCGCATGCTGCCTGGAAATCCAGGAGTGGTGTTTTTAAAAAGGTATACGGCAGGAAGCGGCAAACGAATACTATCGCTACTTACAAACGGTTAACCCAGGGCGAACAAGCTCAACGCGCCTACCAGCGCCTCGTGAAGTGGGGATACGTCAATCCCTGAGCCATTTATATAGAAGACCTGGCCCCCTCCGGCCACTTTTCTTGCCGGGGAAGGGGGAAAAGACTCCCATCTCTCCTGGCAGGAAAGGGGTAACAGATATTCTAAGACACTGGAGTCATGGAGGAATTCCAGGATTCCGGCGTTCCATGACCCCAATTTATCATCACACGTACTACAGAAACCATGAAACGATCGTATCATTTTTTTGTGATGCTTGGGGTGTTTTTCTTGTTTCAGGCCTCAGCGCTCTCAGCCGAAATATATCGCTGGAAAGACAAAAGCGGGAGAATTCATTATTCGACCAGCCCTCCGTCTTACCGGGTTTTCGGCGTCATCGAGGTGAAGCGAAACAATCGGTGGGAATCCTATTCCGATAAAAATACAACTTTTTCTACTCATAAGCCGATCATTACATATACGACAAGTTCACCTGACGAAGCGGCCCGTTCATCGCAGCCAGCCCTTCTGCCATCCGGACAAACTGTTGTCCAGTATCATAAGCAAGATTCGATGATTATTGTCGATGCCACAGTCAACCAACATTTGAGAAGGCCGTTTGCCGTTGATACCGGGGCAACATATACGGTAATCTCTCTGAAAATCGCTGAGGCGCTCTTGATAGTTCCTGTTGCACCCAATGCCCCTCATGTCACCTTGCAGACAGCAAATGGACGAATTCGGGTTCCGCTGATCAATCTCAAGTCTGTCAGCATAGGGGATTTAGTTGTGCCAAATGTGATGGCGGCTGTCCACGAGTTTGACGACACCTCCCAAATTTCCGGTTTACTCGGATTGAATTTTCTGAACCGTTTTCAGATGACTGTTGATGCCACGAAGCATCAGCTTGTGTTTCGACGGCTCGATCAATCTTCCGATTTTACGAAACGGGATTGCGTCGCCGCCAGAATGGCTTTTGATCGCGGTCGCATTCTGGATGATGACTCAGAACAAGAGATCGCATACTATAAGAACGCGATTTCACTCTGTCCGGATTTCATAGAAGCCTATTATTATTTGGGAGCGATTTATATTCATCAGCAGCATGGCGAGGAGGCGATTGCCTTGCACCGTGAGATACTCCGAAGACAGCCCGATGAACCTGAAGCTCATTTTCGACTTGGAGTGGCCTATATGCTCCAACGAAATTTTCAAGCTGCGCAACAAGAATTTCAACGAGCGTTACACCTCGATCCAAACCACAAACAAGCGAAAGAATACTCGGAACGTTTAAAAAATCAATAAAATCGTATGTTGTATAACATATTGTTTTGTTATGAGTTACGAGCCATTATAGTGATTTATCTGCTGAGATCATAAGGTTCTGTGACAAATTCCTTGACGACTTCCACCTACGTATGTTATCAAGAATATAAGTTCTTTTTTCATGGAAGTCAGGAAGGGGAAGCGCGGTCGACACTATGCAGACAAGGGGAGGAAGTTGTCAGCAAAGAGATACGGATTAAGGAATGAAAGAGTTTTTCATACGCAGGAAGATAGAAAAATATAGACGTCTTTTGACCAAACATGGTAATGACCCGCGCTATTTTCGGCACATCGCTGAGTTGTATAAACAGCTTTCTAAAAAGGAAAAAGCGGCTCATGCTTACCAGCAAGCGATCGAGACGTATTACCAGAATGGCGCTCGGCTTGGGAGTGAAAATGAGTTTGTCATGGAACTCTGTTGGGCTTTGCTTGACGTTGACCCATTAAATACTCTGGCTCATAAAACATTAGGGCAGGAATATTGCGGGGTAGGGGAGTTTGATGAGGCTGCTGATTTATATACATCTTTTGCAAAAAAATTGCTGAAGACCGGCCAATATCGAGAGGCAATCGAACAATATCGGAACGTTCTGGTGTTTAAGCCGGATAACATCGTTGTGCGGCAAAATCTTGTTTCTTTACTCTGGCGGTTTCGGAGAAAGGCGGAAGTCTTGCAGGAATTACAAAAGATTGCTGAATTATCTGAAAGAGCAGGAAATGTTGTAAAGGCGTTAGAATGTTACAAGAAAGCGGTCAAGATTTCACCATCAGAATCCGAACTTCAAGCAGAGTTGCAACGATTGACCCAATGTGTGCGGACGATGGAAACACCGCTTCGACTTGTTGTGAATAAGTAGGAGGGAATGCGAGAGACGTTCCAGGGGACGGTTGTCTGTAAGGGATGAGGACGTGTTCCTGATCCAAGTCGTTAATTCAGTCATTGGAGGTATCATGTTATGAAAAACAAGGCAGTAACAATACCATTCATCGCTATGAGTCTTGTGTGCTCGTGGCTCCTTTTAGGGTTCCTGTCAGGCGCTTCTGCCCAACAGGTGAGTCGGGTCGTCGCTGTATCAGTTGGAGAAGTGGATGGAACCGTTGAAATTCTTTCCCGGGAAGATGCCAGGCGACAACAAGGGAAGGCGCAGATTCTTAGCACATCGTGGAAACCCGCCGCGCCAAAGACCAATGTCGGGGTCGGCGATCATATACGGACAGGGGTTGATTCCTCACTGAAACTACACCTCAATGATGGCACAGTTTTTACACTTTCGGGTGACTCATTGATGGTGGTAGAGGAATTAAAATCAGCGCAGGGCACTATCCCAAGGACAGCATCTTTTCTGTTAGAGAAAGGAACAATCTCGACGAAACACACCTCTCGCATCTTAGGGGAAACGGTTCAGGTTATCCGGACGGAAAATGGGTCGGTTGACACTCGCATAGGAGAGGTGGAAGTGTTTAAACCTGAACGGAAATATACGAAGCTGGCCGCTGCCCTCCCTTATCAGTGGCCATTATTCGCACAGGAATCAGAAAGTGATAATAATCGGACAGTTGTCTCGCTTGGCCTGGGCTCTGCGACAGTCAGATCAACGGGAGTGGGATCGATTATGACGGTGTCGCTGATTTTACCAGAAACCTGTATTGGGGATGATGGGGTACAATTTACCCTGAACTCTGCAGGAGCTGAAGTACAACTTTCTAAATTGGAAGGAAAAAACGGCTTTGGCTTCAAATCCAATCAACCGGTTCAACTGTTAACAGTGACAGAAGATCAGGCAACCGGACTGACGATTCAAAACCTGTCCGGTGAGGCCAATATCGACGTTGAGGGAGTTTCAATCGCCGAGCAGGGGCCAGCTTCTTCGTTGCGCCTGGGAGTGAATTCACTCTTAACCGTTGGCCTCACCGCAACAGATGCGGAGGTCAGTTTTTCCTGTAATGAAGAAGAACCTGAAGGACTTAACTATAAGGTGTATGGGACAAATGGCGATGTGACACTTTTGCGGGATATGTCAAAAGGAGGGGGAACCCTCCCGTCGCGCGGCGAGCAAACAAGGAGGACCCCAACGCCCAATCCTCTCTTCACGCCGACCCCCACGCCGACCCCCACGCCGACCCCCACGCCGACCCCCACACCAGAACCGGGAGCCACGCCAACTCCGGAAGAGGGAGGAAGCCGTCCGTTACCACCACCAGGTGGACTGACGCCAGTACCGCCGCGTTCGCCGGTCACGCACACATTCTCTCAGAATCCTACGCTGACGACTACTACGGCGACCTCAGCCCTTAATGGAGCAGGCTGCGGAGGAACCAACAATTATCGCGTAGATGTGACTGCGGATTTTGAAAACTATCTGCCAACAATTAGCAATGGACACCTGCGTTCGTGGATCACAGATCAGAGCGGGAATCCGAGAGGCGTCGTTGCCGAAGGCTCAATCAACGGATATGTGACGGCCTATACATATGCGCCCCCTCATCAGGAAAACGGAACGGTGCAGTATGCGTTTTGTTATATCCCTTTCACGAGCATCACGCCCCCGGGGTATGTGTATTTCCGGTTACAGATTTGGGATTCCCATGGAAACCCAAGTAACGTTAAACAGTGTTCAGGCGATGTCACCACGAACTCGATTACTTGCCCGTAAGCTCGTGGAGAGAGGTTTCTCGTGACCGTTGTAAACACCGGATGTCTTTCTGGAGGCATCCGGTGTTACTTTTTTGAATAATGTGATAAGTCCGTTGGATGTATCGGGTTCACCTCGCCACTATCCCCTGTCAACGGGTTTCTGACACCGCGCTTTTTTAAGAGAATGCCCCGACCAGTATGAAAAAAATCTGTAATTTGTTTCTCGAACTTGGCATTATTGCGCTCATCATCTTACCGCCGATAGCCTTTGGCGCCGTACAGCCCCGTTATATTCATGCGATTCAATTCACGATTTTAGCCATCGGATGTGTCTGGGTTATCAAAACGATCGTGAAGGGGTCGACGCTTTATACTTCGACCCCTTTGGACCAGCCTTTCCTTCTGTTTCTTGGGCTGGGTCTGCTCAATATTTTTACGTCAACCAATGCCCATGCTACCGAACGTGAAGTCTACCTGGTTTTTTCGTATGTCCTGCTCTATTTCCTGGTCGTTCAGCAACTGCGAACACAGCGTCGGATTTTTGGCCTGGCGTTTATTCTTGTTCTGGTGGGAAGCGGAGAATCGATTTTCGGTTTGATCCAATATCTTAAAGGAGCGACAACCATTCTGGGGAACCAGACTCCCAACATCGGGACCGTGAATGCGACCTATTTCAGCCATAATCATTTTGCCGGGTTTTTACTGTTGATTATCCCGATTGCCTTTGGCTTATTCCTGGGCACATTTCATCTTGAGAAAAGGCTCTTTTTATTCCTGCTCCTCGGCGTGATGGGCGCTGCGTTTGTATTGTCCCTTTCACGGGGAGGATTACTGAGCTTAGGGTGCGCCGGGGGCCTGCTGCTCCTGTGGTTAATCCTCAAACAGAGAGAACAGCCTGGTTTCTGGAAAATGCTCGTGGTGCTCGCGGTGCTCGTGATGCTCGTGGGAAGCGTTATTATCTTTGTGGGAATTTCTCCAATCGCACACCGTTCTTTGCTGAAAACATTTTTCCCAAACAAGACCATCCTGGAGGGAGAAATCAGGCTGCCAATCTGGCGCAGCGCGTTACCCCTCATCAAAGAATTTCCTCTGGTCGGAAGCGGCTTGGGAACCTTCGGGTTTGTGTTTCAGCGTTATCGTCCGCCGGAAATTCCCCAGGATCGCCAGGCGTTCTATGCCCATAACGACTATCTCGAACTCTTGATAGAAATGGGAATTCCGGCCCTATTACTCGTAATATGGGGAATATATCGGTTTTATTGGTATGTCCTGACAGCTTACTTCCGCCATGATGATCCCATGTTGAGTCATCTGGCAATCGGGGGCCTTACAAGTTGTACCGCAATTTTGATCCACAGCTTCTTCGATTTTAATTTACAAATCCCCGCCAATGCGCTCTTGTTTGTGATCATATTAGCCCTGACGACAGCCAGTGTCCAATTACTCACGTCCAGTCGGCGATACGCCGATGAGAAGCCCGGGACGTATCGCCTGAAAGCTTTTTCCTGGGCGTTCGCAGGAAGCGTGCTTCTTGTGCTGGTTGGGGCAGGGTTTCATTATCGTCAGGACCTCGCTTTGCGCTATTACCGGAGGGCACGTTCCAGTTCAACCCAAAAATTATCGCTATTTGAACCGATTGAACTGTATCAGAAGGCCATTGCTCTTGACAAGCAGAATCCGTTGTTCCATACGTCACTGGCTGAGTATTACCGTAAACTGGGAAAGATGACGCCCCACTCCGGGAAATGGTATGGTCTTGCTGCTGCGGAATATCAACGGGCGATTACCTTGAATCCCTATGATGCGACATCGTATTATTATCTTGGATGGGTCTATGACAGCTTAAATATGGTGGATAAGGCCATCGAGATGTTTATCCAGGCCATTGCCTATAATCCGAAAATTGCCTTTTACTATAAAGGATTGGGGGATTATTACCTCTCGTTAGGAGGCACAGCGCAAGCAATAGGCATGTATCAGCAGGCTCTGTACTTCGATCTGACCAAGATGGATGATATTCTCCAGACCTGTCAACAGCACGATCTCCCGTATGACGAATATCGGCGCGTAATCCCGGAAAACGCTGAAAGCCGGAAGAAATTTGCCATGTTTCTTGCCCGGCAACATGCCTGGGAAGCGAGCAAACACGAATACCGCCAGGCGATTGAACTCTCAAAAGGCCAGCCGTCATATTATCAGGCAATGCTCCAGGCCTGCCAGCAAAACAAAGACTATCCCTGTCTCAGGGAACTGTGGCAGGAACTCTCGGAACAAGAGCCTCAGAATGTCGAATACCCAATAGCCATCGCAAACAGTTTTGAACAGGAACAACAGTGGAATCTCGCAATTGACCGTTATAAAAAAATTATCCAGACATTTCCGGATACAAGCCAGGCGCATCACCGTCTGGCCCACCTTTATCAACAACAGGGACAGCCCGATGAAGCCCTTCGTATCTATACCCGCTTGTTAACTCAGCACCCCACAGATTTCACACTTTATCACAAGATTGCGGCGATTCATATCCAAAAGCAGGACCGGGAGGCCGCCATCGCGATTTATCAACAGGCCCTTGCTGCCGGATTGACTGATGCTGCTATCTATAGTCAACTCGGTTCACTATACCAGCAGGTTGGGAAAACCGCACAAGCCATCAGTGCGTACCAGCATGCTTTTGAGGCAGGTGAGTCGCGTATTGCGGTGTATCAAACAGTTGAAAATCTGTACCGCGCTCAGGGAAACACGATTGGCATTGAGATGTTGTGGGAAACCTACGCATTTATCAACCGCCAGGCTCCTGACAAGCTGTTCGAACTGGTGAAGCACTACCAGAAACAGGGGGAATGGTTGAAAGCGGTGACGCTTGCCAAAGAGGTGATTGCCAATGCGCCAACCAACGCCAATTATCGACTGTTTTTAGCGGCGTTGTATGAACAAAAAAATATGATGAACGAAGCGAAAGAATTGTACCGCAGAATTCTCCGGGTGCAGCCGGACCACCAGGAAGCCAAACGAAAACTCTCACATCTGGGAGGCGAAAAGTGATGTTTTTCAGGGCACGTCGAACAGCGAATATGGATCATCTGAAGCATGCTCTCATCAATGAGGAAATGCGGTTTTTACTGGAGAAGAATGAACGGTGGTTTGAAAAAATGTTACACACCCATCTACTGGATGAGGGGTGTAGCTTCCCTCTGATCCTTGCTAAACCCCGTTTTTATGATTTGATGCTGACCGGATTAACGAACAGAGCAACCCCTGTTGCCCGGGAACAGCTCAAGGTTCACACGTCAGGCAGTCCCGGTAAAAATTTTATAGCATCTCATGAACGCTTTTTCCAGGCTATGCGGGGGTTTTTCTCACACCTTGAACAGCCTGGGCAGCAGATGGCACTTGAAGTGACCCACAGCATTCACACAATCCTTCTGGAGTCTCAGATTGAGAGCAATGTGTTTCAAGACAATGGCGAGTTCTTCAACCGTTATGCTGAAGAATGTTTTGTTCGACTCTGGAATACAGCTTATCCCGATCTGTGCGATAGCGTTCCGAACCTCAGTCTTCTGCATCGACGGCTTTATATTGCTCTGACGACGTCGTTATTGCGGAAAATGAATGTGCGGCAGGCATTTGAGAAAGAATTCCGGTCTCTTCCCCTGCTTCTAAAAGCCATGCAGCACGATCAGGCGGTATTTTGCCGGTTTATGGCATTTTGCCGGGAACGGATGCCGTATTTTATCTATATTGTTTCGCAAACCTTTTGGCGCACCCTTGAGACCGTACGATTAGAAATGTCCCGACCACTCGAGACGCGTCGTTAACTTTTAGCAATATGAACATTCTCCTGATCAGTTCCGATTCAATTGACGTCAAAATGGCAGGCCCCGGCATCCGTTATTGGGAATTTGCCAATCATTTAGCCAAAGAGCATGATGTGTTGTTGCTGACCCCGAATCAGTCGACGTTGACACCTCCAAATTTTCGACTTCTTCAACGGAATGATCGCACTTTTTCAAAAGCATTGCAACAAGCTGACGTGGTCATTACGCAGGGCTTCTCTTATCCCCTGGCTCCGATTATGATGATGGAGAAGCCGCTGGTGGTCGATCTTTCTTTTCCCCTGACCATCGAGCTGCTCGAGCACCATGCCCACCTTCCTTTGCAAGAGGCGAACCTTTCCCATCGTTACTGCGTGGAACGGACGAAAATGCTTTTGCGTCGAGGGGATTATTTCCTGTATAGCCACGAAGCGTTACGTGACTATTGGCTTGGCATGTTCACCGCAGTGAATCGTTTACACCCGCAGCAGTATCGCCAGGACCCTGACGCTGATACACTTTTGGGCTGTGTCCCGTTTGGTTTGCCGGAAGAGGCTCCTGTGCAGACTCGGCCTGTGTTCTCCGGCGAGAATGCAATCTTTCCCCAGAGCAATATTTCACCAGGAACGGACACAATTTTGTTATGGGGCGGCGGACTCTGGAAGTGGTTTGATCCCTGCTCGCTCATTCGCGCGATGGGAGAGATTGCTGCAACCCGAAACGATATTAAACTCGTGTTCATCTGCGGAAAACGTGCGGACAGCAAAGATCAACGGACCAATATCGCCTATTCAACCGATGATGCGATTGCGCTCAGCAAGCAATTAGGCGTGTATAATCAGCACGTATTTTTTCATACAGACTGGGTTCCCTACGCAGATCGCGGCAGTTATTTTCGTGAAGTACAGCTTGGGGTCAGCACTCATTACAAAAACCTTGAAACCCGTTTCTCGTTCCGCACCAGGATTCTGGACTATTTGTGGGCTGAACTGCCGATTATTACGACCGGCGGGGATGCGCTCAGCAAACTTGTTGAACAGGAGCAATTGGGAATTGTGACCGAGCCGGAAAATGTGCAGCAACTTCGTGAGGCGATCCTCAAATTAGCGGATGATCGCGAATTTGCCGCCCAATGTCGTGAGAATATCCGGCAGGTGCGCCAGCAATTCTTGTGGAACAACCTGATGAAACCGCTCGATAGATTTTGTGCGGCTCCGTATCGAACGAGTCATTTATCGGGATTGACAACATTCACTGATCTTGCAAAATTTTACATGACAACAGGTAAAATTCTGATCCAATACCGGGGATACAAAAAGATACTCCAAAAGTTGAAGAGTAAAATGCAACATTAAGGGAGATATTGCATCCACCCTGTCAGATCATTTGGAGCCACGAATTCACGAATTTGCGAAAACGTCGTGTTCCGGAAAAAAATTGTGGACTTCGTGGCGATACGATTTTTAGCATTGTTCACCAGGAGTTGCCCCAACTCTGACAGGATTTACATCGTGGTGTATAATGCTGTCTGAGTTGTTCTTTGTGCCTTTGTGACATCCCGTGAAATAATCATAAAAAAATCTTGCGCAGATTTGGCGCGTTACAGTTGAGTACCTCTTGTAAGGACTCAACTGAAATATTCATTGACATCACTGTGGCGCGATATACGACAGGAACATCATGAAATTGCTGATTATTCTGGTCAATTATAATACGACCGGACTCCTGATAACATGTTTGGACTCTCTTGAGAGCCAAAAGATCGACGTTGATTACCGCATCGTTGTTGTGGATAATAATTCCCCTGATGGAGGAGCCGAGCAGATACGTCACGCCTATCCCGATGTGACGGTCTTGCGCAATACCCGGAATGGGGGCTATGCCAAAGCGGTTAATCAGGCGATCCGGGAATTCAACTCCGACTATATCCTGTTACTCAACCCCGATATTGAAGTCAAGCCGGGGGCAATCGAGCGTATGCTCGACTTTATGAATAAAACCCCTGATGCCGGAATTATCGGCGGCAAACTCCTGAATCCTGACGGAACACTCCAGTATTCCTGCCGTACCTTTTATACCCTGCCGATCATCCTGTACAGAAGAACCGCTCTGGGAAAATTATTTCCACGGAGCAAGGTGCTGAGGCGACACCTGATGCAGGATTGGGACCACAATTCTGTCCGCGAAGTTGATTGGATGCTCGGGGCAAGCCTCATGATCCGACGCACGGCTCTACGGGAAGTCGGGTTGATGGACGAACGCTTCTTCCTCTACTTTGAAGATGTTGATTGGTGCTATCGCATGAAAAAATGGGGCTGGAAAGTGTATTATGTCCCGCAGGCTGAGATGATTCACCATCACCAGCGCCAAAGCGCTCAAGGTTTCATGAATAAAACGCTGGCCTACCATATCACCAGTATGCTCCATTTTTATGCAAAATGGGGAATGCTTATCGGTTTTTTGAAAAAATATCGAGTTTTGCTGGGAGTCCTGATCTTTCTTATCTTAGACCTGGCAGCGATCAATGCCTCATTTTATGCGGCCCATTATATCCGGGACCACCTCCTGTTGTTTCTCAAAAAACCCCATATCCCGTTTCTGTATTACCATAAGTTTCTGCTCTTTGTGAATATTGTGACCCCTCTCGTGTTTTCTTCACTTGGTCTGTATCGCCTGAGACAAGGAGAGTTATGGGTTGATGAACTCTTTCGGGTCGGAAAGGGGGCGTTCATGAATGCCTTGTTGCTCATGGCCGGTTCCTATCTGGTGCAAGGGTACGAATTTTCGCGGGTCATGATCAGCATGTTTGCCGTTCTCTCGCTTCTCAGTTGTTTCTCCCTGCGCTGGGGGGCAATCTCATGTTATCACTTCTTGTTGAAAAAAGGCTTTAATCTGCGCCGCACCCTGATTATTGGCACGGGAAAAACCGCCGCAGTCGTCCATGATGTGTTACGGAAACATCGTGAAACCGGTTTCGATGTGGTCGGGTTTGTTTCCGATCCCCAGGAGACAATCGAAACCCCTGTCGAACATACGTTTCCGGTCTTAGCTGATATTCGGGAACTCCCTCTCTTAATTCGTGAACATGATATTAACGAGCTTATCATTACGACTGGTTCGGATTCACGGGAAATCGTGTCCCGCTCCAAGCAACTTGGGGTGAATGTCAGGTTGATAACCGACTTTGAAAGTTTAAGCGTGCATGAAACCCGGTTTGAAGAACTGGCCGGTCTTCCAATGGTCCTCTTTAAGGGAACCCCGCTCTTCGGAATGAACCTGTTTATCAAACGATTGATGGATATTCTGCTTTCTTCCTGTGGACTGGTGGTGCTCTCGCCGTTACTAACGGCTATTGCTCTCGCCATCAAACTTGAATCTCCAGGGCCTGTTATTTTTCAGCAGAAGCGGGTAGGGAAAAATTCTCATCCGTTTACGATGTTGAAATTCCGCTCAATGTGCCATCAGGCCGATACGATGAAGCAAGACCTTGTCGACCTGAATGAGGCATGTGGCCCATTGTTTAAAATGAAACACGATCCACGGCATACGAAAGTCGGCCGATTTATCCGCAAGTTCAGCCTGGACGAACTGCCACAACTCTGGAATGTCTTACGCGGCGATATGAGCCTTGTCGGCCCGCGTCCTCCTGTGCCGGAAGAAGTCGCGGAATACAATGAGAAAGCGCGAAAACGTTTGGACATTAAGCCGGGAATTACCGGATTGTGGCAAGTGAGCGGGCGCAGCGATTTGACCTTTGATGAAATGCTGAAGCTCGACATCTATTATATGTGGAACTGGTCGCTTTCGAATGATATTAAAATCCTCCTGAGAACGATTCCCACCGTGATTTCCGGGGCTGGAGCCTATTAATTTCCGAGAAAACTATGAAAATATTACTTGCTTTGCTCTTACTCGCGGCACTTCTGTATCTTGGGATCGTGCTTGCACCACTCGGCATTTTTTTTCACAGTGTTTATGCGCTGGTGAATTCTGAACCCGTCCTGCCTCTGGAATTTGATGGTTTATATATCGAAGAAGCCGGTGTACCATCAGAACCTGAAGCTTCCCAAATCCAGGCTGTGAGCCTTACAATCACAGAGGTTGAGTTAGGTAAACTCCTGACCGATTTTTTAGCACAGACCTCATATCCGTGTCTTGAACTCTCGACAACTGAAACAGCAATTGCCCCGGAAATGCTGTCTGTGACGCTTTCGTGGCGGTGTCAATTTCTGAGGGTGCCGTTTTTTGAATTTACTGTGTTTTCAGAATGGTGGGTACGGTTGCGTGAAGGCCCCCAGATTAACAAGATTGAGGTAAAACCACGCATTATTCAGGTTCCCCGCCGTTCCCGCATATTGAACTGGGGAGTGAATTGGGCGAAAGTGTGGCCTTATGTCACTCACACTCATGATTCTGACGGTTGGTTGGCCGTTGTTTCTTCCTCATCACGTTTGAATATCCATGACATGGCCTTACAGGATCAGGAATGTTGGCTGTCCTTGAGTTTTTAAGCATTTCAGGATAATGGGCGTATCTTTTGTAGCGCGTGTTCATATCCGTAGGCGCAGGATTTCCGCGTACTGACTCTAGTGTTTGGAAGGGGCTATTTGTGTCAGTCTGTGCCCGTGGCGAGCATCCTCAGGCGAACAAACACCTCGCCCACGTGTTCCTGCCCAGGCCAAAGAATGGTTTCCCCCGGTAAATCGGCGGATTAACATGGAACGTCCCTCCGGGACGAAAAATGGGGGGTGTTCATGATCCCACCGATCAATCGGTGGGCTATAATGGAACGTCCCTCCGGGACGAAAACGGATGTCATTGTCCCGGAGGGACAAGAGCGATATTAGCCCACCGTTTCAACGGTGGGAACACGGAATATTCAACATCATGTCGTCCCGGCGGGACGTTCGATACTAGCCCACCGTTTTAACGGTGGGATAACCGGATATAACAACATTATGCCGTCCCGGCGGTGCGTTCCCTTCTCCCCAGGAATTTATCCCTGGGGAGAAGGGAACGCACCGATAAATCGGTGGCTGGAATGGAACGTCCCTCTGGGACGGAAAATGGGGGGTGTTCATGAACCCACCGATCAATCGGTAGGCTAGAATGGAACGTCCCTCCGGGACGAAAACGAAAACCTCCAACGGATTGAGGAAATTATTGGATATAATTGTCCCGGAAGAACTGGATGCGGATAAATTTTAGGGGAGACGCCGAATGCCATTGTCCCGGAGGGACAGACGATACTAACCCACCGTTTTAACGGTGGGATAACCGGATATAACAACATTATGCCGTCCCGGAGGGACGTTCGATATGAGCCCAGGAATTTATCCCTGGGGAGAAGGGAACGCACCGATAAATCGGTGGCTGGAATGGAACGTCCCTCCGGGACGGAAAACGGGGGGTATTCATGAACCCACCGATCAATCGGTGGGCTAGGATGGAATGTCCCTCCGGGACAAAAACGGAACCTCCACCGGATTGAAGAAATTTTATCGGATATAATTGTCCCGGAAGAACCGACATGAATTACTCGTTCTCAGGCGGGAGCCTGGGAACGAGCATGTAACAGCCTTGCCCGGGGTATTATACAGCCCGCTCTCAACGTTCGTTTTGACCTATCAACCTGAACACCTTACCTTAAATTAATGCCCTAACATTTGGTATAGTTGCTGAGTGACAACCTGGCGGAAATCCTCAATGAGTTTCGTGATCCCTTCCACAATATCCACACCGTCATCCTGGATCATCGGCGTCAGATCAACAGCATAGGTGGCCGCCTCTAACGTATCAGTAGCATGTGACTCCAAAAAGGTAGCATGAGTTCGGCGACGGCCAAGAGTGGCGAGATCGTAGCGTTTCCCGCCGACGATCTGAGAGTCAAACACTCCAAGCAGCGCGGCAGCTAAATTATCGCGTCCACCGACATCGAGCACTACCTTTTTTTCATCCGGAACCCAGTCCAGATCGCGCCAGACCTCGCACCCATACACAAGCGTCGGACGCTGATCGCGCGGTAAGCGTCGAATTGCGTTGATCACCACCACCACCACGCCCACATGCGTTGCATGCTTATCCGCTGGATTATGGGTATACACAATGGTTGGGCGCGTTATTTCCAGGACATTCGCCAGTTCTTGCTCAAGACGGGTATCTGCCGGGTCTTTAATTGCCTTGCTCGGATACCCAAGCTGCAACATGGCTGAATATTTCCCTACCCGTGCCGCATCGCGTTGTTCGTTCAGCCGAACTTGTTTCATCTCCTGATCCGTATAATGGGCATAAATCCCGGAACGAGGCGCGCCAGCCCCATCAGAGCACACAACACCAGTAAACCACTTCTCTGAGATGCCATAGCACTGTAGAATTCCATGAAACGCCATAATTTCCAGATCATCCTGATGGGCACTGATCGCTAAATGGGTGGTTCGCGCCAGCGCCTGCTCCGGCTCCGTACCGTCCGGCACGAGCATATCGGCATGGGGATGTGTGAATGTAAACATAATGTTCTCCTTCTTCCTTTACTCTGAATAAGCCATACTAATCGGGTTGGGTTTTTTCGTCAGCCTACCCCTTCTTATCCTCTATCT